>Ga0154020_10000130_pt1 | contig 83233 bp, 71 predicted proteins | sample Klosneuvirus_201_FD_109709 | JGI IMG/M metagenome (GOLD analysis project Ga0154020, IMG submission 109709) | Active sludge microbial communities from wastewater, Klosterneuburg, Austria - Klosneuvirus_20160825_MG | ecosystem: Engineered > WWTP > Aerobic digester > Activated sludge | place...
GGTAATACTAATTTAGAAGATGTTGATTATTATTTAGAAGTTAGTGCTAGTGAGGAAAATAAAAATGGTGGTATTATTAGTTTCATATTACTAAGTGTTGCCGGAGTAACTGGATTAGATTTTGCAAACGCGAAATACAAGGTAACAATGGAGATGCATTTTAGTCCCGCAGTTGAGGATCAGTTTAATGGTCGTGTACGTAGGTATATGTCATTGCGATATCATCCAAAAGAAGAATGGTTTATTCATAGATACTTATTAATAGCCGTAGTACCTGAGGAATTTCGTGCTATACATCCAACCTCAACCGATGAAGATGTATTAGAAATAGAACAACGTAAGAGAAAAATATTGGGCGAGGTAAATAATGCTATAGCCGAAACTTGTATTGAATGCGCATTGTTTGTAAGACTCGGATTGCATAGTAATAATTGTAAACGATGCGTTCCAAATGGTAACCGATTATATACTAACTACATTCATAAAGATTTGAGAACTGATAATCCTTGTGTACCATTAGAAGAAAATAGTGATTTTCAGAAATTTGAGTATGATGGTGAGATTTATTATTATGATGGTAAAAAAATATTTGATAAAAACAAAACTCCCATAAGCATAATGAATCCTATATTTGATAAACTCGTAGAAATAGCTCGAACACTTTAAGTATATCCAAAATAAAAAAATTAAATTTTTTATAAAACAGTTGGCAAGTTAGAATTATCTTCTAGTTCCATTGTTATTTTTTGTATCGGTACTACAATTTCATCGTTAATAATAACGTTGTTGTTATTGTTTCTAGTTTTCTTATCTTTCTTTAATCTACCTTTTTCAATAACCGGTTTTACGTTATGAACTAATGCTTTGATTAACTCATATTTCTCATCCATAAGTTTTTTAGGTACGCATAATTCGGTATTATACATATTATTATTTCTACTGATAGTAATGTTAACACCATTAACACCGAAAACGAGTTGATCTAATAGTTGGACAACAGTCATATAATAAAAGCTTCTACCTTGGAATAAGTATTTAGCGTTTGTTCTCGTAAGTCGATCCAAATCATCCTTATTATATAAGTCTGAATGTTGTTTCTTATTACGATAAACGATGTTTGATGTATTTGATGGATCCTTCTCTAAACGCGTCTCATATTGAGACAACATTATAGATAGGATTTTGTAAGTCATAAACATACAGTCTCTACGTTTATTTTCTAATAATTTAATTACTTTTCCTGAGTTTAAATTGGAGTTCATTGTAGTATATAGTTATATATTTGTTATTATTCAAATTCAATTTTTTTTATACCAATTTTTTACTAATTTGTATTAATTTGTTACTAATTTGTATTAATTTGTATTAATTTTATATCATTTTTTATACCAAAATTATACTAAAATTATACTAAAATTATACTAAAATTATACTAAAATTGCTAAGATTACGAAGATATATGAGGTAAGAATTCGGTAGGAATGCCTAATTTGTTACTAGAGTTACTAGCGTTGGGTTCTATCCCATCTGGGTAAGTCTCATCTTTGATATTTTTAAATAGACAAGTCGGTAATACTATAGTCACATCACCTTCATGAAATGAGATATTCTGAGTTACAATACCTATAGTTTTGGACCCATATATCTCGGCGCCTTCTGCTTTGAGTATGCTAGTCATAAACTCAGATGCTGATCCGCTACCATGATCAACTAAAACTATCAAGCGGCTAAAGTTAATACGCGGATAACATATTTTAAACCCATCATAATTCTGAGATTCAGGTACATAATCATTAACTATTATACTTTTTAATTGTCTTGGATGTATATCAGCTTTTAACCTAATATCCGAGTTATATATTTGATTAACCGAATTAGAATTCGATGCTTGGCTTATTGGTGAAACTTGACTTGGATTTATTATTCTTGGTTCAGCTTCAATATGAATGAATTTACTGTTGTTAGACATTTCTTTAACATAGAATTCAGTATCGGAAATATAGTGTTCATATTTAACATTACCGTTTATATCTATTCCTTCTCCGATTTTACCCCGAGATTTAATAAACGAATATATACATGCTACAAATAACATCAACAACCCACCTGTATTACAACGTAAGTCAATAATATAAGTTGGTGAATCTGGTAATCTACGAGCCATTTGTACTATAGCATTATGCGCGCATTCTACGAATCGATAACAATTTGTTTTGCTTAAATAATAATCCGTTCTAGGTATATACAAATAACCATATCCTTTTGATGTAACACAACCCAATGGTACTTCAGTGTATGATAATGGTTTATATGAGTTAAAATGTCTATCACATTTTAGGTACATTACTGATAATATTTTGATAAAATGTTCTAACGATATGTAATCATTGGGATCGAAGTTATCAATATCAATTGGTTTATAGTATATTGATTTAATCTTATTATATATCCGTATTATATCCGCGTTCTTTTTTTCCATTTTTCTAATAATAATTATTTTTGAATATTATATATTCGTGTTACAATTATTTAAAATTATAGAATGGATTCGTATGCAAAATATGAGATACGTGATTCACGAGATGATGGCGTTAAATATATATGTGATGATGGTATGAAAATATATGTAATGAAAATAATACCTACTGGGCAATATCACAATAAGGAAATAGAGATACTTAAGAAACTAAAAAATGAAGTTGATTTCATACCCCACATAGTTGACGATTTTCTCATATCATTACAAGAACTGAATAAGTATGGTATTTGTTTATTCTCGTCTAAATTAGACACTCTTGAAATAGAAAATGAAGCATGTAACAAAGAAGAAACTACCAACAATGACAATGATATATTATGTAAGATATTAATTTATGAGTATATTGATGGTTACGATCTTTACGATTATACAGAGAAGAACAAATTAACTTATAAAGAAATGAATGACATTGCGTTTCAATTGATAAAGATAGTATACAAAATTCATGCACTCGGTATATTTCATAGAGATATTAAGTTAGAAAACTTTGTAATAAATCCCGAAGGTAAGGTTTTCATCATCGATTTCGGAGTATCACATTTGATACAAGATGATTATATAATGACTACTATGATACCAGGATCAATGATTTACGTATCTCGCGAATATGTGAAGATGTATAAAGGAATAATAGTTGGCCATAAATACTCAAAAAATAAGATTAATGCTGTTCTAAAAAGTAATGATATATTTTGCTTGTCTATAACTTTATATACTTTATATAATGATGATTTTCCATATACCGATGATCTTAGATTCGGAGATTATGATATGTTAATAAAGACTTTAAGTAGTTCCAAGTATAAAGAAACGTTATATATTGGCAATCCTGTATCAAATCCAATATTGTTAGATGTTGTAAATATAAGTAGAGAACCCGATTATAAAGCTAGGATATTACTTTGGAATTCTTTGTCCATCTATCTCAAATAATTTTTTACCCTTGTAAGTAAAACTCTCAAACTCATACACTTTGCCTTCTATTTTATTAAAGTAAATATTCTTAGGAACGTCACCCTCTTCATGTGCAACAACAGTTATTTCTTCATCTAAAAATTCGACTTTGATCGATGGGAAGAAGTTTAGCAACATTTGGTTATCTACTATATCTTCGAATGAATAGTTAACACTTATATACCCGAACATACTAAATAAATTCTTATACATTTCAATATATAAGTTATCTTTCTTGACTAACCACATATGAAGTAACCATAACATAACAAAATGAATACTGATAATCTTATAACCTTCGTATTCTACGAAACCGGGTTCATTCCCAGGTACTATTTTAAAGTATTTATTCTTACCAATTTTAGTAATCTCAGGTATTATATCCATATATTTACGATAATGAACTACTGCACCAGATTTATTATTATCTATCTCTGATTGTAATTGAGACTTAGTTACCATATATAGAGGTTGAAAACCCTTTCTGAGTTTAGCAATATTTTCATTTAATTCGCATCCAGTATCAACTAATCGCGGAGTAATATTGTCAGAAAACATCTTCTCATACATCAGATAAGCTATAATACCATGAATATAATAATCTTTATTTATTGGATATTCTTTTACAGTTTGTTTAGAACTTGAAGCCTTTAACGATGAGATACCGCTCTCGGTAACGAATGATATGTATTTAATGTTATCAGCATCAAATGGGTAACAATCAATTAACTTAAGATATCTTTCGTAATCTTTATGGAACCTATTTTTAATATTCTCTAATGGTTTATTCTCATAAGGATATGCAAAACTACGATGTACATCTAATATTTGGATATAAGGATGTCTAAATAATACATTACCATACTCAGTAGGATAAGATAACGCAGTTTTCGAGTACAAATCGTATATATTGTCAGGTGCATATGCTACATCAAGTAACATATAATGATCTATTCTTACTCTTACTGAAGTTGGATGCATTGCAACCATTAAATCACAATTAGTATATCCTTTGGCAATAAATATCTCTAACAATTCGTGAGCATCGTCATAATGATGATTAGAGAATACATCTATATCCATTAACTGATAGTCTTCATAAATACCGCCACATTTATTTTTCTTTAATGAGAAGTCTATTGCTAATCCACCAAATACAATAAGTTTCTTAGCTATAACAAATTGAAGACATATATCAGTCATCTCTGCTTTAATCTTGTAATCAACTTGTGATGTTTCTACTAACTTATCATAATCAATATTCGAGTCAGTCATTATGTATTAAATAGTATTTATATACCTCTTATAAAAAATCAATTATTTTGAATTTTAATTATAATAATTAATATTACTACAGTACTTAATGTCTATCAATGTTAATGTTCCCAAAATATTACATTATAATATATCAGATACCACTATTAAATTTACTAATGATAAACCTGTAGAACTTACGTATACTAAGTTGAGTTTTCAATTAAATCAAGTATGTTATATAGGATTACAAAAGGTAATAACAGATGAAGAAACGAAACTTACTTTTATAGATGAAGATATATCATACATACCTCTAAATAGTAACATAACTAAAGAAATAAACAAAGTATATCTAGCAAAAAATGAGTTATATACTGAATTACTAGGATCAAATATTACTTACAATAAAATTACTGATAAGAATATCTACTCTTTATTTATTAACCCATATTATGATTATCCTCTAAAAACAATTGTTGAGTTTACTAACAAATCAGATATGATACCGTATAAATTTGATTCAATAAACTTACCCAATCAGACACTTTATAGGACTAAAATAATCGTTACTAGAAATAATGAAATAATTCATGATGATGATTATAATATGGAGTTACTTGTTCAATATGATATTCCGATGCATTTAGTCGTTAGTAAAAAAACAGAGACAATACAAATAAAACTTATAAATCTTAGTAATATGACAAACCTGCAATTCACTAACTTAGGATTGAGTTAAAATTATGATATATTTAAGTCGAATTGCTTAGTATTTTATTTTTTATAGTGTACTTGATTAATTTTAGAAACTTAATATTAATCTTATCAAATCCATTAGGCAATTCAGTTATGACAAATTGGTTTTCGTCAAATAACAAGTCTGATATATGAGGAATATCATACGTGTTTTTCTTAAGTAATGATATTAATATTTCGATAGCATCGTATATTTCAGCATATTCGGGTAATGCTGATAATCCGCTTAGATCCTTTAATGTTTGTATTCGGCGTTTTTTATGTTTGGTAAAATACGCATCATACTTTTGTAACAATCCAAAGTGAGTTGGACTAACTTTAGTACTCATACTTAGTTTAGTATTATATATTTCTATGATCTGTTTTAAGTTGTTAATATTCACTTTAGATTTGTTGACTACAATATTCTTGCAAAATTGGTAATGTTTGACTTTAATATCTTTGGGTATTTTAGGGTAACAATTCATTAAGAAATTAGATACAATATTAGGTTTGCAACTCTCCATAAGTAAGTAATAAAATGTGAAGTTGTTTTGGATTGATAAATTAAATGTATTATATATCTTACGAATAGTTAAGTCTGATTTATTCATAGTAGTATCAATGAGTATACAATGTTTCAAAATACCATTTGCATCTAATTTCTTTATCACAAAATCAAATTCGAGACTAGATATTTCAGGCATTATCTCTTGGTTAATATAGACTGGTAATTTATAATTGAATAGTTTTTCCAAAGTGGATTGTATTAGATACCTATTTTTACGATACTTCTTATCGTTATTACATATATGACATTTACCTAATATTACAGCGTTATTACATTCCCCACATGTATTCAAGTAGTCTAATTCTTCAAACGATGACATTCTATTATGAAGGTTTAAACTAATTTATATACATAAAAAAAATTAATTAATTCTATCACAAGTCTCGCAATGTCTTACTATAACATCGCATTCGTCAATAGATTGAGTACGTGTACCTTCTTTAACTGTATATTGTCCGCAGAAATGGCAAGGATCATTAATATAAGTTATCTTAACTTTAATATTTTTCTTATTATTTTGCTTAATAATCATATTTAGAGTTTTTGATCCGACTAACTCTTCTAAATTCTTCTTATATAATACTGATTCATCACATACATTACGACTCAAGTCAGTTATCAATTCGGGTTTATTCTCTAATACATTTGATATAAACCTATAATTGAGCATATAGAATTTGTTATATAATCGAGCTTTACCCTCTCTTATTTGGTTACGAGAGAAGTCTTCTTCAGTTAATAAGAATATAACATTCTCTATATTATCAAGTATTTCCATTAACTTATCATATGATAATAACGAATATTCCCTATTTGTTAGCAATATTTCATATATCTTATTCTTAACATCAATACGGATATTTAAGTTATTATTCATTAGTTTATTAATGTATAAAATATAATTTCAATTAAATTTTATATTAGAACGTTAACTACTATATAAAGTAAGCTATATAATCCACGTGATTCACCCAGTATACAACGTATACCTCAAAATAACGATAGAATGAGTTTGACCCAGATTAATACGAGATTTATCAAATAATATGTATTAGATTTTAGGTAAAAACTACAAAAAAGAAGAATCATAGCTAGCATGATTCTCCCACTATTGAGAGTAATTTTGAAATACAATTAATAATGATCTATGTCCTTAGAAAGGCATTATTAGATCTTCTTATTCCTCGAAGAAATTTATGTGAGTTTTAGAGATTCCAAAATTTATTAGCTAAGATAACTGCTAATAGGCGTGACCCAAGTTAACTCGAGATTTATTCAATTTTTTAAGGTAGGTATAATTAGACTACAAACTAATGCTTTTTTAAGAGTAATAAAATTGAATAATCAAAATAAAAGGTATATTATATAATGAATTCGGGTTTATATATAATTACTGACGGTGCTTGGAAAGGTAAAAGTAGTCTCAAAGCAGGTGCAGGATGCGTAATATACAACCTTGAAGATAATCCTCGTAAAGAAACATCTCATCAACTTATGTATAACCTAGAAACTTATGAGATATCTAGTATCGATTATGAAGTATTAAATCCAAACATACCTGCAGGTAAGTATAGGATAGAACTCATTACGAATCAAAATAATAGTAAAACATTTGCTTATAAACTAGGTGAGTATATGAAGTTTAATATACATACAACTGGTGTAAATAAGAAAAGAACCAATAATCGAGCCGAGTATTTGGCTTATATATTTGGTAATATTGTTTCGCAAACATTATACCCAAATACATCTTATACTTTAGTTACTGATTCTATGTTATTATTAAATACTCTTAAAACATGGTTATCGAATTGGATTAAAAAAGATTTGATACCTAGCAAAGAAAACTCTGATTTACTATATGAATTTACTAAGATACCAAAACCGATAAAATATGTTCATATAAATAGTCACCTTACTCCTGCTAAATTTCAGAAACTTAGCGCAGAAGATAAAGAATATTCACGGTTGAATGATATTGCTGATGATCTTGCAAATGAGGCTATAATATACGATACTCAAAATAATAACAATTCTGATTTCTGAAAAAAATATTAGTGTTGTTCAATACCATTTACAATCCATCTTTTTTTATTATGAGCATAATCATGATATGCAGGACCTTCTGTATTATGTAACACACCCAAGTTATAATGAGTCTCATATCTTTTGTTACCATACTTATCCAACTTAATTATAGCAGCCCCATATTTATTATGCCTGTATCCTTTATAGAAGTACTCTAATTTTCTTACTTGCGGTGTTATTCTTACTTGCTGCGATATACTTGCTTGTTGCGATATATTTGTTTGTGATATTATGTTTGCTTGCGATATACGCACTTCTTTATTTTTATCGTAATAATATGTAATAACAGCAGGTGCGTATAATCTTGATTTCTTGCCGTTGATGTAGTAATATTCTTTTACCAATTGTTCATTTTCGGAGTAAATCAATTTAGCAGGACCACGTGAGTTATGCAACTTACCATTTAATAAAAATTTAATACATTTAATATTACTATTCGGGTGAATAGATATTTCAATAGTATTATAATCTTGTTCCATGATGGGTATTATATAATCGTAAAATTAAATATTATATATTTTCTTAAATACACCTTCTTGCTTATCTGAAGGTTTACCATACTCATAAAAACATTCCTTAATTAGAGTATTGTTAATATCATCTCGAAAGAATGATATTGCAGGTTTAAAATAATGATGTAACTTACCTTCTAATGTATGGTATATGGTTTTAATATTACCAGTTGGGTAATAACTTACCCATGTCATAATTTTTTGAGGTTTTATAGGTTTTATAGAATTCTGGAAATTTGCATGTTTTTGGGATTTTACGAGGTTTTGATATTTAGTGGTAGTAACCATTGATTCGGAACATATATAATTTTGGTTATTATCAAATTCAACTTTATGTGTAGATAATCTTATAGGTCTTGGTTTTATTAAACTTGGAAGATCACTATACATCTTTATATGCTGAATATAATGATATATATAAGAAAATTGAATTTATTTAATATTTGTTTATATCCGAGAATGAGTATTCTGTCTTCTGTAGATTTACGAAATACTGCGAATTTAACCGAAAATGATGATATTTTAGTATCACAATTTGAGTCTTTCTCTCAATTCCGAGGGTTATATGAGTTTAGCCGTATAGGATCAAGGTTTAAGTTAGTCGTATTTTACGACGAAACTCTGCCTGCGAGTGCTATATATAAGCTCAACAATTTTCAGAATGTAATTACTTGTAAATGCTCAAAATCTTCTCAATTGTATAGATATATACCTATAATAAAATCGACCCTCAAATTCAATCATGCATATATTTGCGATATTGGATTGTCTAGATTTTATTGGAGACAAACAATTTTGTCATTTGAGCAAGTTATTAAAACTAGATCGAATTATAACACCTATATCATACCTCTTGCAGGTGAGTTGGCTCAAGAGAACCTTAATTTGGAATCACAGTTTAGCTTGCAAACTTGGCATCGATTGTCAAAACACCATCTTATTATTAAGAAAGGTAACGAGTTTCCACCCGAAATTCTGAATAACTTATTCGAATCTGATATTCCTCATGGAGGCGATACATTAATGATGAGTATGATACAATATATTCAAGACAATCAGATCACTTTCAATTACCAAGTTTTGGTGTTTGGTAATAGGATTCCATTCTATTATTGGCTAGAACACGTTAAGCCTAGTGAAGAACAGAAGACGGAATTCATGCTCAAGATGGGTAGCATCGGTCAAACAATTGAGGATTATCTTAAGATATACGAATATCAAAAGAGAAAGGAGTTGTATATGATGATTCAACGTAAATTCGGAGATTACTCATTCTTCGAAGATCCTCGATTAATTAAGTGTATTAAGCGTATAAACACTTATTTCAGAAACGATGATTCTACTATATATTGTAAGAAATGGTAATCAAAATTAAATTGAAGTTTTTTTTACTAATATCTTATAACCATGTCCATTTTGAATTGTATCGATTTGTCCCAAGTTAGACAAAAATTAACCCATAATGACAACATATTATGTACCTCAATATTTACTTATGAGGGTTCATATGCTCCGTTAGACATTTATATCTCGGGTATCAATTCATTTATTAAGATGAAGACAAATTATAAGTTAGTAATATTTCATGACGATTCCATCCCAGGTGAAATTCTCGCAAACTGGTCTCAGTATCGTAAGATAGTATTATGCAGGTACGATTTAAAAGATGTATTAGGTGATAGTTTAGGATTAGTTGGTACTATTATAAGATACCTTCCGATGTTTACTGATGTTATTCCGTATAACTATGGTACTATCGCAGATTCAGATAGACATCCAGGACAATGGAAACGGGATTTCTCATCTTTTAGCAATGTAATCAGCGCAGAAACTGATATGATGGTTTATAACATACCTCTCGCAGGTGAGTTACTCACTCGTAATATTGCATCTCGCGAATTTATCCCTCTTAAAGGTTGGTATAGAATCTCGGCTTATCCCATTGTATTTAAGTATGGTAATCAGTTACCTATAACATTAATGGATGAGTTCTTATTCGATACTACCAAAACTAAGGAATACGATCAAGTAGTAAATTACATCTTGCAATATGAGTATGAAAAAGCTCATCCATGCCAAGGTAAGTTTGTATACGGATGCGATGAATTATTTCTCCTTAATGTTATGAAATATCACGAAGATAATGAGTTACCTTATATATTCTCAGTTAACGTATATACTCATCGTAGTCCGTTTTACTATTGGTTGGAGTATGTTAAACCTAATGAAGAAAAACAACTTGAATTCCTACGACGTGTAGGATCTACTGATAATTCAGTAAGTGAGTTTCTTAAGAAGTATGATAACAAACGACGCCAAGACTTGTATAACCTTATTAAGGATAAGTTTGGTTCCGATCTTGGATTCTTTGAAGATAGGACAATAGCAGAATGCATCAATAGGTTTATCGCGTATAATGACAAACCTCAGGGAGCTTTATATTGCAAAAAGTTTTAAAATTCATCCATTCGTTGCATACCTTACTGGGTTAGGAAGAAAAAGAAATTTGAATTATATTTTTTTATATAAATATACATAACAATGCTAGATCAGAGATTATTAAAAACGATAGTATTAGACAAAAACTTAGGTGAGCAGTATCAATATGTTCGGATTGAAGGATCTCCAACTGTTCGTAAAATAGGTTATTATGAATACTCTTCATTAAGAAGTGCTCGTGTAGATGAACTAGAGAGAAACGCGCCTCATTACTTACCCGCGGAGTACGATATACGCGGTTTAACCCTAGGTCAAATAGCAGATGCTGAAATGAAACTTAAGTTATGTCCATATATGTTATTTAGAAAGATCTCACAAATTGGCAACACTATATATTACGACTTAGTCAATGTTAACGAAGTACCTATAATGTACTTCATGAATGAGAAATTATAATCATTATTTTTTTACTAAAACCAAATCCCGTCTAAAAAGAAAAAAAAGAATTATGTTTGATGTAAAGTTATGGCATCGCTAGATGTAAAGTTATGGCATAGTTTGATGTAAAGTTATAACATCGTTAGATGTAGTTATTCTAAGTTGTTTAAGTTTATTATTTTTAAGATATCGGATACGATGTAATTCCATATGTTCATCATCAAATTTCTCGGTATCACTTACATTTAATTCCTCGTGATATAAGTACATTAATGTGTTTAAGTTTTGTTCATTAAGGTTTATTTTGTAAGTATCACCTTCATACTCAAATTTGTAAGTGCGATCATTGGCAATATGAGTAATATACACCAACATATAGATCACAAAATTAACAATATAATTTTTAATCCAAGATAAAATGACTTTTGCTATTTGTAAATGTTGCATTTTTAAGTATTGTTATTCTTAGTTATATAATATACTTTAATTAAATTACTTTTTCAATTATTTTTTGGTAATTAATTTTACTGTTAAACTTTGACAATCTTGTCGTAAAATTGTTCTTCAGTATAGTATAAACCGTCTACGAAATACTTTTTATTATTAATACTACCATCTTCGTTATAACAAACTGTATAAGTATATTTTTGAGTATCATAATCAATCTTATAAATTTCACTTCTTACATTGCCATTTTCGTAATACGTTGTAGTATCAGCTCCTATTGCATTATATCGTGTACCATATTTCCAATGTGATTTATAAGACACATTACCATTGTCATAATATGCGCAATAAGCTGGAATATGTGGAAAATCTTCTGGATCGTTACGCTCACCATTAACATCAAATATAGTATTGTATATCGCACCGATCTTACTATAATATGTAATATGAAATGAATTAGGATTCAAAAATTCGTCTTGTTGTATGAAATCAATTGTCAATATTAAACCTTTATATACAGTAATTGATACAAAGGAAATCATCCTTTTTTTCCATATTCCAATTTTATTGTTTCTACCTGATTCTGTAAGATCCATTATAATATATACAAAAATTACAATTTTAATTGTTTTAATTTGTTATAATATTCATCTTTAGTATATTCTATTCCGCTAATAAAATATTGATTAGTTAATATATTGTTCGTTACATTGATAAGAGAGGGTCCTTTTAAATTATGGAATTTGTGTTGTTCGCAATGTTCAATAAATGAAGTGTTTCCATCCTCAGAATATAAGTAACATGCTGCAATATTACTAAAGAATTCAGGATCATGTAATGTTATTCCATCTAGTTTAGTAAATATAACATTTCTAAGTAATCCATTTTCAAAATATTCGAAAGATCCGTAACTCTCAAATGATTGGTGGGTCATTGATTTAATCGTACCGTCATTAATACTCCCAATTTTTACTGGTATTGTCAAACTTATGAATGACTTTTTCCAAATATAACGATATATACTAGAATCCATAAGTATATAATAGTTTTGCTAATATTCAATTTTCTTTACGGTGTATAACATATTACAAAATTATATAAGATATATGAACTAATGAAATATACACATGTACAAAGTACTTTCGGATCCTGATAATAGCAAACCTGATAGCTTCACTTATTTAAGAACTGAAACAGTAACATTCGAGGATCATATTTGTTTGCATTCTGGTTGTACTCCTATGTGTCATGATAAGGAAGCATTTAATAACCTAACAATATTATCCGATCTTAATGATATTGATGAAATAGACTTATATATCGATTCGAATTTTGTCGAACGTAATTATCCTAGTATGTTAAAAGATCGTAACCCGTTTTCTTCGATGCAAAATTATGCAATGCCAAAATATTATATACATATTCACGTAAAAACACGCAAACTTAATACATCAGTAAGTATATCATATGATGTAGTTACTAATCCGCAGTATTCGGATCAAAGCAATGATAGAATTATATCGAAAAATATAATAAGTCAAATAACTAGAAATAAATCTACTCTGCATAATCCCGGAATTACTATAATAAAACCCAGAACTATTGAACTACCAATTCATTTAATTAAAGTAATATCTGAAATAAAATTAGACAAAGTTGAGTTATTTCTAATGTCTAATTATAGTTGGAAATTAGATTTTACTAATGAAGACAATGAATGGTGTCTAAATACGGAAAATAAAGATTTAATACGCTTAGGATCTGAGTCCTTTATACGTGTTACTATCGATGAACAAAATATGGGACTGGATAACACAGATCAAGTTCATGTATTTTATTATCAACACAATTTGTTTATAAAAACAAACGTTGGTGCGGTTGTTAGATATTGTTAGATTCTGGATTGTTGTTAGACTTTGGAATGTTATTAGGTGTTATTCTTTTTTTGGTAATATTCAATTTGGGTAAAGTATATATAAATGGATTATCAAGAAGCATATAAAATAGCTCAATCATTTTCTCGTAAGTTTTTACGTAGTTACCCACCAATATTAGTAGGATCATTGAGACGTAAAGAAGCTGTAATAGGAGATATTGATTTACTTATAATAGGTGATGCGAGTGAACCGATATTAAATAAGTTAAAAGCGAATCAAGACGTTACAATATTATCAGCGGGTACCAAAACTATAATGATTAGATACAAAAAAACTCGAGTAGATATATTCTTCACAACTAAGGAAAATTTGATACCAGCATTATTACATCATACTGGAAGTAAAATATTTAACATTAGAATGCGTAAACAAGCAAAAGATTTAGGTTATAAACTAAATCAATATGGATTATTTAATAAAAAAGGTATAAAAATAAATGTATCAAACGAAAAGGAAATATTTAAGATATTAGAATTACCTTATAAGAAACCCGAAAATCGAAATCATTAGTAATTTTTTTACCAACCTGCTGTAAATTCTGGATGTCTATCTCGTCTATTAAATTCTACTGTTATGTTATTAGGCATCCCTTTTAATAAGTAGTTATAATGTTTATCTAACGCATCAAGATATGATTTAGTAGCACTTTTTACTCCAGAGATTCCCACAACCTCGTGATAAGGATCCTCAGAAAATTCGAGTGTACCTTCCTTCCACAATTGTAATATTGCCCTTATTAATTCGTTAGAATGTGCAGATGTGAACAATTGCGATTGAGTGTATATATTAAACTTGAAGGTATAATTATCATTGTTATTAATAATACTGAAAGCCATCATCTCTTTAACAATTCCGGATCCTGCACGATGACCAAAATAGGGAACTCTTTCTGAGTTGGTATACTTGGATAGATGATGATCTATATTGTCACACAAATATCCAAACATCAAAGTCATTCCACCTTCCATACTTCTCATAGGAGGAAATAAGTCGTCATTATAATCACCATCTTTACAAAATAGACGATCAACATAAAGATTTTCGTTAGGTAGTTTTTCTGCGAATGTATGAGTAAGTAAGAACTCACCATCCTTAATCTTGCATTGTTTATCGTTACCTAATTCGCATTCTTCATATCGTTTAGTCATTTTCCAAAGAGATCTTTTAGTAATAAAAAATCAATTTTTTGTTAATATTTTGGTTTTCATGCTAATTTATTTAAGTATCACTATTTTACCTTCTATATCGTAGCCTGACATTTTGATTATATTACCCTTAATATCATATTCAACAAAGAAAGGCGATTTGTTACCTACTTGAATTCCTGGTGCATACATGTCTTTAATCCAATAAGATTTACTACGTAATGCACCTGATCCAAACCATTCAATAACAGCAGGTTGCGGTTTACCGTTTAATGGCTCTCTATGTAATCCATTATTAAACCAATAAGTTTCGCATTGAACCCCACCTAATTTGTAAAACCATTTTGAAACACCATGTTTCTTATTTTGGTAATAATCAGTAACACTTTCTATGCTACCAGACTCGTAATAAGTTGTTAACGCATAGACTATTTTGTTATTATTAGGTACTACTTGATCCGTATTAAGTTTGGGTACGCGTAAGTAATCGTCTTCATTGTTTACCATATATGTAGGGTTATGTAACAATCCATTTACTCTGTATTCGAGTTGTTGAGTTTTACCGTTAGGATACTTTTTAATAACTTTACTAATCCTCATTTTATTCATGAATTTGTTATATTATTTTTCAAATTTTTTATAAATTGTAAACGTATATTATTAATCTTAAATTTGAGGCGTTCATTATATTCATGATACAATTGTTTATATATTTCATCGCAATCACTTTCAATATCAGCTTTATCCCAAAAATGTAATAAATATCCTATATGAGTATATGCATATTGTAAACCTTCGTTATTTTCTATAACCGGTATAGTAAAATTAAACGTATATTTACCGTTTTCACAATTGGTAACATCTAAAAAGATAGTATTCTTTATAAACACTTTCTTTTTTGCATGTCTTTTATTATTCAAATTTACTATATAATCCACTTTCTAAGTTTCCATATTATGTTCATTAATACTCGGATTTTCGATAATATCCAAACTTAACATCATAATAGGATTTTTCATTTTGTGAATAAATATATTCACTTATATATATAATTAAATAAAATGATAACTACATTAGTTGAAACGTAGACAAAATAAGAAAAAAATAAAGTATATTAATTAAAATTTATGTATAATATGGATTATGTTTTATAGTAATACCGCAATATTTCTCGGGATTAGCTGCGTAATTTACTGGATCATATATTCCGAATTGATGAGCTTCTTTGAGTATTCTGCCAAATGTATCCCAGAATTCAGGCGTATGATCATGAACATTTATTGCGACGTGAGACAATTCATGAAGTAATACAAACATAATAGTATTATCTGAATATAACTTACCTGATTCATCTCGCAAACACATCGAAATCTTCCTACCTTTACTCACAGTAAAACTTCTTGTACCTTCTTCAAAATGACCTGGATCATACCTATATTTAAGGTTATCACTTTCATGTTTAAATTCTGGTTTACTCTTAAGATGTTCAATAAATCTTAGTACATTACGATTGGATCGGTTGAGTAAATTTGCAGCTTCTCTATTGTTCTTATATCGTCTATATACACGAAATTCCTCACCTCCTATAACTATAGTTTTTTTGTTAAAATAGTTTGACCATGTATATATACATACAATAACTAAAACAACACATATTGCGAATACAAACAATACTTCAGACATTATATACTAATGTATAAAAATTATATTTCTATAGAGGAGTTAGCCAAAAAATTACAAGTATCAAGATATATTGCAGAAGATGGAACTTATATTATGGAATGGAATGATAACGAATATTTTAACGATATTTATGAGATAGAAGATTATAAAGTATTTATTACAAAATCATATAATTACTTCAATAATAAAATCGGGATAATGAGCGTTAACGATGGTAAAACTTATGTAGTTCTTATTAAAATTAATGATCTGACTCAATCGGATCAAAATTATAATGTAATACATAACTATACCGATAACTACGTTTTTACTTATAGAGGCGGTTTATTAGTTGAAGTTGATTGCGTTAATAAACGTAGTGGACGCGTAGAAATGTCAAAATTCTTAGAAGATTATTCATATAATATCATAGATACTGAGTGGTTAAGGATTGTGAAAAAAAAAATAGTAGTGATACATAATAATTATCGGTTACAATTTAAGATAAAACATAATAAAATCAAACTCACCAATGAAAACGGTAATATGACAATATTCGTAACTATTGAGAATATAAGCCAAGTATTTGAAACATATCCAAGATTCAATAACTTAAGAAATCATTTAATTTCTTTAATTTTTTAAAATTTGCAGGATTTATAAAGTTCGCAATGTCAGTAAAATATTAAAGTTCGTAGAATTTCAAAATTCATAGAATTTCAAAATTCATAGAATTTTAGGTGGGAATAATCAGCATTACGATAGTTAAATAACTCTTTTTTCTGCATACTACACGCTTTAACAAATGTTTCCGAGTTTAACATATTAATCTTTGCGCGATTCTTGTACAAAGCATTCATATTATGGATTATATTACTTCTACTGTTTATTATATTATCACCAAATTTCTTCTTCTCATTCTTGTAATTATAGATTGCAAAATTAACCTTGTTGTGAAAGAATATTTCGATAGGCATAAATACTACAGTGTTACTATAAGTTACAATACGTATTTCTTTTATATGATGTTTAAAACTAGGATAATCATTAACTCCTATCTTTTTCATATTAGTCATAACAAGCGCGAATTCATATTCGCCTCGGTTATTCTTAGATATAATAGTAGTAGTTTTTCTCATATTAAACTTATCTAAATTGTCTTCGTGATCACCATCATAGTGGTTTTCTTCTTCTATTGGAAGTTCTTCAACATTTTTATTCTCTTCAACATTCTTATTATCTTCGATATTCTTATTATCTTCGATATTCTTATTATCTTCGATAATGTTACTTTCTTCAACATCATCTTGAAAATGAACTTTCTTTTGTTTTACTTCTTCAATTGTTTGAGTAGGTTGCGTTTCTACTAATAATTGCGTAGGTTGAGGTTCTTCAACCAATACGATTTCATCAAATGAGTGCGTCTGTTTAGTTTCTTCAATTACCGGAGTAGGTTGAGTTTCTTCAATCATTGGAGTAGGTTGAGTTTCTACTAGTAATTGCGTAGGTTGAGACTCTTCAATTAGCACTATTTCATCAGATGATTGAGTCTGTTGAATTTCTTCAACCAACAAGAGTTTATTAATACTATCATTTAGTAAATCAAGTTTGATTTTTTCTTCTTCGATATTTTCTTCTTCGAGATTTTCTTCTTCGAGATTTTCTTCTTCTATATTGTTGTTATCTAAAAATTCAGTGTTATTTTTTTGTTGATCTTCGTTAAAACAGTCTTGTATATATTCATCATCTTCCGAGTTATTTGGCGAAGGTGTGTTGATAGGTATATACTCATCACTATTTTGGTCAAAGAAGTTTGGTATATCATCATCTGTATTCTCTGATTTTATTTGCAAATCATTTTCTTCTTGATTACTCTTATCTTCTTCTGAATTGTTACTTTCCTTATACAATTCAAAGTTCTCAAAGTTCTCAAAGTTCTCAAAGTTCTCAACGTTTTCGAAGTTTTCGAGATTCTCACTACTTTCGAAGTTCTCAAGGTTCTCATTGTTTTCGAGATTCTCAACATTGTCGAGGTTTTCGCTACTTTCAGGTTTCTCAAAGTTCTCATTGTTTTCGAGATTCTCATTACTTTCGAGATTTTCATTTTTTTGACTTTCTTCTTCTTTGATATCACATAATTCAGGTGTAACATCATTAATTTCAATATTAGGCGTGATTACTTCTACTAAGGTTTCAGTTGGTTTTGGAGTGGGAGTTATTTTTTTAGTTGTTTTACTCTTTCTGTTTTTACTAAATATAGGCATGCTATTAGTTTTATATATTTTTATAACAAAAATTAAATTCAATTTAATACATAATAGACATAAAAATAAAACATGAATCTGATAAAATTAGGAAATCACCATTATATCTTCAACAAAACGATGCATTCAACAACTAAAGGCGTATCAATAATGCTATATAAGAGAATTAACATAGAAATTCGCAATCGGAACTATGTTGTGTTCACAAGTGTCGAGAATATGAAACCATATAAAGAAATAATAATCAAGAAAAATAATATATGCAATGGCAAAAATGAGTTAACTTACTTAACTCAGTTCAAAGATAATAAAAATTTTGTTAAATATCTCGGACATTACAAGACTGATTTTGATATATACTTGGTTACCAAATTTTACAAGAATGGTTCACTTAATAACTATATAAATACGTTGCCAATGGATTCATTGATGAGTATTTTCTCTAAGATTAAAACAATTTTGGAAGAGTTGGATATGATGGGATATAATCACGGTGATATAAAAGAAAGCAATATTTTATTGAGTAGTAAAATGAATCCTGTAATTAACGACTTAGAATCGATTCACGATAAGAATTTACCAAGTAAAATCATAACTAAGAAATATTCATTACCCAATGGAATCAATGTAAATAAGGATATATGGTCTCTCGGAGTTATGGTGTATTTCGCGAAATATAAAGAGATGGGTAAAAGTAATCAAATTGAAAATTTCATATCACATAGTATATACTCGTGTTCTTAATATAAACTATCATTAGTCGTAAAAATGTCTTATACTGATAATCTTAATTTAATTGGTTGTGTTATATCGGAGAATAAAGCTGGTTCCGAGATTAAATATTCAGTATATTACGGATTTATTGAAGAACATTTACAAGAGGAATTCGTAGATAACCTCAAAGAAGGTAATTATAATTATTTAGAACATGTCTCATCCGAGTGGGCTGATGGACTTATTGGATTTTATATTATTAATGTATACCAGAAAAAAGACTCAATAAAGATGCCCACGTTTATTTTGTCAGGTAAGAATCTGGGAAAGAAAAATGCAACAACTATAGAAACTCAAACTATAAGAGAAGCTACTAGCGTTTATGACAAGTATAAACGTAATAACAATAAAGATAGTGATTTATATCCACCTATGTTAGCTAGTAAGTATGACGATAAAAGCGGATTGGAGAATGTAACAATATCCGATTTAGTATTAGATAAAGAATACTACGTAGAATATAAGTTTGATGGTAATCGAGCAGTTGCATTTTATAAGAACAATAAACTAACTGTATATTCCAGAGAACGTAAGATAATATATACACATTCTGGATTGACTGCTCAGTTAATAAAGTTACTTAAAAATAATCCAGGTAAATATGTAGACGGAGAGTTGTATTTACATGGCGTACCGTTACAAAAAATAACAGGACAAGTACGCAAACAGAACCCTAAAGATGTTACAATATTTTACAAGTTTTATATATTTGATTTATTTGATCCCAATCAAGAAACTCCATTCCGAGAAAGACGAGCAATGTTAGAAGAGTTATATCAAACGTATTCATCCGAATCAAATAACAAAAATAGTAACGAAAATAGTAGCGAAAATTATATAGAGTTAGTTGATAGTAAATTAACAGATCAAAATGGTGTTGTTCGCGAAATGTATCTTACCGCATTAAGTCTTGAATTTGAGGGTTTAGTTCTTAAAGATCCTAATGCGAGTTACGAATATTCATATAAAGGATATCATTCTAAATTTCTTAAGAAAATTAAGCCTAGTACAAGACGCGAATATGAGTTAGTAGGATATCAATTAGGTAAAGGTAAGAATATACACGCTGTAACATTAGTTTTAAAAACTGAGAATAACCAAGAATTCCGTTGTACTATTAAAAATACATTAGAGTTTAAAGAGAATTTGTACGAGTTATGGAAGGATAATGAATATTTTGAAAAAAATGTATTAGGTTGTAAAGTAACAGTTGAGTTTCAATCACTAAGTAATGATGGTATTCCATTAAGAGGAGTAGTTATTGAGATACATCCCAAATAAGTTTGATTTTTTCCACTTTTAAGTTTTTTCTCTCTCAAGTTTTATCGTCAAATTCCTTTCTCATAATTTGGATGAGAGAATTTAAGGATCAGTTAGTATGAATTTGTGGTAATGATATACTATATGTTTTAAAGTATATAATAAATCGTAATTTGAGAGTATCTTTTTATTACCAATTATATATATTCTACCATTATTATAAAGCTTACTCGTTATAATCTTACCTTTCAATCTATAATAAATAACTAAATATACGTTAGAATCTTTAACAAGACAATCTATAAACTCATTTCTAAATCTTAAATCTTTATCCGATTCATTAATTTCTAATACTTGAGCCATTTCAGATTTCTTCATAATAAAATCATTAAATTCTTTATCATAAATAAGATGCATGATGTCTCTTAAAATGTAGATGTTTATTATTTTTGTTATCTTAGGTCTAAGTTTATTATAAGCATTAAGAGGACCTAAAATAATGTGACCTTTTAAATTACATAGGTTTATATTGTGTCCGGTATATTTGAAATTCTTTTCTGGATATTGTTCGTTAATCATATTGAAAACTTTAGTAATTAATCTATGAACTAACGCAGAGTCATTATAATTAAGTCCTGGTATACCCCCATTTTGTATTCTAAATACTATTACAGTAAATTTTTTATCATATATTTCATCGTACACTTTGAATTTTATGTTAGACCCAAATTTGTTCATTTTCTTTTCTAATTTCTTATTGGTCTTCTTACCTCGGTTTGACTTATTAGGTCGGTTTTTCTTATCGTTTATCGGAGCTAATTCAATATCTTTAGTAGGTAAAAATACTTCTTCTTTCTCATTTAATCCAATATCGCAAGTAAAGGTAAAGTTAATATTCAATAATGTTATTTCTATAAGTTTATCTAATGAATACATCCTATAAACGAATTCATTATTAACCTTGTTAATTTGGTCTAACATATAATAATTCATATTTTCAATTCAACAAATATAACATTATCTATATATTAATTCAAATTTAATTTGGTCAAAAAATGTTAACTTTAGACGAGATTACCCGCATTAAAGAGATTGCAGATATTATCAAAAGTTCCGGTTTCAAAAATGCGCAAGAACCTGACTTTGTTACTGAAATTACAGGATCATGTACAACCGAAGAAGACTTAGATAATGAAACTATTAGCATAGAAGAACTCAATGAAATTGTTGAACTCCGCGAAACCAAAAACGAAGCAAGTAATGAAACTCAGAATGAAGTAAGTAGTGAAACACAAAGTGAACCACAAAATGAAACAAGCAGTGAAACAAGTAGCGAAACACAGAGTGAAACTGATAATAGCAAGAAACTTACATCTGAGGAGAATATTATCTTATATTCGTTAGCATTGAAACGATATGTAATCGAGAAGAAAAGTGAATTAACACCCGAGGATATTCAAGATTATGTTAAGAAATATGGAGGTAAACAAAAGACACGGATGAGAGCCGCAATGAGTTCTCATAGATTTAAAGAAGTGTATGAAGCATGTTACGCCAAAAATGTCCAAGAAATTGGAGCCGATGGCATCTTTCCGATTCCTATGCCTAAGGAAGATTGTCAACTAACTTTCTTACAATTCTTAAATGTGTTTAATGATAGCTTTGTTAAATCTCATGTAACATTTAAAAATCAAATGATTAAAATTGCGAGAACTTATTATAAGCAAGAAAAAGCAAAGAAAATTCAATATCAAATTAAAGATGTTGTTGACTTTCTTGAATACTATAAAGAAAATCCGCGTATCTTTGATGAGGATAATCTTGCAAATACTCTTAACGAAGCTGGTTCAAAATACGGACCTAACTTTATGGCTGATATGCATCCAGTCCTTTATATCTTTTCAGAGTTACTTAGTTATCAAATGGATGCATTATTCTTCAAACAGTTAGATGTATTAGAAGATTGGCTTAGTATTAAGTATGATGATAAAGATAAATCAGGTAAAATAGAGAAACTGTTTATTAAAATGTTCTATAGTAAGACACCCATTGGTAATAAGAAAGCGGATAAGATGGCAGAGAAATATTGGGAAACATTGAAAGGATTACTAGATTCAGAAAAGAAGAATAAGGAAGATGTAAGAAAAGAACTTATAGTCGAAAATGCTAAAATAAAAGAAGCGCGTAAAAAAGATGATATGAAACTTAAAGCGCGTAAATTATTGCAAAAGAAATAATACGTTTTATAATTTTTTAATAATAATAATATATACTCTCGCTAAAGGTTTTAATTTTACAAAAGAATGGCTTATACATTTCCCATACATAGATCTATACCATACCATTTAGAATTTTTGGAATTACGAGATGAGAAAGGTAAGATAGATAAACCATTCGATACTGAAATTTGGCCAGCATTGAACGGAATCTTACAACCATCTTCAATACAATTATTCGTATCTCGTATATTTAACCTAATTATGACACATCGTAGATTAGTATTAGCAATGGCAACTGGTACAGGTAAATCATTAACTAGTATATTAAGTGCTGGTAATTTTAAACAAACATTCTTGGATCAAGGATCTATATCTCGTACTATAGTTATTAGTTTTACTGCGGATATTTTCAAGCGTGAAATATTGTTATTCCAAGAATTAGGTTTTATAACTCACTCAGAGTTAAAAGAACTAAACAAACTTAGACGCAAAAAGATTATAACAAAAGATCCAGAAGATATAAGAATATACAAGAATAAGTATAACGAATATAAAAGACGTATTACTGATATCGATAATGGCGGTTACTATATGTTCTTCGGTTATAAGGAATTAATTAACTCACTCGTAGAAACGAATAGTGATATTTCAACTTATAAACCTAAGGAACTTTATGCTAAATTACGCAGTGGAGAAATAGGAGTTAATACTAATCTTCTTAATATGTTCAAAAACTCAGTTATAATATGCGATGAAATTCACGTATCATATAATTCAATAGAGAAAAACAACTATGGTATTGTTATCCAATTTATTCTAGATCACTTTGGTTATGATATTTATGCGTTGTTTTTGTCGGCTACTATTATTAACAATAATCCGCGTGAGATTATTGATATAGCTAACTTAATGAATATAGATAGTAAATTTGATGTTGATGATTATTTTGAGTATTCAGATATACAATCGATAAAATCATCATCAGAGGATGAAATCGTAAATCAAGAGAAAGAAGATAAAATAATATCCGATCTTAGTGAAGTATTAAACGTATTCAAAGGTCGTATTATTGTATATGAAGAAGAAAATAAGAACTACCCATCATACGAATATGTTGGTGAAGAGGTTATGCCCGGTCTCAAATTAAACTTATGTGAGATGTCCCCATTACATCAACAAACATTCAATTTTACAACTCTATATGATAAACCTAACGGATTAGAAAGATGTATCAATGACATCGTATATCCTAACCCAGATTTTCCTGATATAGATTATAACGATTTTCATCCAGATGTTTATTACAAACTTAGTGCTACAAAAAAGAAAGAGTTATCTCAAGTATATGGGTTATACACATCTGAAGATATTAAACAAAAGATAGGAAATGCACCTGATGATTGGAAACGTCGTGTTGGTATCGAATTGAAACGTGAAGGTATCAATTATTTCTTAAGTGGACCATTTCTACGCAAAGAAAATATTAGAATCTACTCATCTAAGTTATATCAATTGTTGTTAATTTTAGAACAAGTAAGGCGTACTAATCCAAGTACTAAGGTTTTCATATTTCACCCGTTTGTCCAAATATTTGGTACATTACAAATAAGAGAGTTGTTATATTATAATGGATATTTGAACGAGTATGGTGTTCCAAATGAGGATACATATGTAATAGGCAAAGATAAGAAATTCAGTGATATACCAAAATCCGAGTGGGATCAATACAAACCAGCAAGATATATTTCAACATACAACTTCGCACCAGAAACAAAAGAGACAGTATTAGAGAAATTTAATGATCCTGTAAATACATTCGCGGAGATATTCCAAATATTGAATGCATCTAAAATTATGTATCAAAGTTCAACTATAAAAGATACTCAGATAGCAATAATAATGCAGTTGATTAATAATTATTCTAGTGAGATACAAGTATACGGACGTAATCGTAGGAATGGATCTCATAATAATTTACCACCTGATCAGAGGTATGTTAAGTATTATACGTTATGTTCTACTACTAACAAAAAAATGAGACCAGATAATCCGGATTCTAATGAACTAGCAATAAGAAAAAGTAAGTTCGTTACTTACAATGTTATTCGAGATCTCAATAAGAAAATCAACGAATTTGCGTTGAATAACTTTATTTCATTACCTACATTAGAGTATAAACAAACTGATTCAATGCGAAATTTGACATATAAAGATAAGTTGTACAAATCTTATAATCATAAGACATCTATAAATGACGTAACTTACCGAGCATATGATTACTATAATGAGGATATCAAAAATATGTTGTTCTTATTACGTCGATTATTCTTTACTAATCCAGTTTGGCACGTAGATCAGATAAAACAATTCATCAAAAATATACCATTCAATATACCTTACAATTTTTCAGATACATTAGACCGATCAAATTTATTGGATATATGTTTGTTTTATCTCAGTTATAATAACTCAGAAATATCTATAAATAACTTAAATAACATATATTACAATCCATATATAAAATTGTTTAACCAAGAATATCGTAATAGTAAAATGTTATCTACTAACCTTAGAATTATTGTAAATGTTGGTAACTATTTTATTCTTACTCCTATAATTAACGGTAAGATTAAATTAGATACTAACTGTTTCTTCAATAGAAAGAGTGTTACCAATAAAATGGAGTTTGAAATTAAGCCTAGTAAGGAGACTAATAAATATAGTCTTGATTATGAGAAGTTTATAATTGAGTACAATAAGAATGATGACAAACAAACATTGGTTTATAACTCACTTCGAGATTATCCATTAGAATATCATGATAACTTACTTAAATTAAGTATTGAAGGTAAAATAGAATTACCTAGAGATATTAAGAAACTTTATACTGCATTAGGTATCTTACGAAAGAATAAATACATATCGTTACTAGATGAGTTTACTTATAATGATAAATTTTGGAGTAGTAAACCCAAAGTTTACGAATATATACCCGAGAATAAAGTTATTATAGGTTATATTCGAGATGAAAAGTTTAAAATAAGATATCCCATTGGATCCAAAACTAACAAAGACTTGCGTAAAATAAATAAAGGTATAGCATGTGAGACATTGAAAAAAGAGAACCTAAAAGAATATATAGATTTAACAAAACTCAAAGTTAAAGAAGGTAAGACCAACCAAATTTGTCAGAAATTATATAACTACTTGTTAGAATTGGAGATAGAATCAAGACAAGAAAAGAAAAATGTCAGATTCTTGTATATGTTTAATGATAATTTACCAGTTCTAAAGTAAGACTTAAATTAAAAAGTAAGACTTAAATTAAAAAGTAAGACTTAAATTAAAAAGTAAGACTTAAATTTAATCTGAACTATTGGGTTCTAAACTTATAAATATTCCTACATAAATTGCAATACATAAAGTAATCAATATTAATACTATTAATACCAGTACTATACATATATAATTGTATTTAAACCACATCATAGAGCAAATAAAATATTAATAATATTTTAATTAAATTATATTTGAATAAGAAAACAATTTAAAATAAAAATGAATGCTATAATTTCTCGTAAGAAAAGAATACTTGTTATAGGTAAAAAGAATTCGAGTATGTCTTTCTTTATAACTAAAAATTTCAAAAATATAACTTACCATAACAAGAAATATCAAAATGAACATACTAAAATATACAAATCATTTGATGTCAGTGATATTAAACATATGTCTAAACTAGATAAAATATATTTTGTCGGAGATTATAATGAAAATTACAGTAACTTCCCGATAAATGAATCTGATATAATATTAGCCAAAGAACTCATTTCATTTCTATACGAAGATTTGAAATTTAAAGAGTTGTTAACAATAATACTAGTACCTAAATTTGATATCTCGAATAATAATGCAATACAAAAGAATGAACATTTAAATCAGATACACAACTATTTCAATTTTACTGATAAAGCCAAAATCGAAGTTCTTATTTATGATGAGAATGTTAATTACACTAACTTATATACCGCTCCAATTAAGATGAAGAATTTGTTTTACTCATATAACTACCATACATTTATTTTAGATGTACAAGATTATATGATAGAACATAGTTTATACCCAGGCGTAGGTCTCGGATTAATAGAAAGATTATATTACAGACATAAACCAAGCTTTACAATATCAACACAACTTAATGTAAGTGCTTGTTCTGTAGCTTTGTATACTAAGAAATGTGAGAAGCTTGAATATTCAGGTGTGATATATTATGATATACTTAGAAAAAAGAAATTCTTCGAAGGTAAATTCTACGATAATATAATGAAGTCGGGTTCATTTTACTCAGAGGATGGTGAGTTATTATTTAAAGGTTTACTTTGAAAGTAGAAAGATGTGAGAGATCTTAATATAATATCATAACATTCGTCGAAGTTGATATCGTATTTATCTTCAAGAATAGATACTGAAATTTCGCTTATGTTATGAAGTTCAAAAGGAGGTGCTTCGATAACTCTTATTAAAGTATCACTCCAATCGTAAATGTTGATTAAGATACTATCAGCATTTAAACTAACAATCAAACCAGGACTAGGACTAAAATGTCTGAGTATTATCAAGTACTTTTTATCTGGTGAGTAAACGAATGTACTACTCAAATAGAATAACCCAATGTTATTATGCAACGCTTCTAACTGTAATGGAAGATTCAAACGAGGTCCGAAGTTATAAGATTTAGAAATGTATAACGACGCAAACTTCATATAATCAGTTGGATGATTAGAGATAAACTTCAAGATGTTGTTAGTTATAATTTCTGAATAATCCTTCTTATCACGAAACGCATTGTATCGAAACGAAGCAGTTCGAGTATTCTTAACCACTTTATAACCAGTTATTTTTGGTATTTGTGAGCATACTAAGTCAAGATCCTCTTCGCTAAAGATTTTACCCATATATACGTTTATAGTCTTATAAGGAAAGTTATAACTTATTACGAATTGCAAGTTCTTGTAAGTGAAATTTAGGTAATGAACTTTAGGATCGGGTGGATTAGTTATATATGATTGTAACGTAGTGTTATTATCTACCTTAAATAATCCTCTTCGTTGATCAAAGAATATCTTCTTGCTACTACTAAGATAGTCTAAAACGGGCTTTAATTCAGCATTTTGGCATGTTAAGCCAATCTCATAATCATTCTCGTAATGTCCAAGGAAATGTTCCATTGTCAATAGATAATTATAAAAAATAAATTCAATTTAATTTTTATAATATGACTATAGATTTGATTAAACTAACCGCACCTGAGGATAAGGTGAGTTATCCTATAAAGATATTCTTAATTTTTATAAGCATATTTGTAATCATTTTGCTTACTTATGGTAATTTAGTACTGAAATATATATTAGCTCCGTTGGGTTTAATTGAGCATAATACTACAGGATGTTTACATCCCAATGTTAAGGGTAAAATATTGATAACTGCTATAGCTACAATACTAGTGATTTTCATGTATGTAATTATTTATAAAGTATTATAATATACAATTATAATAACTAACTCTTTCATTATTCTATTTTAGAAGAGTCTAAGAAAAACATATATAATAAATGGCTACACAAAATACGCCTAAATTGAAAGTACAAACAAAAGACTACGGGATACAAGCCGTAGAACATCGCGAATTAACTGCGCCGTTATTAATGCATAAAATGTGCAATCTTATAGGAGACTCAGGATCGGGTAAATCCGTATTACTTAATGGAGTTTTAGATGCAATTAAAGGACATATTCCGATAATATATGTTTTCTCGGCTACGGCTGTTACAGATAAAGGTTCCGATCTTAGTGTTCTCACTCCGATGAGTATGATATACACAAAATGGGACCTTAAAGAAGTCAAGAAAATCATGGATTTTAACGAAATAAGGAAGCTTAAAAAAGGTTTGTCTTATAACTTAAAGATATTGCACAGTATCTTTAACAAAACTAAACATGTATTATCAACTACTACAGGTTATAGTAATTATATCAAGATGATTAATAACCAACTAAAGATATTGAAAGGTTCTAAAATAGACGCAGAAATAAAAGAGTTGGTTACAAACAAAATAGTCGCATTATATCGGAGGTTAATTAACAAAAAATATTCTTATATAATGAAAACAACGAGTATTCTCAAAACATTTAATGAAGATGAGAAAACGGCATTACAATATATGAATAGAAATATAGAGATAGCAATTATATTCAATGATTTTGGTAATGAACAAGCTGCAATGAAAAAGAAGAGTGAAGATTCTAATACATTTAATAACTTATATACCCGAGGTAGACATTATCATGTTACATGTTTTAACTTAATCCAAAATAAGTCACAATCTAATGATGTTATTTTATCCAATGCACATCTTACGTTCTTCACTGATGTTGGTGCAGCTAGCGGATTTTTCAGACGTAAATGTTTTTCTATTGAGTTACAACGAAAATATAACCAAATCTCAGAAGGTTTATTATTACAACATGAATTTACGAGTAAGTTTTATAAAGTTATGTATGATAAGACTAATAAGAATAACGAAGTATCTGCAGTACGATCGGATGTAATAAAACCATTCCGATTTACACATGCTAACTTTTGGAAAGCATTAAAAAATAAAGAGAAAGATATTAAAGAAATGATCTCACCCGACAATGCATTCAAATACAAACTTAATAAATCATAATCAAATTTAGTAAATCATAATCAAATTTAGTAAATCATAATCAAATTTAATAAATCATAATCAAATTTAGTAAATCATAATCAAATTTAGTAAATCATAATCAAACTTAATAAAATTCATTATGTAAGTAAGTATATTACTTCACCTGGGTTTTTGTTAAACTTAAAGTAATCTATTATAATATTGAAGTTGATATTGATAATATCGTGATATGAGTATTCCCCATTTCTGAGATTCTGAGCCATTACGCTTATAAAATCTTCATACTGATCTTCAATGATTAGCAATTTTTTATTCTCGCAAAACTCGGATTTGGAACCAGATGCACAAGTAGTTATAATATTACTAATATTCTTATCTAACTTAATATTCTTAATAAGCTTAACATATTTCTTACCTTCAGTATTCAAATAACTAGTAATATCTGATAAATCCATCTTAGAAAAGTTACGGATGTTATCTAAGTCAAATATAAATTGGTTATTTTCAATAGTACTAATAAGTTCATCTTTTGTTATGCGTTCATTTTTGTAATCATTTATTATAGGAGTAATCATATCTTTATCTTGCTTATGTTTTAACATCTTAGTTATATCAGTTATGTTAGTATTAATATTATCATCAAATTTCTTGTTACTTATTATTTTAAGAATTGAATCCTTAATCGGGTTGTTATAGTTTTTAAGAATATGGTTATATGTTGCAATCTTATACATCTTAAACATATTGTTATAGTATATTTTGTAATTAATATTAGATAGATTTTGATCGATGTAATTCTTAACTTTGTGAGTATTTTTAAGTAATTCATTTATATCAGATGGTTCGAAATTTATTACTTCTATTCCAAAGTTGTTAACCTTATCACGAATATCACCTAACTTAGTATCGTTAAACCAGAAGTATAATGTACCAACTTGCATTCCTATAACCGTTGTTTTGGAACTTAATGTATTGAGCTCTACTACATTTTCTAAGTTCTTATCATATATAACAAATGTAGGATCTATATTAACTAAACTATGAACAAACTTATATGTATCATACCAAGATATTTTATAACTATCTCGGTAGTATATTTCATTATATATATTAAGATTACTCTCAAACATAGGTGAGTTATATATAGCGATGTATATATTTTTGTTGTAAATTAAGTGAGTTATCTTTTTACCTGTTACATATATTGCAGTTATCTTTTTGGTATCTATTGATTTAACGATATTATTATATGAGAAAGAACTAATAATACTATCAGTTCTTAGACGCAAATTATTTTTAATATCTATTATATCTTCTATTAACGGATCGGAATAATCGAATAACGAGATTTTTTTGTAAATCACTTTATATCCGTTAAAAGTTACTATGAATTTACTGCTACTAAAATTTGTTATGTCTTGTCTTAAATTAATATACATCTTAGAATCATATTTAATGTTTATAATTACAACATTGTATAAGTATAGTAATATTTCCTCGAATACTAAATTCCAATATGATTCATAAGATTCTATACCTTTAATAAAATGAAGTTCGAGTGAGTTTGACAAATCTTCGATACTATTGAAATACATATTAAGAGTTTCGAAATCCAAAATACTGTAGCTTTTAATCTTCTTTATAATATCTCTTATAAATGTTGGTACGTCTAATTTGAGTATATTAACATACACTTTAAACAAATATACATCGTTAGTATTAAGATAATTAGGAGTCTGAGTATGAAAATATAATGTATCTTTATCTAACTTATAAAAGATATCATAAAATTGATCTGGAAAATAATACTTCTTACCCATAACTAATTCATCTTTGTATTTCAATATGTTAACTATGTCTCCCGATTCTGCTTTAATTCCATTTACAGAAGTGCAATGTTCAGTCATACAAGTATTATATAGTTGTGTCATTTTTTTACCTTGATTTTTAACATCTCTGCATACTGGGAAACAAAACCCTTTAGGATGTTTACCTGTAACAAATGAGAAATGCTTAAATTTAGGATCTTCACATGCATAATATATAGGTTCATTATTAGTAAAATTCCAATACTTATTTAACTTAGCTTTATCTTTAGCAGACATTTTCTCATACTCTTCGATGCTATATATTGTTGGTCGGTTCTTCTTTTGTACTATCCTAGAGTATATCTTATCTTTACCAAGATTTTGCGCGTATAATTCAGGATCCAATTCTTCCATCTTTTTAATATCCGATTTTGCTATATAACCTTTCTTCTGATTCACAACAAACTCCGAGTTAGATTTCAATGCATTCATAACATGGATAGTATTTAGTAGATAGTAATATATAAAGTTAAGTTCTTCTGGGATCAAATTGAACATCTCATAAGTTACACGCGTTATACTGTTTGTTATGTTAAGTTTCTTACCTCCGAATAAGAGTTTCCAAGTTGCATTAGCTCCTGCATCAAGATACGCATCGTAATAATTTTTAGATTCTTTATCTTTCTTAACAATGAATTTTCTATCACCATAATCGTGAACTGATTTTGATATCTTCGAAAATATTTGATTATCAGTTTGAATATTAGCCAATGTTATTATACCATGTTTATTAAGGTCATTAAACATCATCTTATATTTGTTAAACTTATTCTCGGACATTGAAATATTAAGATACATAATAATATCTAACGTATAAAATTTGATTATGTTCGAGTTTAGGTAGTTAATACTGAAATTACTAATGTTCTTATTAAGTACTATTGATATATTATCATTGATAATTTTGAGTATCTTATTAACAATATTCACTGCTAAATCAATAGTCTTATTGAATGATGTTTTATCTTCTTCTTTATTGTTTATTATGATATAATATTTACCAGTAGGAAACATAACAAATGTAGCTATCCGAGTTTCCAAATCAGTACGATCGTAACAATAGTATAGAACCAAACCATTATTCTTAAATTTAAGATATGTCTTATACAACTCAAAATTGGTATTAATGTTACGATCATATCTAACATTCATATGTTCTTTAGTTATCTCATATACTTCATTATTAAACTCGAATTTAGATATAAGTTTTATTATAGATGTATTAGTCGTAATCACATCAAACACATTTCTCATATTTAATATATTTATATTAGAGTTATGAATATTACCGAGCTTTATAGTTTTTGCTGCAATCTCAACATTACGTTCTATTTCTTTTATATCCTTTAATTTCATTGTATAAGTGTTATCCAAGAATGTTTTTTCATACCCGTATTTAGCTTCTAAGTTATGAATATTCTCAACTAATATGGGATACTTTATTAATAAATCACGCTCATTAGTAAAGTATAATTTGTAACCTTCGAAATCAAGCATTGGGAAGTATTTCTTAATAAATCCGTAGTAAATAACATTGACGTATAATTTATCATCTAATATTTTTAGCTTATTAATACCTAATATATCAGAATATACTTTGAGATCAACCATACAAATGTAATTATGTTTAAGATTTCCGACTAACCGAAATTCGTCGTAAGATTTAACACGCATAGATTCTCTACTAGCATATAATTTCTTATCTATACCCATATTATGAATACGAGTAATATCATCAAACGGAGATAAATTGTATAAGATATCATTAACATATATTTCATGAAATGTTTCAATATTAGTTCCACTGTAAAATAATAATTGTCTGTATATAGGTATTTTACAAACTATATATATTTTACTTTTTAGTGTTAAAATATTATCTTCGGGATATACACTTATGTCAAATATATATTCATTACCTTCTTTATAATCTGCATCTAGAATATCAGCAGATGACGATTTCATTTCGTCGCTAGTCACTTCATTAAAATCAATACTAAAATCAATATCACCTGATTCACTTGTTATGGGTATATTATCGGAGTTAGTGTAATTCTCAATATCATCGTCTCGAGTAGATTTAATTATGAGATTATTATCAGAAATATCACCACCATCTATACTTTTTAAATATTCTATATTATCGTATCCTCCAGTTGTTACTAATCCTTTAAGTTGTGATGATCGAGATGCTTCTAAGTCGGATATTAATTGAAAATTTTCGTGGAATATGTTCTTATCCATATCATGTTTTTCCAATCCGAGTTTCTTTTTATATTCAGATCCGAAATAACTTTTTATAGCAGGATCATCAAATTGTCCATTGTTAATTTTGTTTTTGATAAGAGGTGGACAGTTCCATAAGAATATTGTCTTACGATCATACTCGGGTTTATACGGATTAATATGATAGACTATAAACGAATCTTTGAAAAACTTATTTTCCATATTTAATAAGATTTATATATCCTATAAAATATAAAGTTTTATTAAAATGGCTGATATACCTGACGCAACAACATTAGATAACTATGCATATTTGCAAAACTTGATTAAGGAAACTATCAAAAAAATCAAGACTAACATCATTCAAAATATTAAGATGCTATCTGGTACTGGTAATAACAGACATACTATTATTGTGAGTTCATTTTTACCAAGCCCAGATCAAATTGGTGATGATTACAATAGTGTTCTCTTTGAAGTTTGTGAAGCCGTATGTCGTATGTTAGTAGATAAAAAATATGAAATAGAAACTGATGTATCTAAAAACAGTACTTATAGTATTACTTTGTCTTGGCGTAAAAAATCATTCGAAGGTAAATGTCCTACATTTACTAAATTTCTTAAAAATGACGAACATCTTTAATTTTTTTTATATACCCAACTTTTTCTTTTCTTACTTTTTCTTTCCTTACTTTTTCTTTTCTTTTCTTACTTTTTCTTTTTTCAAGAAAAAAATAAGGAATAATATTAGTAATGTATGAAGTTATATATTATCTTTTCTAATAAATCCCAACAATATTCACGATCTGATATATTGGTTAAATTTTGATAAACACCACTCAATCCTTTCGGAGCTTTATGAATGACTCCTCTTTCATATGCGTAGAATTCACCATTCTCAGACTTACTTTTTAACGTAGATGTAAATAGTTTATTGAATGCATTACTATTGAGGTTGTTTAACAATTCGTTATTAATTTTAGATGCGCTTAACTCTTCTGAGAAATCGAATGGTAATAAAACCGGTCCTATTTGTTTAACAATATCGAATATTATAATATTCTCAGACGCTTTATTAATACCGATACTCACTATATTACCCATTTGAATAGTACCACTGTATTTCTCCATCGACGGAGTCATAAAAGTGATACGCGGATATCTACTACTAGTACATTTATATACTGTAACATTCTTATTCATTTCGCTACCTGCAATATCTAAGTCGAATACTAATGTGTTAGGTGAATAAACAATACATAGAAATTTGACTATACAAGTGATACTACCCGATCCGGAATTATTACTCTGGATGAATATGTCAGTATGGTCAACAATTTCTAAAACCTTAACATAGAATCGGTTATTAATAAACTTATTACAGTAATTTTTCGTTAATAATGCGTCTAAATTACTCTGAATGTCTTGTCCAAAACTAATTGGATGTTCGATATCTAAGGTAAGATTTTCCTGTATAATAAAATTCATTTTTAATATTAGAATATATAATATATAATCAATTTTATAATTACTATTAATATGCGAACCAAGAAAGACATATATATAGACTTTATTAGCCAAAATATTAACTCATTAGATTTTAATGTTAAGCGCGAATTAATGATTCATATGTATAATACTAATGATAAGAAATACTTTACTGATACAAAGCAGTCTAAGAAATTGTACGTAAACAAAGAATTATTCCGATCTATGGCTATTGAAGCTTTGGAGGATATTTATAATTTAATTCAAAATAAATAAGTTATTAATATATAAGATGAGCATTAACGATTTATTAACCTTAAGTATATCGGAATTACATTCCATATATGGAGGCTCAAAAAAGCATAAGAATATTATTGAAATAGAAGAATATGAATTCGAAGATGATGATAATAACCTAGAAAACATCGGTAATAACATAGACGAATTTGATGAAACTAACGAATTTGACGAAACTAACGAATTTGACGAAACTAACGAATTTGACGAAAAATTTGATGATTTAAATGCGTTTGATGATGAAACGGGTGGAGACGAATTAGATATACTTGGAGGTATGATAGATGATGATTTAGAAGAGTCTATTTTGAGAGAGTCTATTTTAGAAGGATCAACTTTAGATGATTTTGATGAATAAAAATTTAATAATAATTTTTTTAACAAATAATATAACATGTGTTCTTTTATAGAAATTAACGATTTAACATTAGATGACCTCATTGGTCGAATTACGATAACTCCCAATACAAAATATGATTATGCAGATGATGATGAATATAATAGGTTACCAATATATTTTGAGTCTAAACCAGATTGGCCAAAATATACCAATCTTAAATGCGGATATTGCACATTAGAAATACGAGGAATACCGTTATTTGTACCAAGATCGATAACATCAGATGGTAGAATTGAAGTTGGTGCGAGTATGTGCAGTTTTAAATGTATATTAAAAACTATAGAGAGTTTCTCTAAGAATGAGTATAATAATTTATTAGGTTTAGTAAGAATATTGCATCGTAAAATGACTGGTTACGAATTAGAAAGTACAACTAGTGATATTAACAGATTAGAATTAACTAAATTTAATGGAACTGTAACGCCTAGAGAATTTCAAAAGAAAATATATGATGAACATTGTAATAAAAAAATATATTATGAGTTATTTGCGAATCGAGGAGAGGCCAATAATTTCATAGAATATTTTGAGGAAATATAATTTAATAAAATGTACGTTTGAATATAAATATAAAGCTTCGGAAAAAGATGGTAAGTTTTGAAGCTGAGAATTTCGGCTCTATATTAAACTCTGAGAATATAAAAGATGACGAAGTAGATAACCTTAACTTCGGTGACGATATGTTCAATATTGATGAAGATTATGATGAAGAAAAAGATGATTCTCCATCGGATGATGATGCTGACGCATCCGCAGATTCTGGATCTGAGAGCGAAGAATTGCCAGAAGGGGATTTTTTAAATAACGATGATGAAGAAGAACCTACGAATAACAAATCTTATAAAGAGCGTAATAAGGAATCCGAGAAAATGGAAGATATATTAGATGATAATAAAAAGACTGACGGTAAATTTGAGAACTTGAAACTTAAGATAACCAATAATTATGATAGGATACGAACCATAACAGCTAAGAAAGAATTACCTGATATGTTCCCACCGATAGAGAAGATTAAAACCGTAAGACATGCAGAAGAAGTATACCGGCTCACCAGTAAGAAACTAGATTCGATGATGGTTAACGATGCCTTAATTGAGTTTATACCTATGGTTGGTGATATATTAAGTTTCGTATTTAATGGTGAGCGAGTTTTATTTGGTAAGAAACCCGATTTAAGCGGTTATAGCTTAAAGTTACGTAACAAACTATCATATTGTAATAATGATATTGGAACTATGGCAGATTCTATAGTACAATCATCCGCTATATCAAATATAATTAAAGTCTTCTCGATATTTGGATTACCACTGTACGGTACTCTTAAAGAAAACTCAGATAGATCAAAGCAAGGACTTAAAAAAGAAAAGCTTATTGAGCTTAATAATAAAGCCAGCAAAGGATTGTAATAATTTTTTTAAATCTCATGTTCATTTTTAAGTATCCCATATTATTCAATTAATGCTTAAATTTTTAGTGAGCCGCACCACATACACCGAGAATCATCTCACCAAGATCTTCAGGCATAATACCACCTGTAGATTTATTAGAACTATTGGTTGCTACATTCTTCATAATTTGTAATTTGAGCCACTTAAATTTAATAAAAACAAATAGGATTACAGCAAAAACTATAAATAAAAGAATAAACCCGATTATTGAACCCCAACTATTTTGCATATTTACGCTTAGTTTCTTAACAAAAGTATATATACAAGAATTTAAAAAAATTAATATATTAATTTATGAATATCTGACAACGAAGTTACCAGCAACCATAACGGTAAAGTTAATAGCGCACATATGAATGTGTAAGTAGAAGCAGTTCTTATCACAACAGCATTCAGTATAACAAGGTGAAGTGGTAACACATGGATTACAGTTGGAGTAATCATGACGATTAACACCGAGAGTAAGATATGATTCTCGGGCTTTAGAGAAGTTGCATACATTATCAACTTGATTATCGAATAAGTTATATTGGAAGGCAATGAATGGTGCATGTCTTTCATAGAACAATGATTGGAAGTGGTTGGTACCTCTGTTGTATGGATGTAAGAATCGGTAATAGTTGATACTTTGTTTATTAAAGAAGTCATAACCCAATACTCTCAAACCAAGAGATCTTAAAGTTGGGATTTTTCTGCTTCTAATATGAGTCTTGATGGCTCTAATTTCAAGATAGTAATCGAAACCAACAACAAGAGGCTCAGCAACCAATTGAGAAGTATGTAAGTATTCATAGTAGTTGCAAATATGAGCATCTTCAAACCAATTGTCAGCATAATGAATGCTTTCTTTCTTGGTATTGATTTGAGGGATCAATCGTGGAATCATCCATTCAGTTGGCCATCTACTGTTATAGAGTTGAATATCTTCAGTGCTTTCACAAGAGCAATCAATGCACATTGGTTTCTTTTGTAATACGGGTAATCTAAGCATGTTAAATCCTACTTTGGAAACAAACATATCATGAAGAATATCATCAGTATACAAACAAGTACCAAGGAGACGCATTTGTAAACCTTTGCAACAATCACGTTCAACATATGATTCGGGAATGAAGAAAGGAACATCTCTAGTTAATCGGAATCCACGTCTGAATGCAGTAGTAGGAATAAAGGCACCTAACAAAGCGGGGAGAATAGTTACTTCTTCTCGGATAAACAAATCTCCAAAAGTGGGTCTGAATACGTGATCCAAGCATGCAGATTTATATTGGATTTTCTTGGGAGTATCGGGTAAAGCAGCCATACACAATGATTTAGAAATATCAGTAGAGAACATAAAAGGAGTAGGAATAAGAAGTTGAGTGGCAGGGTGAACGGCTTTATGAGTTTGTAATCCATCATAAACATGAACATTATGAGAAGTACTAGAGAGAGCATCAGGACCAGTCAAATTTCCAAAAGCTTTACCTTCTTGGGTTACGAGGTGGTTCTTTTCCCAATGTCCAATATTTTCTCCATAAAGTTCATATAACAAAGGTTTAACGGAGTTATTAGTCTTATATAAAGTTTCGTTCAAGATCGAAATAGGATCATATTCTTGAATTGGTTTTTCGTCAATTAAGAAGTTTTGTTCATCGAACAATCTGAGACCGGGGAATCGGACAGCTCGAACATGATTGGCGCGTTTCAATTTAGGATCTTGAGCAGTACCAGTACCAAATCCATTAGGATTAGGTTCAAAGAGTTTTCCATCAGGACCAGCGAGTAAATTACCGTTACTATCTACATAAGTGTATCTAATTCCTCCAGGAGCAATACCGTATTCAAGACCATCAGCAGCAGTGAAGAAAGTATTTTGAGGAACGCCGGCGAGCATGTAATAAGCATGACCATCGGGAATTGATGAAGCAGCACCAACAAGACCAAGAGCTCCAGCTCCAAAATCCAAAGGTCGTCCACCGTTAAGATCATTGACAGCAGCATATTTAGAGTATACAACAATATTGGGTAAATCAGCTTCGAGACATTTAACTTCAGGAAGATCAACAACAGCACTAACATTAGTCATAAAGTCTCCGATTTCGTTAAGGAGAAATTCAATAGTTTGGTTAAAATCAGTGGCACCAGTTGGGTTCATTACAACTTGATCGTTAGTAATAGTTACAGATGGTTTAAATGAATCGTTAAATGGAGTATGATGAGTTTGGTTTAATTCGATTAAAGTCATATTAGTATTAGGAAGACCTGCTCGTCTTTTAGCAGCTCTAATTGCATCACTTCGTTTGAATTCTAATGATCGAGCACTAAGAAGATTGGACATTTTACCGCTTCCACTGACAGCGAGCTGTACAGAGGAAGAAGTAGTATTTGAAAAGTTACCTCCGCATCTATAAGACATGGTTTATATTTAAGGGTATATGTAAGCGTCTGAAAAATAAAAATAAAATAAATAATTGCTTACATACTTATAACACAACATAAAAAAGACAACGCGTAAAAAAATGTATATCTTTCAATTTTTTCTAATACAATAGTTAATTTCTGTTCTTCTGAAATCAAAACCCATCTTCTTGTATACTTTTTTTGTCTTACTATCCTTTTTATATAATGAATCTTCTTTTTGTATGTATATAAAGCGTAAAATTTCTTCATTCCGTCTAACATTAGACAACATATTATTAATGAAACAAGCTATCATATACGCATAACACGTATTATATTTTACGGTAGGTTCCAATTCTACGCTTAGTCTCATAAATTCGAGTAAGAAATTGATACAATACTTTTCTTCTTTATAATTTAACATCGGTATTTTTCTATTAGGATACAATTTTTTATATATTGCGCTAGTATGTTTCTTATATTCGGTTAGATTTACTATACCTTTAATTCGCGGATCGTCTTTTATTAGGTCCATTATTTCACGTAGTTTAAATCCGATATTAAACTTATCTAAAGGTATCCTATCCTTCTCAATTTTCTCAGCTATAACCTGGATCAACTCTTGTGGTATATCTTTTTTGTCTTGACCGTATATTATCGATAATTCAGTCTTAATATACTTTATAGCTTTCTTGTTATTCTCATCTACTAGTGGATTTAACTCGATGAAATATTTAACCTTATCATGTTCCGATATTGTTCTAGTATAATATCCACATTTTTGACATTCATAACTATCATTAATTAGATCTAATTGCATAGGCACATTACACCGATGACATACATCAAATTTCTTAGGATCGGTATATATTGTATTAAGTTTTCTGAAATCATTCAACAATTTATTGACTTCTGCATATTTAGTATTCATACAAAATCGATTAGCAACTCGATATAGTAAGTGAATTTTCAATATTCTTAGAAACTTATTGAAAAACCTGTTAATCCCGATTGAGTTCAAATCTTGGTAAAAATATTTAGTTGAACATATAGAATTATACATGAACTCATAAAATAGATTCTTGTTTTCAGATTCTAATTCTTGAATCTTTTCTAATTCTAGTGGTTTTTGAAATTGGAAATTAGTGTCATCGGATAATTTGTACAATATTGACACTACATTCTCAATTAAGTTTATCTTATTATATACATTATTTTTTATCTCATATTTCTTAGTATTATCATCCATTATTATTTTTTTAAAGTTATTAATTTAGAAATTTATTATTATTTTGAGTCTAACTCGGTTTATTATCCGATATAATTTATTCAGTTTACTATTTAAAAAAGTATATATTAATAATTTTATTAACATTATTGAATTTCTGTGAGCAACACAGATTCTTTCTTAGTTTCTCGATCTTGTACAATGATAGGATTTGTTCCTTCGGGTATCATCTTTTGCTTAATACCATCAATTTTCTCAACAGTCATAGACAATTCTTTATCTTGTTCATCACTTCTATGTGGTACTTTCATTAACTCCTTACGAGTTGACTCATATTTTCTTAATAATGCTAAATCTTGAGGAGATAACTTTTGCATCTGTTTTTGTGATCTATGTTCCATAATCTTATTTACGGTTTCTCTTTCTCGTCTGTTAGCTTCGAAAATAGAGTTAATAACTTGATCTTCATCAGTTCCTGAATATACTAATACATTTTGTTTATGCTTATAGAAGTCACTTAACAAAGTTGGATATCTAAATTTGACTCTAATAGGATCGGATATAAACTTATCATAATACTTCTTACAAAATACATCAGCTTCATCCATATTTGGGAAAACACCGTGAGGCATTATTACTGCTTCAGTACCAGGATTTTCCAAGAAGAATTGGCATGTTAATTCTCGTATCTCATTAGAGAATGTATTACGATACTTAAAGATGTTTCTCATTTGTTCAACTGAAGGAGGCGTAACTAATACCTTATATAATTCGGGATTATGAACGAATCTATGAAGATCTCCGACAAGCATACCATTCTCTGTTTTAAAGTGGGATTCAACATGCTTATCTAATGCTCGATAATGACGTTCAGGATCATACTCAAACATCTTTTTGAGAAACTCGTTAATAACTGGATATTTTGGATCATCATGTTTGTACTCTTGTTCCATAATCTTATACATATAACCAATCATACCGAATATAGTTTTCTTAATCTCGAAACTTTCACGAGTCGGAATAAGCTCAGCCAATAATATTTGGTCTTCTTTAAATTCATTATATTCAACTTTGTGTATTCTCAATGCATCAGGATTATCTTCGAGAAACGTATCAGTAAGAAACTTGTCAACTTCGTTAGGTAATGTATCTTCATCAATCATCTTAGAAATCAATTTCTCTTTGAAATCGTTTTGCTCATCCTCAGTAGTTAATGCATCATATTCCGCGCGTAATTCTGGGTTACTATTTAATACTGAGTTAATATGGAGTTCTAAGATTGATTCTGTATCGTAATAAAACGTGTCTGTCATCTTCTTATTATAATATAGTAGTATAGGTTTTATTGAATAAATATTCTTATTAATAAAAATAAAAAATGAAAAATATAATAACCTTAAATTATCTCGAAATATGGAAGTTAATATTGATACATCATTGTCGGTAATAAAGTTTCTTCAATTAGAATCAGATCGTTATATTGAAGAAAGTCGCAAATTTATGGAGCTTAAAGTAAAAGAGTTAATAGATTATACGTTTAAAACTCAAGTACCAATATTTTTCGAGAATAAGTACTATATTAAGATTATACCCCATACCAATTTTAAACTGTTTAAAGCCAATTTAGAATCGCAAGTAGATGATATAGAAGTTAAAATGGAAGTTTATCAATACAGCTTTTTCATATTTTATAAGAGGATACGAATAGGAGAAATATTAAATATGTATTATCCGTTTATTATTACTAGTAACAATCTTAACATATCTAAAATAAAGAAAATAGAGCATATTAAATATTACAATATTCACCCAAAATACGTATTATGTGACTTATTACGTGGGTTATACTCACCAGCTAATTACAAAAAACAAGACGAAATATTGGAAGAGACTAATGAATATCTTAAGTTATGGAAAAGTGATGGTACTTTAGAATATGAGAATAAACGTAACATTGAGTTTGAACTCAAAGTCTTTGTTAAATATGTTGATATTCTTAAAGAGTCTATATTTGGATTATATGGTATAGTCGATAATATATTATATGTAGCAACAGATGATATTTTACAAACTAAAGAGATATTGGAAAAACATGGATGTACTAATACGGTTTTCAACAACGGTAAGATTTATGAAGATATGAGATTACAAACTATAATTCTTTCTATACCTAATAATCGTAATAAAATAAGAGTGTTCAATAATTTGTCTTACGAATTATTACCTGCATTTAAAGGTACAAGAGATTTACATCCGTTAGTTTTATTAAGATATGTTTTAGTTGAATACAATATATTAGACATAAGCGGAATAGAACAAGCTGCAAGCATGAAACTTAATACATTTATATCCAAATATCAACGCGTATTAAAAAATGTAAGTTACGATAATTGTGAATTCTTCGGAGTTTATTATCCCGATATTCAATATAGAAAAAAAGTATATCTTGAAAATATTGTAAGAATTCGATTGAGCAATATCGCCTAGTCACATCAAAAAATTATATTATGCTTAATTTAAAGTTATGCTTAATTTAAAGTTATGCTTTGTTTTCTGAGCTTTCACAATAGTGAGTTTTAAAAGCCTCAAATTTTTTATGAAAATCTTTATTATTTTTAGCAATACCCCACACTAGTGAAGCTTTCTTCTTCGGAGTCTTGTCAGTCTCTTTTTTAAGCTTACTCCAACTGTCATTAAATTTTGCTCGTTCATCTTCAGTAAGTAATATTCCTAGATCCATCTCTTCTCGTAAGTTAATCTTATTATTATTCTCATACTTATCAATGATTGATGCAAGATCTGGAGCTTCGTTAACTTCGTCACCATCAAATAATCGGAATACATAACTAAATAATACATTAATACTTACAGCTCGTTTCGTTACTCGCGCAGATCCACCAACTGAAACACTACTATTCGCCACTGACGCATTTTTCGAGTTCGATGATCCGTTTCTTGGAATACCATTACTTATATTATTATTAATAGTATCAATAGAACTAGTAACTCTATTCATTGCGGTATGTATTGATGCTGAATAACATTGTAATGAGCACATAAGAGTCTCAATTTGTTGCTCTTTAGCTTCTAATAATTTTTTAGTATCATCTAAATGCATTGTGGCTTTACGTACTTCTAGTTTAATTTCTTGGAGTTCTGTTGTTAGTTTATTAATACATTCTTCATTAATTTGTTTAACTTCGCTAATACTTGCAACTTCTAATTTACTCTCAGATTCCATATTTTTAAGTTTATGTACGAATTAGGAAATATACTAACAATATAAAAGTAAATATATAAATTCATTTTTATTTGTTATTCAATTTTTTTAGGTGTTACTTTTTTGTGGGTTTAATTAGTCTGATTTTATTATAAAAATGAATAATATATTAGCATAAATTATAAGATATTATACCTCATATGTATCAAAAGAATAACCGAGTTCATAGCAAAAAACAAGGTGGTAATGAATCAAGTTTCAAGACTGAGATTAAGCCTATATTAACCTTTAATAATGAGAAAGATTTTACTGAATTTTACGCCAAGAATAAGCGTACATGTGAGAATCTTGGTGACTATTTTATACATAGTAATAAGATAGATATTGTTAATAAACTTAAATCATTGCCTTCGCGTACGATCGCAGAATCTTCGGATATTGAATATACAGAAGAATCAGATCCTGAATACGCTGATATTATGAGTAAAATCCACGCCCATAAAGAGTGGTATTTTGGGTCTAATTATGAATCGGATGATTATCAAAATAAGTTATTGAATACGTTTGAATATATGTTTGAGCATATTAGTCGCGGAATATTTGTATCAATACGTGATCAAAAAATACATGAACTTATAATATTTGCTAATCCTAACTACGTAAATAATTGGAGCCAAAATTTAAAGTTCGAAGATAACCAAACTCAAGATGAATATTATAAATCTAAAACTAAATATTACAAACGTAAAGAACATATATTACCGATGAAAAATTGGTACGCAGGTGGGTTTTTAATAGATAATGAATATCCTTTCAAGTATGAGAATGGTAAACGAGTTAATATGTTATGGACTAATCACAGTCTTATCCCGATTTTGGATATGTTAACTACATTAGTTAATTGTCGGAAAGTTAAGGATTGTGATTTCTTTATTAATAAACGTGATCATCCTGTATTACGCAAATCATTAGAAGAACCGTATCGTAACTTACATCCAGAACCGTTACCAATGATACCAGATAAATACCATTCTTTTAATAGCAATGCTAGTGAACATAATTTCTTACCTATAATGAGTTTTTATGGATCTGATACATTCGCAGATGTATTATTTCCATGTGCTGAAGATTGGGTTATTGCATGCGGTACGATATTCATGCAAGGAGATGAGAAACCTGCTGCAGGATTTGCAGATGTTAATTACATGAAATATGAGCATATAACTTGGGAAGATAAAATACCCACTGCAGTATTTCGAGGACGTGGAACCGGAGGTAGTAATTTAGAAAACAATCAACGATTTCAGTTAGCAGCATTTGCAGACGAATTAAACGATAAATCAATCTTAGATGTAGGTATCATCTCGTATAATATCCGAGACAAAGTTAATTACACACCAAGATTAACAATAACATACCCAAAATCGGATACACTCCCTTTTAAAATGGGTGAGTTTATGAGCATGAACCAACAGATGTTATATAAGTATCATTTAAGTGTACAAGGACATGCCGCAATTAACCGAACTAGCTATATGTATAAGTCTAAATCTTTAGTTATGGTATTGGAACCGCAATTTACTGAAGTATCAGAGCAATGGTTTTCAACTATATTTAAGGAGAATGTAGATTATGTACAAGTTAAGAAAGACTTTTCAGATATTGTACCCAAAATTGAATGGTGTCGCGAACATGATGAAGAATGTCGAGAAATGACTATCAGTGCTTTTAATAAACAACGCAAATACTTATCGAAGAGTGGTATACTTAATTACTTACAGATTTTGATAAACTCAGTTTACTAAAATACTCTTATTTTTTTATTTTAATAAATTGAAAAAATATATTTACTTAATATATCTCTATTCATATTTTTATTTTACATTCATAAAAGTATTTATTATATTTATTCGAAAAAAGTATGTCAGAAATCGAGTTTTATTTAGATTCTTATTTACCTAATATAGTATTCTCAGCTTCTTCTATTGCAAAAGGTCGCAATCCATTATGTGCGTTAAAAGTTAAGAACGCAGTTATAATTAAACTAACTATTCCATCTATCGGACGCATAACATCGGAAGATTTAACAACAATTATAGGAAGACATTTACCAATACTGGATTTAGGATTAGATAAAGATAGTAATCCAATTATGAATACTCCTAATTTTGAAATACTTAACTTTATTTATGAGTTTCTAACATTTAGCGTGTTTGTAAGATTTTATAAACAAGAACCTCAAACATTCGATTGCGTAGAATTCGTATTAGACAAGATTAATACCGATATTAAGCTTAAAGCAATGATAGATCTGATACAAAATGAGCCAGAGAATTTGATTAAATCAAACTCTAACGGAATATATTATCATAAAGATACTAAAACTGGTAGACTTCTAGCATGCACTCGCAAGCTTAAAATAGATCATACACTATACAAATATATAACCATGGAAGAATCTCCTTACAATACAATCAACTCTAATCTTGTTAGGCAAAATCTTAAAGTGATAGATTATAAAGGTGGTATTGTTGTGTTAGCTTTAATATAAGATTTTTTTAGTAATATGAAAAAAAAATCAATTATTAATCTTTTTTAAAGAAATAAAAGTCAAGAGTACTTGTTGTATCTGTAATATGTTTAATAATTCGAGTGTATTTGTTAATATCAGTATCTTGTTTAATTGTGTCATCAATAAATATATTGTAATATGGTGTATATATTCTTAATAAATCATAAAATGCGAGAATTATGTTAGTAGTATTCTCATCTATTGATCCTACAAAATCGGAACTAAATACTAGAACGGTATCATTTTTTAAAATAGCTAGTCTATCACCATCTTTATAATCTCCTAACTTATCAAACAAATCAAAATATACATTAGCACCTAAACTTTCGATACTATTAATATCAAATTTTTCGTTAAATATTGATTGTGTTAAGTCTATCCATATATTGATTAAATTATCACCATTCTTACATGTGCCAAATTCGAAAAGAAATAACTCAGACATTCTTCCGATTTTATAAGAAGTAATAATATGTAGTAATAATAATAAAAAATCAATTTATTTTTTAGGGAAAGTAAACCGTTTAAGGCGTATTGTAATTAACCTAGTGTCAATTCCGTTAATCAAATTCGTGAAGCATCGCAAAACATTACCCGGAATAACGATATTCTCCTCAGTAAATCTATATCCTTCATTGTTGGAAATTGATGGGAGTCCTAATATTACATAGTCATATCTATTAAGTTTCGACATAGTATTTAGTATTGAATTGATTAAGTTCCGACGATCAAATTCATGGGCATCAAGCATACCATAATAGATCTCAAACTTTGGAAAATTATTGTAAGACTCAGTTATAAACACGACTGCAAAATTCTCAGAAATATCTTGTGTTGAATCATTTCTCAATTTAATACCAGAACAGTAAACAAGTTGATCAATACTTAAAGTTTTATCAGATGTTAATACTACCCAAATATCCCGCGAAATTCTAATAATCATATCACCCATATTTCAATGTAGAATTTGTATTATAGAACTCAGGAAAGGAGAAGACTTAAGAATGTTAAAAAATCAATTTTATCAAGAATCTTAAGCTTGAAGAGCAACGAGTTGTGTAATGTGAATTCTTATGCGGGCTCTCATATTTCCTACACAACAATGATGTTGGGCGCGTTTCAAATGGTTTATGATAGTTTTGTTTAGAGGATATGAATACATATATAACTCCACAGTATCAATGTTAATACGCGTAGGAATTAATCCATTAACTTTCTTAGGTAAGAGAATCGGAACTCTACAACATGAAGGATAACGTTCTGGCATAGTAAGAAGTATCTCTTTCAATATATCAGTAGGATTTTCTCGGCTCGAATAATCGTTAACTACATAATACAGTTCAATATTCGGATATTGGGCAAAACAATTGTAGATGAACATTATCTTAAAATTAGGACAATCACTTCTTTCTCTATTATAATATCTCTTAAGCATCTCAGCATACTCAGTTTTACTTATATTTCCCATACTTAGAAATGGAGAATATACAACCCAGGTATCATAATCTAGCCCGATTATGAGAGATAAACATTTAGTAACTCTATCAGAGTCATCGGAATCACCATAACCAGCGTAAATGGGTCTACTATTAAAATTCATTTTAACTTTTAAGAGAAGAATTTGCTATCATAAAAAATCATTTTTAGGTAATATATAACATAACTTTCCTTAAAACTCCATCGCAATGAACTCGGATATATTCATTATATGGCCTAATACATTATTTAAGGATATTAGAATACCAAACCAAGTCAATAAGTTATACGTAATCGAACATCCGTTATTCTTCACTGCGTATAACTACCATAAAATGAAGTTGGTCTTACATCGTGCGAGTATGAAATTTTATTATGATTGGCTTATTAATGAATTCGATACTACTGAATCTAATAACAAAATAACTATCAAATATATAGAGTATAATAAATATCCAAAATTCATAAGTAAGTTCAATGATAAAACTCGGTTCACTTTTTATGACCCACATGATCATGTAATACAACAAGAATATAAAGGTTCAACTATAAATGAATCACTAGGATTTTTAATGAATACTGAGAATATTGAATATTACTATCATAAACATAAGAATAAGAACCAAAGACATGTTCATTTTTATAACTACCATAAAGATATTATAGCAGATATTTACCCGAATTTGGCTAAATACTTAACTCGTAATTATGACGAAGATAACCGAAATAGATTTCCAGATACGTATAAAGAAAAGGTAAAAGATAGTAATTCCGATCAACACATACAAGAAGCTATAAAATATGTTAATAAACACTTTTCAACAAACCCAGGTAATATAGGTAACACAAGTAATACCAATAATACAAGTAATACCAATAATGTAAGTAATTCAAATTTGATATATTCTAACGTTAGTTTTGCATCGGCTCGTAAAATATTTAAGGATTTTGTAAAGAATAAACTGATACATTTCGGAGACTATCAAGATGCAGTACGTTCAGATGTTAAATTTGGTTATCATAGTATATTGTCTCCTCTAATGAATATCGGGTTAATAACTCCTGGTTGGGTTTTATCGTACTTAAACAAAAAAATCGGATCTGGATATAAAACTAAGAAGAATAATATAGAAGGTTATTTACGACAAATTATAGGTTGGCGAGAGTATTGTAGGTATATGTACACTTATTTTAGATCTCAACTTAAACCCAATTTGGGTCCTGGTGCATTTCGGAAGAAAGCTGGTACAAAGATTATAAGCCGAGGTGCGAGTTATAAAGTATGGTATGAGTTCGATACTACTGGAATTGATATTGAGTTTCTTAAAGTAATGTTAGACAAAGTTCGAGATTCAGCTTACTTACATCATATAGAAAGATTAATGTATATAGGTAATTTTATGTTGATATATGGAGTGCATCCAAAAGAAGTATTTGATTGGTTTCAATGTATGTTCTTAGATAGTTATCACGTATTTATGTATCCAAATGTATATGGTATGTCCCAACATACTTCGGGTATAATGATGTCTAAGATGTATTTATGTTCATCTAACTATATATCAAAAATGAGTGATTACGGAAAAAATGAATATATAGACGAATTATATCGACAGTTTGTTAAAACTCATAAAATTGTGAGAGTTTAAAATTTTGGTTATTCTTTCAAACATTGGGTATTATAGTAAATTCTATTATATAAAAGTTGTCTGGTAATGCTATTATTCTATCTTGTTTTATTTTGTATCCATCCAGCCATTTGAATGCGTTTACAAATCTAGTCATTAATACTAGACTATTTTTTGATTTGACTCGGATACTTGACTTCAAAGAGCCTATAACATTGGTTACCAATATATCTTCATACTTAGATCTGAGCCAATCCGAATCATCCCATATATCTAAATCTAAGTAATGTTTAGTTTGCATTATATAATCAATTTTAAAATTGAAATTTATAATAGTAATGTCTTACTGCTATCAATTTTGCAAATTACTTTAGTTCTTCGTAAGTACAATAAAACACTGACAATGCAAAATACTACATCGATAGTTCGTACTAACCGTAATAATATTGAGAAAATACTAAAAGTATTATCAAACAAGCCTACTAATCGTAATAATAAAGAATCTAACATAATTATTAAGGCTTATTATGAATGGTTACTTACCCCTGAATCTGGGATTGATAGACTTAGTATAGCAGTATGTATTCGTGATTTCTTCAATTATCCTGCTACTAAACCAGGTAAGATATATGTATGGCCTGATAATCTTGTTAACTTACATAGATTTATTACAGGTAAAACCCGCAAATTCGTGTATCAATACCCTGATATTGAGGAACCTGAGAGAATCCAATGGAACATGGAAGTGAGTTTTAATAGATACGATAACTCAATCAATTACTCAGAAACTTGGAAATATAGTGGATCCCAAAATACTTGGTATAATACTAAGGAATTGACCCAACTATTAAAATTTGGAAGAATTTGAAAGAATTTGAAAGAATATTTGGTAGTTTTTACTTATTGCAGAAAATAAAAAAATTGATTTTTTTTGGTGGTAATTTCTTAATTGTCAGCCATTGTAAGTTCTTCGGAATTAATCAGGTAAATAACGATAAATTAACCCCCTTTATACGAATAAACATGTCTCAAAAATACGTTAAAATTGTATGCCCTCGATGCGGAAAGATGCGAACCCCTTTTAAGGATTTTGCTACTGGACAAGTTGTTGAAGGTAAAACTGTTGGATGTACTGCTAAACATGAAAATGTTACATTGGATAATCATCAAAATTGTCCTGGATTCAAGAAAGGTTTCTGTCACTGCGATTTAGTCGCATGCTTGGAAAAGCCTGCTCCAACTTCTGTTGTTGAGCCCAAGCCCGTTTCTCCACCTCCTGTGGTACAAAGCGCGCTTCCCGTCGATCCCAGATGGAGTATGGGACCTCAATCTCACATTTCTTCTTCGATGCCTCTTTCTTCGATGCCTCCTTCTGGTGGTTTTCCTCCTATGCCTCGCCCTTCAAACGGTGCTGGTGTAGATGTTGTTAGTGAAATTCTTAACTTAACCAAGTTAGTTGCTTCTCTCGAGAAAATGCTAATGTTACAACAAGAAACAATTAACAAACAGAACGAACGAATTCAGCTTTTGGAGCAGCAAAGAGAAGGTAGCGATGCCTATATCTTCACTGTTTCAGAACGAGTCTACACGCTTGAGCAAGCCAAAGTTGAGAGTGAGGCTGCTAAAACAGTCACAGTTCAAAACCCAAAGCCTCGCAATTTCGTGAAAACTCACGTTGAAGGAAAGAAACCCAACTTTAAAGGTGAAAAGAAACCTCAAGAGCAACAAACTTCTGAAGGTAAGGTTGAAAAACCTCACGCTAAGAAACCTTTCAAACCTTACCCCAAAGGTAAGAAAGAAAGGAAATTTCAGGGACTCAAACCTGAGATCAGTCAAGAACCCTTCGTTCCTGATATTGTTGTAATTGAAACTTCTCCCATCTCTCCATCAAACGAGAGAAAAGTTGTGGCTACTAACCTAGACACTGAATTCCTCGCTGAGGAAATCGCCCCTGGTGCTTCTTGGGGGGATGTCGTTGAAAGCGACTAGTTTGTTAACTTCGAAAAAGTTAAACCTGTATTATTTTAGCTGGATAATATTTGCAAGGATTGCTCGTGTCAGTTGTATAAGTAAACTGAATAGGCTGTGTTTTGGCGAAACATAGGCGATAATTAGCTGGGATGGAACCCGATTTTCTCATTTAATACTAAGACAACCATGTCGAAAGTGGGAATATTTCTTGCGGTGTTTATTCGTAACCCTGACAAAGTTACAATAAACGAGCCTCGCATTCGATTGCAGAGAGAAATATTTACTTGTTTAGTAAAGAATGTTTGAATCAAACCAAACAGGGATGTAATCCCAATTTTTTATGTCCTTCCAATCTAAAAGTTATTAATTAAATTATACTTATTGTAGATATAAATTATACTTATCGCAAATACTTATCGCAAATACTTATAGCGCGTGTAATCTTATACCTATGTTTGGAATAGTTGCTTTATCTAAGAACAATGTAATTGGAGTTGGAGGTAAAATACCTTGGCGATATCCAGAAGATCTCAAATTCTTTAAGGACCAAACTACTAATAATATGGTAATTATGGGTCGTAAAACTTGGAACTCAATCGGTAACAAACCATTGCCTAATAGAGTTAATATAGTTTTATCTTCTCATACTAATATCAGTAATCAAGTTGGAAATTCGTTTTGGTTCCGATCCAAAGAAGAAGTGTTAGAATTTGTTAATAGTTATAATTCATTAAAGCCAAGAAATGTGTTTGTTATTGGAGGTAACCAAATATATGAGTTGTTTGCTGATCAAATTAAGACATGGTATGTTACAAGAATACCTGATGAAATAAATCATCCAGATGCAACATATTTTAATACTGATATATTAAGTGATCATATAAAACCAGAATGGGTACCAAATTCAGTTGTATGGTTAAGTGAAAATATTTGTGTTGAGATACTAACAAAAAATAATTAATTATAAATAATTTACTCACATATAATATAAGCATGGTTTTTTATAATGTGTATAGTTTTATTACATCTCTTTGGGGAGGTAGTAATTCAGATTTAGAGAATCAAAAATTAAGAAATGAACCAATTCGTGTTGTAGAATTAAACCAAGAAGAATTACAAAATAAGATTAAGAGTTTGCGCCCAGTTGATACTGTATTGGCTCGCAAAATCCGAGAAGATATTGAATTTAATAATGCTCGTATTGATCATATCAGAACAGAAGAAGATATAATTAATAACAAACCATTGAGCGAGATGGAAATGAATAAGATCCGTAACGCATCTATTAAAGTATTCGATTGTAAATCATGTGATCTACGAGCTCATATACTCAATCTTAAAAGTATTGCAACATATGATAATGAAGATTTTATTATTCTTGATAGTGAAACAGAACAACCCGATATAGAAATTAGTATCGAAGAATGTAATAATATCAAAAAGGAATTTGATAAACCTCTCACAATATTGGATGAAATACAAGCTATTCAACAAGTAGGATTATCAGGTTGGTTTGAAAATCGAAAAAAATAAGTATCATTGTTTTTATTAAAATTCATAATTAATCTTTTTTATCTCTTATCATTATTATTTCTCTTATTGACAACTGAGACATACATCATGTTTCATACTAGTGTTGGAGACTTTAGTCTTAGTATAGTAAGCACCTGTTTTAAGTCCTTTTAACCAAGCATGTCTAATACAAGCGATTAAAGCGTTATCATCTGGTTCCTCAAAATACAAGTTCATACTTTGTGATTGATCGATATATGGTGCTCGATCAGCACATAGATCAATAACAGTTCTATTACCTACTTCATATATACTCTTATAAATTTTACGAACATCATCAGGAATATCAGCTCTTTCTGGTAACTTACCTTGATTTTGGATAATCTCATCTTTAAGTTTAAGATCCCATAATCCAAGTTCTTTCAAGTGCTTCATCATATATTTATTACATATGACATTCTCACCAGCAATGTTATTTTTACGATACATATTTGATAATATACATTCGAATGATTCATTAAAACCCATAAAGATTGATGCTGATGCAGTAGGCATTAGCGCAGTTAGTTGCGAGTTACGCATACCACGTTTGACACGCTCTTTAAGTTCGCTCCATTGTTCAGTAGTAATATATTCGAATTGATGACAACCCCATAAATCAAATTGTAAAAGACCTTGTGAGTGTGGTGAACCTTCAAATGAAGGATATGAACCAAACTTCTCAGCTAAGTCAGCTGATTCAGATGCAGATGCATAATATATAGCTTCGAATATTTGTTTATTAAGTTTGCGTGATTCAGGTGAACCATATTCAATGCGTAATAATGCGAATACATCAGCTAATCCTTGAACTCCGATACCAATAGATCGAGTATTTAACGATCCACGACGAGCCTTAGCAGTAGGGTAATTATTAATATCAATCAGTATATCTAAGTTACGAGTAACAATACGTGTAACGCGCATCAACTCTTCAAAGTCGAAACTTTGAGTTTCAACATTAACGAATCTTGGTAGCACTAATGACGATAAGAAACATACGCCTGTCTCAGTTTTAGTTTGAACTAACAAACATTCGCAACATAAATTAGATCCATTAACTGGACATATATGTTTAATCATTGATTTACGATTAATATGATCACGGAACATAACATAAGGTTCGCCAGTCTTGTTCATATTTTTTATAACGAAATCCTTCAATAATTTACGCGCTGAGATTTTCTCGCGATACATTCCTTTGGCTTCATATTCTAAATATAACTTCTCAAATTCATCTCCGTATACATCAGATAATCCTGGGCATTCACTTGGATCCATCAATGAGAACATTTCATCGGCAATTAATCGTTTCATAAATAAGTCTGATATAGTTACACCAATGTTTAAGTTTCGTGCGCGAGATAACTCGTCACCACCTGTATCACGTAACATACAAAATTGTCTAATATCAGGATGATGTATATCTAAGAATAATGCAGTAACACCTGGTCGCTTATTAGCTTGCGATACTGAATGATTCACTTGTGAAAATCCTTTAGCATATGGAATCAATCCACTTGCTTTGCCACCGTTAATAGATTTAATACGCGTACCAGCTGATCTAATACGACCTGCATAGATACCATTGCCTCCCATATATTTGTTGTTCAATGCAATTTCTTTCTCTACATCGAAGATACCGTTGACGTCTTCTTCTCGAATTTCATCTTGTACTTCAAACATAAAACATGATGCAGACGCCATATACTTAAAACCGGATCCAATTATAGTTGGAGTTGCATGTGAATACTTCTTCTCGGATAATAGATCGTAGGTTTCTTTAATACGTTCAAATCTAAGATCATCGTTTTCAGGACTCAACTTGAAATGATGAGGCAAGAATAAGTTGACTGCAATACGCATTAACGTATGTTGAGGACTTTCAATTTGTTTACCAGTGTTATCTCGTGCTGAGTACATTTGGAAGAATTGCATAAGACTACGATAGTTATAAATATAATCATTCTCATATCTCATCATAGAATCCAATTGATCAATATTAGTCATCATAAATTGATAATATAATAAGTCTAAAGTCCCATCATTATTGAGTTGTTCAGTAACGAATTTGAGGCTTTTTTGGTTTGACTTATATAACTGATCGATAACAATATTACCTGCTAACATAGAATAGTTATAATCAATAAGGATAAAATCATTACATATCTTAGCGAGATAGTTGTAAAACTCTTCTTCTGTGATGCCATCATACGTATTATTAAGACTATTTGTTACAATAGAGTATAATGACAATCCTTCATAATGTTGAGTATTACAAATATTCTTTAAATAATGTAACAAAACTACTTGAGTAAGTTCAGTATCGTTATTGAGAATGACCATTTTATGAAATATAGGTTTATATAAGAATATTATAAAAAAATCAATTTTTAATTTAAATTAGATTTAGAAAAATTCGTCAGATTCCCAGTTAATTACCTTAGATCTGTTAGAAATATCAGGATCTCTATAGTTAGTTACTTCTACTTCAAAGAATGAATGGTCATCTTCTAATCCTACTGATTCCATATAAGTCAAAGGAGTCGATTTGATACCAAATAAAGGCTGTCTAACTCCTAATTTAAGCATAAGAAAGTCAGCTAGGTATTGAGCATGTTCTTTCATTAAGTTAGGATTCAACCCGATAACATTAACACTAAATAACTCGCGTATCATATCATCCAAGAGTTGAATGGTCTCATTTGCAATTTCGTAAATCTCATCATCTTTAAGTTTCTTGACTATCTTATTATTATATATCAAAATACCCGTATCTCTGTGATCAATTTCGTCTCGGTTAATATATTCATTAGCTCGGATAAAACCAGGTAACTTATTACCTCCGACAATCTTCTTAAATTGGTAGGGTATAGTAAACAAAGTTAGAAGAATAACACCTTCAAAAAATGCTTGTACTACTAGTTTTTTCACAAATGATACATGAGGTGCCATTCGATCACCTAACCAATTCTTAAGCCTATTTATTACAGGTATATTACTAATACCGTTGATAAATGATGCTCGCTCTTCTTCATCGGGTATCAAAGTTTCACGCATAATAGAATAAGTTTCATTATGTACGTTTTCAACATGAGTAATAAAACTGTATATAACTTTAGCTTCCAGATAAGATACGCAACTAGCAAAATTAATACATATAATTTCAGAAATGTAACCATCCATTATAGCGAAAATCTCACAAAAGTTTTTTGCTAATAATTGCTGATCAGAATTAAGATAAGTTTTAAAATCTATATAGTCTTTAGTAAAATCTAATTTCTGAGCGTTCCAAATGACTTCCTCCATTTTTTTGTAATGTTTATATAAATCGTTATGTTGTATCGGATACATCGCAAATCGACCATTCTCGGGTTTGAGAATAGGTTCTAAATCATCATCAGGATGTGGTACAACGTAACTCTCGGAATTCATTTGTTATATGTATATAAATGATAATTAAAATTCAATTTTATTATTAAATTTATATAATTATTTTTTTCTTTATATATACCAATTTGATGTCTGAGAGTAAAAAACATTTAAAGATAGGATTAGCGATATTTATTATTGTTGCTGTCATTGTAATAATTATTATAGTTATAATCGCAGTTAAAAAAAGCAGCTCTTCTGAGTCATTTGTACCTGGTGACTATGGTAGATATTATATAAGTAATGATGGTAAAAACAAATCAGGTTACAGAATTCTCTCAGAATTGATGCATAACGCCAACTCATTATATCTTCAAGTTTCAACCGGATCATACCCAAATTTCGCAACATTATATGGAGTCTTCAATAACTACAAACTTGCTATGGAAAAACATAGAAATGATAGAATCGATGCCGTTGATGAGTTAGTTGATGATATAATGAGATATCTTGCTATCAATTCAACAGTATTTAACGATCCTGCACCAACTGACGAATGGAGACTTTTGGAAAGAAAACTCATTAATATGAACAACACTTTCAGTACTATCAAAAAGAATGCTTCGTTACTTAATGGAAAATTAGCTGCGGAACTTGACAAACCTTTATCTGAAGCTGCTATGACTAGAGAATTTTACGAATCAGCTTTAGGCCGAGATTCACGTGATGAATACAACTTAGCCGATACTGTTATTGAAGCTCTTGGTAACAATAACTCTAGTTCCCAAATTGATTACCAAAACTTACTCTCTAATGATGCCGAACTTACTGGTAAATCTTACCAAGAACATATTGCTATCATTAAGAATAAGAGAAATAGAACTTTCTTAGATAGTAATGGTAAGAAGATTTTGCCTAACATCCAAACTAAAATGATTACTGAGAGTATTGATGGTACAATCAGACACGATCCTATGGGTTTTAGAGGAGATCCTAGAGTATATAGTAATAATCTTGAAGCTGCAAAAGAAGTAGCATACAACCCAGATTGTATTGAATCTATCTACCAACCAAGTATGCGTGTTGTACAGGTGTCATAAATACAAGTGTCATAAATATGAGGTTATTATTCATATAATAAATTACAAGTTATTTTTTTTAAGAATAAAACCCAAAAAAGAAAACAAACTCAAAAAAGAGAAAAATAGAACAAATCTAAAAAAATTAAATGTAATACTTAGATATTCTTATCCGAGTATAACCCACATAACAAATCATTGTTTATATAATCATTAATATAGTCAGCTAACTTTAGTAATACTTGTTTTTCGTTATCACTAAGATCAATAATTAAATGAGTAGTTCTACCATAGTTAAATTCATTAAATAATAAGTTAAGTTTAGATTGATATGTATCAAATATTGCGCGATTATCTTGTATCAATGTTGAACATTCTCGTTGTAATCGGTTAGCTTCGTTGAAAATGAATTTATGAGGTAACTTTAAGTTTGTTAATTTCTCATATCTTCTCATACCAGATTTAAGTTTGTTATTTTTAATATGTTTAGTAGATAGTTTATTCAAGTCAAATTTATTCGAATCAACAAGAGTAAGTATACTAGTAAAATTTGAGATACTTTGATATATACCAGGATACATCATTTCCATATTAGTAAAGTATATTGAGGAATACTCTTTCCATCTTGCTTTAATTTGTGTGAGTTGTTGATGTCCACACCATGATCGGATAGTATCCATAGTTAATTTTTTAATCTCATCCAAACTCTTATTTTCGGAGTATAAGAAACTTCCAAGATATTCAGATAGTTTAACTAAATAAGCAATCATATCTGGTTTAAGTCCTAGATATTGAGCCTTGGCTAACAACTCTTTTCGGTCTGACATCTTGTCTCTTGCTTTAATCTTCTTACCAGTAGCATCGACTGTAATATGATCAACTACTATAGTCTTAAATTTATCCGAGTTTTCTATATTAGGTATTGCATCATATAATCCGATATTACCAGATTCTTTTGCTTGTTCTTTCTCGGCTTTACACCTATTAATAAATGAATGAATACTTACATTCTTAGCCATCTGATTGAACTTCTCAACTTTAGCAAACTTCTCCAATTCCTCGGGTTCGTATCTACGTTCATAATATTTTACTATCTGTTCTCTCATAATTGTAGGTATAGTATCTTTACGATCGCAGTGAGTGAATATATTTGTAATATACTCTTTAATAAATTCTTGTAAGATAGGAATACCATCTCGTTTAAATTGATTACCACCTTTTACAGCGTAATTATATCCATTAACTTTAAAGTCAGAGTTAAACTTACCATGGTAATGTTTCTTACATATATAATTCTTCTTAGCTTTAAAGTAACTAGGGTATAATATCTCTTCTACTGCCATACGAATATGAACACTCTTAGTCAGATACTTCAAATACTCATTAATGATATTGATATATATTGCCATCTTATCATAAGTGTATCGGATTTTGTACTCCTCATACTCGCGAAATGTCATATTACCCGATTTGTATGCTAGTTTTTGTTCCTTAAATACCTCGGATTTAAATGCGAGATAATTAGAATCGGTATCTAAATAGACAACTAGTAAATCTAATATATCAATACAAAATTGTTTTACACATAAGATAATATGCCTACCCATTAAAGTTACATTGCTTGCCAAACCTTCATTTTTTAAGATGAATGGTTTAGCATTCAATAACCCGTAAATAGAGTTCATTATAACTTTGATTGCGTTTTGTCTCGCATTAATAATTTGAAAATCTACATCGGTTTCTTTATATTCTGAAAGTTGTTTTTTAATAACTACACGAGCATTAAAATATCCGACTTCAATTATAGGAACTAATCCTTTCATAAACCACTCATTTACAAGTAGCATTCTACGAGGAGGAGCTTTACTTGGATCACTCTGGAAATTAAACTTAATGATAGAATATTTCTTATCTTGGTACTTAATCATACCTTTAATTTTACTTAGAATAACTTCCGGATCAGTTGAATCAATAGTATCTTTTAGTTTACCAATATGAATATTAATACTTCCCATATCTTCGAATAAATCCAAAGTAATTTCTTCTTCTGTTAAACCTTCTCGTCTGAGAATCGTGTCAATTTCCTTATCATTAACTTGCATAGTATCATAAGATAAGTTCAAACAAATCATAATACTCGGATATAAACTTTGTACATCTATCGGTTGTATAGCTTTTTTAAGTAATCCTGTTTTTACAAGATCTACTTTGGCACCTTCTACTGCAATATCACGACCGTAAATATTCATTATAACATTTTCATCTATAAGATATTTTGATCTGTAATACACTCCTGTAAATAAGTTTTCAACCTTACTTGAGATAGCTCTATAACAAGATTTATACATATCAACATATGTAGAATTAGCCTCATATGACATTTGATCAATATACTTAAACTTATCTAGGATAAGTTTGCAAGCGATAGAATCGTAATTATTATACTCTCGCCATTTATCCATATACATCCCGATATTTAGTTTAATATCTTCTAAAGTACTAGCATCACTCGGAGAATCATACCTATATTTATCTTTCAAATACTCATAAATCTTCCACATCATGTAGTAAGATAATTGCACTTTAGTACTGAAACCGTTGATACGTAATATACTGTCTAAGGACGCGCCTGTCGAAATAAACGCTTCTTTCTTGTATTTAATTTTAGATATGAGAAACACATCTAAAAACACGATACCAGGAATATTAACCATACTAAATGTAAGACTTTTACCTGCTTCATCTTTAATAATCTCACCTTTACTATAATTATTGTTGATAAGTTTGCATGATGATATAGTATTTATATACGGAGCATATTTATCTTTAATGTCTAACTTATAGTTGCATGATATTTCATACTGGGAAAACTTATTCTTCGGATCGCTAAGAAATTCAGAATCATTAAATACGTCATAATCGTTAATATCAACTGGTGATATTCGGTTTAATACTTTCATATAATAAGCTAACATATTGTATCGTCTTAATAAAATCATCGTAACTAAGTGATCGAAATCAATTGCATTAAATGCAACAAGATAATCAGGTTGCAAATAATACAATACTCGGATCATACACATTATAGACAAATATTCGTTATCGCATAAATACGTATATGAGTTATCATCAGTCATATGATCTTGGTCAGAATTCATTATGAAGATTTCACCATATTCAGGATTGTTTAACCAAGAATAGACAAAACTAACACTACAAAATTCAGTATAATCACTAATAATAAGAGACTGATCTCCACCATGGTATGTTTCGTAATCGAAACATACTTGGAAACTGTTCGTTGCTGTTGGAATTTCATTAACTTCGGTTATCTTATGTATATCATTAACATTAACTCGGAAATGAACTTGTTCATTGTTCTCAAATGAGTAACTATAATTAGTAATATATATCCAAAAGTTAATCGGGATATCTAATTTAGATAATGTAGATAAGATATACTTGTCAGCTTTACCTTTCTTATATCCCATTATTGAGTAGTTTTTATTATCTTCATATTTCTTAAAGAACGCTTCCATCTCTTTAACAGAATCAAAGTTTATTTCGTGTACTAAATGCATCGGATAATATTCATATCCACGTTCTAATAACTTCATAAATACCGGTTCGGTTCTAAACTTATCGTTATCTTCTGCAAAATCTTCATCAAGTTTTATATTGTATCTTAAATATTGTTTCATATTCTTACTTATAAAATCTATCTTGGATTCATAAGTAGTAAAATGTTTAAGTAGATCAAAATGTCTACAGAAATCACCCCCACCATTAGTATGATAGTTATCCATATAGTCTTCAAACTCATCTGGGTACAACGCACGCAAATTAATATCATGATTTAAACACATACTATTAGTTACTACTTCTCTAAAGAATTCATCAATAAGGTAATAACTTTCATAATCATCAGACGAGATAATTTTATCTCGGATATTATTATTAACTACATATAGTCGTAATGGTATTTTAGTAATACTTAAATTTGCGGGTAACCCATTTTCTAAGATACCACAGATTTTTAACGTATTATAAAACTTAAAGTACTCATACGAATGACCAATAAATTTAAGTTTAGGTTGGTTAAATAATATCTCGTTTTTGATAAGCTTAGTTCTTTTAATATAGTCTACTTCATGTAAATCATCGATATTTTTTATATGAAATTTGGGCATATTTGATATTGAACTTTATAGTATATTGATATTTATTATTCAATTTAAAATCCTTAAATATAGTATAATAAATAATGTATAACCCACCTTTAAATCAAACCTTAATACGTTCTGGATTGGCTCGCACTCCTAACGAAGTGTATAGGGATCCACTATTACATAAGAAATTCAACGGTGAGAAATATGCATTATCTCAGAGTATGAAGAATACACAGGATAAAAATGAGGTTAATAATAAACTAACAAAACTTACATCTACCCCAAACTACTTTAACTTTGATAACTTAGAATTACCATGTATTGAATTAGAACTCACTTTCAAACTACTCGAAGAAATTACTAATATAGAACTGATTACATTAGACCAAATAATATTACCTCTATTACCTGGATATGATTATTCTGATATGTATCTATCTATTGACAAAGTTCAGTTTGGTTATAAATATAAGAGTAATTATTATCAGTTCAATATTAAAGCTAAAGATCCAAATGTATATGTTCCTGCTGATAAAGTAATTATGAAAGCTGTAAATAAAGGTTGTATTCTTAATAGTGTAATGGAAAATATTAATACGATTACTTTTAGATTTCATGATAATTATTTCAATGAGATCAATTTCCCTAAAGCTGTAATAAAAGTTAGAACCGTACCATTAACAAACCCTATTCAACTCATCCATACAGATCACGGATTAGTTAATGGAGATACTGTTATAATTGAGAATACCCGATTATGCGGAACATATATTGTTACCGTTATAGATCTTAATACATTTACAATCCCATATGATGGAAGTCTTATTACTGATCCATTATATCCCACTGTAAAAATACCCAAATTTAGAATATTAATAAGAGTTAACTTTGAACAATTTAACGGATATTAAAATTACAAATAATAGTAACTGATTAAAAAAATAATAGTAGTAACTAAGCATCACTCATTCCTTCACCTGTCATTGCAAGATTAGCAAAATAAGAATCAAGATCATCATAATCAGTCGATGACTTTTTCTTCTTACCTTTTGATTTTTTACTCTTAGGAGGAGGTACATCATCTTCGCTAATTTCGTCAATTTCGCTATCAGAGTTATTGTTAGTAGTATTACCTTTAATTATATCATCCCTCTCACTTGATTCAGGTCTTCGTCTTCCTGCTTCTTGCTTAGCCATGAATTCTTTTAAACCGGCTTCAGTAAGAGGCTCTTCATCACTAGTATATTTAGTATGAGAATTCATATCATCATCTTTATTAGATCCACCTCCTTTCATTCCCATCATAGCAAAGTAATCATCACTAGCATTATTATAGTAACTGTTTTCTTCGACTTCTCTCTTAGGTTTTCTTTTTAGTTTATGTAAGTCTGTTTGTAATAATGAATATAACTCATCTTTAGCATATACATTTCCATTAAACTTAATACTGGGTAATGTTCTAATACCTTTATTCATAAGATCCTCTTTTACTTTTAATACTTCTTTTCTACTAAGTTTATATATCATAGGTTTTGGAAACCCACGTTTTTTAATATCTTTCATATTCTCATAAAAATAAACTATAAGATTCTCACTTTGTTTATCTTTAGATACTACGTAAAAAGTAAATTCTCGGCGCGACATTTGTATATACATATAAAATTTGAATTTTATATTTAAATTTAATATTATACCTTTATTATAGCAGATGGATAAACTAACCGATTTAAAAGTGAAGTCTTATGATTATGAAGATTTATTTAAAGAGTATAATTTACTAAAACATTATAAATGTGTCAATACCTTTAACATTGTTAGGTTAAAGATAAGTAATACTGACCGAGTTTTCGTTAATACATTAAGACGTATTATGATTTCGATGTTGCCCGCCAAACGATTCGAATGTCATAATACTCCTCAAATAAGTAACGGAGTAATAAATTATATTATACCTGCTGAGATTAAATACAGATTAGAATTATTACAAATATCTTATGATATAGACCCAAGTCTGATTTTTGAGCTTAGATTTAAGAACAATACATTTACTCCTACATCAGTTACAACTGATCATTTTATATGTACTTCTAATCCTAAGATAAAACTTACTGATTATATGAACTATATAGATAACATACTTACATTACAACCAGGTGGATTTATTAAGATGGATAATATACGTATAGTTGAGAATAATGTTGCATCAAATGCGAGGTTTGCAGTCGTAACTTCTTGTGGGTTTTCTTGCGAACAGCTTGGACCGGATTCAATCGAAGCTACAGTATCTGAAACTAACAGAACTTATAATATGGTTTTTAGATATTGTGAGAAGTATGATGTTAAAGAATTATTTAAACAAGTATCTGAGATCTTAATAAGTAAACTAGATTTAGTACCCGAGAATACTATTGATTTTGATGATAGATTTGAGATAACATTTGGAGAACTCTATACTATATCTAATATCATTTATGAAAATGTAATCGAGTATCACAAAGACATAATAATAAAACAAGTTATAGGAGATGAAACTCGGATATCAACACTTAAAATTTATGACTTGAATAACAAAAAAATAATAAATGAAATTATAAGTAAAATGATAACTCGTATTAAAGCATTCGTCAGTCAATTTTAATAAGCTTTCTTTTTTAACATTACTTAGATTTAGAAACATTACTCTTAATAGAACCGATTATTACGCTTAACTTATTAGCCTTGCTCGTAGCTAGAAGAAGATCCGCGTTAAGTTTCTTAATCAAAGCTTCTTGTTCTTGAAGAACCGATTCGAGAGATTTGGTTTTACTTATTGCTAAATCAAGTTGTTTCTTACTATCTTCAAGTTCAGCTTTGTAACTATCTCTCTCTTCTTTAAGTGTTGTTATCTCTTCAATGATGTTGTCAAAACTATCATCGTCGTATTCTTCTACTTGAGAATTAGAGTTGTTTTGGATACCTGATTTAAGTACCTCTGCAAACGCAACTCCGTTAACAACTGGTTTGCTTCGAGCCAAGATTTTCTTGCTACCTGGGACTAACTCCGAGTCAACTTTATTAGAAGAATTACTACTACTAGTACGCTTATCATCGGGTTGAGGAGTATATCCATAGTGCTCATACAAATCTGAGTAATTGTCATACAACGCATCAGAATATTGGACAAACTTATTGTTAAGTTTATTATCCTTAGTTCTGAATGAATGGCAGACATATTGTAAGTACTGAAAAGTAACCTCACAATTTTGAATGCTGTGATCCTCAAAGGATTTGATGGCAAAAACGAGTGGTTTTTCACGGTTTTCTACTATAAGAGTCATTACTATATAATCAAAGAGTTCTTCAAGTTCGGCCAAATGACATTCCTTACTTCCATTACATTGATGTTGTTCTCGTTTAGGATCGGTATTATACGCATATCCTTGTTTCGGGATGATCTTTTTCATCGATAAGACTGATAGGTGAATATACCCTGTTTTGGTGCATTTTGAGGTGTTTTTAATAAGCTCAATAATACTTGCAGGTTTAATAATAGTCTTAGGATCAATATAAGAAGTAGTCATAGTTATATACTCTAATAGAAATTTATTTAATAGAAATTCATTTTTTATTTATATATAAAATGTCTCAAATAATAGAAAACGTACTCGTGAAATTTGACGGATTTAACGAAAAAGGTGATATTCTTGCAACTCCTGAAGATAAGAGTATCTTCCAAAAATTAATGAGTCAGAATGTTGATTTTGTACCCATTGTCGGGAATCAACTTAAAATTAGATTAACTAGATATAATAAAGATATAAACCCTAATACATATATAGGTAAATATGCGCGTTGTATATTAAGAACCAAGGTATTTCGGTTCCCAAAACAGGGTACACCTGAGATTATCAAATCATTAATTATTTATTTAAATCATATGGATATAGTATGATGGAAATATTTGGATTACCCAATGTTGGGAACACTTGTTTTATCAACTCATTATACCAAGCGTTATACTACTCAGCTTATTTTTGTAACATAAAGGAATTATTAGATTATAAAAATAAAGTACATAAGTTACTCGAATTAACAACCTTACAATTGGGTTCACAAGAATGCAGTTTCGACGCATTTGTACAAATAACAGATTCGCTAAAATTAGATCAATTCTTTAATATTAAGTTTCTTACTCGGATACAATGTAATAACTGTAAGCATAGTTTTAAATCTAAGATAGAAGAAAAGTTTCACATGCCTATGAATACGTTAGGCGAATTATTTGATACTAAGGAAATGATTGTAGACTATATATGTGAAAAATGTGACAATACTAAACATACTAAAATAACCAAACTAATGAGCGTATCTAATGTATTATGTTTTTATATGTATAAGTATCAAGGTAATAATATACCTAGTAAAATTGTAATCGATGGTAATAAATATATCTTAACAGGTTATGTAATTCATTATGGTTCTCTTGCAGGTGGACATTATATTGGATGCGGGTTGCGCGACTCAACTTGGTATACATTTAATGACTCCAATGTTAACGAAGGTGAGACTAATGATAAAAAATATATATTGTTTTACACGAGAATTTAAATATTTAATATAATTATTTTTTTTCATTTCTTAATATATACGAAAAGACAAGATGGAAGATAGCGATTTTATGGGAGGTGCCAAGAAACGAAAGGTTGCTGCCAAACCAGCAAAGAAACCCGCTGCAAAGAAAACTGCCGCAAAGAAAACTACTACTAAGAAGAAGTCTACTACCAAGAAGACTACTACTAAACGAAAGTAAATTAACTTAAAAAATTAATTATTATAAGTGTTAACAAACACATTTTTATTTTTTAAAACTCTTTTTTTTATTAATTCAAAATTACAAATATTTTTAAGCTACTGGTTGAGCTACTTCTTGTGATGCGGGTTGCGATTCTTCTGGTTGTGATTCAACGTTTTCATCGCCTGATTCTTCACCATCTTTCTTCTTGTGGATAACTTCATTTAGCTTAACTCGGTATTGAGCTAATAAATCAACTAAACTTTGGTCTTTTCCGTATTGATGGAAATATACAGTATTGAAGTAACATAACATATCTCCAAAAGTAAGTCTAGTAGTTTCGTTATTACAAAGAACCAACATACAATCAACGGCATATAACATGAAGTTAACAAAGATTTCTCTGAGTCTTTCTTTATAGATAGCATTGATTGAGCAATCTCCCAATGTAACAATCTCATTAATATATGTAGCCAAATAGTCAGTTTCTACGAGTTTATCGCGTCGACTGAATGATAACAAGAACTTACCCAATGGGAATGATTTAAGAATGTTATCAACTTCATCAACATGTTCATTAAATCTACGGGTAAACTCATTCAATACATCATTAACAACCATAGTATATAAGTTGTGAATCTTAATGAATTTGATTGAATCCTTAACTAAATCACCAGTCATTTGTAACAATGAGTTAATTCCGTCAGTTTCCATCTTCTCTTTTCGGTTCTCACTTTCTTTGTGAGCCTTACATAAGTCAGCATATTTATCTCTGGCAATCTTGTTATCTTCTCGTAATTTAGCAGCAACTTGTTTCTCAGCTTCCTTAATTTGAGTAGCTAAGGTAGTTTCGTTATTACGTTGAGTTTCGAGTTTAGTAACTCTAAGATCTAACTCAGCAATACGGGCTTGGTTCTTATCTTCTTTCTTATTATTCTCTCTAGTAAGATCTCTCTTTGATGCAGCAAGATCACTTACGAGTTCTTTTAATGCAGCAGGGCTCATTGCTTGTGATTTAAGTGAATCAACTTTAGAAACGAGAGGAGCATAAGCACCAGGATTTGCATCCATTAAAGCGCGATTAATTCTGTTTTTAAGGTCAGTTCGTTGTAATTGGTTCTCATGATTGTAAACTTCTTCTAAAGTGATTCTGATATGATTTGGGTTAAGAACTGGATCTCGAGGAGTCTTGGAAGCTTTAGTAGTTCGTTGAGACATCTTTTTCTTTTTGTTGTTCCTTTTTGGGAGTGTTTGTTGTTGTTGGTATACTAATAGGGGTATATTATTTAAATTGATTTTGTATTTTATTTCTATACTAATATAATCTAATGAATAAGCAACAACAAATTATATTAGCTGTCGCAATTTTTGTAGTGATACTATTTTTAATTATTTTATCCGTGTATTTACTTGCTAAACAAAACAACAAAAAAAAGGATAAAATGGATAGTTTGATAAAACTAATTAATACTAACTATGATCGTTTATAAGAAAACTTCGGGGCCTTTGAGCATTCTATTTTTTTCCGATATTCTTTGTCTCATCTTTTGTTGGATGGTTACAATAGTTAGTTTGTATATATTATAGATGTAATTTAATGTAATAGACAACGAACTAGTCGGTGCACTATCTACAAGAAGCTTGGCATTCATCTCGCCTAAGCTTAAATCATTAAATTTACTAGCCTCTTCTTTGTCGAATAAGAGAGGATTCTTTAAGTATAGTTTGAAGTCTTGAATGAATTCTTCACTATATCTTTCCTTAAGAACGAAATCAACGTTTCGTTCGATGAACTTATCAAAGTTATATACCGCATTAAACAATGTTGCTAATGGGATTTCTTTCATCATTTCATTAAGATTGATAGGTGGGATACCCAACTCAACTAAGTTTGCTACAATGCTTTGATTTTTGAATTTCATTTCTTCTGGTTGCGCTTTAAATGAGAATCTGAATAATTCCTTTAACCTTTCATAACCACTTGAATCATCGTTCTCCAATACGGTCAACATTTGATCAATGTCTAATGATGCTTTAATACGATCAATATAATTGCCTGATGGATTACGATCTTCAGCAGTTTGGAACGTAATGTTATTTCTACCTTGAATTAAAGCACTAGTAACCATATTATATTGATTCTTACATAAGTCAACAAATACTCGGATATAAGCGAGCATATCCTCATCACTAATTTGGTTACTTTGATTAGCTTCGTTAAACTTAGATACGATCATTTTGTCCCATCCAAATAAACTTGCATTAGGTAAATTATCAGAGAATATAATCTTCATAGCATTAAGGAATTTATAGTTCTTAATCTTATTGTTAATTGGGTATACCTTATCAACATTATCTAAAGTAGTCTCATATCTTCGTCCGTTAATAACCTTAGAAGTGTATCCATTAGAATACAACATAAATGTAATAGGTGCGATATGAGGTTGATGGAATCGTTGTTCATATTCCTCGTTGAATCCATCATAAGGTTCCATATAAGTATTGGTTTGAGAGCCAAGTTCCTTATATAATGCTACTAAATTATCAGCAGTAAATCGAGCAGCTCGCACTACTTTATTATTAATAACAAGGATTGTATCAGCTAATGCTTTCTTATCATCTTCTAAATTTGAATAGTTAGCGTTAATCAAGTCAATAACTTTAGATGCGTTAGTAATCAATACATTAAATAACGAAATATAACTTGGTAACATTGCACTCATCTTAGTTTTAGTGACTTCAGAAATGTTGGCCATGTTATCCAAAACTAATACTAAGTTATTAGCGTTGGGTCTGTCAGCAGCTTTGAATAAGTTTTGCTTTTCTGGATTAAGCATATCATTCAACTTATCAGCAATAAATCGAGATACAATATTCTTAGCATTAAAGATTTGATCAGGGTTACTTAAATCATCATCAATAGTAGATCCATCAGGTGAAGCGATAGCATCATTAATTTCCTTAGATCGGATGGCATCAATCAATCCTTTATAATAATAGTTACCATTCAAATCTCCGAAGTTATTAAACAAACCGCATAATAATGTGTTGTACATTTGAATTGGTGTTAACATAGTAAGATCATTAAAGTTAGTAATAATAATTCTACTAGATACTCCTTCTCTAACACCAGTACCAGCATTACCATTTGTAATTCTAAATTTAAATCCAACTTCTTCATAAGGAAGAGATTTGTGAATAATGAACGTACCTGATGTGAGATGTAAGTTTAAGTTAAATAATCCGAGATTAACATTAAGTTTCTTACAAATAGAATCCTCAACATCATCAATAAATGCTTCCTTAAACTTTTGAATAAGTTTAGTAATCTTTAAATCGTAGAATGTCAATGCTGCAGTATCAATACTGTTATAGAATTTGCCTTTCATCGAAATGACATAATCCAAAAGTTCTTTAACCTTATTTTTCAACACTCTGAAATCTAACTGAATATTACTAATCTTATCATAAGGAATGAATTGGTTACCATACAAGAACAATGGCATCTCATCGATTCTGATTAATTCCTCATTTAATATTCTTTGTATAGCACTAACAGCTGTACGTTTACCTGCTAAAGTACCATATACTGCAGGAACTCCACCTGGAGCGCCGGGGGCTTCATATATGAGACTTATACCATTAAGTCTTGCTTTAAAAGCAGCAACTTTATTAGCTTTATCACCAGTAAATATTCTATCAAATCGGGCTCCTATAACAGTATCTAACGCAGTTCTATAATCAGCAGCTACTACACCTGGATCATCCATTATAGTTTTAATATAAAGTCTAGCCATTTCGCTATAGATAATACCAACTGGTCCATCTTCAATTTCTCTAGGATTGAATGTTCGTTTTCGGAAATTAACCATAGAGAATGAATTTACAAACAAGTTATGAACAGCCATAATGTTATGCTCGATTAACTCAATACCGGATCGGACAAACTCAGTAAACAACACTTCAGTAGGTGACAAAGCTTTTTCAGTATAGTGATCAATCTTATTGTAAAATTCTTTAAGCTCGCCAACTTTATCCCCTTTAGCATTAACCAAATTACTCTTGAAGTTATTAATAAATGGAGTCAATTTGAATGTGCTAGTCTCAATTTGTTCAGTTAACTTTCTATCTAATGATCGTCGGAAATTTTCGATAGTATCTTTAATTGTACTAATATTAACTTTCTCTTTATCGGAGAATGTGAATAAGTCATACAATTTATTATAATTACGAGTAGAGTATGTAGGGATTTTACCCTCACCAGGTAATTTCATAGTTGAAGCTTTGAATCCGGGATTAACTGTATCACGAGATAACTCACCATATGAGCGGATCTTCATTTCATCTCGTAATTCTTCTTTGATACTGTCATACATTCGAGAACTCATATAACCGTATCTTCTGTTAATTTCTCCGATGAATTCTTTGTAAATATTATCAACATTCTTAACGCTATTGAAGATATTGTTACATAATACAACAATATTATATACATCATCATTAGTAAGATTTCTTAATGACTTAACATTATCATCTAACTTAATAAACATAAACTCAATAAATGGTCCATAAATACCAGTATTATCGGGTACAATACCAAACTTATAATTAGCAACACCAGATTTTTCAAAGAGATCTTTATAGAACAATCCCAATAATGGTAATCTAATATATACGTCAGCAATAAGAGGATTAACTTCATCATTACCTGCTCCGATTAACATACGAGTTTTATGATTCAAGAATCGACCTGAGTCGTTCTCGTAAATACCACGTCTATTGTATAAGTCATATAATCCCAATGCTTCAAAGATACGAGCATTAATAGCTTTAATAATATTAACAAATAAACTATCAGTATTGAACAATGCATCATTCAATGCATGACTACTAGTAAATTCATTAAGGCTTGCTTGATAAACTCGTCTCACTAAGTTAGAACTGTATACGCTACCACGTTCACCTGCAATATGATAATTAGGTTTGTTAACATTACCTTTTTCATGGCGGCATAATAATGATGCTAAGAGTTGTTCTTTATTAATAATTGATACTAAGTTAGAATCATTGGAGAATTTAATAAATGCTTTAATAAAATCATTAATATTATTCTCACTAATATTCTTACTTAACTCATACAATTCGATAACTCTCGCAATATCATCATTAGTAAGAGTTTTGAATACGTTCCCATTTGGTGATGGAAAACCTCCTCCCATTATAATATTTTGGGTAGTGCTTTGTTTAGCAAATGCAAATAATAAGTGTTTTAATGAAGGCTCAACAGTAAGAGGAGCATCAGCATCGAAGGGTGGATTATTTATAATATGAGATCTGTTATTTAACTGAATTGCAGTATATAAACCGCCTGCTCCATTGGGAAATTGATTTGCAGCAGCAAAATCCAAACCTCCGTTATTGGCCAATAACACCCCACCATTTAACGCAGCAATACAATCATCAGCATAGAAATTCATATATTTAAATAATTTTTGAGTTAGTATATCTTTAAGAGAACCTATACCACTTCTTAACAAAACTCCTACCGTTAATTGAGCATCTGCTGCTAAAATACCATATGCAGTTCCTCCACCTGGAGCTTGTTCATCATAACCAGCGTTATAAGTATGTACAGATGGGATAACTACCGATGCTTTGGATATTGCAATTGCTCTATCAAATGTATCACAGAAATTTCTTATATATTTTTCGTTAATAACTGCAGGACTGTTTGCTAATAAGTAAGCAGTACGAGATAATTGTAACATAAATACAAATCTAATGTAGTTAGCATCTATTTTACATCCTCCAGCAGCAGGACCCGTATATTTGTAAACACCATCGTCAATTGCTTTAAGTACAGATCTAATAGAAAATGGTTTCATTAATCTTTTATCAGCAATATTTAACATTTCACGTTGAGCCATTTTGTAATCATACAACAACCCATTAAATCTATAATTAATGCGATCTAAAGTAGTATCAAATGTATTTAATCCTAATGATTTATTGTAATAGTTTCTTAATAAACTTTTATCATATTTAACGCTTTTAATTGGTATACTTGATAACATAATACCAATTTTGTTGACCAAATCTACTGAGTCATTAAATGAATAACTATTAATTTTATTTCTTATAGCTTTGTCAATATTTCTTCTGTAATCATTAATTTCGTTTTTGTGATTCATGTTAACTGCTTCCCTGTCTTTAAATTGGTTTGATAAGAATCTTGAATATTCACTAGTTTTACCCAATAAATCATATTTACCATGATCTGCGAGTAATGAATATTTTTGGAATTGTTCAAAATGTAACCCGTATACTACTTTTGGATTACCAGCATATTTGGCGATAAGATGTAATCCATACATAGATTTTGGATTTTCAATAGAAGCATTTTTTCTACCTCCATGAGTGAATATTGGGAAAGGAGTTTTATTTGTATGGAAACTATTTTTGAATAATGTCATTAAACCATCATGTTGAGCATCAACAGCCGTTGCATTTGCAAGAATAACTGCTCCTGGCACTACTCCGGGTGTGAAATAATTTTTAAATGCAACTAAATCATTATTATTGATGATTTTATTGAGATTATTTTTACTATTTTCGTAATTATCATTCGTAACTGCATTGAAACCGGCACCTGGAGCTAAATTATAAGCACCTACAGCAATTACGTAATTTAGTATAAAATTATTTTCGTATATATGTTTAAGATTTTTCATTTGAGAAATTACGTCATTATAATATTGGATACTATGAACGCCTATTACGCCTGCTTCATCTATATCACCACCCGCAATATCAACCAAACCAGTATTGTTTCCCAATTTGATTAGACTATATAATTTATTATAGAAGCTTGCATTCATAAATTTGATAACATTATTTAAAATTTTAAAGGTTTCATCAGTAAATGCAGGTTCAACTCCTAGTGGAATATATTTATGACCATTCTTTTCTATAATAAATTTAAGTTGTTCAATATGATGAACTGTAGGTATTGGATACATATTAACAAATTCTCTTAAATTTTTGCATAACGAAGTAACTTCTAATGAAGGTCCTGCAATTATCCTAGTAGCCAAATTTAAATATAACAACATATTCTCAAGTTTATTGGATTTTGCTGTATTATTAGCAGCAGGATTATAAGAAGTTTGCATAAGATGTCCAAATATACTTAAATTAGCAGCATTAAGAGTCCCAGGATCTAACCAAATAGAATCATTAACCCCAACAGCGGGAATTAAAGCTGCCCAATTGGCACCATGATTAGTAATTCTATCAATTCTAATTCTTATATGGTTTGCGTTTAATGCTTCCATATCAGACGTTATCTTTTGGTTGACATTAGCAGCATTATTACGTCTAATTGTATTATACACGTCAGCATTATTAGGCATTAAATCATTAATACTCCAACCAGTTTCCATAATAAGATCAAACATTGTTTTTTTATAATTATTACGTAATGTTTGTTGGCCGACCTCTTTACCGAATATTCTTATACCAGAAGGTAATACTTCTTTGCGAGCAGTATCAGTTTTGACTCGAGTATCTATTTTAATATCATTAAATATTGCCAATGTATAATCTGAAACAAGTTCAGTACCATTTTTCTGATTTGTTCTTGACCCACCATAAATATTACCACCAGTAATAGGTGAAGAATTGCTAATGGCTAGATTCAATTTTTCGTAATCTCTGGAATTTTTCTTAAAATATTCGATAATAGTTTTTTCATCATAAGTAAGATCTCGCACAGAACTATTAAGATAAACATATTTTAATAAATTAACTACTTTACCGGCATTGTTATTCAATTGACCCGCAGCATTATTTAAAATTTTATCAAAATCAGAACTAGGGAAACGTAATGTTTTAATTTGTCTATATAAATACTTAATATCATCATTTTTGGAGACTAAATCTGCAATACCTGGATTTAAACCAGATAAAGATATTGAAGGTATTTCATATTTAACAATAGCTTCTTCAGGAAGTGATTGTCCATCCATAATGTCTGTTAAACATTCTGATATATATTCATTACTCAATTCGACTGAAGTTTGAGGTTCCCAATTTGAAACTAGTGATTCGATTACTGGTGATTGCGAAATCTCCAATACTTTTTTAGCTTGATCTCCACTAATTTGAAGTTCAGTAAATAAGCCTTTTAAATCTTTTTCGTTAATTATGCTTGAAACACCATTCGCATAATAGTTAGCAGCATTACCACTAAGAACAATATTATTTGCACTGGCAAATTCTTTAACGTCAAAGAATCCTAAAGTTTTACGCATTTTTTCTCCAACAAATCTAGCATAGCAATCTCTGTATTTACCATTAGGTTTCAATATATAGTTATAAATATTCTTAATAGATGATGTAAATAAATTATCTTTAAGCAACGCAGCTAATTGAGCTTGACAATCATGTAATAAATTATAATATGCTACATCATATGATGGACATAACACTGCTAAGAATATTAAACATCTTCTTACTTTATGTTCGTTAACAGGATTGTCAATATCGTTTAGATCATCAAGTAATTTAGTACAGAAGATTTTAGTGGTAGCATTACCTTGATCATGTATAGATTGTATTATTGCTTTTAAGAAATGAGCCCTCATAAGCGGAGTCAACGTAGGCTCATTAAATTCAGCATATGATTCACCTGTTCTAAAATATAATTTATCATAAAAACGACCACGGCATGCATGAACATCCATATAAGTATCTATAACACCAGCAGCTACTGGTGTTTTAGGCTTATCTACTAAGAGGTTATTTTTTGATTCTACAATAGGTTTTATTCTGGTTTGTTCTACGACCAATGCTGCTGCTACTGCTGCTGCGCCCCCTGCTGTTTTAACTCTATTCCAATTAATTGTTCCATTGTTAATCATAATATTTCGTATTGCTGGTAATAAAGAATTCTTATTATCATGAATATAAGTTTTTAACTCATCATTACCAATAGTAAATTTATAAAGTTTGATGAAATTTTCTAATGTATTTTTATGTCTAAATACAGCCAACCAACAATTTAAATTGTCGACTATTTCATTAATCGCAACTAAATGATTATAATATATTACTCCATTATCGGTATCAACAATTTCACTAGCTTTTTGTAAACTATTGTTATATTTGAAAGCTAATTTACTAATATTTCCTGCATTAGTAGGATCGAAAGAGTTCACGTCAACAGAATTTGTGTTAGATTTATTAGTTGTATTTGGGTATGCTGAATATTGTAATTCTCCAGTTTGTGATAAATTTTTCAAAGTTCTTAATAATGTTGTTTTATTATGTGCAATGTTAAATAGTTTAATATTACTTAACATGGGCAAAATACTATTCTGTTTAAGTTGAAATTTTTCAAATTCTACCGAAGTAGTTATATCTACATTATTATTACCTGCGGGCGTTGTCCATAGTCCAAATAATACGGAAGAATTGTTTACATAATAACTAGCAAACAATTTTCCAGCCTCATCTATTATTTTATCACATATATTTTTTATGCAATTAGTGATAATTGCGGATCCTGCTCCTGCAGCTAATCCGGATGCAGAATTCTTAGCAATTTCGACCCAATCAATGCCAAAGATTTTTGAATAATCATTTATTTCTAATGGATCATCTATTACAGGTGCGGGTGCACCGGTATATAACGCATTTATTTTTGCTGAAAAAGCAGCAGCTCCAACACTATAGTCCGCAGTTCCACTAAGTTCAGGTTTAACATTTACTTTTAGTACAGTGGTTGCATTATTTAATAATATGGATGCGAACGCATTTTTACCTAAACCAGTATCGAATAATATATCAAATGTATTTTTGATTCTTTTAGTAATATAGTAATACAAAGTTTGTTTGGCTGCCGAGTTGTCATCGATTTTGAGGTTTACTATTGGGCCATTGATCATCATATTTTGAAACATTGTAGTTCCATTCGTCAAAAACATACCATTTATTATATCTGCAAGATTATGATTATTGAACATTGCCTCCAAATTGTCCAAATGTGCATGATTTGAACATGAATACATTTGTTGAGTTACATTATCATTGTATATATTGAATATGCCTGATTCAGGATGTCCAATAAATAATGGATTTTCATTAGTTTTAGTGTTTATAACAGGTAAGTAATAACCAAACATAAATAAACTTATGAATTGTTGTAACCCTTCTATACTTGGACTTATAAAAGGTGCTTCTATTGTTGGAGTTGATGTTCCTATTACGTTATCTCTATATACACACAATTTAGCGTGTTCAAAAGAACCAGCAACACCATCTGGTAATGGCGAATAAAATACCGATAAATCTTTTTTACCAAATACAGTCATATTTAAGAATAAACCATTAAGTAAAATAACATCTTTTAATTTCAAATCTGCATTAATATCGGCCAAAGAAGTTAATACTGCTGCATATGCAGCCGGCGCTGCTGCTAATAATGCTTCATAATTACCATACAAACCCATATTAGTAACATGGTTATTAGCTGTAATTGCAGTCACTCCATCAGGCGCGAATAAACCTAAACCTCCTAAATCTCCTACTGCACCAAAATTAAGTTTCAAACCTTTTGCACCTCCACCTCCATATCCTGCCGCTAAATCAACAGGAAGATTAACTAAATTGTAAAGTTCTTCATAAATACTAGGCGATACATTTCCCAAAAATTCAGCCAAAACACTATTATTATGGTCATTATTAAGTATCGAAATATCAGCTTTAAAATTACGAGTTTCTTTAATAGGCGAAATTTTATTTATAGAATTTTCATTATTGAATATAGTAGTTTCTACAGGAAGGGATCTCAATATATTATCACGTGTACTATAATATTTTTGACTTGCAGCATCAATAGCTAATCCGACTATTCCCGCTCTGACATTTGCGACATTATTTCCTTGATAAAATGCGTCATTATTTAAGAATAACTTTGCTCGCGATAGTATATGTTGATTAATATTTGTTATATCAAAATCTGTATCAGCTCCCAATGTACTATCCGCTTGAATTGACTTTATTTTGAACATTTGAATTTTTTTGATACTACTAGTTTTTTGTAATATTGGATTAGTTGTTTTCGACTTTTTATGTGATATCAAACTATTAGCGTAATGTGTGGCTGTATAAAAGTTTAATTGAGATTCCATTAAACTGTACGCTACAGGTAATTCGTCAACAGCAGGAGCAGCAGCTGGTCCTCGTGCGAATTTAGTTAAGGATTTGCAATTAACAGCGGCAGCAATAAGTGCAGGCTGACATTTTCCCAAATCAGTAACTGAATAAACTCCTGTTGGTTCATATGCATCAATATCAACATTTGCAGCTTCCAAAATAGCTTTTTTAGTACCAGCATTAGTGTAAGGTTTAAATTCAATTAACACTCTATTATTGGTAATGACAGTATTAATTTTATCGAAAGGTAATACTCCTCCCAATATTAAAGATGCGTAGAAATACTTCCTTAAAGCATCGGAAGTTAGTCCACTAAATTCTTTTGATTTACTTGATACTAAGAAATCTTGAAGTTTAGTAATATTGGCCAACAAACTAGCGTTATCAACTGCATCATCTTTAGCATCAACATTATTAAATATATCAACATATGCAGTTACTCCTAATGAAGCATCTTTATATTGAACATTCCCTCCATTTTCTTCGACAGTAATGTTAGTCACTTTCTTATCATCCAATATTTTTTGTACAATATCATGTAATTGTGTGCCTACTGTTAAACTTCCTGCAGCGGGCCATATTACTTGAGTATTTGTAGCTTTATTAATCACCACTATATTTTCTTTATATGATACAGTATCTTTCGCATTATAATTAACTTGTTCAATATTTCCTCCCATTATAAGTTTGGCACCACCTAAAATTATTATATTTTGTTCATCTTCATATTCAAACAAGTCTAATACATCATCATATTTAATGTTACCACTTTTAAGATCTTCGGCAGTAAATCCAATATCATATCCATGTGCAGTTTTAAGTTGTACTAATTGGTCGTAAATACCTCCTACTGTATGATGATTAGCATTTGCTGTAGCAGCATCAACAACTGCTGCAGGCCATCCTAATGCGGCTTGTTCTCGGACTGCTATTACACCCAAATTAGTGGAATCAGATAATAATGGATTTTTACATTGTATTGCGTCGTTATTATCTGGCATTAATAACATTTTTGTTTCAGAATCAAATGCATCTGCATCTCTTCTTTGTCCACTTAACGCAGGATTCACTACCAATAAATTCGTTAAAAACAATGGATCATGCCATAATGCTTCAACAAAATCTTTAAATTTGCGACCAGAGAAATCGGATTTAAGTAATATATTGAGAATTGCTTTAACTGAATCATTATGATATGCAGGAAGATATAAATTAGCGATATTACCGTCTAAATTTTCTACAGGTAAAACATGGTTATCATCAGAATATTGGGGTAATCTGTTATTATGTGCTTTACAATATGTTACAAAACTTTCAACATCACCTATAAATTTCATTAAATTTGATGCTTGATTACCTATTATTTTTATTATGTATGCATCATTATCTTGAGCTCCATTATCAACCATTATTTTCTTAATTTTATTATAATTAGGATTAAAGTTGTATTTACCACTTGCAGGATCTAAAGTTGATATTGTTTTAAGTAATGTTTGAATATCAGTGTACGCAACTTTTTCGTTAATTAAGCCAATAACACCATACATAATAAATCTTAATTCATTGTTACTAATAGAATCAACTTTTAATAGTTCAAAGAAGTTATTCATAGATTTTCTAGCTTCATAACTTCCAGCACCAGCTATCGCACCAGCTGCCAATACTGCTATACTTACAGGACCTCTAACATGCATAACGGCGTTCACTGCTTGATCTGCACCTGCATTATCCACAATCAATGCTCCATCTTCGAATAAATGATGAGTTGTGTCATATAACGATGAAATTAAACCAGCCATAAGGAATGCTGCGTTATTCTTAATATCATCAATTTCTTCATGAAATTTAGCTGCTCCACCTCCAATTTTACTATCTTCATCACCTCCAGTAATCACGATATTACTGTTTACATTTCCTAATGATGAGTCATACTCTCTTATTCCAAAACTAAGTTTACCCAAACCATCTATTTTAGGTACAAAAGTTGAAGTAACAATATAGTGGAATATGATACTATGCATTGATCCGATTTCCAAATCATTAGGAAGTTGTTTATCGATAGTCTCACCAATATGAATGAATATTAAGAACATATTCCTTAATACTGAGAGTTTTCTCATATTCTTACTAAGTTTTGTACTATCTTCACTATATTTAATTTCTGATTCAGCTTGTCCCCATCCTGCTTCTTCTAAATATCCTCTAGCCATGTCGCTAAGAATAACCAACCTTGCCCGAGTTTGATCATCATTATAATTTCTAGCGTCTCTTTCTTCTGTCATTTTTCTAATATCATTGTCCGCAACATTTCTATAAGGAAACGCAGCAGGTGCCGCAACTGCTAATCTATTACCCATAGCAGCTCGACCTCTATATATGGGTATGATACGTAAAGTAACCATATCTACCAATATTTGCAATATCATATCCATACTAAAAGGATCACCTCCTACAATTCTAAGATTATAAGCTTTAGGTTCACCTTGTGCACCATTATCAACTAATTCGGATACATTACCTTTAGCATATTGTCTGAAGTTAGTAAATACAGCTCTTATATAAGCTTTAACTGCAGCATCATTATATTGTTCTTCATCAATTATTTGATCGAAATCTCTATCCAAAATATTATCAATTAAAGATTGATATTGGACATTGACTTTATTTTGGGTAGCGATGTTGTACAACATACGAGTCAATTCTTTATACATTTTAATTGATGTAAGGTCTTTGCTTTCTCCAAAACAATTCTCAGATTCCTTATATAAGTTATACGCAACAACTGATGAAATTCGGCTCATATCATAAGCTGGGTTAATTGATTTCAATGCATTTTTAAGATATGGACTAAAATCTAACATATCTTTAGTATTAAATAATTTATTAATAGCTTCGATTCTATCATTAATACTCCAATCTCCGATGCTTACAACGTTCTCGACTAACTTAAGTAAGTTATCAAAACTTTGATTCATATTACCCATTAAAATTTTCTTATGGAATTCGCTAAGAATATGATCAATACTTTCTCCGACTTTATACATATTAAGAATCGAATCTCGAATATCCATAAGATATGTTTCCAATTCGGCCAAATCACCTTCATTCAAAGTATCATTAGGATCTAATTCAGTCTTAAATTTCTCGATTTTAAGATCAATGCTTCTTAATAAGTTTTGGAAAATTGACTTATTAAGTTCTTCTTGATTCTTTGAATATTTGACAATTTCACCCTCACTTTGAGTCAAACTTGATTTAAGTGAATTGACATTAGAGTAATATTTCAAGTCATCTTTAAATGAATCAAAATTATCTCTATATATTACATCACTATCTGCAGCTCCTCCATATACTTTGTAATTATTGCTATGAATTTGAGGGAATACTTCATTTAACAATATATTTAATGTTTCAATAACATCAAGAATTTGTGTAGTTAATTTATCCAAACCAAGATTTTTGGTTGCAATAATTGCTTCTTTAATTGCGTTATTTATGTTAGATCTATCTAATACTGCGCGATTATCAGCTTTCATTCCGGTAAATATGCTAATTAGAGTTTCGCCAGATTTTGATAATTCAGTATCTAACCCCGTAATTGAATCAACGAATTTTGAGTTTAACTCGGGTTTTATGATTACATTTTGTTTATTAACTTCTTTAACGAAATTAAGTACTTCAGTTCGCAAATTAAGATGAACATCTTTAATTAGTTTAACCATACCAAATCCAAGAGTATCAGTTTTGATTGATTTACCATTCTTAAGATGTTCTCGAAGTAATTCCAATCTTCTTTGAGTAGTCATAAAATCATTAGGTCTATCTAATGATTCTTCAAACAATTCGAGATCAGAAAATACTTGTTCAGGTTGGTTAAAATAACCACCTTCCATTTCATCTCCTCCATACACCATTTCGTTTCTATCCAAATCTGCATGTTGTATCATAGGGAATGTTCGTTTTAATATTTGAATAGCTTTAATAAAGTCAAACCCTTTCTTAGAATTTAAGCTTTTCGCATTTTTAACCAACTCATTAGAAATTAATTCATTTAATGCATGTTCAGTTTCTAATGAATAGAATTTCTTAGCATCAATACCAGCTAACTCTAAAGCTTTGTTAGTATAGTAAGTAACGATAGCAATTGGTTTCAATACTTTAATCATTTTAACGATGTTTTTATTGAGGTCATCGTCAGGGTTATTTCTTATTGTTTCGATCATATGTGGTACGTCTCCTTCTTTGATGTATTTATTGACTTTGTTACTGTATTGAGCAAACTCATCATTGTATCTGCTCGCAATTTGATTAGCTAAGTTTGATAATCCGGATTGAATTCTACTAATATTTTCCAAATTATTCTGAATCATTGATTTCTCAGCATAACTGCATTTGCCAGCACTAATGCGACCTTCAAGTTCATCAATAAATCCTTTCATTGCATCAACTACATTTCTCATATACATTACTTGTTCTTCATATGAGTTCTTAATAGTTTCATGTTCGGTTCGCAAATTGTCAGTATATGTACCCATCATGTGATTAATTTGGGCACATACTTCTTTACCATCTTTAGTGATGTTAATCTTGCCAGGAAGTTTACTGTTAATAACTGCAGCCAATTCTTTACAAGATTTACCATTAGTTGAGACAGCTTTAAGGTTATCATTAATATATTTAACCTTGCCAACTGAATCAGGAATTCGATGTGAATCCTTGCTTCCATTCATCACGCGAACAAAATCATAGATGATATCAATCATTTTTTGCTTCGATTTGTTCGATTCTGAGCCGCCATATGACGAAACGTCCGAAAACCCACCCATTATCTTGTAGTGACACAAAGAGCACCCCCCGATAGCGTTGTTGTTTTCCATTGACATTTGTTATATATAATTATTATTTTTATTTAAATTAAA
>Ga0154020_10000131_pt1 | contig 83139 bp, 75 predicted proteins | sample Klosneuvirus_201_FD_109709 | JGI IMG/M metagenome (GOLD analysis project Ga0154020, IMG submission 109709) | Active sludge microbial communities from wastewater, Klosterneuburg, Austria - Klosneuvirus_20160825_MG | ecosystem: Engineered > WWTP > Aerobic digester > Activated sludge | place...
ACCAATGGGCAGCATGCGTACTTCCAGATGCTGCATCAGGGCACCGATGTCATCCCGGTGGAGTTCATCGCCGTGCGGCGGCCCAGCCATGGCTACGCCGACCTGCATGCCAAGGCACTGGCCAACTGCCTGGCCCAGAGCCAGGCGCTGATGCTGGGCAAGACCACCGAGCAGGCCCTCGGCGAGCGCGCTCCCACGGCGGCGCCGGCGCTGGACCCGCTCACCGTCGCGCGGCACCGCAGCTTCCCGGGCAACCGCCCCAGCACCACCTTCGTCTTGCAGGAACTCACGCCCCGCGCGCTCGGCGCGCTGGTGGCGCTGTACGAACACCGCGTATTCACCAGCGGGGCGGTCTGGGGCATCAACAGCTTTGACCAATGGGGAGTGGAGCTGGGCAAGGCGCTGTGCGGTGACCTGTTGCCGCGGCTGGGGAACGGGGACGGCGCTGGACTCGATGCCTCCACAGCCGGTTTGCTGGCGCGCCTTCGATAGCGCCTGACTGAAGTACTGGCGCACCAGCCCCGGCCCCGGTCACACTTCGGCGTGCGCTTCAAGGCATCCCGATGACGCCAGACCCTGAGACCGACGACAGCGGACGAACCCCGTCCGCGCCATCGTCGGTGATGCCCGACGTCGATCTGGGGACCACCACTCCGACGGTGGGCAATCGACTCGCGGCTGGGTTGCGGTTGCAGGAGTTCGAGATCAGCGGCTTGCTGGGCGAGGGTGGGTTCGGCATTGTCTACCTGGCCTGGGACCACGCGCTGCAGCGTAGGGTCGTGATCAAGGAATACATGCCGGCCGCACTGGCTTGGCGAGCGCGCGGCATGCAGGTCGAACTCAAGTCGCCTGAACACCGCGCGTCGTTCGACGCCGGGCTGCGCAGCTTCGTCAACGAAGCCAAGCTGCTGGCCCTGTTCGACCACCCCACGCTGCTGAAGGTGCACCGCTTCTGGCAGGCCAACGGTACCGCCTACATGGCGATGCCGTTCTACGAAGGCGTGACGCTCAAGCAGGCTCTGGCCGAAAGCAACCGGGCGCCGGACGAGGACTGGCTGCGGTCGTTGATCGTTCCGCTGCTGGCGGCATTGGAGTACCTGCACGATGCGTCGTGCTTCCACCGCGACATTGCCCCGGACAACATCCTGCTGCAGGACGACGGCAAGCCGCTGCTGCTCGACTTCGGCGCGGCTCGGCAAGTGATCGGCGGCATGAACAAGGCGATCACCGTCATCTTGAAGCCCGGATTCGCGCCGATCGAGCAGTACGGCGAGGGGGTGGGTGTTGGCCAGGGGCCATGGACCGACCTCTATGCGTTCGGGGCCGTGCTGCATTACGCGATGACCGGCGCAGTGCCTCGCGTGTCGGTGGCACGGGTGTTGGCCGATGACTACGTGCCGTTGGCCCGGCGCCTGGCCGGGCGCTACAGCGAGCGCCTGCTGCGTGCCGTGGACCACATGCTGTGCGTGCGGCCAGAGGATAGACCCCGTTCGGTGGCCGATGTGCGCCGCGAGATGGAGCTGGGCCCGACGCCGGCGGTGGCCGACATCACGCTGCCGCCGCGCATGGCGCCCGACGCCGAGCCGTGGACCCGGCCACGCCAGCGCCCGCTGCAAGGGCCGGGAGCAGCTGCTGCCGCAGCGGTGGTTGCGGCGCTGGACGCGCCCGCAACGCGCGTCGCCGGAGGCGCGCCCGGCGTGCCGCTGCGGCCGATGCCGGCCGTTGCGCGAAAGCGCCGACACCGACCCACCTGGACGCTGCTGGGTGGCGCATGCGCAGTGCTGGCCGCAGGCTTGTGGGCGATCTGGCACTACACGGCGCCGGTCCCCGCCGTGCATCATGAGGTGGCACCAATTGCGGCTGCTGCGTCGGCCGCGGCGCCAGGGCAGCATGCGCCGGTCGCATCCGCTCCCCTGGCGGCGGCGTCGCAACCCGAGACCGCAGCAGCGCTGTCCGGGCCTGCGGTTCCTGCTGCGAGCGACAGCGTGCCATCGCCGCCATCCGCCGCCGTGTCGCCCGCAGGCAGGGGCGAAACGGCGACTGCGACACCGGCAACCCTGCCCATTGCGGACTCCGCTTCGACGGCCGGGACTCCCGATGCCACGGCGCCGCCTGAGCGAACGCCTGCGCCGGCGAGTGCCGCCGCGCCGCGAGCGGGCCGACCGTCTGTGCGCCCGGCTGCCGTGCGCGAGGATCCTGCGCATTCGAGCACCGCGTCTGGCGCTGCGGCGCCTAGAATTCCCGCCAGCGCACGTTGCGCGGAAATCATCCAACGCGTATCGATCGGTGAGCCATTGACGGCCGCTGACCGACGCACACTCACGCAGGAGTGCGGGCGATGACGATGTGGACCGACGCCCTGCGGGCGATCTCCGATGGCAGGGCTCGAGCCACCCCTGCGATGCGCAACACCGTGGCCGCCGGCTGGATGGTGTGCCTGGCGGCCTGCCAGACCAACCCCCCGGCGCCGACGGCCCGGCTCGATGCCCTGCCGTTGGACCAGGCCGTGGCGGTGGCCACCGATAGCCTGGCCACGCAGACGCAGAAGCTGCCGGCCTTTCTGGCGCGCATCGAATCGCTGACCAAGCGCACGCTGCTGCTGGACCCGTCGCTCGACGCGGCCACCGGCCAGCAGACGGCGCTGACGCACCGGTTCGATCAACTGGTGGCCGACCGCCTGCGCGCGCGCCATGCGCAGTTCGACGTGCTGCCCTTCAGGCGCACCAGCGTCGCTCGGGCGCAGATGCTTCTGGTGGGCAGCATCACCCGGCACGAAGCCGACCGTCAGGTGTTCCAACTGCACCTGGCCTTGCTGGACCTCAAGAGTGGCGCAGTCGTTGCCCAGGCTTCGTCACGGGCGCGCGACGCAGGCTTCGACACCACGCCGACGCCGTACTACCGCGACACGCCAGTGCTGCTGGTCAAGGACCGGGTCGTCGAGGGCTACCTGCGCACGACGCAGGCATCGCCCGGGCAGCCGGCTGACGCGGCCTACCTGCAGCGGGTGGCTGCCGTGGCCACCATCCAGGAAGCGACAGGCGCCTACGATGCGGCTCGGTATCAGGAGGCCCTGGGGCTGTACCGAGATGCCGCGCGCGATCCCGCCGGCGAGCAAATGCGGGCGCTCAACGGCGTCTACCTCACGAACTGGAAGCTCGGTCACACCGTCGAGGCCGAGCAGGCGTTTGGCCAGATGGTCGCGCTGGGACTTGCCAACCGGGCGCTGGGTGTGAAGTTCCTGTTCAATCCCAACAGCACCGAGTTCTGGTCCGACCCGAAGATCAGCGGGCCCTACAACTTGTGGTTGCGACAGATCGCGCGCCAGGCTGCCGCGGGACAGGTCTGCATGGACGTCATTGGGCACACCAGCCGAACCGGCAGCGAAACCTACAACGATCGCCTGTCGGCGCAGCGCGCTGCAGCCATCCAGCGCCGCCTGGAGCAGGAGGCACCGGCACTGGCCGGCCGCATGAAGCCCAGCGGCGTGGGCTACCGCGAAAACCTGGTGGGTACCGGCACTGACGATGCGAGTGACGCGCTGGACCGTCGCGTCGAGTTCCGTATCACGGGCTGCTGAGCGACAGGCGGTTGCGACCTGGTTCTTCGTCGTCTTCGCCAAGAAAGCCGCCGCTTTGATGCGCCCACAGGCGCGCGTACAGACCACCCAGGACCAGCAGTGTGCGGTGGTCGCCTTGTTCGACGATCCGACCCCGGTCCATGACCACCAGGCGGTCCATGGCCGCAATCGTGGACAGCCGGTGTGCGATCGCCACCACCGTCTTGCCCTCCATCAGCCGGTACAGGCTGGCCTGTATGGCCGCTTCGACCTCGCTGTCCAGCGCGCTGGTGGCTTCGTCGAGCAGCAGGATGGGCGCGTTCTTGAGCATCACCCGGGCGATCGCGATGCGCTGACGCTGGCCGCCCGAGAGCTTCACGCCGCGCTCACCGACGTGGGCGTCGTAGCCGCGGCGCCCGGCCGGGTCGGTCAGGCCCAGGATGAACTCATGGGCCTCGGCGCGACGGGCCGCCGCGATCATCGCCTCGTCGCCGGCATCCGGGCGTCCGTAGAGGATGTTGTCGCGCACCGAGCGGTGCAGCAAGGACGTGTCTTGCGTGACCATGCCGACCTGTGCGCGCAGGCTGTCCTGGGTGACATGGGCGATGTCGGTGCCATCGATGCGGATCCGGCCCTCGGGGAGGTCGTGGAAGCGCAGCAGCAGGTTGACGATGGTGCTCTTGCCCGCGCCCGAGCGGCCGACCAGCCCGATCTTTTCGCCGGGCCGTATGGTCAGGTCGAAGTGCTCGATCACGCGCGGGCCGCCGGCGTAGCCGAAGCTCACATCGTCGAACCGGATCTCGCCGCGCTCGACGCGCAGTGCGCTGGCATCAGGCGCGTCGGAGATGATCGGTGCGCGCGAGAGCGTGCCGATGCCGTCCTGCACAGTGCCGATGTGCTCGAACAGCGTGGCCATTTCCCACATGATCCAGTGCGAAATCCCGTTCAGGCGCAGCGCCATCGCGGTGGCAGCGGCCACGGCGCCGATACCCACTTCGCCGCGCATCCACAGCGCCAGTGCGGCACCGGCCGTGGCCAGGATCAGCGCCATGCTCAGTGCGTGGATCACGATCTCGAAGCCGGTGACCAGCCGCATTTGCGCATGCACCGTGTGCAGGTATTCCTGCATCGCCGAACGCGCATGCGCCGCTTCGCGCAGGTCGTGTGCGAACAGCTTGACGGTGGCGATGTTCGTGTAGGCATCCGTGATGCGACCGGTCATCAGCGAACGGGCGTCCGCCTGCACCTTGGAGACCCGAGACAACCGGGGCACGAAGTGGCGCAGGGTCAGCAGGTACAGCCCCAGCCAGCCCAGCATGGGCAGCAGCATCCCCAGGTGGAAACTGCCCACCACCGCCAGCAACGTGACGAAGTAGATGACGATGAACACGAGGATGTCGCAGACCGTCATCCAGGTGTCGCGCACCGCCAGCGCCGTCTGCATCACCTTGGTGGCGATGCGCCCTGCGAACTCGTCCTGGTAGAACGACAGGCTCTGGCGCAGCAGCAGGCGGTGGAAGTTCCAGCGCAGCCGCATCGGGAAGTTGCCCTGCAGCGTCTGCTGCTTGAGCGTCGACTGCAGCGCCACCATGACCAGGCTGGCCGCCAGGATGCCCGCCAGCAGCAGCAGCCGCGAACGTTCGTCGCTCCACAGTCGATCGCGTGGCACATGGCTCAACCAGTCCACGATGCTGCCCAGCATCGCGAACAGCACCGCCTCGAACGCACCGATGCCTGCGGTGAACAGCGTCATCGCCGCGATGTAGCGCCGCATGCCCGCCGTGCAGGCCCACATGAACGTGAAGAAGCCACGTGGCGGCGTGTCCGGCACCACTTCAGGGTACGGATCGACCAGGCGCTCGAACAGGTGGAACATAAGGCCGGCGAGTGTCGCGGCCGTGTGGGGTTGGCGATGTGATCGCCAACACGTCGCGCTGCGCTTTTGTGTGGATCGGGGATGCCGCGAGTGCCGGTCGCCGACGACTGGCCTATCCCAGGTCGCGCTCGAGTGCCAGCAGTTCGGTCATCGTCTGGCGCCGCCGGATCAGGCGCGGCACGCCGTTCTCGACGAGCACCTCGGCGGCCAGCGGCCGCGAGTTGTAGTTGCTGGACATGCTGGCGCCGTAGGCGCCGGCATCGTGGAACACCAGCAGATCACCTTCGCGGGGCTGCGGCAGTTCGCGGTCGAGCACGATGCCACCTTCGCCCTGCGTGAACACGTCGCCGGACTCGCACAGCGGCCCGGCCACCACGGTGGGCCGCACGGGGCGCGGCGGGCCGTCGGCGCCATCGACGCCCAGCACGCTGATCTCGTGGTGGGCGCCGTACATCGACGGCCGCACCAGTTCGTTGAAGCCGGCGTCTACCAACGCGAAGTGGCGCGCGCCCATGGTCTTGGTGGCACGAACCTCGGCCAGCAGCACGCCGCACTCGGCCACCAGGAAGCGCCCGGGTTCGATCTCGAGATGAACTGGCCGGCCCAGGCGCTCGGCGATGCGCAGCCGAGCGGCATGCCACAGCGCGTGGTAGTGCGCGGTGTCGATGCGAGGCTCCTCGGCGCGGTACGGAATCGACAGGCCGCCGCCAGCCGAGATGGCATCGATGGGCATGCCCTCCAACCGATCGACGAGCGTCACCATTGCGTCGCAGACCTGCTGCAGGTGGCCGTAGTCGACGCCCGACCCGATGTGCATGTGCAGCCCCACGAGCCGCAGGCCCAGGTGTCGAACAACGGCCAGCGCGCCGGGCAGATCGGCATGCCAGATGCCGTGTTTGCTGTGTTCGCCGCCGGTGTTGGTCTTGTTGCTGTGGCCGTGGCCGAAGCCGGGGTTGATGCGCAACCACACCGGATGGCCGGGTGCCGCAGCGCCGATCTGGCGCAGCATGTCGATCGAACCGGCGTTGACGGGTATGCCTTCGGCCACCACCCTGGCCAGCGTCGGTCGGTCGATCACGTCGGCCGTGAAGACGATGCCGGGTGTGCCCGGTCCGCGTGTGGTGTAGCCGGCGGCCAAGGCCCGCTCGATCTCACCCAGGGATACGGCATCGACCACCACGCCTTCGGCACGCATCAACTGCAGCAGGTGTGTATTGGAATTGGCCTTCTGCGCATAGCGGATGGTGTCGAAACCACGCAACTCGGCGATGCGCGAGCGGATGGTGGCGGCGTCGTAGACCCACAGCGGTGTGCCGTGGGTGCGTGCCAGAGCGCGCAGCAGGGCCGGATCGAACGGGTTCATCTCACCGATGATGCCGCTACAAAGCCATGCAGGCAAATGGCGTATCGTTGCACATCCATCCAATCTTGATATGTATGGGCATGACGCTCACCCACCGCCAGATTGAAGTCTTCCGCACGCTCATGCTCACCACCAGCGTCACCCGCGCTGCCGAGATGCTGCACACGTCCCAGCCTACGGTGAGCCGGGAACTGGCGCGGCTGGAGCAACTGCTGCAATTCCCCCTGTTCGAGCGCGTGCGCGGCCGGCTGCGCCCGACCGTGCGCGCGTTGGCGCTGCGCGAGGAGGTCGAGCGCTCCTTCGCCGGGCTGGAGCGGGTGGCGGCGGCAGCGGTGGCCCTGCGCCAGTTCACGCAGGGTCGGCTGCAGTTGGCCTGCCTGCCGGCCCTGGCCGACGCCTTGCTGCCCGAGGCGGTTCGACGCTTCATGGCGGCGCATCCGCAAGCCAGCGTTGCAGTGACTCCGCTGGAGTCGCCGATGCTGGAGCGACGGCTGACCGAGCAAGCATTCGACCTGGGGCTGATTGAGCAGACCCAGGTACCACCGGGCACTGCCCGGGTGCCTCTGCTACAGGCGGACGAGGTGGCGGTACTGCCGGCGGGGCACCCTTTGCTGGCGCGCCGGGCTTTGCGGCCGGCCGACTTCGCTGGCCACGCCTTCGTCAGCCTGGCACCGGAAGACCCATATCGCGCACAGATCGACGCCCTGTTCGAACGCCATCGGGTGTCGCGGTCCATGGCGCTGGAGGCCGGTAGCGCCGTCGCGGTGTGTGCGCTTGTGCGCCAGGGACTGGGGATGGCCATCGTCAACCCGCTTACAGCCCTGGAACTGGCCGGGGCTGGGCTGCACCTGCGCCCGCTGTCGGTCTCGGTGCCCTTCCATGTCGGCTTGGTGCTGCCAGACTTGCGTGCACCCAATCCACTGCGAGAGGACATGGTCCGCGCACTGCAGGCCGCCGCCGCGGCGGTCCGCAAGCGGTTGCAGCCAACTTCCCGGTCTCGAGCAGGCGAAATACGCGGGTCAACACCGGTCTGATCGACCGATGCCACATTGCACACGGCATGCACAGTGCAGTCTGTCGCAACCCGCCGACGGTAGCGGCGCCACCAGATGCGTCCCGGTCGGCATTTCGCATGGAGCTCGACATGGCGATATCGAATATCAACGCGCAGGCAGGCATGAACCGCCTGATGGCCAGCAGCACACCGAATCCCCAGGTCCAGAACGCCAAAGACCTGGTCCATGCGGTGCGCGCGGGCGATGTCACAGCGGCGCAGCAGGCCTACGCGTCCATCGTCAAGGCCGCGCCGGAAGGTGCGACCTGGCCCAAGGACAGCGCCTTCGCGGACCTCGGCAAGGCCCTTGCCAAGGGCGATCTGGCTGCGGCCAAGACCATCGTGGTCGAGGCTGTCAAGGCAGCGCGGGGCCAAGGCACGGACCCCGTGCCGATGCCGGCTCCGGCGCCTGCCCCGGCTGGCGGCGCCGTGGGCAGTGTGCTGAACGTGGCGGCCTGACCGCGCTCGAGCAGCCGCGCCCCGGTTGGTCGGCGCGTGGCAGTCAGGCGCCCAGTCCGGCCACGGCCTGGCTTGCGGCCTCGCGTGCCTGCTCGACGACCTGCTGCTTCCAGCGCGGCGTATCGGTGTAGAAGGCGTCACGCATTCGGCGCTTGATGGCATCGGCCACACCGGCGCCAATCTCGGGGTGATTCTCCAGCCATTGGTCAGCGCGAAGGGCGTCGAGCACCTCGGCTACGGGCACCGTGCCGTACTCGAGCGCGATGCCCGTGTACTCGGCCTGAGGGCATTCCTGGTAGGCGGCCAGCCACATCAGGCCCTGCAGCAGGGCTGACGTGGAACTGCCGTCGTAGATGGACGTGACCTGCGGCCCCCACCAGCGGCGGGCGCGTTCGAGCGCGACTGCTTCGTCGCGACAGGCGAAGATGCGCTCACCGTGGCCACTGGGCCCGAGGCCCGTGTGCAGGTCGATCCAGCCCAGGCGCTGGCAGCGACGCGCATGCTCCTGCAGCACATGGCGCAGGGTCTGATGGCTCCAGGTAGGGTCGTGACCACCGAAGAAGAGGCCCTGTGGGTGCCGGTATTGCCCTGCCGAGACCGCGGCCTGCCAGGCCGTCATGCCCCGTTCCTCGATGTAGCGCTCGATGGCCGCCTGCACCTGCGTCGGCGGGGGCCATTGCGCCGGTAGCAGCAGGTGAGCAATCTCGTCATACGCCGAGTTCTCGGGCAGCGGCTGATGGAAGTCGATGAAGTTGCGGTTGAGATCGACGTTTTCCTGGGTGACACGACGCCACCATGAGAACCCGTGGGGGTTGAGGGCATGGATCCACAGCACCGCCACCTGCGCGCGTCGGGCGGCGGCCAGAAAACCGGGGTCACGCAGCAGGGCGACCTGGACTCCCGAACCGCAGTAGCCCTCCACGCCATGGCAGGCACTGCTCAGGATCAGCACTGCTGGCGCGTCAGCCGGGCCCGACCGAGCCACGTCCATGGCCAGCGTTTCGCCATCGCGGCCGAGCAGCGGGTGCACATGGCTGTGCACGTCGAGCCCTGCAGCGTCGGCCGCATCCATGAACAGCCGCCGTGCCTGCGCATAGTTCTGGGCGAAGCACGCCTCGACGAACTGGGCGTCGTTCATGCTGCCCGACCCAGCCACGCCTCGGCCAGCCGAACCCAAGCGGTCGCACCGAGGGGAATCAAGTCATCGTTGAAGTCGTAGCTGGCGTTGTGCAGCATGCACGGACCAAGTCCGTGTCCGCCCTCGCGGTGTGCGCCGTCGCCGTTTCCGATCATGAAGTAGCAGCCGGGCTTCTCGAGCAGGTAGTAGCTGAAGTCCTCGGCGCCCATGGTGGGCTCGAACTCGACCACGTTGTTCGCTCCGACGAGTTCTCCCAGCACTCGGCGCGCGAAATCGGTCTCGGCGGCGTGGTTGACTGTGGACGGGTAGTTGCGCATGAACTCGAACTCGCACGAGCACTCGAACGCAGTCGCAGTCGCATGCGCAACTTCGCGCATGCGCCGCTCGATCAGGTCAAGCACTTCGGTGGTGAAGGTGCGAACCGTGCCCTCCATCACGCACTGGTCCGGGATCACGTTGGTCGCCTCGCCGGTGTGGATCATCGTCACCGAGATCACGCCGGTGTCCAGCGGTCGCTTGTTGCGCGTGAGGATGGTCTGGAATGCCTGCACCATCTGGCAGGCCGCTGGCACCGGGTCGATGCCCAGGTGTGGCATGGCGCCGTGCGCGCCCCTACCGCGCAGCGTGATCCGGAACTCGTTGCTCGAGGCGTAGCAGGCGCCGCTGCGCAGCGCGAACTGGCCTACGCCGAGACCGGGCCAGTTGTGCGCGCCGAACACGGCTTCCATGGGAAACAACCGGAAGAGGCCATCCTTGATCATCTCGCGGGCACCGCCGCCGCCTTCCTCGGCAGGCTGGAAGATGAGGTAGATGGTGCCGTCAAAGTGCCGGTGGCGGGCCAGGTGGCGGGCGGCGGCCAGCAGCATGGCGGTGTGGCCATCATGGCCGCAGGCATGCATGCGGCCGGGGTGCCGACTGGCGTGCGCGAAGGTGTTGCGCTCGGTCATCGGCAGAGCGTCGATGTCGGCGCGCAGGCCGACCGCCCGCGCCGAGTTGCCGTTCTTCACGATACCCACCACGCCGGTGGTGCCCAGGCCACGATGCACCGGGATGCCCCATTCGGTGAGGCTGCGGGCGACCAGATCGCTGGTGCGCTGCTCCTGGAAGCACAGTTCCGGATGGGCGTGGATGTCGCGCCGCAGGGCCGTGATGGCCGACGCGTCGGCCACGATGGAATCGATCAGGCGCATCGCCGAGGGCTCCTTCGTCGGGGCAGGCAGTGTACGTCGCGGCCTTCGAATCCGCAGCCTGCGTGTGGCGTCAACCTGGTTGTCGCGCGGGGTTTGGCGCAGCTGTGGACAACTCCTCCGGATGCGCGGCCCGGGGTCGGCTGTGCCATAGTCCCGCGAGGCGGCCCATCGGCGTCCGGCGCCGTGCGCCGGCATGGGCCGCGGAAGGCCCGACCGTGAATACCGACACCGACCGACCCGTCGCGACGACATCCGATACCCGCGTTGTGCAGGGCGCCTGCCCGCACGACTGCCCCGACACCTGCGCCTTGCGCGTCACGGTCGAAGGCGGCCGGGTCGTACGGGTCCAGGGTGACCCAGATCACCCGCCAACCCACGGTTCCTTGTGCACCAAGGTGTCGCGCTGCGCCGAGCGCACCTACCACCCTGAGCGCGTGTTGCAGCCCTTGCGACGGACCGGCCCCAAGGGCAGCGGCCGATTCGAGAAGGTGAGCTGGGATGTCGCACTCGACGAGGTGGCGGCCCGGCTGGGCGAAATCGCCGCGCGCGACCCGCAGGCCATCGTGCCTTACAGCTATGCCGGAACCATGGGTTTGGTCCAGGGTGAAGGCATGGCGGGGCGCTTCTTCAACCGGCTGGGGGCTTCGCGGCTGGAGCGCACCATCTGCTCCACGGCCGGTGGCGAGGCGCTCGCAGTCACCTACGGCGGCAAGCTCGGCATGCATGTCGAGGACTTCGCGCACAGTCGCCTGATCCTGATCTGGGGCAGCAACTCGATCACCGCGAACCTGCACTTCTGGTCCTTCGCCCAGCAGGCCAAGCGCGACGGCGCGCGGCTGGTGTGCATCGACCCGCGACGCACCGAGACGGCTGACAAGTGCCACCAGCACATCGCTGTGCTGCCGGGCACGGACGGCGCGCTGGCCCTGGGCATGATGAACGCCATCATTGGCGTTGATGCCCTGGACGCAGACTACATCGCGCGCCATGTGGCGGGCTTCGAGCAGCTGCGTGAGCGCGCGCAGGAGTGGCCGGTGGAGCGGGCCGCCGCTGTGTGCGGCGTGCCTGCCGAAACCATCCGCGCCCTGGCGCTCGAGTACGCTCGCACGCCCGGGGCCGCCATCCGACTGAACTACGGCGTGCAGCGGGTGCACGGTGGTGGCAGTGCGGTACGGCTGGCGGCGCTGCTGCCATGCATCACTGGCGCGTGGCGTCATCGCGGCGGCGGCCTGCTGCTGTCGAGCTCAGGCTGGGCCAAGGGCGTGCGCAACTTCGCGCTGGAACGTCCGGAGCTTCTGTGCGGCCGCCAACCGCGCACGATCAACATGGTCACGATCGGCGATGATCTGCTGCGCCCGGCGTCGGCCGGTTTCGGGCCTCGCATCGAGTCTCTGGTGGTCTACAACAGCAACCCGGCGGCCGTGGCTCCGGATTCGAACCGTGTGCTTCAGGGTCTCGCTCGCGAAGACCTGTACACGGTGGTCCTCGAGCACTTCCTCACCGACACAGCGCTGCATGCGGACATCGTGCTGCCGGCGACCACTCAGCTCGAGCACCTGGATGTGCATACCTCGTACGGGCATACCTATGTGCTGATGAACCAGCCGGCCATAGCGCCGCTGGGCCAGGCGTTGCCCAACACCCAGATCTTCCGCGAACTCGCCCGCCGCATGGGGTTCGACGAGCCGTGCCTGAGCGACAGCGACGAGACACTGGCGGCCCAGGCGCTGCCTGGCGTCGACATCGAACGACTGCGTGCCCACGGCTGGTTGCGCCTGCCCGTGCCCGAGCGGCCCTTCGCGGAGGGCGGCTTTGCCACACCCGATGGCCGGGCGCAGGTGGCGCCGCCGGGCTGGGGTGTGCCGGACTTCGTGCCGCCGCATGAGTCGGTGCATTCGGCCCCGGAGCTGGCGAAGCGCTACCCGCTGGCCATGATCTCGCCACCGCCGCGAAACTTCCTGAACTCGAGCTTTGTCAACGTCGACAGCCTGCGTGCGGCCGAGCGCGAGCCCATCGTCGAGATCCACCCCGACGATGCAGCGCAGCGCGGCATTGCCGATGGGGACCGGGTGCGCATCACCAACGATCGCGGTACTTATCAATGCCGCGCTGCCGTGGGCTTGCGTGCTCGTCCCGGCGTGGTCAATGCCTTGGGCGTGTGGTGGCGTGCTTGGTGCGAAGGCGGATCGAACGTCAATGCGCTCACCAGCCAACGGTTGACCGACATTGGCGCAGGCCCGACCTTCTACGACTGCCTGGTCGAGGTGGCGCGCGCATGACTGCAGGTGGCCCGGGCGCCCGTCGTCGACCGCCGTGGCCGTGGCGCCTGGGTGCGGTGGTGGCGGTGATGGCTCTGTCGGGCTGCAGCTCGGCGGGCTACTACGTTCAGGCCATCGATGGTCACCTGGACCTGGTGCGTCGCGCCCGTTCGGTGGACGATTGGCTGGGCGACCCCGAGACGCCCGCCGACCTGCGCGAGCGCCTTCGATTGGCGCAGCGCATGCGTGCGTTCGCTACCGACGTGCTGGCACTGCCCGGCAATCGCAGCTACCGCAGTTTTGTCGAGCTGGACCGGCCGGTTGCGGTCTGGAACGTGGTGGCGGCGCCCGAGCTGTCGCTGTCGCTGCACACTTGGTGCTATCCCGTGCTGGGGTGCGCCGGCTACCGCGGCTACTTCGATCGCGGTGACGCCGAAGCGCTGGCCGGCGAGCTGCGGGCCATAGGGCTCGAAGTCGACGTCTACGGGGTTCCGGCCTACAGCACCTTGGGCTGGACCGAGTGGCTGGGCGGCGACCCGTTGCTCAGCAGTTTCATCCGCTGGCCCGAGAACGAGTTGGCGCGGCTGCTGTTCCACGAGTTGGCACACCAGATGGCCTACGCATCGGGTGATACCGCGTTCAACGAGTCCTACGCGACGGCGGTGGAGCGGCTGGGCGTGGCGCGCTGGCGCGAGCTGCGCGGACTGGACAGTGCCGCCGACCTGGCGCTCGAGTCGCGCCGGCGTGACTTCCGCGAGCTGACGTCGCGCACCCGCGCCGCACTCGAGGCGCTGTATCGCAGCGACGCCGCCGACGATACGAAGCACAAGGGCAAGTCCGCGATATACGCTGGTATGCGGGCCGAACTGGAGCGGCTCAAGCGCGAACGCTGGAGCGGTTATGCGGGCTACGACGCCTGGGCGCGGCGGGCAAACAACGCCACCCTGGGGGTACAGGCCGCATACGACGACCTGGTGCCGGCCTTCGAGCGGCTGTACGAGCGCGAAGGGCGCGACTTCGGACGACTGCATGAACAAGCGCGGCGGCTGGCGGCCTTGCCCGCCAGCGAGCGCCGCGACACACTCGCAACCCTGATGCAGGAGAGACGCTGATGCCCGACATCCACATACACCGTGACCACCAACTGGGGCTGCCCCGGGCGCGCAAGGTGGCCTGGAAGTGGGCCGAGCAGGTCGAGAAGGAGTTCGACATGGAGTGCACGGTGATCGAGGGCGAGTACAGCGACACCGTCGAGTTCACTCGCTCGGGCGTGAACGGCACTCTGGTGGTGGCGGCTGACCACTTCGATCTGCAGGCGAAGCTGGGTTTCCTGCTCGGTGCGTTTGCGCGCACGATCGAATCCGAGATCGAGAATAACCTCGACGCCTTGCTGGGGCAGGGCGGCGACGCCCCCGCCAAGGCGGCCCGCAAGGGCGCCAGCCGAAAGAAGTAGCGCGCCGCGCCAGGCAATGCCCGTGCGTCAGCGCGACGCCCGGCTGCCGCCGGCTACTTGAGGGACTCGATGAGATCGACGTAGGTCTGCATGGCCTCGCCGGCTGACTTGCCCTTGAGCTCGTTCCAGGCATCCCACTTGGCGCGGCCGACGATGTCGGTGAACCCCGGGCGCTTGCCTTCGACGTCGCCGGCGGTGGCCTGCTTGTACAGCGAGTAGATCTTCAGCAGCGTGGCGTTGTCGGGTTTCTCCGATAGCTTCTTGCTGTCGGCCACTGCCTGCTCGAACTTCGCCTTGAGGTCGGCCATGGGTCACTCTCCTGTGCGTGAAAATCGGTCTTGACGGCGCCGATGTTACCCAGCATCGTGACCGCCGCCCTAGAGCAACCCACCAAGGAATTCCCCATGCCCAATGTCGCCGATAGCCATCGCATGTCGCGTGTCGACACCAGCTGGCTGCGCATGGACAACGACGTCAATCTGATGATGATCGTCGGCGTGTGGTTGCTCACGCCTGCCGTCACGCTGGAGGCCGTGCGCGAGCGCATCGCCGACAAGTTGCTCAAGTACGACCGCTTCCGGCAGAAGGTCGTCACCGACGCCGTTGGCGCCAGCTGGGTCGAGGACGACGACTTCGACATCGCCCGGCACGTGAACGCCGCGATCCTGCCGCGCAAGCGTGGCCAAAGCCAGCGGCAGGCGCTGCAGGCGCTGTGCGGTGAACTGGCCACGACGCCACTGGACCCCGGTCACCCGCTGTGGCAGTTCACGCTCATCGAGGACTACGAAGGTGGCAGCGCGCTGATTGCGCGGGTGCACCACTGCATTGCCGATGGCATTGCCCTGATCCAAGTCACGATGTCGATCACCGACGGTGGCAGCGACCCACCGAAACGCCGCAAGGTGGTGGACGAAGATCCGCACGAGGGCGACTGGCTGGCCGATGCGGTGCTCAAGCCGCTGACCGACATCACGGTCAAGGCGATCGACATGTACGGCGGCGGAGTGGCCAAGTCGATCGACATGCTGGCCCATCCGCAGCAGCCATTGCTGAGCTCGCTGGACATGGCCCGCTCGGGACTGCAGGTGCTCAACGACGTGGCGGCCATCGCGCTCATGGACGACGACTCCACCACCGAGCTCAAGGGCCAGCCGGCAGGCCGCAAGCGAGTGGCCTGGGGCGAGCCGCTCGCACTCGACCGCGTGAAGGTCATCGGCAAGGCGCTGGGGTGCTCCATCAACGACGTGCTGCTGTCGTGCGTGGCTGGCGCCATCGGCCAGTACTTGCGCGAGCGCGGGGACGATCCCACCGGCAAGGAGATCCGGGCCATGGTGCCGGTGAACCTGCGGCCGATCGAACAGGCCTGGAAGCTGGGCAACCGCTTCGGCCTGGCGCCCCTGGTGCTGCCCATCGGCATCGACAACCCGGTCGAGCGCGCCTTCGCTGTGCGCGCACGCATGGCCGATCTCAAGAGCAGTTACCAGCCGTTGCTGGCATTCGCGGTGCTGTCGATCACCGGGCTGTTCGTCAAGCCGGTGCAGGACATGGTACTGAACCTGTTCGCCAAGAAGGCGACGGCGGTCATGACCAATGTGCCAGGCCCGAAGCAGCCGCTGAAGTTCCTGGGCTCCACGCTGCGGCAGACGATGTTCTGGGTCCCGGCGTCGGGCAACATCGGCATGGGCGTGAGCATCCTGAGCTACGCCGGTGGCGTGCAGTTCGGCTTGATCACCGATGAAGCCCTGTGCCCGTCACCCCAGGCGGTGATCGACCGGTTCGAGCCGGAGTTTGAAAAGCTCCTTTGGCTGACGATGATGCTGCCCTGGCAGGACGCGGCCTGACACGGCCGCAAACGCTCGTCAGCCTGCCGCCAGCGGATCCGGTGGCGGCGCCGCGGCGATGGCTTCGTCGTCGTCTGCGCCTGGCATGTCGTCGCCCAGCATGGGCGCGCCAGCGGGCCCGCGCTGCCTCAGTCCAGAGCGCAGGTATCGGTTGGCATGGTTGGGCTTGGGCAGGAACCGGGCCAATTCGCTCAATGCCATCTGGTAGACCTCACGCTTGAACTCGATGACCAGTTCGAGGGGCACCCAATAGTCGTTCCAGCGCCAGGCATCGAACTCGGGGTGATCGGTGGCCCTCAGGTCGAGATCGGTGTCACGCCCCATCAGGCGTAACAGGAACCAGATCTGCTTCTGGCCCTTGTAATGCCCGCGGGCATCCTTGCGGATGAAGTGCTCGGGTACCTCATAGCGCAACCAGTCGCGGGTGCGCGCGACGATGCGCACATGCTCGGGCCGCAACCCGACTTCCTCGTGCAGCTCGCGGAACATGGCCTGCTCGGGCGACTCGCCGTACTTGATGCCCCCCTGTGGGAACTGCCAGGAGTGCGTGCGGATGCGCTTGCCCCAGAACACCTGGTTGCGCGCGTTGAGCAGGATGATGCCGACGTTGGGCCTGAAGCCTTCCCGGTCGAGCATAATCAACCCCAGATTCTGAATTGAAAGAATTATTGCACCGGCCGGCTGGCGGTGGCGTCCCTCGCTAACCCGCATCCGGCCCCGCGAGGGTCATGAAGGCTCCTGCGCACAGGCGCAGAGCCCGCGCGCCCGGCGCGAAGGCCGGGCACACACGCGCATCCGCCATGAAAGCCTCGCAGTTCTTCATCTCCACCCTGAAGGAAGCCCCCGCAGACGCAGAAGTCGTCAGCCATCGGCTGATGATGCGTTCGGGGATGATCAAGCGCCTGGGCGCTGGCATCTACAACTACATGCCGATGGGCCTGCGGGTGATCCGCAAGGTCGAGGCCATCATCCGCGAGGAGATGAACCGCGCCGGCGCCGTGGAGCTACTGATGCCGGTGGTGCAGCCGGCCGAGCTGTGGCAGGAGACCGGGCGCTTCCAGCAGATGGGTCCTGAACTGCTGCGGGTGAAGGACCGCCACGACCGCAGCTTCATCATCCAGCCCACGAGCGAAGAGGTCATCACCGACATCGCGCGCCAGGAACTGCGCAGCTACAAGCAGCTGCCGCGAAACTTCTACCACATCCAGACGAAGTTCCGCGACGAGCGCCGTCCGCGTTTCGGCGTGATGCGTGGACGCGAGTTCACGATGAAGGATGCCTACTCGTTCGATCGCGACCGTGAAGGTGCGGCGCGCAGCTACGACGCGATGTTCGCGGCCTACAAACGCATCTTCGACCGCTTCGGCCTGCAGTATCGGGCGGTAGCGGCCGATACCGGCGCCATAGGCGGTGACTTGTCGCACGAGTTCCAGGTGATCGCGGATACCGGCGAAGACGCCATCGTCTACTGCCCGCAAAGCGAGTACGCGGCCAACATCGAACTGGCCGAGGCCCTGCCCCCCGGGGCCCGGCCCGAGGCGCGCGAAGCGATGAGCAAGGTGGCCACACCCGATCGCAGCACCTGCGCCGATGTGGCTGCGTTGCTGGGCATCCCCTTGCAGCGCACCGTGAAGTCGCTGGTGTTGGCCTCGGACGAGAAAGATCCGACGACCGGTGACATCGTAAGCACGCAGGTGTGGATGCTTCTGGTGCGCGGTGACCACGAGCTCAACGAAGTCAAGGCCGGAAAGGTGCCGGGCCTGGCCGGCGGCTGGCGGTTTGCCACGGTGGCGGAGATCGAGTCGCACTTCGGCTGCAAACCCGGCTACCTCGGACCCATCGACATGGCGGGGTCGGTGAAGGTGGTGGCTGATCGCACGGTTGCGGCGATGAGCGACTTCGTCTGCGGCGCTAACGAAGCCGATTTCCATTTGGCCGGCGTGAACTGGGGCCGTGACCTCCCCGAGCCCGAACTGGTGGCCGACATCCGCAACGTTCTGGCAGGCGAACCGTCGCCCGATGGCAAGGGCACGCTGGCCATCCAGCGCGGCATCGAGGTGGGGCATGTGTTCTACCTGGGCACCAAGTACTCGTCGGCGATGAATGCGACCTACCTGGATGAGTCCGGCAAGCCCCAGCTCATGGAGATGGGCTGCTATGGCATCGGGGTGACGCGTATCCTGGGCGCAGCGATCGAGCAGAACCACGACGAGCGCGGCATCATCTGGCCGACGGCGATCGCTCCGTTCGAGGTGGTGGTCTGCCCGATCGGCTATGACCGCAGTGCCGAGGTGCGCGCGGCAGCAGACGCACTGCACGAGCAGCTGCTGGCCGGTGGCATCGACGTGGTGCTCGACGATCGCGGCGAGCGACCCGGCGCGATGTTTGCCGACTGGGAACTGATCGGTGTGCCGTTGCGCGTGGTGATTTCCGATCGCGGCCTGAAGGCCGGCACCGCAGAACTGCAGGGGCGCCGCGAGGCGCAGGCCGGCACCATCGTGGTGTCCGAGGCCGCCGACCGCGTGAAGGAGCGGCTGGCAGCAGCGCGGGCATGACCCATCCGCGCCGCCGCACCTGGATGGCGGCGGCCGCAGCCATTGCCCTGGCTTGGCGCCATCCGCCGGCGAGCGCCGGCGCGCAGGCCGAGGAGCCGCTGGCCGATGCAGTGCGTACGGCGCTCTCGGCGGCCATCTCCAGCGCCGCGCCGCCGCGGCCCGCCTTCACCAGCACCGACGCCCGCATGGCCCACCTGCGCTGGCTCTCGCGCATGAGCGATCGACTCAAGCGGCGCAAGAGTGAACTGCACACGCGTGTCGAGTTCCTGGAGACGCTTTGGTACGAAGCGCAGCGTGCCGGGCTTGAGCCGGCGCTCGTGCTGGGCCTGATCCAGGTGGAAAGCGGTTTTCGCAAGTATGCGATCAGCGTGGCCGGTGCCCGCGGCTATATGCAGGTGATGCCGTTTTGGGCCCGCCTGATTGGCGATGGCGACGTGGCGCGGCTGTTCCACACCCAGACCAACCTGCGCTTCGGCTGTGTGATCCTGCGCCACTACCTCGATGTCGAGCGCGGCGACCTGTTCCTGGCTCTGGGTCGCTACAACGGCAGCCGCGGCAGGGTGGAGTACCCGAACGCGGTGCAGGCCGCACGAATGCAGTGGCTGGCGTGATGCGGCGCCAGTCGCGTTGCGGGGCCATGGGCCGGTGCCGGCCAGCAGCCGGGCACCGACACATCGGGGTTCACTGTGCCGTCAGCATCTGCTGCAGTTCACCGGACTGGAACATCTCCGTCATGATGTCGGAGCCGCCGACGAATTCACCCTGGATATACAACTGTGGGATCGTGGGCCAGTTGGCGTAGTCCTTGATGCCCTGGCGGATCGCCTCGTCTTCGAGCACGTTCACCGTGGTGAAGTCCTCGAGCCCGCAGGCCTTGAGCACCTGTACTGCGCGGCCGGAGAAGCCGCACATCGGGAATTGGCTGGTGCCCTTCATGAACAGCACGACCCGGCTGCCCTTGACGATGCTGTCGATGCGTTGTTGAACGTCGCTCATGGAATGCAGTGCTGGTAGCGGTGTGGGAAAGACGCGATTATTCGCCATCTGCAGCTGGCGCGCCGTTCCCGATGGTGCAAGACCGTGCCGCCACTTGGGCGGCACGGGGCACACCTGCTCGCGAGGGCCCCCGAGTAGTGCCGCTCAAGCCGCTAGAAGGTGTAGTTGACGCCCAGCCGGATCACCGGCTGCAGTTGCATCTCGCGCAGTGCATCGTTGAGATCGAGCGTGCCGCCGAACACACGACCCAGACGTGAGGCGGCGCCGGGATTCTGGGCCGCCAGGCCGACGTCGGCGCTGAAGCCCCAGTCGCCCCGTGCTCCCGCGCCGGCATACCCGATCCCAAGGTAGGGCCAAGTGCTGCGCGACTCGGACTGCGCCGATGGCACCATCCGCTGATTCAGCAGCAGGCCGCTCGTCAACCGAACACCGGTGTTGCCGAAGCGCAGTGCGTCCAGGTGGTAGTCCCCCATCAGGAACGTGGTGCGCCTGGCCTGGCCCAGCACCGGCGCCGTAAGCGCCCAGGGCGCGAGCACGGGAGCGAGGTCGAGCTCAATGCGGGCGCCCCAGCGGGCACCCAGTGCGTCCGGTCGGGCAACCAGCCCCTCGCCGGCCGCCAGGGTCGGCATCGACAGTGCGGACAAGGCCAGGAAGACGAAGCTGCGCATGGTGTTTTCCTCCGCTGGCGAAGGCAGGCCCATCGTACGCCAGCCAGGGCTGGATGTGCGGGTTATCAACCGTGACAAACACACCCGTATTCGATGGATTTGTCAGCGCGGTCCTTGAGGGCACCAGCGGCCGGCCGTGCAGCGCGCAAGGCCCGCCAAATCCGTGCGCGTGGCAATCTCCTCGAAGCCGGCTGCGCGCAGCAAAGCCTGTACGGCTGCGCCTTGGTCCCATCCGTGCTCAAGCAGCAACCAGCCACGCTGGTGCAGGTGACGTGGTGCCGTGGCAACGATCTGCCGCACGGCCTCCAGTCCATCGCCGCCGGGGCTGAGCGCCAGAAGCGGTTCGTGTCGCAGATCCGCCAGATGCGGGTCTGCGGCGGCGATGTACGGCGGGTTGGATACCGCCAGGTGAAAGCGCCGATCGCCGACGGCCCCCCACCAGGCACCCTGAGCGAGCACCAGCTGCAGGCCCAGTCGCTCGGCGTTGGCTGCAGCCCATGAGAGCGCATCGCTGCTGATGTCGGTTGCGACGATGTGCGCGCCCTGGCACCGATGGGCCAGGGCCAGTGCGATGGCGCCGCTGCCGGTGCCCAGGTCCACCACGGCCGGCGCGCTGCCCACCGGCATGAGCTCAAGCGCCCAGTCCACCAGCGTTTCGGTGTCAGGCCGTGGCACCAGCACCCCAGGACCGACCTGAAGTTGCAGGCCGTGGAACTCACGCCAGCCGGTGATGTAGGCCAGCGGCTCGCCGAGTGCGCGTCGTTCACAGTCGCAAGCGAAGCGCTGCGAGACCTCTGCGGGCACTGGATCGCCGTCATGGGCAATGAGCCACCCACGGTCGCGGTGCAGGTGATGGCCCAGCAAGGCATGCGCATCCACACGGTCCAGGCCTCGATCGCGGGCATGCGCAAGCCACTGGCCGACGCTGCGCGCGTCGGTTCCGGGCGTGGTCGCCGTGGCAGGTGGCGTGTCGGCCGCCGCTGGGCTCACGCCGCACCCTCCAGCGCTGCGAGCTGGGCCTGGGCCTGGGCCGCCTGCAACGCAGCGATCACGTCGCCCAGGTCGCCGTCCATGATCTGCCCGAGCTTGTAGAGAGTCAGGTTGATTCGATGGTCGGTGAGGCGGCCTTGCGGAAAGTTGTAGGTCCGGATGCGATCCGACCGATCACCGCTGCCCACCAGGCTGCGGCGCGTGGCGGCCTCGCGGGCCTCGCGCTCGCTGCGCTCGCGGTCTCGCAGCCGGGCCAGCAGCACCGCCATCGCCTTGGCCTTGTTGCGGTGCTGTGAGCGGTCGTCCTGGCACTCGGCCACGATGCCAGTCGGCAGGTGGGTGATGCGGATGGCCGAGTCGGTCTTGTTCACGTGCTGCCCGCCAGCACCCGATGCGCGGAACGTGTCGATGCGCAGCTCGGTTGGGTCGAGCGTGATCTCGGCCTGCTCGTCGGGTTCGGGCATCACGGCCACCGTGCAGGCACTGGTGTGGATGCGCCCCTGCGCCTCGGTCTGCGGTACACGCTGCACCCGATGGCCGCCGGACTCGAACTTGAGTTGGCCGTAGGCGCCGTCGCCTTCCACACGCAACACCAGCTCCTTGTACCCGCCAAGATCGGACGCGGACTCGCTCATGACCTCGGTACGCCATCCGCGTCGCTCGCAGTAGCGCAGGTACATCCGGGCCAAGTCGGCGGCGAACAGTGCGGACTCCTCACCGCCCGTGCCGGCGCGGATCTCCAGGAAGGCGTGTCGCGCGTCGTCAGGGTCGCGTGGCAACAGGTCGGTTTGCAGGCGCAGGTGCAACTGCTCGAGTTCGGCGGCCGCGGCGGCGATCTCTTCGCGCGCCATTTCCGCGAACTCGGGCTCGACGAGCATCGCCTGTGCCGCCGCCAGGTCAGACTCGCGCTGCTGGTAGCGGCGAAACGTCAGCACCACGGCCGCCACGTCCGCCTGCTCGCGCGCCACCTGCCGGTAGCGGCTCATGTCGGTTGCCAGCGATGGATCGGCCAACAGCGCATCGAGCTCGTCCAGCCGCATCGCCAGACGTTGCAGTTGATGTCGCAAGGCGTCTTTCATAGTTGGCTGGGATGTCGATGCGCGTGGGGGGCGCGCCGCCAGCGGGGCATTCAGCGGCGCAAAGTGGAATGCGCTGCCACTGCGGCAGCGCGGCTACCCGGGCGTCGCTACGAGCGCTCGTCGGCCGGATTGCGCGCTGCCTGACGCAGGAACAGCCGCGACACGGTGTCGGCCAGTTGGTGGCGTTGCGGGCCTTCGGTGGCATGCAGTTCCGCCAGTGCGCCGTGCAGCATCTTCTGTGTGAGTCCACGCGACAGTGCCTCGAGCACCGACTCGAGGTCGGCGCCCTTGGCCAATTGCTTGCGCGCACGCGACAACTCGGTAGCGCGCCACTGGTCGGCCTGGGCGTGCAATGCCTGGATCAGCGGCACGGTGGCGCGCTGGTCCAGCCAGTGGCTGAAGCTCTGCACGCCAGCGTCGATGATCGCCTCGGCTTGTGCCACCGCGGCCTGGCGCCTTTCGCCGGCGGTCTGCACCAGTGCCGACAGGTCATCGACGGTGTAGAGGTAGACGTCGTCCAGCGATGCCACTTCAGGCTCGATGTCACGCGGCACCGCCAGGTCGACCATGAACATCGGGCGGCGCCGACGTGCCTTCAAGGCGCTCTTGACAGCGCCCAGACCGATGATGGGCAAGGTGCTCGCGGTGCAGGAGACGATGGCGTCGAATTCGTGCAGGCGCGCGGGCAGGTCGGCCAGCCGCATGGCTTGCGCGCCGAAGCGGCCGGCCAGTCGTTCACCGCGCTCGAGCGTTCGGTTGGCGATGGCCATCGACTTGGGCTGTCGGGCGGCAAAGTGTGTCGCAACCAACTCGATCATCTCGCCGGCGCCAACGAACAGCACCTGGATCTGCTGCAGTTCCTCGAAGAGCTGAGCGGCCAAGCGCACCGATGCAGCAGCCATGCTGATCGAATGCGCGCCGATCTCGGTGGAAGTGCGCACGTCCTTGGCGACCGAGAAGGAGCGCTGGAACAGCTGGTGCAGCGTCGTGCCCAGCGTGCCAGCCGCATCGGCCTCGCGAACCGCCTGCTTGAGCTGCCCCAGGATCTGCGGCTCACCCAACACCATGGAGTCGAGCCCTGCTGCTACCCGAAACGCGTGGCGCGCGGCGTCACGGTGCTCGAGCACATAGGTGTGGGCTCGCAACTGTTCGCTGCTCACGCCGCCCTGCGCCGCCAGCCAGTCGATCGAGGGGTGCACGAGCTCGCGTACCGCGGCGGGCTCGGCCGCCACATACAGCTCGGTGCGATTGCAGGTTGACAACAGCGCCGCTTCGGGCAGTGCGCGCCGCAGGCGCTCGCGAAACCCGCGCAGGGCGGGCGAGAGCTGCTCCGGCGCAAACGCGAAACGACCCCGCAGGTCTACCGGCGCGGTCGTGTGGTTCAGGCCGAGGGCGAACACGCTCATAAGTGCGAATTATAGAATTCGCCTCCTTCGGACCCAGCGGTGCAGTTCTGCGTCCCACCGCTTGACTTGACTCGCATCAATTTCTGAAGCGCGTCGAGGCCAAATCGGGTCCACGCGCGAGCCGACACCTGACCAGCCGACCACCTGCCATTCATCATGTCCGCCATTGATGTGCTCTGGCACCTGCTGAACCTGTTCGCCCCGGCGCTGGGACTGGGGATGCTGTCGGCGACAGGTGCCAAGTGCGTCTGGCGTGCTGAGCTGCGTGCTGTGTCCTGGCGGCGGCTGGCGACCTGGGCTATCGCAGCGCCGGCTGCCGTGACACTGGCCGGGTTGTGGGTCACGGGACAGGACGGTCGCATGTCCACCTATGCCGCAATGGTGCTGGGCTGCGCCGCCGCACTCTGGTGGGTTGGGTTGAGGCGGGCGGGCCGAGACTGAGGATCGGTAGGCCGGGCGGCCGCGACCTCGGCGGATGCGCTCGCCAACGCCTCGGCCTCAGGGCTGCGCAGTCTCGATCGCGAGACGGCCACGCAGGGAGTGCGGCAATGCAGCGGTGACGTTGACGTCGACCAGTTGCCCGATCAGCCCCTGGCTTCCGGCGCCACCGTCGAAGTTGACGATTCGGTTGCAGGCCGTGCGCCCCATCAGTTCGGCAGGACTCTTGCGGCTCGGGCCTTCGACCAGGATGCGCTGCACCGTGCCGACGCGCTGGTCGCTGATGCGTCGCACGTTTTCTTCCAGCAACGCCTGCAGCTGCTGCAAACGGGCGAGCTTGATGTCCTGGGGCGTGTCGTCGGCCAGGTTGGCTGCCGGCGTTCCGGGACGGGGGCTGAACACGAAGCTGAAGCTTGCATCGAAGCCGATATCGCGGATCAGCTGCAGCGTGCGCTGGTGGTCGTCCTCGGTCTCACCGGGAAAGCCGACGATGAAGTCGCTCGACAGGCTCAGTTCGGGGCGCACAGCGCGCAGCCTGCGCACGATGCTCTTGTACTGCAGCACGCTGTAGCCGCGCTTCATGGCCATAAGAATGCGGTCGCTGCCATGCTGGACCGGCAGATGCAGGTGGCTCACGAGCTTGGGACAGCGCGCGTACGCATCGACCAGCCGCGCCGTGAACTCGTTGGGATGGCTGGTGGTGTATCGCAGCCGCTCGATCCCGGGGATCTCATGCACGTACTCGAGCAACAGCGCGAAGTCGGCAATCTCGCCGTTTGCACCCATGGCGCCGCGGTAAGCATTGACGTTCTGGCCCAGCAGCGTCACCTCACGCACACCCTGCGCGGCCAGGCCAGCGACCTCGGCCAGTACGTCATCGAGCGGACGGCTCACTTCATCGCCGCGGGTGTAAGGCACGACGCAGTACGAGCAGTACTTGGAGCAGCCTTCCATCACCGACACGAACGCAGTTGCACCCTCGACGCGTGCTGGCGGCAGATGATCGAACTTCTCGATCTCGGGAAAGCTCACGTCGACCTGGGGTCGACCCGCGCGCTGTCGATCCTCGATGAGCTGGGGCAGTCGGTGCAGCGTCTGCGGGCCGAACACGAGGTCGACATAGGGCGCGCGCTCCAGGATGGCCTCGCCTTCCTGGCTGGCCACGCAGCCGCCGACGCCGATCAGCGCGCCACGGGCCTTCAGGTGCTTCACGCGCCCGAGGTCGGAGAACACCTTCTCCTGCGCCTTCTCGCGCACCGAGCAGGTGTTGAACAGGATCAGGTCGGCCTGCTCGGGATCGGTCGTGGGCTCGTATCCGTCGGCGACACGCATCACATCGGCCATCTTGGCCGCGTCGTACTCGTTCATCTGGCAGCCGAAACTGCGGATGTAGATCTTCTTGCTCACGGGAACATCTCGGTGCGATTTCCGGCCCGGCCGGCTCGATGCGGTTGCACGCCGCGCGCGCAGGCCGTCGGGGTCATTTGCGCGTCACGGGCGCGACCAGGTCTGCGCGGCCATGTCGAACTGCCAGCTGGCCGCCTGCTGCGGCGTTGCGGGCCAAGGCTGGCGAGCGCGCTCGGGCTCGGTCAGGATCCACACATCGTGCAGGTCGCCCTGCTGGTTCAATGTGTAGTGCACGAGGAAGGTCTGCCCAATGAGCGCTACCGATGGCAGCAGCAGGTTGTTCTCGCCGCGGATGCGCGCACCCGGCGACAACCGCGCGGGCTTGTCGTTCAGTCGCGCATCGACCGGCGCCTGCACCATGGTGAAGGTGCCTCGCAGGGCGTTGGCCGGGAACAGGCGCGGAGCGGTCATCTGCGCCTGCACGGCAGGCACCGCCATGAGGCAGGCAGCAGCGGCGACAAGCGGGCGGGCACAGCGAAGCATGGTGTGGATCCAGGGGCTGCGACAAGAAAAACGGCCCGAGGAGAGTGCTCGGGCCGGGTGTTGGTGGCGCTTCAGGGACTCGAACCCCGGACCTGCGGATTATGATTCCGTCGCTCTAACCGACTGAGCTAAAGCGCCTCGAGCCCGCCATTATAGCGGCCCCTGACGGACCGGTGCATACGGCCAGTCCACCAACATCCCACCCATGTTCAGCTTCTTCCGGAAAAAGTCGCCGCCGCCCGCGCCTGCAACGGTTGCCGGCACTGCCCCAGCGTCCGCTCATGCCAGCACGCCCCCTGCACCCGAAACACCAGCGGCCGCACCCGCGACTCCGGCACGCAATGAGGCTCCAGGCTGGGCCTCGGCCCAGGGCTACGTCGCAGCTTTGGTGCCGGCGCCAGAGGTGACGCTGCCGCCTGCCGAGGTGCTCGCCGCCCCCATTGCTGATGCCAGTGCATCCGTGCCTGCGGCGCCCGCGCCTGAGTCTGCAACGGCCAATGAGCCTCAGGCGACACGAACCGGCTGGTTCGACCGCCTCCGCCAGGGGTTGCGCAAGACCGGAGGCAGCATCGCGCAGGTGTTCACAGGCACGCGCATCGACGACGATCTGTACGAGGAACTCGAGGCCGCGCTCTTGATGGCCGACACCGGTGTCAAGGCCACCGAGCACCTGTTGCAGGATCTCAAGCGCCGGGTGAAGGATGCCAAGGCCACAGAGCCGGCGCAGGTGAAGGCGCTGTTGATCGACGCAGTGACAGACCTGCTGGCGCCGCTAGAGAAGCCGCTGGTGGTGGGCCTGCACGAACCCACGGTGATGATGGTCGTGGGTGTGAATGGCGCCGGAAAGACCACCAGCATCGGCAAGCTCACGCGCCACCTTGCCGATGCCCAGCGCACGGTGCTCTTGGCGGCGGCCGACACGTTCCGCGCCGCCGCACGCGAGCAGTTGGCCGTCTGGGCCGACCGCAACCAGGTCGAAATCGTGAGCCAGGAGGGCGCCGACCCCGCCGCCGTCAGTTTCGACGCCGTGACGGCGGGCAAGGCACGCGGCCGCGATGTGGTGATTGCCGATACCGCCGGGCGCTTGCCGACACAGCTGCACCTGATGGAGGAACTGAAGAAGATCCGTCGCGTGATTGCCAAGGCCGAGCCGACGGCCCCCCATGAAGTGTTGCTCGTGGTCGACGGCAACACCGGCCAGAACGCGCTGGCGCAGGTGAAGTCGTTCGACGATGCACTTCAACTGACCGGGCTCATCGTCACCAAGCTCGACGGTACGGCCAAGGGCGGCGTGCTGGCCGCCATTGCCCGCGAGCGCCCGGTACCGGTCTACTTCATCGGCGTAGGCGAAAAGCTCGATGACCTGCAAACGTTCGATGCGCGCGAATTCGCACGTGCGCTGCTGGGCTGAACCCAGCAGCAGGCCGCAAACACACGTGCGCCCACTTGGTCCTGCACCGTTTTCACGGCGCAGGGCGCAGCACCTGGTCAGCGGCGGGGTTGAACTGGCACCGGCTCGAGGTCGTCGAACAATGCTGAGGGCACCGGTTCCATCGCGTCTTCCCGGTCGGCGCCATCGTCGGCCAGGATTTCGGCGATCGGAATCAGTGGCATCGGACGCGACGTGGGCGCCGCCGCCGCCTCTCGCGGTGCCTTGCCCGCGGTGAGCAGGGGCAGCAACTGCCCGCGGGCGGTGGTGACGTCGGGCAGCGCATCTTCTTGCCACGAGAGCACTTTGATGCCGGCCTTGCGCAGCAACGAGGTCATGCGTTCGTGGCGACGCCGGCTGTTGTCACTCAGGCGCAGCGGTCGCACATCAATGACAGCCAGCACGCGCGAGGCGCTGTCGCACAGCAGCAGATCGGCGCTCAGACCGCTGACGCGCTGCAACCACTCGCCCTGGCGAGCTGGCACGCTGAGGAATCGGCTGAGTGGTACTTGGGCCAACACCAAGTAGCCAGGCATGGCCTGGCGCAGCAAGGTGTGCGCCTGGCGCTCTGCCACGGTGAGTACACGCGCCGGCTGCGGTGCAAACGTCTGCAACGTGTCGGGTGCATCGCGGCGGGCGGACGCCGGCGGCGGGCGTCGGCGCCGGGCCGCCAGCAGTGAGAGCAGCAGCACCAAGGCCGTGGCCAGTGCGAGAGCGGCGGAGGGGTCAACGGGCAGCATATGCAGTGTTCGGCAGGGCTCGCGGTCCACTGTAGGCCGCAAGAGGTTGCTTCGGGTGAGGTACCTGCGACAAATGTGTCAACTTGTGAGCACAAATCGCGATTGCCGGCCCAGTCGTGCGAGCCGTCACGGGCGGCTGCGCAAGCCGGCCGGGCCAGACGGCTGTTCCTCAGCGCATCATGCCCTTCATGCCGCCCATGCGCTTCATCATCTTCATCAGGCCGCCGCCCTTCATCTTCTTCATCATCTCGCGCATCTGCTCGAACTGGTTGAGCATTCGATTGACTTCCTGGACCTGCACACCTGCGCCGGCCGCGATGCGCCGCTTGCGGCTGGCCTTGATGATCTCGGGCTTGCGTCGCTCGTGTGCGGTCATCGAGTGGATGATGCCTTCCATGCGGCGGACGTCCCGCTCAGCCCTGTCGAGGTCGGCGCTGCCCGCCTTTGCGGTCAGTGCGGCAGGCAGCTTGTCCATCAACCCGGACAACCCCCCCATCTTCTTCATTTGCGAGATCTGCATGAGGAAGTCGTTGAGGTCGAAGCCGTCGCCGGACTTGACTTTATCGGCCAGCTTCTGCGCCGCTTGCAGGTCGACGCCCTTCTGCACTTCCTCGACCAGCGCGACGATGTCGCCCATGCCCAGCACGCGACCGGCGTGGCGCTCGGCGTCGAAGACCTCGAGCCCATCGATCTTCTCCGAGACACCGGCGAACTTGATCGGCGCACCAGTGACCTGACGAACCGACAGCGCTGCACCGCCGCGTGAATCACCATCGAGCTTGGTGAGCACAATGCCGGTCAGAGGCAGCGCGTCCTTGAAGGCGCGCGCGGTGTTCACCGCATCCTGGCCTTGCATCGCGTCGACGATGAACAGCGTCTCGATGGGCTGCAGCAGCGCGTGCAGTTCCCGGATCTCGGCCATCAAGGCCTCATCGATGGCCAGTCGACCTGCGGTGTCGACAAGCAGAACATCGAAGTAGTGGCGACGGGCGTGGTCGAGTGCGGCGCGCACGATGTCGGCCGGTTTCTGACCGGCACTCGAGGGGAACCACTCGGCCCCGGCCTGGACGGTCACGGTCTTGAGCTGCTCGATGGCCGCCGGTCTGTAGACGTCAGCCGAGACCGTGAGCACCTTCTTGCGCCTGCGCTCGATCAGGTGGCGGGCGAGCTTGGCCGTGGTCGTTGTCTTGCCGGCGCCTTGCAGGCCGGCCATCAGGATCACGGCAGGCGGCTGGGTGGACAGGTTGAGGTCCGCCACGCCCTCGCCCATCGTTGCGGCGAGTTCCTTGTGCACGACGCCAACCAGCGCCTGGCCGGGGTTGAGCGAGCCCACGACCTCCTGACCCAGGGCCCTTTCCTTCACCCGGCCGACGAAGTCGCGCACCACCGGCAGCGCGACATCGGCCTCGAGCAGGGCCATGCGCACCTCGCGCAGCATGTCCTGCACGTTGCCTTCGGTGATGCGGGCCTGGCCGCGCATCGTCTTGACGAGGCGCGACAGCCGGTCGGAGAGAGTGGAAGCCATCGGCGCGACGACAGCGGCTTGACGCCGCTAATGGGAAAACGGCGGGCCGCGAAAGTAAACTGTCCGGATGATTCTAGCTTCGGGCTCGGCGGCACCACTGGGCGGCACGCCATGGGCGCTGGCGCTGGCCGCCGCGTTGGCATATGGGCTGGCGGCGAAGCCGGCGCAGGAGCGCCCGAGGTGGGTCACTCCGGCCTTGGTGGCGGGCTGGTTGCTGCATGCGGCGCTGCTCGCCATGGACATCACCGGCTGGGGGCGGGGCGATTCGCAGGGGGCTCGCCTGGGCTTTGGCCCGGTGCTGTCGCTGACGGTTTGGCTGGTGATTGCGGTCCACGCGTTCGAGAGCCGCCTGCTGCCGCTACCGGCCGTGCGGCGAGCGCTTGCACTCAGCGGGGCCGCTGCGGTGCTGCTGGCCTGGGCTTTTCCTGGCGAGATGCGGCTGCTGTCCGCACCCTGGGCCCCACTGCACTGGGTGTTGGGCGTCGGCTCCTATGCATTGTTCGGCGCGGCCGTTCTGCATGCCAGCATGCTTGATAACGCCGAGCGGCAGATGCGCCGCCAGGTGGTGTCGCCCGCCGACGGACCGCTGGGCCTGCCCCTGCTGCGGCTCGAGCGACTGACGTTTCGGTTCGTCGAGGCCGGGTTTGGCGTGCTCACGCTGGCGCTGCTTTTGGGATTCGTGACTGCGCGGCAATGGCGCTGGGACCACAAGTCGGTGTTTTCCTTGCTGGGTTGGGGCGTGTTTGCTGCGCTGCTGGTCGGACGGCAACTGCGAGGCTGGCGGGGTCGGCAAGCCACGCGCTGGTTGTACGTGGGCACGGCACTGCTGCTGCTGGCCTACGTCGGGTCGCGCTTCGTGTTCGAGGTGATCCTGGGGCGCGCTGCAGCGTGAAGTCATGAAATACCTGATCGTGTTGTTGGTGGTCGTCGGCGGCCTGTGGTTGCTGCTCAAGCGTCATGGCCGGTCGGATCACGGGCCTGCCGGGCGACGACATGATCCGCCGATGCAGCCCATGGCCCAGTGCGCCCGCTGCGGGCTGCATCTGCCGTCTGTCGATGCGGTGCTGGAGGGCACGCGCGTGTACTGCTGCGACGAGCATCGGCGGCTTGGGCCGGGCCCATCCCCCTGACACTCGGTACCGATGACTTCGCCCGGTACCGAGCCGCACGTCGAGCGCCGCCGCGCGGAGCGCCGACACAGCGACCGTCGACAGGCCTTGGGCGCAGCACCAGAGGATTCCTGGTTTGGGGCACTGGCCGACGGTAGCCAGAGCACGCTGCAACCGGGCTTCACGGACGAGTCCCGGCTCGACCCCGACGGAGCCAGTTCCGAGAGTCGCTTCCTGGCGCGCGAAGCCCGTCGCATCGTCGTCGGTGAGGGGTCTGCGCTGCGGCGTGTCTTCGGGGCCTACGTGGCTGCGCGCGCAGCGCTGGGCGTCGCGCTCGTGCTGACGCCGTGGATCATGTCTCTGTTGGGGACGCGACTGGCCGTCGAGGCGCTGCTCGTCTGCATGGCATACGCCGTTCAGGCGGTGTCGATGTGGTTGTTGCCACCTTCACCTGTTCCCGGCATGCCGACTTCACGGCTGGTCCGGCGCCAATGGGTCCTGACCATCGGCGTCGACCTGTTCGTGTTTTCCCTGCTCCACCTGCTGGAGCCCGGCGCGCACTTGAACTACGCGGCGCTGCTGGCATTGCCGGTGTTGATGGCCGGCGTGATGACCAAGCGGGTGGGGGCGCTGGCTACCGCGGCGCTGGTGTCGCTGGTGCTGCTGGCGGGCGTCTGGCGGGCATCGGTAACTGGGGCGTTCTCGGCAGCGTTGCTCACGCAGGCCGGGCTTGGAGGGTTGGGCGCGTTCGCAATCACGTTGCTGTCGGGCGAACTGGCCCAGCGCCTGGCGCGCGAGGAACGCACGGCGCGCGGCAGCCTTGAATTGGCTCGCCAACAGGCGCGGCTCAACCGCCTGGTGATCGAGGAGATGACCGACGGCGTGCTGGTTGTCGATCGCCGCTGTCGGGTGCGCGCAGCCAATCCGGCGGCGCGCGCCATCCTTGGTGCCCGCGCGGCGGATCGACCGGCCCCCTTTGCGCTGCACGGCGAGCCAGGTTGGGAAACCCTGCTGCAGGCCGTCGAGAAGGCCTTTGGCGCCGGACGATGGCCGCGCGAGCACCGCGAGCTGATGCTGCCCCATGCCGATGGTGGCACGCACACGGTTCAGGTCCGTGCCCGCTTCACGAAGCGCAGCGGCATCGGCGAGGAGGCCACGGCACCGCAAGAGGTCTGTGTCCTCTTTCTCGAGGACATGCGCAGCGTGCAGGCCCGGGTGCAACAGGAAAAGCTTGCGGCCATGGGACGGATGTCCGCCGGCATCGCCCACGAGATCCGCAATCCGCTGGCGGCGATTGCGCAGGCCAATGCGTTGATGTTGGAAGACGACCTTCCGGGCGCCCAGCAGCGCCTGGCGCGCATCGTCGAGGACAACGTCGAACGGCTCAAGCGTATCGTCGATGACGTGATGGCCGTGGTGCCGGGCAGGACCAGCGGCCCGCAGGCGATCGACGCGACCAAGGAGGTGGCAGCCATCTGCCGGGAGTGGTTGGCCACCAGCGGCCTGCCTTCGGGTCCGGCCGATGCTCGCGTCGAGCTCGATCTGCCCCAGGTCCCGATGTCCGTGCTATTCGATCCGGAGCACCTGCGGCGGGTGCTGACCAATCTGCTTGACAACGCGTGTCGTCATGGCACCGAGACCCCGGGTGCGGTCGTGGTCTGCCTGAGACTCCCACCAGTACAAGCGCCCGGCGGTGCACTGTTGACGGTTGCCAGCGACGGCCCCCCCATTGCACCTGATGTCGAGCGCCACCTCTTCGAGCCGTTCTTCTCCACGCGCAGTCGTGGCACAGGCCTGGGCCTGTATATTTGCCGCGAGCTGTGCGAACGGTACCGCGCCAGTATCGACTACCGCCCCGGTCCGGCGGGTGGACGGCACCGCAACGTGTTCCGCGTGCTGCTGCGCGGCGCCCCAACTGCCTGAACCTGCCGCGCAATCATGAATGCCAGCCCCGTCCCTCGCCTGCTCGTCGTCGACGACGAGCCTGACCTGCGTACGCTTTACGAACTCACGTTGCTGCGGGAGGGTTACGAGGTCGAGACGGCTGGCTGCGTCGAGGACGCATGGGCGCGACTGATCGAGCGAACCTACAGCGCGGTCATCACCGACATGCGCCTACCCGACGGCAGCGGCCTGGACCTGCTGCACCGGCTCGAGGAGGCCGCACGTGCGGAGAAGGCCATCGTCATCACCGCCTACGGCTCTGCCGAAAACGCCGTCGAGGCACTGAAGGCGGGCGCCTTCGACTACCTGACCAAGCCGGTGGACCTGCGCCAGTTCCGAACGGTCGTGGCATCGGCACTGGGTCGGGCGCCTGTTGCTCCGGCCACCACCGGCCAGCGATCAGCGGGTGCAGGTACGGGAGCCGGCGCTGCGGCTGGCGGCGGGCCGCAGCCGCGCGGTGTTCGCGACGTTTCGGTCGAGGCTGCTGTGCCGGCGCCGGTCGCACCGGCGACGGTCCATCCTGCGCTCGCGCGCCTGGTCGGGCAGTCCGTCGCCATGCGGCAGGTGCGTTCGATGATCGAGCGCGTGGCCCGCGGCATGGCGCCCGTGATGGTGTTGGGCGAGTCAGGCACCGGCAAGGAACTGGTCGCGCGCGCCATTCACGCCGTGAGCGGGCGGGCGACTCAATCGTTCATCGCCGTGAACTGCGGCGCGATACCAGAGCAACTGCTCGAGGCCGAGTTCTTTGGTTTCCGCAAGGGCGCGTTCACCGGTGCCACCGAGGACCGCGAGGGTTTCTTCCAGGCCGCGAACGGAGGCACCTAGTTTCTCGACGAGATTGGCGACTTGCCACTGTCGATGCAAAGCAAGCTGCTGCGCGTGATCCAGGAGCGCTCGGTCCGCCCGATCGGCGCGGTCAACGAGCAACCCGTCAACGTCCGCATCGTCAGCGCCACGCACAAGGACCTCGCGATGGAGGTTCAGGAAGGCCGCTTCCGGCAGGATCTCTTCTACCGCCTCAACGTGATCCAGCTGCGCATGCCCCCGTTGCGCGAGCGGCTCGAGGATCTGGCCGCGATCTGTGACACCGTGCTGGGGCGTATAGCCCACGATGCCGGCGTACCCACTGCGCCGCAGCTGTCGGCGTCGGCGCTGGCGCAGTTGGGCAGCTACGCGTTTCCGGGCAACGTGCGCGAGCTCGAGAACCTCCTGCATCGAGCGGTGACGCTGGCACCCGGCGACGTCATCGAGCGCGACGATCTGGGCTTGGGCGACGATGCGGCAAGCGACAGCGAGTGGTCCGCAATCGAGCCTCCGGTCGTCGACGTACTCGCGGTGCAGCCTGCGTCGGGAGACGCTCCGCTGCCAGCCGACCTGGTCGCCTATCTCGACCAGGTCGAACGTGACATCCTGGTGCGTGCACTGGCTCGGCATCGGTTCAATCGCACGGCCGCTGGTGCGAGCCTGGGGCTGTCGCTGCGGCAGATGCGCTACCGCATGGCGCGGTTGGGTATAAGTGCGCCGGAGCATGGTGGCGACTGATCCCGCGTGGGTCGAGGGCTGGTGTCCGCAGGCCAGGCGCTGTGTGTCACCGAACCAGGACGAGCGCACTCCGGGCATGCCCATCGAGTTGGTCGTCCTGCACTCGATCAGCCTGCCCCCCGGTGAATATGGGGGTGACGCCATCGAGCGCCTGTTCACCAACTGTCTCGACGCGCGGGCCCACCCCTCGTTCGCCGAGCTGCAGTCGCTGCACGTCTCGGCTCACTTCCTGGTGCGGCGTGACGGCGAACTCGTGCAGTTCGTCAGCGCCGATCGCAGGGCCTGGCATGCCGGCGTATCGAATTGGGACGGGCGGGATCGATGCAACGACTGGTCGATCGGTATCGAACTCGAAGGGTTGGAAGGGCGCAGCTTCGAGGTCGTGCAGTACGTCGTGTTGGCGCGGTTGCTGCGCGCGCTCCGGCGCAGGTATCCATTGTCGGCCGTCGTCGGCCACGAGCACGTGGCGCCGACGCGTAAGCGCGACCCCGGAACCGGCTTCGACTGGGTTGACCTGCAACGCCGCCTGCGCTGGAGGGCCGCGCTGTTCCCGGCGACAACATGAAATGCAAACATCCAAAAAGAACGGAAACGATGCATGTTGGCAACAACGATTGCGTGCGATTGTCAAGAAGTGCTTGGTGTTTTGGAACAACACTCCGATAATCCGCGGCCATAGGAAGCACATCCATGCTGGTCTGGGTAGACAACGCTCAACCCTCATCGACGAGATTCGACATCGGTCACGCCTCGCACCTTCGCGGTGGCGCGCGTGCAGTGCTCCCACCCACTATCGGCATGCTTGGTTCGCGCTGCGTACGCGATTGCCAAGTGGCGGAATGGCCGCAGCGGCAGCATCGAACGAATCGCTCGAGTCGCATCTTTCGTGGACCTATGGACGGCGTCGTCCATGTTGATCCGCGCAGTGATCGTCGCGATCCGATGGGCCCGAGCGGCACATCTGAACTGAAGAAGGAGAGCAAGTCTCGACAGTCGTGCGGCGATGGCGTTGTGCCAAGCGCCGCGTTGATGCGGGGCTGACGTCAGGTTCGCCCAGGGGTGCCTCGAGGCATCCCGTGGCGTCCTTCAGCTCCGTAGTGCGCGATCAAGATCCGCACGCTTGTCACCGCCGCCGACAGAAGCAGCGGGCAAGGGTGCATCCCCGTTCACCGCGACGGGTGGCGAAGCCGGCTTGACCGGCGACCGCTCGAAGCGGTGAACTGCCTGGCAGTGATCCGCTGGGCATGTTCTGCAACTTGATCAAGGAGATCGTGATGGCAACTGCGAAGAAGGCACCGGCCAAGAAGGCCGCCGCCAAGAAACCTGCCGCCAAGAAGGCAGCCCCGGCCAAGAAGGTCGCTCCGGCGAAGAAGGCTCCGGCGAAGAAGGCTCCGGCGAAGAAGGCGCCGGCCAAGAAGGCTGCACCGGCGAAGAAGGCAGCCCCGGCCAAGAAGGCGGCGGCGAAGAAGGCGGCACCGGCCAAGAAGGCGGCACCGGCCAAGAAGGCAGCGGCGAAGAAGGCCGCTCCGGCGAAGAAGGCAACGGCGAAGAAGGCCGCGCCTGCGAAGAAGGCTGCGCCTGCGAAGAAGGCTGCTGCGAAGAAGGCTCCCGCGAAAAAGGCTGCAGCGAAGAAGGCCCCGGCCGCTCCCGCTGCCCCCGCCCCTGCGGCACCTGCTGCAAAGACCGCCCTGAGCCCTGCGGCCGCCTGGCCGTTCCCGACGGGCAACAAGCCCTGAGTGTGCGCATGTGCGGCGGGCCTTACCAGGTCCGCCCACATGATTGCGCCGCACGACACCCGGCCTTGCGCCGGGTTTTTCGTTCTGGAACTGCTGCGCTTCAGGTCCGCGCAGAACCCTGCCGACCCGTTGGCTCAGGCCGTGCGCTGCGGGCTGCCTTCAATTGAGGTGGCGATCGGCACGGCCATCCGGTGCGTCAGTCGCGTTCGCAGTTCGCTCAGGCGCTGGTGCAGTGCCCTTTGGGCGCGCCGATGGCGAGCCAGTGCATGGCGCGCACGTGCGCCGGTATCGGGGAGGAAGGTCTCGCCAATCGTGTGCTCGACACTCGACAGCCGGGCCAGAACGTGTGCCTGCTCGTCGGCTTCAGGCGTCTGCGGCATCAGCGCCAGTGTCCGCCGCGCGCTGAACCGGGCCTCGGCCACGCGACCGAGCGAGGCCAGGCACCAGGCGCGGTCGGCCTCAGCCGAGGCGCTGAGCTTCGTGGGTACAGCAGCTCCCTCGATCGCATCGAACTGCTGCAAGGCATCGTCGAATCGTTGCTCCACAGTGAGCAACTGCGCTCGCAGCAGCGGGATCAGCATGTGGAACGAACGGGTGCCGACGGCCAAGTCGTAGCGCTGTACCGATTCGGCTTCAATGGAAGCGAGGTGCAAATCGCGCGGTGCGCAACCGGGGTCGAATGCATCAGCCAGCCGGATTTGCGCTGCGCGGAATGCAGCCATGTTGTGCATCAGCGCGCTCAGTGCGGCCTGGTCACCTTCGATCGCTGCATGGTGTCGGGAGCGGTCGTACCATGGGCGAGCCTCTGAGTAGCGGCCACAGTGGTGCAGGGCGTCGGCCATGACCAGCGTGGCGCGAGCCAGCGCCTGATGGTCATCCGGCGCTGCCAGCGACAACGCTTCTTCGAGGCGGTCGACCATCGGCTCCAACCGATCGTCGTTGAAGTCCATGGCGGCCAGCCATGCGGCACAACTGGGTTGGGCCGGCGCCACGTGCAGCGCGACCGCCAACGCATGCGCGCGGGAGGTTCGGTCGCGCGCGTGGTCGTACTGCAAGTGGAAGTAGTGCAGAACCCCCTCGGCCAGCATCAACCAGCACGCCACTTCCGCGTGCAGGCGGCTCCCGTAGTGCCGCCGCACATGGTTGATGGCCTCGAGCGACAGCTCTGCGTGTCCCTGGCGTCCGAGCTGCGATGCAGCGCGGCACATGTCACGCGCCCAAGCGACATCGTCGGGACTGGCGCGCATGCGCCTATCGAGCTCGGCCAAAAGGCGTGACTGCCGCACGTGGGTCTCTCTGCAGGCGCCTCTGCAAATCAGGCGGTCAGCATCGCCAGGGCGCTGCGGTAGCGGTCCGCGGTGGCTCGCACGACCTCCGACGGCAGTTGGGGGGCCGGAGCTTGCTTGTTCCAGGGCTGGTCTCCGATGCGCACGCTCTCGAGCCAGTCGCGCAGGTACTGTTTGTCGAAGCTTGGCGGATTGCTGCCTTCGGCGTAGGAGTCGGCCGGCCAGAACCGCGACGAGTCCGGCGTGAGGATCTCGTCCATCAGTGTCAGACGCCCCTTGTCATCCAGGCCGAACTCGAACTTGGTGTCGGCGATGATGATGCCGCGAGTCAGCGCATACGCGGCCGCTTCGGTGTACAGGCGGATCGACACCTCGCGCACCTGCTGTGCGAGTTCATCGCCGATCAGCGCGGTCATCCGCTCGAACGAGATGTTCTCGTCGTGCTCACCCATCTCGGCCTTGGTGGCCGGCGTGAAGATGGGTGTGGGCAGGCGGCTCGCGTTGCGCAGGCCCGCGGGCAGCGGCACCGCGCACACGCTGCCGCTGTCCTGGTACTCCTTCCAGCCCGAGCCCGCGAGGTACCCGCGCACCACGGCCTCGACCGGCAGCGGCCGCAGCCGTCGCACCAGCATGGCGCGGTCGCGCACCTGCGCGACTTCATCGGGGACGACCACGCTCTCGGGGACGTCGCCCGTGAGGTGGTTGGGTACGATGTGCGCGAGCTTGCCGAACCAGAACAGCGCCATGCGTGTGAGCAGGGCGCCTTTGCCTGGGATGGGTTGCCCCATCACCACGTCGAATGCCGAGATCCGGTCGGAGGCCACCATCAGGATGCGATCGGCACCGACTGCATAGTTGTCGCGCACCTTGCCGCGGGCGAGCAGCGGCAATGTGTGCAGGTGGGACTCGAACAGGGCGGGAACGGCGGAGCTCATGGCGATCTCGGGTTGCAGCGGGCGGGGAGGGTGCGCCGCGTACAGGGATTGTGCATGGCGCATGAACGACGAACCCGCCGGCCGGCGGGTTCGAATTGGGGGGACGGCGGGGGTATTAGTTCACCACCTGCGCGAGCCCTCCCATGGCATAGCGCTGGGCCATGGCCGTCAGTGGCACGGCTTGGATGCGGCTGGCCTGGCCCTCGCAGCCGAACTCCTGGTAGCGTTGGCGGCACACGGCCATGGCTGCCTCTCGCGCCGGCTTCATCCATTCGCGCATGTCGAACTTGTCGGGGTACTCGGCCATGAACTTGCGCACCGCGCCTGTCATCGCCAGGCGGATGTCGGTGTCGATGTTGATCTTGCGAACGCCGTGCTTGATGGCTTCCTGGATCTCCTCGATCGGTACGCCGTAGGTTTGCTTCATCTTGCCGCCGTACTGGTTGATGACGGCCAGCAGTTCCTGCGGCACCGATGACGACCCGTGCATCACCAGGTGCGTATTCGGGATGCGGCGATGGATCTCCTTGACGCGGCTGATCGCCAGGATGTCACCGGTGGGCTTGCGGGTGAACTTGTATGCGCCATGGCTGGTGCCGATGGCGATGGCCAGCGCATCGAGTTGAGTGGCCTGCACGAACTTCGCGGCCTCTTCCGGGTCGGTGAGCAGCGCGCTGTGATCGAGCTTGCCGACGGCGCCGATGCCGTCCTCTTCGCCTGCCTCGCCGGTCTCGAGGCTGCCCAGGCAGCCCAACTCACCTTCGACCGTGACGCCCACCTGATGGGCCATCGCCACCACTTTCTGGGTGACATCGACGTTGTAGGTGAAGTCGGCGGGCGTCTTGCCATCCTCACGCAGCGAGCCATCCATCATCACCGAACCGAAGCCCAGGTCGATGGCACCCTTGCACACGGCGGGCGATGTTCCATGGTCCTGGTGCATCACCAGCGGAATCTGCGGATAGGCCTCGCAGGCCGCCTGGATCAGGTGCTTGATGAACGACTCGCCGGCGTACTTGCGCGCGCCCGCGCTGGCTTGCAGGATGACGGGTGCGTCGACCTCAGCGGCTGCTGCCATGACGGCCTGCACCTGTTCGAGGTTGTTGACATTGAATGCCGGGATTCCATAGCCGTTTTCGGCGGCATGGTCCAGCAGCTGGCGCATCGAGACAAGTGGCATGGCGGATCCTGGGAGTGAACGGTGGGAAGTGCACGCCAGGGCCGCGGGGCTGGGGCAGCAAGCGTCGACGTGCCGCCGCGGTGAAACGGCCCTGTAACCGGGCGCTGATTGTACCGGCCGTGCCTCCGTGCGCACCATGCGGCTGTGCAGGCCAGTACAGGCATGGCCGTGTTCCAAAGCCCGACAGCCAACCCGGAATAGGGGGTCGATCGCGCCGCTTATTTCGCTAAAGCCTGGCGAACGCCGCACGCACACTGTCCCCGTGAAGCTGGGCTCAGTGCCTGGCGCAAGGAATCCACCGATGGCACGCATCGCCCTGACCGACATCACCCCCTGGATCACCGAGGCTGTCCTGGCCCACCCGAATGACTTGCCAGCGTACCTGTGCAGTCGGCTCGGTGTGAGCAAGTCATGCGCACGCAACCAGCTGAGCCGCCTGGTCGACGCACAGTGGCTGCAGCGCGACGGCGTGACGAGGCGGGCGACTTATCGCCCCGGCGCACTTCGGCAAGTGGTGCGGCGCTATGCGCTCGCGGGCCTGCAGGAGGACCTGCCCTGGTCGCAGGACTTCGCCGGCCGATTCGAACTGCGGCCCAACGTGGCGCGCATCGCGCACCACGTCTTCACCGAACTGTTGAACAACGCCATCGACCACAGCACGGGCACCTGTGTCACGGTGTCGATGCGGCAGACACCGACCCAGCTGCAATTGCTGGTCTCTGACGACGGCCGGGGCGTATTCGACGCGGTGGCCGAGCGCTTCCAGATCACCGACCCGACGGTTGCCATGCTTGAACTGGCCAAGGGCAAGCTCACCAGCCAGCCTGAGCGTCACACGGGGCGCGGCCTGTTCTTCAGTGCCAAGCTCGCCGACATCTTTGATCTGCATGCCAACGAGTCGGCCTACCAGCAATGCGACTGGCAGCGCGATCAGTGGGTCCAGCGCAGCCGGCCTGCCTGTCGCCAGGGCACCTCGGTGTACGTGGGCATTTGTGTCGACACCGAACGCTCGCTCGACGATGTGCTGCGCCGCTACAGCGCAGATGGCATGAGTTACGGCTTCGACCGCACGGTGGTGCCGCTCAAGCTCATGACCCACGCGCACAACGGGCTGGAGTCGCGGGCCCAGGCGCGCCGAGTGACGGCGCGGCTGAACGAGTTTCGCCGTGTCGAGCTCGACTTCGAAGGCCTGCCCGATGTGGGGCACGGGTTTGCCGACGAGTTGTTCCGGGTCTACGGCCATCAGCACCCGGGCATCGAGCTGGTGCCGACGAACATGGCGCCCCGGGTGGCGGCCATCGTTCGCAGCATCGTGCCGGCAGCCGGTGCCGCAGCGCGGGTTCATGCGCCCGCGATGCCGCTGTCGCATCCCGCCTGATCGTCGCGCCGCGCCGCCCGTGTGCAGCGGCAGGTCGCAGGCGAAGTCATCGCCACGACAGCGCTGCCGCGTTGGCCATCAGGCCACGCGGCACACCTTGAGCATGTTGGTTCCACCCGGGTATCCCATGGGCTCGCCGCAGGTGATGGCGTAGGTGTCGCCGGGCTTGAGCACACCGCGCTCGACCAGCACCCGTTCAGCATCGGCCAGGGCCTGGTCGCGATCCGTGTGCTGCTTCATCAGGATGGGTCGCACGTTCCGGTACAGCGCCATGCGCCTCTCCGAACCGGCCTGCGCCGTAAGGCCGAAGATGGGCACATGGATGTTGTGCCGGCTCATCCAAAGGGCGGTTGAGCCGCTCTCGGTAAGTGCGATGATCGCGCGGCAGCCCAGGTGGTGGGCTGTGAACAACGCCCCCATCGCAATGCTCTGGTCGATGCGGCCGAAGTGCTTGTTGGTGAAGTCGGCGTCAAGGCGAACCTCCTCCGCTCGCTCGGCCTCCAGCGCGATAAGTGCCATGTGCTCGACCGTCTCGACCGGATATTTGCCGGCCGCCGTCTCGGCGCTGAGCATCACGGCATCGGTACCGTCGAGCACGGCGTTGGCCACGTCGCTGACCTCGGCGCGCGTGGGCACCGGGTTGACGATCATGCTCTCCATCATCTGCGTGGCGGTGATGGCCACCTTGTCCATGGCGCGTGCCATGCGGATCATGCGCTTTTGCAGTGCCGGCACCGCTGCGTTGCCGACCTCGACGGCCAGATCGCCGCGCGCCACCATGATGCCGTCGCTCGCCTTGAGGATGGCCTCGAGTTGCGGGATCGCTTCGCTGCGCTCGATCTTGGCGATCATCGAGGGCTTGTGGCGCCAGGGCTCGCCCGCCACGTTGGCCAACTGGCGGGCCATTTCCATGTCGGTGGCGCTCTTGGGAAAGCTCACCGCGACGTAGTCGGCCTGGAAGGCCATCGCCGTGCGTATGTCTTCCATGTCCTTGGCGGTGAGCGCGGGGGCCGTCAGGCCGCCACCCTGCTTGTTGATGCCCTTGTTGTTGGACAACTCGCCGCCGATCTTCACCACTGTGTGCACCTGCTCGCCCCGAACCGCCGTGACGGTGAGTACCAGCAGGCCGTCGTTGAGCAACAGGGTGTCGCCCGGGCGCACGTCGCGCGGGAGTTCCTTGTAGTCCAGGCCCACGATGTCAACGGTTCCAGGCTCGGTGCGCGAGGCATCGAGGATGAACGGCGCGCCGGCCACCAGCATGATGCGACCGCCCTCGAACTTGCCCACGCGGATCTTCGGGCCCTGCAGGTCAGCCATCAACGCGATCGGCTTGGCCACGCGCTGCGCGCACTCGCGCACCATCGCCGCACGCTCGATGTGGTCCTGCGCGGTGCCGTGGCTGAAGTTCAGTCGCACCACATCGACCCCGGCGCGCAGCAACTGCTCGAGCACCAGTGGATCGCTCGATGCCGGGCCGAGGGTGGCGACGATCTTGGTGGCACGGGTCATGGGCAGGCAGCTCTTTCGGCGATGGGGCGCAGCCGCGCATTATCGGTGCGGGCCGCGCACGTTGGTTACGAGCTGGTTCCAGCCGCCGCGGCGCTGTCTTCGCGCAGCGCAGCGGCATCGGCCACCGCCAGCGCCGTCATGTTGACCACTCTGCGCATGGTTGCCGAAGGCGTGAGTACGTGCACCGGCGCGGCAGCGCCGAGCAGCATCGGACCTATGGTCACACCGTGGCCACCGGTCAGCTTCAGCACGTTGAACAGGATGTTCGCCGCGTCGAGGTTGGGCAACACCAGCAGGTTGGCAGAGCCCCGCAGGGTGCCCTCGGCAAGGAAGCCGTCGCGCACGGTCTCCGCCAAGGCGGCATCACCCTGCAGTTCACCGTCACACTCGATGTGCGGCGCGCGGGCGCGGAACAAGTCTCGCGCCGCGCGCATCCGTCGAGCGGAGGCGCGCTTGGACGACCCGTAGATCGAGTGCGACAGGAACGCCACCTTGGCCGGCATGCCGAAACGCTGCACCTCGCTGGCAGCCATCACGGCGATCTCGGCCAGTTCCTCCGCGGAAGGTTCCTCGTTGACGAAGGTGTCGGTGATGAACAAGGTGTGCTGTTCGAGCATCAGCGCGTTCATGGCCGCCATGGTGTGGGCGCCCGGCCGCGGCCCGATCACGTCGCGCACATGCTCGAGATGCGCGTCGTAGCGGCCGACCAGCCCACACAGCATGGCATCGGCCTCGCCGCGGCGCACCATCAGAGCTGCGATGAGGGTGTTCGAGCGCCGCACGGCAGCCTTGGCCGTCTCGGGGCTCACACCGTCGCGCCCCATCAGGCGATGGTAGAGCTCCCAGTAGTCGCGAAAGCGCGGATCATCCTCAGGGTCGCACAACTCGAAATCGGTGCCGGCGCGCAGCCGCAGCCCCGCACGCTCGATGCGCATGGCGATCACCGATGGGCGCCCCACCAATATGGGTTTGGCCAGGCCTTCGTCGAGCACCACCTGCACCGCACGCAGCACGCGCTCGTCTTCGCCTTCGGCGTAGACCACGCGCGCCGGGCGTGCCCGTGCGGTGGCGAACACCGGTCGCATGACCATGCCGGTCTGGTAGACGAAGCGCGTGAGCTGCTGCCGGTAGGCCGCGAGGTCTGCGATCGGCCGGGTGGCGACGCCGGACTCGGCCGCCGCACGCGCCACTGCCGGCGCGATGCGCAGGATCAGCCGCGCATCGAACGGCTTGGGAATGATGTAGTCGGGGCCGAACTTGAGGTCCTGTCCGGCATAGGCCGCGGCAACCTCGTCGCTGGTCTCGGCCTTGGCCAGTGCGGCGATCTCGCGCACGCAGGCCAGCTTCATCTCCTCGTTGATGCGCGTGGCGCCGCAATCGAGTGCGCCGCGGAAGATATAGGGAAAGCACAGGACGTTGTTGACCTGGTTGGCGTAGTCGGAGCGCCCTGTGGCCACGATGCAGTCCGGACGCGCCGCGCGTGCCAGCTCGGGGCGGATCTCGGGCTCCGGATTGGCCAGCGCCAGGATCACCGGTCGATCGGCCATCGTGCTCACCATCTCGGGCGTCAGCACTCCTGCGGCCGAGCAGCCGAGGAAGACGTCGGCACCGTCAACGGCATCGGCCAACGTGCGCCACGGCGTGCGCTGGCAGTAGCGGCGCTTGGATTCGTCGAGCCGTCCTGCCCGGGCATCGTCGCGCTCATCGTGGATCACGCCGCGGCTGTCGACCGCATAGACGTTTTCGCGCCGCACGCCGAGGCTCACCATCAGGTCCAGGCATGCGATGGCGGCGGCGCCGGCGCCGGAGGTCACCACCCGCACCGCGTCGATGCGCTTGCCCACCAGTTCCAGCGCATTGAGCAGTGCCGCCGAAGAGATGATGGCCGTGCCGTGCTGGTCATCGTGGAAGACTGGGATGTTCAGTCGCTCGCGCAGCTTGCGCTCGACCGTGAAGCACTCGGGCGCCTTGATGTCCTCGAGATTGATGCCGCCCAGCGTGGGTTCGAGCGCGGCGATGATCTCGACCAGGCGGTCCGGGTCCTTTTCGGCCAGCTCGATGTCGAACACGTCGATGCCGGCGAACTTCTTGAACAGACAGCCCTTGCCTTCCATCACCGGCTTGCCGGCCAGCGGGCCGATGTCGCCCAGGCCCAGCACCGCGGTGCCATTGGTGACCACGCCCACCAGGTTGCCGCGAGAGGTGTAATCCGCCGCCAGCGAGGGGTCTTCCTCGATCGCCAGGCAGGCATAGGCCACTCCGGGCGAATACGCCAGCGACAGGTCCCGCTGGTTCGACAGCGGCTTGGTGGGGGTGACCGCGATCTTGCCGCGCGTGGGCGTGCGGTGGTATTCCAGCGCCGCCTCGCGCAGGGCGCGTTCGGCGTCGGACAGCGGGCGTGAAGTCACGGGACGTCTCCTCCTCGTCGTTCGGGGTACGCCGAGGTTACGCCGAAATCGCAACCGCACTGCGCTGGGCGCGATTCCGATCCTTCCGCTGGTTCACACCCCGGGGCGCTCAGGCGCCCAGGGCCGCGCGCTGCTGCAGGATCTCGAACGCGGGCAGCGTCTTGCCCTCGAGCACCTCGAGGAACGCGCCGCCGCCGGTGGAGATGTAGCCCACGTCCTTCTCGATGCCGTACTTGGCGATGGCGGCGAGTGTGTCGCCGCCGCCGGCGATGCTGAAGGCAGGACTGGCGGCGATCGCGCGGGCCAGTGTCTCGGTGCCCCGGGCAAAGGAGTCGAACTCGAACACGCCCACCGGCCCGTTCCACACGATGGTGCCGGCGGCCTGGAGCTGGTGGGCCAGTCGCTGCGCCGTCTGCGGGCCGATGTCGAGGATCAGGTCGTCGTCAGCGACCTCACTGGCGGCCTTTACCGTGGCCGGCGCGTCTGCGGCAAAGGCCTTGGCCACCACCACGTCGGTGGGAATCGGGACTTCGGCGCCGCGCGCCTTCATTGCCGCCATCACAGCGCGCGCCTGCGGCACCAGGTCGGGCTCGGCCAGGCTCTTGCCGATGGGCAGGCCGGCGGCCAGCATGAAGGTGTTGGCGATGCCGCCGCCGACGATCAGCCCATCGATCTTCGCGGCAAGGCTCTCGAGGATGGTGAGCTTGGTGCTCACCTTCGAGCCGGCGACGATGGCCACCAACGGGCGCGCGGGCTGCGCCAGGGCCAGCCCGATGGCATCGATCTCCGCGGCCAGCAGCGGGCCTGCGCAGGCCACCGGCGCGTAACGCGCCATGCCATGCGTGGTGGCCTCGGCGCGGTGGGCAGTGCCGAACGCATCGTTGACGTAGATGTCACACAACGCAGCCATGCGGCGCGACAGCTCCTCGGTGTTTTTTTTCTCGCCCTTGTTGACGCGGCAGTTCTCGAGCAGCACCACGGCACCCGGTGCGACCTGCACACCATCGACCCAATTGGCGACCAGCGGCACGTCCTGCCCCAGGAGTTCGCCCAGGCGCTGTGCCACCGGTGCCAGGCTGTCCACAGGTTTGAACTCGCCCTCGGTCGGACGACCCAAATGCGATGTGACCATCACCGCTGCGCCCGCTTGGAGCGCGCGGCGGATGCACGGCACCGAGGCCCGGATGCGGGTGTCGTCGGTGATGCGACCGTTGTCGTCCTGCGGCACGTTCAGGTCGGCACGAATGAACACGCGGCGCCCGGCGACGCGGCCCTGGGCGATGAGGTCGTCGAATCGTAGGATGTCCATCCGAACATTTTCGCAGATCACCACCCCAGGCCCTGGCGCAGCACCAGCATCGTGGCTGTGCCGGTCACGATGGTGCCCAGCATGTCGCGGCGCCAGGCGAACCAGGCCACCGCGGCGGCCGTGCCGAACAGCCGTGGGTCGCGCCACGTGCGCACCAATTCGCCGTGCGACATGATGATGTCGGGTGTGACCACGGCCACCAGCGCGCCCACCGGCGCGTAGCGCAGTCCTTCGCGCAGCCAACCCGGTATGGGCAGGTCGCGATCGGGCAGGATGAAGAAGCCCCGCGTGAGCAAGGTGATCAGGGCCAGGCCCACGATCGCCAGGATGGCCTGGGCGGTGGTCATCGTTCCACCCCGAGGCTGCGTCGCAGCGGCCGGCTGTGGTCGATGATCAGACCCATGGCCACTGCCGCGGCGATCGCCACCAGGATGTTCATCTTCAGCGGCAGTGCGTATGCGGCGACGGCGGCGGCCATGGCCAGAACCGCAGGGATCCAGGTGGCCCGATCGGTCAGCAGCGTGCACGTCATGCCGAGCAGCGCCATCGTGCCGGCGAAACCGAGGCCCCAATTTACGGGTATGCGGTCACCCAGAAAGATGCCGGCGAGCGAGCTCGCATGCCAGGCGACCGCGTTGACGATCGCACCACCCCAGAAATAGGGCAGTTGTCCCGGGCCGGGCTGCGCCTGCGGGAACCGGCGCATGAATAGCACGTAGTTGAGGTCGGCTGTGAAGAACGACAACAGTGCGCGCTGGCGCCGCGGCAAGTGTGCGAAATAGGGGCGCCACTGGGCGCTGAAGATCACGAAACGCAAGTTGACGCAGATCGCGGTGGCCCAGACCACCCAAAGCGGCGCGCCACTGGCGATCAGCGCGACGGTGGCCAACTGGGCCGAGCCCGCGAACACCAACAGCGACATCATCAGGGCCAGGGGCAGGCCGATGCCACTGTTGATCATGGCGACCCCGGTGACCAACCCCCAGGCTGCGATGCCCAGGGCGATGCCGATCATCTCGCGCGCGCCGCGCCGGAACTCGGGATGGCGCCAGTGCGCGTCGGAAACAGGCATGCCCCGGATTGTCCCATCCGGGGCATGCCGGAACCTGTGCGCCTGCGCACAGGCGGTGTGCGCGCAGACGCGGCAATCTGCTCAGCGCTTGCGGACGGTGCCACTGCCGGCAATGGAAGTCTTCACCTGCGGGTCACCGCGATACGTGATGTCCCCGGCGCCGGCGATCGAGACGTCCAGGTTCTTCACCGCCTGGACCGCGGCATCACCCGAGCCGGCGATGCTGATCGCCACGTCGTCGGCCCGCAGTTCCTCGGTGCGCACGTCGCCGCTGCCGGAGACGCTGATTTTCAGACGGGCCACCTGGCCGGCTGCCTTGAAGTCGCCGGAGCCGGCGATCTTGACCTGCAGGTCCTGGCCAGTGAGTCCCTTGAGCATCACGTCGCCGGAACCGGCGATGGCAACGCGCAAGTTGGCACTCTCCAATGGCTCCACCACGATGTCGCTCGATCCGGCACTGGATACCAACGTCAACCGCTGTACCGTGACATCGACCTGAGGCGTGGACTTCACACGGGCGCGCGTACCCTTCTTCCAGCGCACGATCAGCGTGGGGCGGTCGTCGCGCGACTCGACCACCGACTCGAGCAAAGATATCAACTCGGACTGTGCCCGCACCTGCACCTGATCCTGGGCACCTTGACGGATGTGCAGATCGATTCCACCGGTCACAGCCACTGCCTCGAAGCCGGCGACCGACCGCTGCTCGGTGACCACGCTGCCTCGGGCCATCACGGTGGTGTCATCAGCGGCGCGGGCGCTGCCGGGCCAGGCTGTGAGTGCACCGGCGACAAGCGCGCCGGCAAACGCCAAGCCCAGTACGGTGTCCAGCCATCGCATCATGCGGTTCATTGGGCGCTCCCGGTCCATGTCGTCGGGCCGCATGATGCGGCGCGGCCGTCAACGCAGCAAGCCGCTGGCGACGGACCGCTTGCCGCGCGCGACAGGCGGCAGCGGCGTGCGACAGCCTGCTGGTGGCACCCGAGGGTGCGGGGTCCTCAGGGTGGCGGGCGCCGGCGAGTGGGTGCCGTGGTTGGCTTGTCGCCGCTCTTGTCAGTATGCCGCTGGGCCGCGGCTTCGCCCTGGGCTGCCTTGTGCTTGTCGCCCGGCCTGTCGCCCGTGGACTCGGCGGCAGAACCGTCTTCGCCGGCTGCCTCGGGCGCCGGCGTCGAGCGAGCGGCAACCCGTGCGTCCGGATCGAGCTGAGGCACCACGGGCTCGAGCTTGTTCTCGCGCATGTACTCGTTCATCTCGCGCCAACCGCCATAGATCGCGGCGCGATCGGCCTTGCGATTGAGAATGTAGCAGTCCTCGATCGCCCGCCCCGCATGCCGGCAGGCACCACCGATCGCCTTGCCGTCGGCCTCCCTGCGGGCCGCCACGGCGGATGTCGACTCGATGCCGAGTTGGTCGCAGCCCGACAGCGCTACCAGGGCGCTGACCAGCAGCAGGGCGTTGTGTGAACGGCGCATGTCGGGGTTATCGGCAGCGCGTGTGCCGGCTTGAGGGTGGGCCGAATTGGGGTCAGGCGCGCCCGATGGCCATCTGCAGCAGGCGCTCGACGCGTTCCTCGGTTGAGGGGTGGGTGGAAAACAGCGATCGCAGGCCGCCGGCGGACAACGGATTCATGATCATCATCTGGGCTGTCTCCGGGTGGCGCTCGGCGCCGGCCATCGGAATACCCTGCGCGTAGCGCTGGATCTTCTGCAGCGCACTGGCGAGCGCCTGCGGATCACCGCTGATCTGCGCACCGCCCCGATCGGCCTCGAATTCGCGCGAGCGGCTGATCGCCATCTGGATGAGGCTGGCCGCCAACGGCGCGAGTATGGCCACGAGCAGTGCGCCGATCGGGTTGGCCGGTCGGCCCTCGCCATCGCGGCCGCCGAACATGAAGCCGAAGTTGGCCAGCATGCCGATGGCGCCGGCCATGGTGGCACTGATGGTCGAGATGAGGATGTCACGGTGGCGCACATGCGCCAGTTCGTGGGCCATGACGCCACGCACTTCACGCTCGCTGAGCGTGCGAATCAAGCCGGTCGTCGCGGCCACTGCGGCGTGGTCGGGGTTGCGCCCCGTGGCAAACGCGTTCGGCGCAGCCTCGTCGATCAGGTAAACGCGCGGCATGGGCAGGCCGCCACGTTCCGCCAGTTCCCTCACCATGCGCACGAACTGCGGTGAGGTCCGCTCGTCGACCTCCTGGGCGTTGTACATCCGCAGCACGATGCGGTCGCTGAACCAGTAGCTGAAGAAGTTCATCGCCAGCGCGACGACCAGCGCCAGCCACATGCCCGAGGTGCCGCCGAGCATCTGGCCGATGAACATGAACAGCGCCGTGATCGCGGCCATCAGGACCGCGGTTTTCAGCATGTTGAACATGGTGTGGGATCCTCCTGGGCCATGAAAGGCCGGTGCCAGTGCCCGAAGTGGCGCCGGAAGACCGGAGTTCAAGCCATTGGGGCCGACGATTCAGGTGTCAGCTGCGTGCCGGTCAGGTCGACATGGGCCGCCAGCCATGCTGCGGCATCCAGGCGCCGCCCACCGGGGCTTTGCAACTGCAGCAACTCGAGCGCGCCATCGGCGCATGCCACCGTGAGCGTCTGCCCGCGCGCCTGCAGGACCTCGCCCGGGGCACCGCCCAACTCGGGACGCACGCGAGCGCGCCAGACCTTGACTGGCTGACCGTCGAGCATGAAGTGAGCGCCCGGAAACGGGTCGAAGGCCCGCACCCGACGTTCCAACAACGCAGCCGAGCAGGTCCAGTCGAGTCTGGCCTCTGCCTTCTCGATCTTGCGGGCGTAGGTTGCGCCGCCGGGAGGCTGAGGCACGTGCGTCCAGCTGGAACTGGCCAGCGCCTGGACAACCATCTGGCCGCCGAGGTCCGCAAGTCGATCGTGCAGGGAGCCGGTCGTGTCGTCCTGTCGAATCGCCAGCGGGTGCCACAGGAGCATATCGCCGGTATCCAGCCCCTCGTCCATTTGCATCAGCGTGATGCCGGTCGTGGCGTCACCGGCCTCGATGGCACGGTGGATGGGCGCGGCGCCGCGCCACCGGGGTAGCAGCGATGCGTGGATGTTCAGGCAACCGCGCAGCGGCAGATCGAGTGTCCAGAGCGGCAGGATGAGCCCATAGGCGGCGACCACCAGGCATTCGATGCCCGCAGCTTGAAGGTCGTCGCGCGCCTGCCGGGCATCCTCGGCGTAGCGACCGTCCAGGCGCAGACTGCGCGGCTGCGCCACCGGCAATCCGTGCGCATGCGCCCAGGTCTTGACCGGCGACGGCTGCAGCTTCAGTCCACGACCGGCAGGCCGATCGGGCTGCGTCAACACCAACGCGATGTCATGGCCGGCTGCGTACAGGGCGCGCAGCGCGGTGGCGGCGAATTCCGGGGTACCGGCAAAGGCAATGCGCATGGCGGGCCGAGGTGAGGGTCAACACATCAGCGGCGCGCCAATGCCGGTTGCTCTTCGCGGGCCTTCTTCAGCAGCTTGGTGCGAATGCGGTCGCGCTTCAGCGGGCTTAGGTATTCGACGAATACCTTGCCCAGCAGGTGGTCCATTTCATGTTGCACGCATACGGCGGACAGTCCCTCGGCATCCAGTTCGAACGGCTGGCCCTCGCGGTCCAGCGCGCGAACCGTCACACGGGCATGCCGCTGCACCCGGTCGTAGATGGCCGGAACCGACAGACAGCCCTCGTCACCCACGTGCATCTCGTCGCTGCGCGCAATGATCTCGGGGTTGACCAGGACCACCGGGCGATCGTGCTGCTCGGAGGTGTCCATCACGATGACCTGCTCATGCACGTCCACCTGGGTGGCTGCCAGACCGATACCTTCGGCGGCGTACATGGTCTCGATCATGTCGGCGACCAGTTGGCGCACGCGCTCATCGACCTGGGTGACGGGCTTGGCCACCGTGTGCAGGCGGGGGTCGGGATAGCGAAGGATGGGCAGCAGAGCCATGGCAACGAGCCGTGTCGGTGAACGGACACAAGCCGCAACAGTTGTGGATCGTTCGCAACGAAACCGGCTTCGAAGCCACCCGGAACGGCTGGCGCGCAGACTGCTTTTCGTTGCGATATCAAGGGTTTACCGGCAGAATCTGCGATGTAGCATGAGCTTTGACCGATCACGTTGCGAAGACCGGCCGTCGCAGGCGCTGCCTGGGGCATGATTGTCGCATCACGCTAGCTGGAGACCGACCACATGAGTTCAAGCCAGTTCCGCCAACAAGGCGACCGCCGGATCTGGTCCCTGATGGTGGCCGCGGCCATGCTCGGCGGCCTCGATGCGGCCTCGGCGGCGGACCTGACAGTGAGCACCGAACAGCGATCGACCGCCGAGCGGGTCGCACAGTCGGGCGTGCCATTGTCCGAGTTGGCGCCCAACGCGCCTGATTCCCATACGGTCCAACGCGGCGACACGCTATGGGATATTTCCAAGCTTTTCCTGAAGAGCCCGTGGCGGTGGCCGGAGCTGTGGGGCATGAACCGCGATCAGATCCGCAATCCGCACCTGATCTACCCGGGGCAGTTGCTGGTGCTCACGAAGGTCGACGGTCGCGCCATGTTGCGTGTGGGCCAGCAGGTTCTGGCGCCCGACGAGGCTCCAAAGAACACAGTCAAGCTCTCCCCGCGCATCCGCAGTCAGGTGCTCGAGAGCGGGGCGATCTCCTCGATTCCGCTCCAGATCATCGGCCCGTTCCTGAACGAGGCGGTCATTCTCAACGCCGACGAACTGGCCAGTGCGCCGCGCATCGTCGCAACGCAAGAGGGCCGGGTGTTGGTCTCGCGTGGCGAGACGGCCTATGTGCGCGGCGACCTCAAGGGCGCGCGTGCGTTCCGTCTGTTCCGCGAGAGCAAGCCCATGCTCGATCCCGAGACGTCGGCGGTGTTGGGGTTCGAAGCCCAGTTCGTCGGGACCGCGGAGTTCACGCGTCCAGCCGAACTCCGTTCGACGGCTGACGGCAAGGCCGCCGCGGAGGTGCCTGCCAGCTTCGTCGTCACGGGGACGCGTTTGGACGCAGGCATCGGGGATCGCCTGGCGCCGGTTCCGCAGCGCGACTTCAGTGCCTACGCACCGCACCCGCCATCGCAGCCGATCACGGGCCAGATCATCTCGATCTACGGCGAGGCACTGACCGGCGGTCAGAACCAGATCGTCTCGATCAACCGGGGCGCCCGCCAGGGTGTCGAGCGTGGCCATGTACTGGCGCTTTGGCGCGATGGCGCGCTTACCGTCGACAAGACCGATGAGCGCAAATCGGCGATCAAGCTGCCCGACGAGCGTATCGGCCTGCTGTTCGTGTTCAGGGTATTCGACAACGTGTCGTATGCCCTGATCGTGTCTGCCCTCGATCCCGTTCATCGCGGCGACCGGTTCACCCAGCCCTGACGCGCTGCCGTCGCTGGCGTTTGCCCGTCTTCCGCCAGCGGCTGGGGGTGGGATGCGCTCAGCGGCGTGTACCCAACCTCACATGGATAGCGCCGAACTGGGCAGCTGGTTGCGCCTGCTGGGTTGCCCCGGAGTCGGCCGCAGGACCGCGCGTCGGCTGCTGTCCCGCCTGGGCTCCCCGGGAGCCGTCGCGACCGCCGACGGGCAGCTATTGGTCGAGCTCGTCGGCGAGGATGTGGCCACAGCACTCCAGTCGCCGATGCCGGAAGTCGAGGAACTGCTCGCGCGCACGCAGCAGTGGCTCTCAGGCAGTGCCGCGCGTGCGGTGGTGGCGATCGGCGACCCGACCTACAGTCCGCTGTTGCTCGAGACGGCCGACCCGCCGCTGCTGCTCTATGCGCAGGGCCGGCTGGACTTGCTGCACGCAACGTCGGTGGCGGTGGTGGGCAGTCGGCGCCCGACGCAGCAGGGCATAGACACTGCGCGTCAAATCGCGCGCGAACTCAGCGAGCGCTGCTGGACCGTGGTCTCCGGCCTGGCCGCCGGGATCGACGGGGCCGCGCACTGCGGCGGCCTGGAGGGTGAGGCCGGAACGATTGCGGTGGTCGGCACCGGGCTGGACCAGGTTTATCCGCGTCGGCACGTCGAGCTGGCACGCCGCATCGAAGCCGGCGGCCTGATGCTCAGCGAGTACCCTATAGCTACACCTCCGCTGGCGTCGAACTTTCCCCAGCGCAATCGCATCATCGCCGGGCTCGCCCGCGGGACGCTGGTCGTCGAGGCCGCTGTGCGCTCAGGGTCGCTGATTACCGCCCGTCTGGCGGCCGAAGAGGGGCGCGAGGTTCTGGCAGTGCCGGGGTCCATTCGTGCCGAGCAATCGCGCGGCTGCCACGCGCTCATCCGCGACGGCGCAGCGTTGGTCGAGTCGGTGGACGACATCCTGGCGGCGGTAGCACCGCGGACGCGCCCGTCCGGCCCGGACCCTGGCGCACCAGGCACTGTCGAGTGCGACCCGCCCCGCGGACCCGCCCGGAGTTCGGCGGCTACGAGGCAGGATTCAACGGCGGGCGACCCCACCACAGAGGCCGACCCGATACTGCGCGCGTTGGGTTACGACCCGGTCGACCTGGATACGCTCATGGCGCGCAGTGGGCACCCAGCAGCAAACATCAATGCCCGCCTGATCGAGCTGGAGTTCGAGGGCCGGGTCGCCCGTCTTCCAGGCGGCCGCTATCAAAGACGAGGAACAGGCTGATCCGCATCGAACGTGTGCGCTTGCATACTTTTTCCGACAGGCTGCCTGAGGGCTGCCGCCGCAGATCCACCGAACTGATGAGACGGGCTGCGGTATAGTGGACCGATGTTCGAAGTGCTCGTCTACCTCTACGAGAACTACTGGCGCCCCGACGCCTGCCCGGACCATGCGCAACTCACGCGCAAGTTGTCTGCGGTGGGTTTCGAGACCGACGAAATCCAGGAGGCCCTGACCTGGCTTGACGGCTTGGCCGAGACCGCCGAGGCCTACTCGGGCGAGCAGTCGGCCGATAGTCTGCGGCTCTACACGCCGGCCGAGACGGAGCGCCTGGGCGAGGAGTCGGTGGGTTTCATCAGTTTTCTCGAGTCCGCTGGCGTCCTGCCTCCGCCGATGCGAGAGATGGTGATCGACCGAGCTACCGCCGTGGGCGAGTGCCCGTTGGCACTGGAGGACCTGAAGGTCATCGTGCTGATGGTTTTCTGGAGCTTGGGCGAGGAGCCCGACGCGCTCATACTCGACGAGTTGTTCGTCGCGCCCGAAGAGCGGTTGATCCACTGACGCGCCGCTGAGCCATCGCCGGTGCCTCGGGATGGCGGCAGGCGCCTCACTGCATCAATCTTGCCGGGTCGGCGTCAAGCTTGGCCAGCGCGCTGCGCGTGGCCTTCACGGTCAGCGCTTCGTCCTGCGCTGGAAGCAGCAGCCCTGCCTGCAGGAACGCTGCCAGCCGCTGCTGCTGGAACAGAACGCACCGCCCGCCTGCCGAGACGAACAGCGTGAGCTGCCGCCTCATGCCATGCCACACGAGTTGCACGGTGTCATTGCGACCGCGGTAGTCGAGCATGTACCAACTCCCGACCATCAACTCGCGTGCCCACGACAGCATCGCTGGCGAGGGCATCGACCCCCCTTCGGACACCACCTCGAGCTCGGAGCTCTCGTGGCCCGACAGGTCGAACACCATCGATTCGTCCACCTCGATGTCGGCCGCATCGGGAAGGAGCTCCTCGAGCGTTTCGAGGCGCTCCATCAGCTCGTTCAGTCGTTCCGTCGGGATCACCGCTGCCTTGGCGGTGAATGCGGCAGCCAGCGAGTTGTTGAGTTCCTGGATGTGTTCGTCTTGCCGTTCCACGCTCATGTGCGCCGCGGCCATGCCGTCGCGCAGCTGCTTGAGCAGCAACGGCAGCCGCCGGATCACCTCGGCGCGCTCGTCGCGGGTCACCTTGGCGCTGGCCGACCAGATCAGGTCGGCGGCCGCGCGCTTCATGGCCTTGGTTTCATCGCTCTGAACGCCATAGCGCACGGCCGTAGTGGCCAGAACGTCAGCCCATACCTGGAACAGGAACTGGCGCACGCCTTCCTGCACCGGCACTTCGTTGAGCATCCGACGCAACTCGATCGTGTACTGGATGGCCAGGGTCTCGCGTTGCTCGACTTGCTGTGCCAGCGACACGCCCTTGCGGGTCGCCTCGTTTTCATTGCGAAAGTAGTGCTCCAGGAACTTCTCAAACTCGCCGAGGACGGTCTGGAACACACGGCGCCCTGTGTCGGGGTAGGCCTCGACCACCTGGACGACGCGCTTGATTTCCTTTTCCAATGTATCGCCCACGGCCTCGGCCGCGCTGTCGAACCCCATGACGCAGGCCCCCATGCGGTCGATCAGCCGACGGGCCGGGTGATCGATCGTCGCAAAGAAATCGGGCTCCGACACGGCGACCCGCAACACGGGCATCTGCAGTCGAGCAAACCACACTCGCACGGCGGCCGGAATGCGTTCTTCGGTGAGGATGCTCTGGAACATCATCGCGACAATCTCGATGATGGCCCGCTCCGCCGGCGTGTTGGCGGCATGCTTGAGCGCCTGCTTGCGCAGGTGGAGGTCGTCGACCAGCATCGGCGTCGTGACCTGCGCCGCGGCACCCTGGGGCGTTGTGACCAGTCGTTGGCGAATGCTGTCTTGCGCCACTTCAATGGCCCGCGACAGCCGGGGTGTCACAGCTGCCGGGGCCCGTGTCGTGTCGGCAAAGCCAGGCAACTGGCGACCCACAAGCTTGTTCAGCCGGCCCAGCACGGCCTCAGCGTGCTCGCTGCCTCGTGCCAGCGAAGCTGCGCGCGTCATCATGCGCGTTTCCTCGCCCACCCCGGCCCCGAGCGCCCCTGGACCGCTGACACCGGAGACCGTGGCCCCGGCCGTTGATTGCCCGGGGCCCGCGGCCGGTCGACCCATGGTATGGGTGGTCGTCGGACGGCCGGGTGTCGTAGGCAGCGCCGGGCCCCCGACATCCCGATTGCGACGGATGTAGGGTCGCAGGTCGATCTCAGGCATCACGTGCTGGCCCATGAGCCAGCGGTTGGTCTCGTGATACGCCTCCTCTGCCAGCGCTGCGAACTCCTCGTGCAGCCAGGCCTGTGCCTCGCGCCAGTCATCCGACCGCAGACCGGCAACCCTCCAGGCATCCAGTACAACACGGGCCAGCACGTGGGCCCGCAGCATGTCGTGCGTGTCGAGTTCCTGACGTTGCTCGAGCATCGCCACGCGTGAGCGCAGGTCCGAGAACTCCCATGAGGCGCGGTCCATGATGGCCAGCGCCAGCCGACTGGTAAGGATTTCGCGATCTATCGTGTCGTCATCGACGAGCGACAAGTTCTTGTCGGATGAACTCCCCGGCCGGGGAAGGTCGCCGGGCAGTACAGCCGAGCCCACACCCTGCGTGAGCACGTGTTGAAGGCCCTCGCTCATGCCATTGAGCCACACGCGCGCCGACTTCTGCAGGCCCTGCACAAGATCGCGTCGCCTCTGCGCAACCTGGAACTCGGCGGGCTTTGCCAGGGCGGACTGGGCGTTGCCCACGACCTGCCGCACCAGGCCAGGCAGGCCCTTGACCAACTCGTCGGTGTACAGGCGGCGCGCCTGACTGGCGAGCTGGCTGGCTTGGGCGCTGGTCGCCATGTGCGGGATGGGTGGGTGCTGTTCCTGCAGGAATGCCTACTCTATACCACCGCCCCGGCGTTGGGATCGTTGGGATCGTGGTCCTTTGCCGAGGCCTTGACCAGGTCATCGCGCTTGACACCCAGCCACATCGCGATGGCAGCGGCCACGAACACCGAGGAGTAGATGCCAAACAGGATGCCGATTGTCAGCGCCACCGCGAAGTAGTGCAGTGTGGGACCGCCCCAAATCAGCATGGCGAGCACCATCATCTGGGTGGAGCCATGGGTGATGATGGTGCGGCTCATCGTGCTGGTGATGGCGTGGTCGATCACCTGCCGCGTATCGAGCTTGCGGTACCTTCGGAATGCCTCGCGAATCCGGTCGAAGATCACCACCGACTCGTTGACCGAGTAGCCCAGCACCGCCAATACGGCGGCCAGCACCGCCAGTGAGAACTCCCACTGGAAGAAGGCAAAGAAGCCCAGGATGATGACCACGTCGTGCAGGTTCGCGACGATGGCCGCCACCGAGAACTTCCACTCGAAGCGGAACGCCAGATAGATCATGATGCCGACAACCACGAAGGCCAGCGCCTTGGCGCCGTCGGCGGCGAGTTCCGAGCCCACCGCGGGGCCCACGAACTCGGTGCGCGAGAGCTTCACCGGCTCCTTGCCGTCTGTGGTCGTGCACGACGGTCGACTGACTTGCTCGCCCTGGGGCGTTGTGTAGGCCTTGGTGCCGACGGTTCCTGACTCGGCCTTGCAGATCTCGGCAAAGGCGCGTGCCGCCAGTGCCGATTGCTCGCCGGGCTTGTCGCCTCCGCGTGCAGGAAGACGCACCAGCACGTCGTGCGACGTGCCGAAGTTCTGGACCTGCACCTCGCCCAGGCCCAAGCGATCGACCGCGGCGCGGGTGCGCTCGAGCTGGGCGGACTGCGCGTACTCGACTTCCAGCACCGTGCCACCGGTGAACTCGATGGACAGGTGCAGACCCCGCGTGGCCAGGAAGAACACCGCCGCGGCAAAGGTGGCGAACGAGATGATGTTGAACACCAGCGCATGCCGCATGAACGGGATATCGCGCCGGATGCGGAAGAATTCCATGACTCAGGCTCCTGGGCTGGCCAGTGTGGCCGCGCGCGCGGGCGTGCCGCTGCGGTGGTAGGCCCTTGCGGGGTTTTTCATGCCTCTGGGGTGTGCTCGCCGACGTGCGTGCCCGCGGCCGCGGCCGGCTTCCAGACCTGACCGATCGATACCGCCTTGAGCTTCTTCTGGCGGCCATACCAAAGGTTCACCAGGCCGCGGGAGAACATCACAGACGAGAACATCGACGTCAAGATGCCCAGGCAATGCACCACCGCGAAGCCGCGCACGAAGCCCGAGCCGAATGCCAGCAAGGCCAGACCGGCGATCAGCGTGGTGATGTTGGAGTCGAGGATGGTCGCGAAGGCGCGCTCGTAGCCGGTTGCGATTGCGGCTTGTGGCGAAGCACCACCGCGAAGCTCTTCGCGCACGCGCTCGTTGATGAGCACGTTGGAGTCGATCGCCATACCCAGCGTCAGTGCGATGGCCGCAATTCCCGGCAACGTGAGCGTGGCCTGCAGCATGGACAGGACGGCCACCAGCAGCAGCAAGTTGAAGCCCAGCGCGAGCGTCGAGAACACGCCGAAGATCAGGTAGTAGGAGCACATGAACACTGCGATGGCCAGGAAGCCCCAGGCCACGCTTTGGAAGCCCATGCGGATGTTCTCGGCGCCCAGCGTGGGGCCGATCGTGCGCTCCTCGATGATCTCCATCGGGGCTGCCAGCGAACCGGCGCGCAACAGCAGTGCGGTGTCGCTGGCCTCGACGGTCGTCATGCGACCGGAGATCTGGAACCGGGCGCCAAGCTCGCTGCGGATCACCGGGGCGGTGACGACCTCTCCCTTGCCCTTTTCGAACAGCAGGATCGCCATGCGCTTGCCGACGTTCTCACGGGTCACCTCGCGGATGATGCGCGCACCCTTGGCATCGACCGTCAGGTGCACTGCCGGCTCGCTGGCGTTCTGGCCATCAAAGCCGGCCTGTGCGTCGGTGAGGCTGTCCCCGGTCAGGATGACCTGGCGGAAGACGATGATCGGTTCGCCCGAGCGCTCGAGGAAGCGCTCGCTTCCGAAGGGCACCGGTGCCGTGCCGCGCAGCGCCTCCAGCGCCTCGGTGGAGGTGTTCACCATCCGCATTTCGAGCGTCGCCGTGCGCCCGATGATGTCCTTGGCCTTGGCCGTGTCCTGGACGCCTGGAAGTTGCACGACGATTCGATCTGCGCCCTGTTGCTGGATCACGGGCTCGGCTACGCCGAGTTCGTTGACACGGTTGTGCAGCGTGGTGATGTTCTGCTGCAGCGCCGTATCCTGCACGCGGCGCATGGCCTCAGGCTTGAGTGTGCCGGTCAGTCGGAAATCGCTGCCGTCGGCGGACTCCAGCCACTGCCAGTCGGGCAGCTGGTCCGTCAGTAGCGCCTGTGCCTGCCCGAGCACCGCGCGGTCGCGAAAACGCAATTGCACCGCGTTGCCGTCTCGAGCGGCACCGCCGTGCCGGATGTTCTTGTCGCGCAACATCGTGCGCACGTCGCCCACCGTGGCCTCGGCCTTCTTGGTGAGCGCCGCGCGCATGTCGACCTGCATCAGGAAGTGCACGCCGCCACGCAGGTCGAGGCCCAGGTACATCGGCAGGGCTCGTACCTGCGTGAGCCAGGTCGGTGATCGCGACAGCAGGTTCAGTGCAACGATCCAGGCCGGGTCGGCCGGATCGGGATTCAAGGCCCGCTGGATGGCGTCCTTGGCCTTGATCTGGGTATCTGTGTCGCCGAAGCGGGCCTTGATCGAGTTGCCGTCAAGCTGGACGAAGTCTGGCTTGAGGCCGGCCTGCGCCAGTGCGGCTTCCACGCGTGGCACCAACGCGGCATCGAGCTTGACGGTGGCCTTGCCACTGGATACCTGGACGGCCGGGGCCTCGCCGTAGAAATTGGGCAGCGTATAGAGCGACCCGATCACCAGGGCCAGGCCCAGAATCAGGTACTGCCACCAGGAGTAGCGGTTCATCTTGGTTCCCTCGGCCCGCGACCGGCGGGCAGCCGCTGGGCTTACTTGCTGATGGTGCCCTTGGGCAGTACCTGGACGACTGCGTGCCGCTGCACCTGCAGTTCGACACCACTGGCCACCTCCAGGTGCACGTATGACTCACCCATTCGGGTGACGCGGCCGAGCAAGCCGCCATTGGTCACGACTTCGTCGCCCTTGGCCAGGGCCTCGATCATGGCCTTGTGTTCCTTCTGGCGCTTCATCTGAGGCCGGATCATGATGAAGTAGAGCACCACGAACATGCCCACCAGCGGCAGCAGGCTGAGCAGGCCGTCGCCGGCGCCGGCTGCGGGTGCGCCCTGGGCAAAGGCATTGGAGATGAACACGTCGAATCCTTCGGTAGGTGTCAGGGGTATGGTGGGAGCTTCGCACTCGGTTCGCGAGGACCTGGCGGGCGTCCGGGCGAATCGGGCATTTTAGGCGGCGGCCGACGCCTCGCCGGTTGCGCCCGAGCCGCACTTGCCGGCTGTGGCACGGTTCCGGTGCACCGGAGCCTAGAACAGCGCCATGCTGAGCTTGCGGCGGTACTGGTCGACCAGCGGGTCGGCAGCGCTTGAACGCGCCCGACCAGTGACCTCGAGCGTACCCTTGGCGGCTTCGGCGGTGGGCTTGGCCGCGGGTCGCGACATGAGCTCGAGGATGCCGACGTAGGTCTTGCGTGCGAGTTCGTCGTTCCAGCCTTTGTCGCGCATGACGATTTCAAGCAATTCATCCATCGCGTCTGTGAACCGGCTCGCCGCAAGCAGCACCTGGGCACGCTCGAATCGGGCATCGAAGTCCCGGCGGTTGGCGGCAATTGCGGCGTCCAGGTCGGGCATGGTGCGTGCGTGCGGTGCACGCTCGCAGGCCGCTAGCCAGTGGCCGGCGGCGGCCAGGCGAGCATCGAGGGCGACCTTGGTTGCCACCGGCTCGAAAGTCTGGCGCGCCAGCGCCACCTGGCCAGTCTCGAGCAGCAGCTTGGTGTAGTCGTAGCGGGCGGTGTCATTGGCGGGGTCGACTGCCACCGCCTGCTGCAGCCGGGCCAGCGCGGCGGCCGTGTCCCCCTGAGCCTCGAGCGCGTCGGCTTCTGCCAGGTCGGCCTCCGCCTCGAGCGCCTGTTCGGTGGGGACGTGCCGGTCGAGGAATTCGCGCACCTGCGCCTCGGGCAAGGCGCCGACGAACCCATCGACCGGCTGGCCCCCGGCGAACAGCACGCAAAACGGGATCGAGCGCACACCGAAGGCCTGGCTGAGTTGCCCCGCGATCTCGGGCTGCTCGTCGCTGTTGAGCTTGGCCAGACGGAAGCGTCCGCCATAGGCCGTCTCGAGCTTTTCGAGCACGGGGCCCAACGTCCGGCACGGGCTGCACCAGGGCGCCCAGATGTCGAGCAATATGGGTTGGGACATCGAGCCCTGAATCAGCTCGGCCTCGAAGTTCTGCAGTGTGATGTCGATCATGGTGCGAGGATGCGATGGGCCGGCACATACGCCCAGCGGGCGTATGTCTCGAGCCGATCTGGGGCTGGCTGCCTACAATACAAGGTTTTGGCCCATTCAGAGCCGGAGCCCGCCCTTGCAAAGCAACGACAGCGCCCTGGTCGGTGTGTTGATGGGTTCGTCCAGCGACTGGGAAACCCTGAAGCAGGCGGCCCAGATTCTCGCCGAGTTCGAGATCGCCTACGAATGCCGCGTGGTGTCGGCCCATCGCATGCCCGACGACATGTTTGCCTACGCCGAGGCCGCGGCCGGGCGCGGGCTGCGCGCCATCATCGCCGGCGCGGGCGGTGCGGCGCACCTTCCGGGCATGCTGGCGGCCAAGACCGCGGTGCCGGTGCTGGGCGTGCCGGTCGCCAGCCGCCACCTGCAGGGCGTTGACTCGCTGCACTCCATCGTCCAGATGCCAAAGGGGATCCCGGTGGCGACCTTCGCGATCGGTGCCGCGGGCGCCGCGAACGCGGCGTTGTTCGCAGTGGCCATGCTGGCCACTACCGATGCGGCGCTCCACGAGCGCCTGCTGGCTTGGCGCGAGCGCCAGACCGAGGCGGCGCGTGCCATGACCGCCCAGCTGGGGTAGCGGCTTCATGACACCGATGCTTCAGCCAGGGTCGACCCTGGGTGTGATGGGCGGCGGCCAGCTCGGCCGCATGTTCGTACAGGCGGCGCAGTCGCTGGGCTATTTCACGGCGGTGCTCGACCCCGACCCGGTATCGCCCGCGGGTCGGGTGGCGCACTTCCACATCGCCACGACCTATCTCGACGAGGCCGGACTGGCTCAGCTGATGCAGCGCAGCGATGCCATCACGACGGAGTTCGAGAATGTTCCGGCTCCGGCTCTGCGCACCCTGGGCGCGCACCGTCCAGTGGCGCCGTCGGCAGATGCAGTGGCGGTGTGCCAGGACCGCGCCACCGAGAAGTCGCACTTCGTGCGGTGTGGCGTTGCGTGCGCGCCCCATGCGCTCCTGCTGGAGGATGCCGACGTCGAGCGTGCGCCGGCGAGCCTGCTGCCCGGCATCCTCAAGACAGCGCGGCTGGGTTACGACGGCAAGGGCCAGGTGGATGTGGCCGATCGCGAGGCGCTGCGTGCTGCCTGGAACGCCTTGGGACGGGTGCCGTGCCTGCTGGAGCAGCGTCTGCCGCTGCACCGTGAAGTCAGCGTGATCATTGCGCGCGATGCCCTGGGGCGCAGCGTCAGTCTGCCGGTTCAGCAGAATCTGCATCGTAACGGCATCCTCGCCGTTACGCAGGTTCCCGCGCCCGATCTCGATCCCGCGCTGGCGGATCAGGCGCTTGACGCGGCTCGGCGGATCGCCGAGGCACTGCGCTATGTGGGTGTGTTGTGCGTGGAGTTCTTCGTGCTGGCCGATGGCCGGCTTGTCGCCAACGAAATGGCACCACGGCCGCACAACTCGGGCCATTACTCGATCGACGCCTGCGACGTCAGCCAGTTCGAGCTTCAAGTGCGCACGCTGGCGGGCCTGCCCCTGGTGCAGCCGCGACTGCACAGTGCGGCGGTGATGCTCAATCTGCTGGGCGATCTTTGGTTCGATGCCGCGGGGCGCCAGCGCGAACCCGACTGGTCGTCGGTGCTGTGCCTGCCGGGTGTCCACCTGCACCTGTATGGCAAGACTGATCCTCGGCGGGGGCGCAAGATGGGGCACCTGACGGTGACGGCCACCGATGCGGTTCAGGCACGGCTCGTGGCGATCGAGGCCGCCGCCGCGCTGGGCCTGCCAGCCTTCTGAGTCGTGCCATGCCGGTGATCAGCGGTGGCGATGAGCGCCAGATCGACCGGGCGGCGCGCGCTCTGGCGGCCGGCGAACTCGTTGCGCTCCCAACCGAGACGGTTTACGGTCTGGCCGCGCGTGCCGATGACGACGCGGCGGTGGCGCGCATCTTCCGGGCCAAGGGCCGGCCAGCGGATCACCCCCTGATCGTTCATGTTGCCGATCAGAGGTCGGCGCTGGCGTTCGCCGCATCCTGGCCTGAGGCGGCGCAGCGGTTGTCCCAGGCGTTCTGGCCCGGTCCTGTCACCCTGATCGTGCCGCGCCGCGCCGGGATCGCCAACGCGGCGGCCGGCGGGCATGACACGATCGGACTTCGCTGCCCGTCGCATCCGGTCGCGCATGCGCTGCTGCTGCGGGCCGCGGCGCTGGGCATGGCCGGCTTGGCCGCGCCCAGCGCCAACCGTTTCGGGCGGGTGAGCCCGACGCGTGCCGAGCATGTGGTGGGAGAGTTCGGTCCCGACCTTCTGGTGCTCGATGGTGGGGCCAGCCCGCTGGGCATCGAGTCATGCATCGTCGATTGCACGCGTGACGTTCCCGTGCTGCTGCGACCCGGCGTCATCGATCGAGGAGCACTGGAGTTGGTGCTGCACCAGCCTCTGCGTGACCGAGACGAGGACGCGCCGCGGGCACCGGGAACGCTGGACGCCCATTACGCGCCGCGCGCCCGCGTGCGGCTATTCAGTGCCTCAGGCTTGCGCGACACGCTGGCCAGCGCGGATCCGACCAGGGTGGGCGTGGCGGTATATTCGCCCACCGAACCGCCAGCGGGTGGCCACGTTGACTGGCAGCCGATGCCGACCGACGCGGCGCGCGCTGCCCATGAATTGTTTGCCGTGCTGCGTGCGTTCGACGATCGTGGCGCCCGCGAAGTCTGGGTCGAGCAGCCGCCGGACTCCCCGCAATGGGAGGGCGTGCGCGACAGGCTCCGCCGAGCCGCAGCCTCGTGAGGACTTGCCGGCACGATGTGCAACCCTCTCGACATGCCCGTCACCGCCGCCCGGGCCCATCCGGCGGCGAGGTCGAAACGTACTGACTGGAAGCGACATGACCTTGCCTGATGCTCTTCGACGCGGCCCGCGCCCGCAGCTACTCCGCGCCCGGCGCACCCCCGGGCACTGTGGTGCCGTGGCCATTGCTGCGGCCGTGGTGCTGACCGCCTGTGGCGGTGGCACGTCGCAGGTTGAGACCTTCTCGCCGACGCGCATGATCAGCTTCGGTGACGAAGCCAGCCTCGTCGTCGACGACGGCGCGGCCAATGGGCGCAAGTACACCGTCAATGGCCTGGATGCCAACGCTGCTCGCGACTGCACGCTCACGCCGATCTGGTCGCAGGTGCTGGCCACGCACTACGGCTTCGTCTATGCCGCATGCAACAAGGCGGCGGCCACGCCCAAGGCCTTTGCGCGGGCTCAGGCAGGGGCCAAGGTGGGCGATCCGGCCACCGGCATATCGGCGCAGATCGCGGAGCAGCAAAGCGTGGGCGGCGGCCTGCAAACGGGCGACCTGGTGACCGTGATGATGGGAGTGCACGATCTGGTCGAGCTCAACGAGCGGGTCCAGGCCGGTACGTTGTCGGATGCCGATGCACGCGCTGAAGCCCGTCGCCGCGGCGCGCAGCTGGCAGCAGGTGTCAACGCGATCCTGGGCGCTGGCACGCGCGCCATTGTGGCCACAGTGCCCGACATGGGCTTGAGCCCGTATGCCCGTGCGCTCGATTCGACGTCGCCGGGCACCACGGCACGCCTGACCCAACTCAGCTATGAGTTCAATGCCAGCCTGCGCACGGGTATCGACGCGACACGCTTCGACGGGCGCAACTACGGCCTGGTTCTGACCGACGACACGGTGGCCGCCGTCTCCAAGGTGCCCGGCGCTTTCAGCAGCTATCCGGCCAACGTGACCGAGGCGGCGTGCGTGGTGGCACTGCCTCAATGCACCAGTGCCCCTGCCGACCTCGTTGCCTCCGGCTCGACCACCAGCCACATGTGGGCGGATACGCTTCGCCTGGGTCCGTCGTTGCATGCGCTGATCGGCTCGCAGGCCGTGGCGCGGGCGGTCGACAACCCGTTCTGATCGACCCGTCGGCGCCGGCTGGTGTTGGCCGGAAGCACCCGCCCGGCAGTGGCGGCCGGCGGATCTTTCCGTGTCTGCGATCTGGGGCCGCAACTCTAGAGTGTCTGCGGGAAAGCACGCTTCAGGTGATCGGCCCAGGGAATTTATAGTTCACCGAGAAAAGCGAACGGTCGTTCGTTTTTGTCCAACCCGGGCGCTGCGCCCATGTCGAGGGGTGAACATGAAGATGATGCGTGGACTGGGGCTGTCGCTGTTGACCGCGGCCCTGCTGGCCGCCTGCGGGGGCGGTGATCCCTATGTGCCTGGCAGCGGCAGCACCACAGGTGCGCCCACGGCCAAGGGTTCGTTCAAGGCGGTGGTGTCGTTCGGCGACAGCATGAGCGACGTGGGCGCCTATGCCCCGGCCACCTCGCTGGCCGGCAATGGCCAGGCACCCTACATGGGTGGCAAGTTCACGACCAACAGCGCGGCGGGGACGGTGTGGGTGGAGAACATCGCTGCCAGCTTGGGGCTGGCGATCACGCCGCACGAGGTGGGATTCGCAGGCACCTCGGTGAAGTGCCCGGCCGCGGCCATCAGCACATCCCTTGCCAATACTTGCACTGGCTATGCGCAGGGCGGCTCGCGGGTGAGCGACCCCAACGGTATCGGCAAGAGCGGTGGTGCGCTCACGGTGCCGGTGGTCACCCAGGTGGCCAACCACCTGACGCGCTTCGGCGGATTCAAGGACAGCGATCTGGTCCTGGTGTACGTGGGCAGCAACGACGTGTTCACGCAGTTCGGCGCATTCACCGCCAAGGCCACGCAGATCCAGACCGATGCGGCCACCGGCAAGATCACCGCCGATCAGGCTCAGCTGGCACTGTTCAATGCCCAGACCGCGGCGCAGGGCGAGATGAAGAAGGCAGCGCAGGATCTGGCCACCATCGTGCGCGACCAGATCTTGGCCAAGGGCGGCAAGTACGTGGCGGTGCTGACGCTGTCGGACATCGTGGACACGCCATTCGGCCGCTCCGTGCCGGCGTCGGTCCAGCCTGTCCTCACCGACCTGTCGCTGATCTTCAACCTGTGGCTGCGCGACGGTCTGACCAACCAGCCGGTGCAGATCGTCGATGCGTTCGCGATGTTCAAGGACTCGTACCAGAACCCCGCGAAGTACGGCCTGACGAACAACACGATTCCGGCCTGTGACGGCGCCAAGATCGCGGCCATCACCGGCGGCCAGGTGAAGGACGGCTCGTCGCTGTTCTGCAATGCCACGGCGGGTGTGCCCTACAACGGCATACGCGATGGCGCCGATGTCAACACCTGGTTGTTCGCCGATGCGGTGCACCCCACCACTGGCGGGCACAAGGCGATCAGCAGTTCGTTGCTGACGCAGCTGAAGGCCTACGGCTGGCTCTGAACCACCCACGCGACGAGGAGATCCCGATGAAATGCAAGATCCAATGGCTCGTTGCAGTGGCAACGCTGGCCGGCAGCTGCGCGGCCCAGGCGCAGGACAACGTCGTCAAGCTGGGGCTGACGCGCTACGACACCCATGCCCGTACCACTGGCATCCAGGGTATCGGTGTTCCCGCCGGAGCGGATGCGGCCGTGGGCGACGCCACCACGCTGATCGCCGTATACGAACGCCTGTTGTCGCCGAACATGGGCGTGGAGCTGGTACTGGGCGTGCCGCCCAAGATCAGCTCGCGTGCCACCGGCAGCGTGGCGTTCCTGGGTGAAGTGCTGACGGCCCGCAACGTGGCGCCCACGCTGCTTTTCAACTACCACTTCGGTGACAGCGCAAACCAGGTGCGCCCCTACGTGGGAGTGGGCCTGAACTGGACCCGGTTCGTCGGCGTGAAGTCGACGCTGGCGCCGTCGGTTGAGATGAGCGACTCCCTTGGCTGGGCCGTGCAGGGCGGCGTCAGCGTGGCCTTCGACAAGCGCTGGGGCATGTTCGCCAGCGTCGCCACCTTGAAGGTCAAGAGCGACCTGGTCGCGGCCGGAAGCACGGTGCTCACCACGACGATCGATTTCCGTCCGGTGGTGTATTCGGCCGGCGTGTCCTATCGCTTCTAGTCGGCCGGTCAAGGGTCGAGCCATCGAAGCAGCGCTTCGATGGCTCCGCGGCCGCGGTGAGCTTGCGGGTGGTTGACGATTGCTGCCACGGCGTAGCGGCGGCCGAGGCGTGTCACGACGATGCCGGCCACACCGGTCACGTCGCGCAGCGATCCGGTCTTCAAGTAAGCGCGGGCACCGCCGGCATTCATGCGGCGGGCAGTGCCATCCTCGCCTGCCCGGGGCAGCGACGCCAGCCACTGGGGCATGGCGCTGCTGCGCCACCCCGCCTGCACGAAGGCCGCCAGATGTGATGCCGATAGTCTGGCCCGGCGAGACAGGCCCGAGCCGTTGTCGATCACCGCAGTGGCGGCATCCGCGCCCAAAGTTGCTTGCATCCACTCGCGCAGCACGTCCCGCGCAGCCTCGGGCGTACCCTGACCGCGTAATTGCAGGCCCAGCGTCAGGAACAGCTGCTGAGCCATCACATTGTTGCTGAACTTGTTGATGTCACGGACCACCTCACTCAGTGGCGGGGAGCTAACAACAAAGGACGGCGGGACAGACGGCGCCGGCGCCTCGCGCACGCTGCCCTTCAGTTCGCCGCCGAGATCGGCCCAGGCGGCCTGCAAGACACGGCTGTCGTAGCTCGGCGGGTCGACCCAGGCCAGCGGCCAGATGCGCTCGCCGCAGCGAGCGGGGTAGCGGCCGTCGAATCGCATCTGGTGCGTGTTCGCAGGGGAGGCTTTCAGTCGGGCACGCCAGTCATCGCAGGGGTCGTCGGCCAGCGGCACCGTGGACTGGACGGTATAGCCGTGCAGGCGTGGAAGGGCCGACACCCGGGCCACACCAGCCGCCGGGTCGGGCGTGAACACAAAGACGATGCTGCGATAGGACAACAGCACCGCATCAGCGGCGGTGTTGTAGGGGCGCAGCGGTTCGCCGTCGAATTCATCGGCCGGCTGTGCCTGCGGGCTGAAGGCACTGCGATCGAGAACGATGTCGCCGCGGACTTCGCGCACGCCCCATTGCCGCAGGCGTTGCAGCAGCAGCCACTGGCGCTCCGGCACGAGCGTGGGATCCCCTCGGCCCTGGATCACGATGTCACCGGACAACACGCCTTCACGCAGCGGCCCCACCACCCAGATCGGGGTCTGCCAGGTATGGGTGGTCCCGAGCAGTTCGAGCGCGGCCAGGGTCGTGACCAGCTTGAACAGGGACGCCGGGTTCATCGGCTCGTCGGCACGCCAGCTCAGATGCGGCCTCTGGGCATCCAACTCCTGCACACGCACGGCCATGGCCGACGCCGGCAGGCCCACCCGCGCCAGAGCCTCCTGCACGGCCGGCGGCAGGGTAGTCTGGTGGCCCGGCTCCTGCGCTGCGGCATGCAGGGCCAGCGTCGCCAACAGCGGTGCCATGGTGCGGATCCCGCAGCGTGACCGTCGCATGGGCGCATCATGGCACGGATAAACTGACGCGCCCCATGAACCCGTGCCTGCTCGCCCTTGATACCTCGACCGAACGCATGGCCGTTGCCGTGTTGGCTCCGTCCGGCCGTCAGTTGTGTCGAGTCGAAGAAGGTGGCGCGCGCGCTTCCGAGCGCGTTCTGCCCCTGGCGCTGGAATTGATGGGGGAGGCGGGCGTGACGTTGTCGCAAGTCGATGCCGTGGCTTTTGGTCAGGGCCCGGGTGCGTTCACCGGGCTGCGAACCGCATGCGCGGTGGCCCAGGGGCTGGCGGCCGGCAGGGGCTGCCCCGTGCTGCCGCTGGACAGCCTGTGCCTGGTGGCCGAGGACGCGCGGCCGTTCGTGGATCTGATCGATCGGGAAGCACTGGTTTGGTCGGCCGTCGATGCACGCATGGGCGAGGTTTACGCGGCGAGCTATCGCGACCGACCCGAATCCAGTGGCTGGCAGATCGTCCATGCCCCTGCGCTGTACACCGTAGCGGCGCTGGCCAATTGCTGGCACCTCCAGCCGCCCGCTGTCGTGGTCGGCGACGCCAGCGTTGTGCACGCCGGCGCGCTGCCCATGGGCGGCGCGCGCTGCTGGACTGGCGGTGGCGACCGCGCGCAGGCGTTGGCGCGTATGGCACTTCATGCGTGGCGCAACGGAACCCGCCTGGCTGCGCACGAGGCCGCGCCGGTCTACCTGCGCGACAAGGTCGCGCTGACAACAGCCGAGCGCGCCCTCGCGGGCGCACGGGCAGGGTGATGTCGGCGGTGGCGGGGCCGTGCCTACCCGGACGCGCATCGCCTGGGCGCGCAGTGCTGCCGGCGGGCGATGGGATCGTTCATCGACCGATGGTGCTCGATGATCTCGACGCCATACTCGACATTGAGGTGCGGGCCTACAGCCACCCCTGGAGCCGCGGCAACTTCGTCGATTCGCTGCTGTCGGGGTACCGTGCGGAAGTGCGGCTCGATGCGCATGGGCGCTGCCTGGCCTACTGCGTGGCCATGCCCGGCGTTCAGGAGATGCATTTGCTGAACCTGACCGTCGACCCCGCCTGCCAGCGACGTGGCCACGCCCGGGCGCTGCTGCGCCGCCTGATGCAAACCAGTACAAATCGCGGTGACAACTGCCTCTGGCTGGAAGTGCGCGCCAGCAACCAGGCGGCGTTGGCGCTGTACCTGGTCGAGGGCTTCATTCGGGCGGGGCTGCGCAAAGGCTATTACCCCGTGGGGGGCGGCTTGCGGGAGGACGCTGTGGTCATGAGCAGGGCGCTGGCCGGGGATCACGATGCGTTGGACTGAACGCCAGCAGCGCCAGTTGCACGTCATGGGCTTGCGACCCTGGGGGCCTGTGGTGCAGTCCCCGAACGCGGCAACGTCTGCCGGTGCGGGAGAACCACCGGCGACCATGCCGCTGCCCGTCGCTGCTGCGGCGGAGATGGTTGTGGCGCCCGGCAATACGCCGACGGTGGCGGCAAAACACCCAGTCGACGCATTGCCGGGTGTCGAGACCGGCATTGGCATCGCGTCCATGGGCTGGTCCGAACTCGCGCAGGCCGTCGCGCACTGCCAGCTTTGCAGCCTGGCGGGCACCCGAACCCAACCGGTCTTCGGTGTCGGGCATCCGCAGGCTCACTGGATGGTCGTGGGCGAGGCGCCCGGCGAGCAGGAGGACCTGAGGGGCGAGCCGTTCGTTGGCGCGGCGGGCCAGTTGCTCGACCAGATGCTGGCGGCACTCGGCTTGTCGCGCCAAGCTGGACCGCCGCAACAGCAGGTCTACATCGCCAACACTCTGAAGTGTCGACCACCGCGCAATCGCAACCCGGATCCTGCAGAGCTCCAGCAGTGCCAGTCCTACCTGCTGCGGCAGGTCGAACTGGTGCAGCCGCGCGTGGTGCTGGCGATGGGCCGGTTTGCGGTTCAGTCGCTGCTGGGGAGTACCGAGCCGATCGGCCGCCTGCGCGGGCGGGTGCACCGCTGGCGCGAACGTCCACTGGTCGTCACCTATCACCCGGCATACCTGTTGAGAAATCCAGCTGACAAGGCGCGTGCATGGGCCGATCTGTGCTTGGCGGCCCAGGTGCTGCGCGCCGCTGGCGCCTGACCGCCGCCCAGGGCGACGAAGGTCACGAAACCGCCGGATCCAGGGGGGTGGGCATCCGCCGGGTGTCAGGCATTTGCCGCAAGCGGACGATAAGATGGTTCACAGAACACCCCAGGCGGCAGTGTTGCCAGCCCATGGTGGCTCCGCCAGTCCTGCCGTGTCGGGGCTGCTCGTAGCGCCATGACCGGGTAGGACGACCGGGTAGGAATCAGCCGTGCAACCTGCGGACGAACCGGCGCGCCAGTTGGCACAAGCGCCCGAAGGCTGGGAAATGCTCCCAGTGCCGGCCATTGAACTCAGCTCCGAGGGGCAGGCTGTTCAGGCCAACCGAGCCCTGGCCGAGTTTGTCGGCCAGTCGCTGGACGAGCTCGCCGGCACCGGTTGGTTCGCTGCGCTCTCCCCAGACCGGCGCATGGCGCTGTTCGCGGCGCTGGCCGCGCAGCAGGACTTCCAGCTCGAAATCCGCATGCTGCGCCACGACGGCGTCAAGGCATGGGTCGACCTGCGCGCACGTTGGTTGCCGCAGCGTGGCAGCTTCCTGTGCGTGCTGCACGACCAGACCCATTGGCACCTGGCCTTGCAGGATGCCCAGGCCCAGGGTTCACGCTTCAACCTGATGGCCGACAACGTTCCGGTGCTGATGGCCTACTACGAGCGCGCGGAAGGCTACCGCTGTCTCTATGCCAACCGCTTGTACATGACCACGTTCGGCCGCTTGCCCGAGCAGGTAATCGGCAAGCCGCTGGTCGAGGTGATCGGCGAGGTGGCCGCGCGCGAGATCCAGCCGCAGATCGACAGCATGCTGCATGCGCGTCGCACGGCGTCGTATGTGCGGCAGATCGTCGGCCCGCAGGGCAGGACGCGTTGGCTCGACGTGAGCCTGGTGCCGCATCTGGGCGGTGATGGCGAGGCGATCGGTGCCTTCGTGCTGATCAACGACATCACCCGCCACCGCGAGGCCGAGGCTGCGGTACGCCAGAGCGAGGAGCGGATGGCCAAGTTCATGCAGGCCAGCGCCGAGGGCATCGTGTTCCATCAGGACGGGCGGGTCACCGACCTCAACGAGCCCATGGCGGCGCTGGTGGGAGCACCCCGCGAGGCCTTTCTTGGGCGACACGTATTCGAGTTCATCGTGCCCGCGCAGTTGGCGCGGGTCCAGAGCGTGATGTCGCGAGGCGAAGAGCTCACCTACGAGACCGAGATCGTCGACGCGCGGGGCCAGGTGATTCCGGTTGAATTCATCGTTCGGACAATGATGCGCGGTGAAGAGAAGCTGCGCATGACCATCGTGCGCGACATCCGTGACCGTCAGGCAGCGCAGGCACGGATTCGACAACTCGCAACGTTCGATGCGCTGACTGGGCTGTACAACCGAGCCGCCTTCGTGGAACTGCTCGAGTCCCGATTGGCCGCCGCTCCGGCCACGGGCCTGGGGCTGATGTTCATCGACCTGGACCACTTCAAGCCGATCAACGACAACCTCGGCCATGTGGCGGGCGACGCGATGCTGCGCACCCTGGGCGAGCGCCTGCGGCAGGCGCTGCCTGCAGAGGCCTTTGCCGGCCGCTACGGTGGTGACGAGTTCGTGGTGTTGTGTCCGGCCGCCACCGGCGCGCGCGAGGTGATCGGCCTGGCGGCACGGCTGGCGGGGTTGGTGCGCGAGCCCGTGTGGTTCGATGGCCGGGCACTGCGCGTCACACCCACCATCGGCATCGCGCTTTCGCCCGACCACGGGCGCAACGCCGACTTGCTGCTGCGCCATGCCGACGCCGCGATGTACGCCGGAAAGGCGGCAGGGCGAAACACCGTAACGGTGTACGAGTCTGGGCTGGAAGGTCCTCGGGGCAGCATGTCCGCCGCCGGCTGAGAGCCCGCGGTCCACCGAAGGTGTCCGCCGCAGACGCTCGCAGCGTTGAGCGTGCTCAGGCCTTGGGCGGCTTTCGGGGGCGTTGCCAACCCGCGAGGCTGACCTGGCGCGCGCGCGCCACCGTGAGCTGGCCGGCCGGGGTGTCCTTGGCGATGGTGCTGCCACCTCCGACGGTGCCGCCCTCGCCGAGGGTCACCGGGGCAATGAGCACGCAGTTAGACCCCACGTGCACATCGGCGCCGATGACGGTGCGGTGCTTGTGGGCGCCGTCGTAGTTGGCGGTGATGCTGCCGGCGCCGAAGTTCACACGCTCGCCCACCGTGGCGTCGCCCAGATAGGCCAGGTGGTTGGCCTTGGCACCGTCGGCCAGCGTGGAGTTCTTCACCTCGACGAAATTGCCCACATGCACATGTGCGCCCAGCTCGGTGCCGGGTCGCAGCCGTGCGTAAGGCCCGATCAGCGCCCCCGGGCCGACGCGCGCGCCATCGATGTGGGTGTAGGGATGGATCACGGCACCGCTGGCGATCTCGGCATCGCGAATCACGCAGTGCGCACCGACGCGCACCTCGTCGCCCAGAACGACCTGCCCTTCGAAAATGCAGCCGATATCGATCTCGACGTCGCGTCCGGTGAGCAGCTCGCCGCGCAGGTCGAATCGCGCTGGGTCGGCCATGCGCACGCCGGCCTCCATCAGCGCTTCGGCCTGGCGAAGCTGGAAGCGCCGCTCGAGATCAGCCAGTTGCAGCGGGCTGTTCACCCCCAGTACTTCGGTTTCGGCACGCGCGTGGCTGGCAACCACAGGCACGCGCTCATGCACCGCCATCTCGACGATGTCCGTCAGGTAGTACTCCTTCTGCGCGTTGTCGTTGGACAACGCCATCACCCAGCGCTTGAGCATGGCGGTGGGCGCTGCCATGATGCCGGTGTACACCTCGCGGATCTCGCGCTGTGCCGCGGTGGCATCCTTGTGCTCGACGATGCCCAGCACGCGCCCGCCCATCGCATCGCCGGAGCGCAGGATGCGCCCATACCCTGTCGGGTCGTCGAGTTCGATGGTCAGCAGCGCCAACCGGTTGCCCGCACAGGCCTCGACCAGTGCACGCGCGGTTTCGGCCTCGATCAACGGCACGTCGCCATTGAGGATCAGCGTCGTGCCGTCATCGCCCAGGTGGGGCACCACCTGTTGGATGGCATGGCCTGTGCCGAGTTGGGGCATCTGCCGCACCGCCAGCGCGCCACTGCCTGCGATGGCATGCTCCACCGCTTCGGCGCCGTGTCCGGTGATGACGATGACGCGGGCGCGGCCCAGGTCACGAGCGGTATCGAGCACGTGCTGCAGCAGTGGTCGACCGGCGAGGCGATGCAATACCTTCGGCAGGTCGGATTTCATTCGCGTACCCTTGCCGGCGGCCATGATCACGATGTCGAGTGCCATGAGTAAACGTCTGTCGTTGCGACTGGGAGCCTGGATTATCGCGACGCTCGTGCTCGCGCTGGGCGGTTGCAGTGCGGTGCGGCTGACCTACAGCCAGGGCCCGGCGCTGCTGTACTGGTGGGCCGATGGCTATGTCGACTTCAGCGCCGAGCAGACACCCTCTGCGCGCGCGGCCATCGACGAGTGGTTCGGGTGGCACCGCCGCAGCCAGTTGGCCGACTATGCTGCGCTGTTGGCGCAGTTGCAGGCCATGGCCGTGCGCGACGTCACGCCGCAACAGGTCTGCCGCGTATACGACGACCTTCAGCAGCGTCTGGCACGTGCCTACGATCGGGCCGTTCCCCTGGCTGCGCCTCTGGTGCGCACACTCTCGCCGGCGCAGATCGACCATCTCGACAAGCGCTACAACCGCAGCCATGAGGATGCACGGCGCGAGTACCTGCAGCCGGATGCGCTTGAGCGCCAGGACGCGGCGCTCAAGCGCACGGTCGATCGCGCCGAGTCGATCTATGGCTCGCTCGACGCAGTCCAGCGCCAGCGCCTGGCGGCCGACTTGCAGCAGTCGCCCTTCAACCCCGAGGTCTGGCTCGCCGAGCGACGTGCCCGCCAGCTCGACATCCTGCGCACCCTTCGAGCGTTGCTGGCTGCCCGCGCCGACGCGGGTGCGGTCGAGGCGGCGCTGCGCGCATTCGCCGCGCATGCCGAGCAGTCGCCGCGGGCCGAGTACCGGGCCTATCGCGATCGCCTGGAACAGGCCAATTGCCAGCTCATGTCGCGACTGCACAACGGTATGAGAGACGAGCAGCGGCAGCATGCAGCGCAGACCTTGCGCGGTTGGGCGGAAGACCTGCGAGCGCTCGCGGCTGACTGAACAGTGCGCGCGGCCGGCCGGCGTGGCGCGCGGCCGTGCCCGTCAGCGCGACGGCAATGGCACCGTCACCGCGTGGACCTGGGGTTTAACGGCGGGGAACTCCGCCAGTGCCGCGGCAAACAACGGTGCCAGCCAGTGGTCGCCACCCTGCCCTGGCCCGTCGGTGCTCGCCCGCGTCTCGTACAGGGGGCGCCCAGACGCACGTTCGCGGATCAGCAGGGCGACCTCCTGCTCGTAACGGGCGGGCTCCATGCGCCAACCCATGCCCCAGTACGGCCCGCGCCACGGCCCGCGGTGCCAGCGTCCGAAACCGCCATGCCACCACAGCGGGTCGTCCCAGGGTGAGCGCTCCAGGCGCGTCAGCCGTGCGCCAATCTGGACCACGAGGTCAGGTTCGGTGCCCTCGGCGGCCGGCCGCAGGCCGGCGCGCACGAGCGTCGGTCTGGCTGCGTCCTCCAGTCGCTGCTGGGCTTCGGGCCTGCCCTGCTGGGACGGCATGCGCTCGAATGAGAACGTGGCGCCGGCCCGGGCGGCCGGCCACTCGCCGAAAGTCGTGACGTCGGCGGTGAACTGATTCATCGACGCGCATGCGGCAAGCATGGCGGTGGCCGCAAAGGCCAGGGTGGTACGTCGCTTCATGGCTCTCACTCCGCGCTCGGGCCGGTACTCCATTGCACCACGGCCTGCGGCGCCGGCGCGCTGCCGCAGTCGTCGTCATCGTCGAACGCCTTGTCGCCACCCGGATCGGCCACACCGGTGGGTGCCAGATCGGTGAAGGGGTACAGCCGCCGGTCCATCAGGTGCGACAACGTGATGTTGCCCATCGCGCCGAACATGCTGTCGATACGTCCCGGGTATTGGCGCTCCCACTCGCGCAACATCTGCTTGATTTGCACCCGCTGCAGGTTGTCCTGGCTGCCGCACAGCGCACACGGGATGATGGGAAAGCGCCGGTGCGCGGCCCAGCGCTCGAGATCCACCTCCGCCACGTAGGCCAGCGGCCGGATCACGACGTGCCGCCCATCGTCACTGACCAGCTTGGGCGGCATGCCCTTCATGCGGCCGCCGAAGAACATGTTCATCAGCAGCGTCACGACCATGTCGTCACGGTGGTGCCCCAGCGCGATGCGGTTGGCGCCCAGCTCGCTGGCCACGCGGTAGAGGATGCCGCGGCGCAGGCGCGAGCACAACGAGCACATGGTCTTGCCCTCGGGCACCAGGCGCTTGACGATCGAGTAGGTGTCCTGGTTTTCGATGTGGAACGGGATGCCACGGCTCTTCAGGTAGTCGGGCAGCACATGCGCGGGGAAGCCGGGCTGCTTCTGGTCGAGGTTGACCGCCACGATGTCGAAATGCACCGGTGCGCGCTCGCGCAGCGAAAGCAGCAGGTCGAGCAGGGCGTGGCTGTCCTTGCCGCCGGACAGGCACACCATGACCCTGTCGCCCTCGCCGATCATGTTGAAGTCGGCAATCGCCTGGCCGACCTGGCGATGCAGTCTCTTGCTGAGCTTGTTCATCTCGAAGGCGTGCTTGCGCCCGGCCCTGTCGGCGCCCGCCGCTGGGACGGCCGTCGCGTTCTCGAGGAGTTCAACGCCCGATTCCGAGTCTTCTGGGCCCGCACCCGGGGCCTGGTGCGGGGCGGCAGGCCTGGGGGCGTTCAAGAGGACTCCTTGATTCCAAACACTTCGCAGCCCACGGCCTCGCAGTCGGGGTAGACATCGGGCTTGGCGGTGGACACGCGTGCGGCACGCACTTGCGGATGTGCGAGCATCAGGGCCAGCACATCGTCGGCCAGCGTTTCCTGCAGGTGGATATGACCACGGGACACCCGCTCGGCGATGGTGCGGCGGATGAAATCGTAGTCGAGCACTTCCTCGAGCTGGTCGTGCCTCGGCGTGGACAGGGCCAGGGGCACGTAAAGGTCGACGTTGATCAGCACGCGCTGCTCGCCGCGCTTCTCGAAGTCGTGCACACCGATGTTGATCCACACCTCGTAATCACGCAGGAACAAGCGCCGGCAGTCGCGCAGGCGGGGTTCGGTCAACAGGCTGAGCATCAGGTCCCCCGGGCAAGGAACATCACGTCGCGCGGCTGCGGCAGCAGGTGTTGTCCGCCGTCGACCAGCACGGTGGTGCCGGTGATCGCCGGCGACTCGAGCAGGAAGCGGACGGCACGAGCCACGTCGGCGGGGGTGGACGAGCGCTGCAGCGGCGTGAGCCGGTGGGCGCGGGCGAATTCGTCGGCCGTCATCTCGCCCGACAACAGCGTGACGCCAGGGGCCACTGCGCACACCCGCAGCGTGGGCGCCAGCGCCTGGGCGAGCATGGTCGTGGCCGCGTCCAGCGCGGCCTTCGACAGCGTGTAGCTGAGGTAGTCGGGGTTGGGGTTGGCGAGCTTCTGATCCAGCAGGTTGACCACGCACCCTTGGGCTGCACGGTCGCGCAGGTGCTCATGCAGCGCTCGCGCCAGCAGCAGTGGCGCGGCTGTGTTGGTGCGCCAGTGGCGATCCATCGCACCGACGGTGAAACCGGCGATGTCGTCATATTCGAACAGCGAAGCGTTGTTCACCACCGCATCGATCCGGCCGCAGCGCAGCAGCACCGCAGGCAGCAGGGCCTCGCAGGCGGCGGCGTCGCCCAGGTCGGCCTGGAAGACTTCGGCTGCTGCGCCCAGCTCACGGACGCCGGCAGCCGTGTCCTCGGCTTCGTCCAGCGAGTGGTGGCAATGCACGGCGATGTCCCAGCCATGGCGGGCGAGGTCGAGTGCGATTTCGCGCCCGATGCGGCGGGCTGCCCCGGTGACCAGGGCCAGTGGACGAACGGGCGGTGCGGACATGGTTCCTACAATGCCGGCATGGGCGATGCCATCGAACCCGACAGTTTATCGAGCCGGCTGCGTCTTCGGATCACCGAGGCGATTCGCGCCAACGGCGGCTGGCTGCCGTTCGACCGCTACATGGCCATGGCGCTGTACGAGCCGGGCCTGGGCTACTACGCCAACGCCGGGCGCAAGTTCGGCCTGATGCCGCAGTCGGGCAGCGACTTCGTCACCGCGCCGCAGATGTCACCGCTGTTCGGCCGCGCGCTGGCAGTGCAGGTGGCGCAGGTGCTGCAGGCCACCGGCAGCGCCGACGTACTGGAGTTCGGGGCCGGCAGTGGCGCGCTGGCCGAGCAGTTGCTCGACGCACTGGGCCCGGCGGTGGCGCGCTACACCATCGTCGACGTTTCGGGTGTGCTGCGCGAGCGCCAGCAGCAGCGGCTCGCGCGCCATGCCCCACGCGTGCGCTGGGTCGATGCGTGGCCGGAATCGATCGACGGTGCCGTGCTGGGCAACGAAGTGCTCGACGCCATGCCCGTGCAACTGCTCGCCTGGGATGGCGCGCGGTGGCTGGAGCGCGGCGTGTGCGAGACCGACACCGGCTGGGGTTGGGGTGACCGGCCCACGGAGCTGCGTCCGCCGGTCGAGGGACCCTTTGTGCCAGGCACCGTGACCGAGTTGCACACCCATGCACAGGCCTACATCGCGAGTCTGGCGGCGCGGCTGCGCTGCGCGGCCGCGTTCTTCATCGACTACGGTTTCCCGCAGGAAGAGTACTACCACCCGCAGCGACTGGGTGGCACGCTGATGTGCCACCGTGCCCACCGTGCCGACCCCGATCCGCTGGCCGATGTCGGGTTGAAGGACATCACCGCACACGTGGATTTCACCGCCATCGCACTGGCCGCCCAGGACGCCGGTCTAAGCGTGCTGGGCTACACCTCGCAGGCGCGATTCCTGGTCAACTGCGGCATCGGGGCCATGATGGAACAGGCGGCGCTGCCCGAGCGGGCCATGGCACTCAAGCTCATCGCCGACCATGAAATGGGCGAGTTGTTCAAGGTGATCGGGCTGGCGCGGGGCGTGCATCTTGATGCGATCGGCTTCGCCCAGGGCGACCGCACCCACCGGCTGTAGTCGGCCCGGCTGCAATTCATGCGCTGGCTGCTCGTCTTCGTGCTCACGTTCGTGGTCTTCAACGGCCTGGCCGCGTGGTTGCCCCGCCTGGGTCTGGGCCGGCTGCCGGGTGACCTGCGTTGGCGTTGGCGCGGACGTGAGATCCACCTGCCGCTGGCATCCAGCCTGGTGCTGAGTCTGTTGGCGGCATTGATCGGGTACCTGATCTAGGCGCGGTCGGGCACAGGCGCATCGACCGATCCGTCGTCGGCCAGCCGAGCCGCGACCAGCGCGGCGGCACGTGCGTGCTGGATCGCGCGACCGATGGCGGGGCCTTGCGCGCCGCGCGCGAGCGCCGCGGCAGCCACGGACTCGGTATCAACCGTGCGCGCTGCGCCGAGGGCGGCCCACAGGCGCTGGCGCGGTGGGTAGGCATCGTCCTCGTGGCCCATGCGGCCGCGGGCGTCGGCCTCGCACACCTGCAACAGCGCCTCGAAGCGCTCGGGTCGCCTCCATGCATCGCAGCGGTCGAGCAGGCGGACCAGTGCGGCGGCTCCCAGGTCGCCGCTGCGATGCACGTGGCCGTGCTCTCGCGCGGCCAGCACGGCCAGTTCGCGGCAGGCGGTGTCCACGCGCCAGCGCTGCGCCAGTGCCCCGGCCAGACGCGCGCTGTGCGCCTCGTGGCCGATGTGACGTGGCCATTGCTCGGGGGGTGTACAAGCCTTGCCCAGATCGTGGCACAGCGCTGCAAATCGCACCGGCAACGGCGCCGCCAGCCGCGCACACTGCTGCAGCACCCGCAGCAGGTGGTCGCCGGTGTCGATCTCCGGGTGGTGTGGCGCTGGCTGCGGCACGCCCCACAGGGCATCCACCTCGGGCAGCAGGCGGGCGAGCGCACCGCAGTCGCGCAGGACCTGCAGCATGCGGTCCGGTCGCAGTTCCATCAGCCCGCGCGCGAGTTCCCGCCAGACGCGCTCGGGCACCAAAGCATCGACCTCGCCGCGCTGCACCATCTCGCACATCAGCGCCAGGGTTTCGGCTGCCAGGGAGAAGTCCGGCCAGCGCGCGGCGAAGCGCGCGACGCGCAGCAGCCGCACGGGGTCTTCGACAAAGGCTGCGCCGACGTGGCGCAGCAGCCGGGCCTTCAGGTCGCGCTGGCCGCCGTGCGGGTCGATGATTGCCCCGGTGACCGGGTCTTGGGCGATGGCGTTGATCGTCAGGTCGCGGCGGGCGAGATCATCTTCCAGTGTCACGTCGGGCGCGGCGTGGACGATGAAGCCACGGTAGCCCGGTGCGCTCTTGCGCTCGGTGCGAGCCAGGGCATATTCCTCGTGGCTGACCGGATGCAGGAACACCGGGAAGTCGAGGCCCACCTGGGTGTAGCCGGCCTCGATCATCTGCTCGGGCGTGGCGCCCACCACCACCCAATCGCGATCGTTCACCGGCTGGCCTAGCAGGCGGTCGCGAACCGCGCCACCGACGACATAGCATTTCATCGCGCGAAGCTGGCCGACAGCCGCTCGAGCGGCTGCGGCACGATGTCCAGCGCCTCGAGGCCCGGGAACTGCCGCGTCGCGACATTGGGCGCCTGCATCGAGCGCAGGTTGTCGGCCGACATCAGCGGCTCGCCAGGCAGGCATTGCAGAACGGCCGCCTGCAGGCGCGCCAGCGTATCGGGCAGGCCGAGTACGGGTCGCCGGTGACCGCTCATCCGGCCCACGGTCTGCACCACCTCGCGCAGGGTCATTTCGCGCGGACCGGCGCACTCGATGATCTGCCCGATCGTCTGGGGCCGTTCCAGGCAGCGCACGATCGCCGCGGCCACGTCGCCGACCCACACCGGCTGGAAGCGGGCTTCGGCACCGGCCAGCGGCAGCACGGGCGTCAGCGCCAGCAGGCGGGCAAACAAGCGGGTGAAGCGGTCGTCTTCGCCGAAAATGACTGACGGGCGGACGATGGTCACGTCGAGTCCGCTGTCGCGCCAAACCGCCTCGCCGGCGGACTTGCTGCGCAGGTAATGGCTGGGTGCATCGGCGGCCACGCCGAGCGCGCTCACGTGCACGACACGCCGCACGCCCGCGGCGCGGCAGGCCTGCACGAGCGCGTGCGGCAGCGCCACATGCATGCGCTCGAAGCGCGCGGCGTCGCCGTGCAGCACCGCCACCAGATGCACCAGCGCCTGGGTTCCCTGCAGAACAGCCTGCATGCGGCCGACGTCGCTCACATCGGCGTGTACCAGTTGCACCGACGGCAGTGGCGCGAGCGCCGGCTCCGTGGCCAGTCGGCGGGTCGGCACACGCACGATGGTGCCGGGGAGACGGGCTGCGAGGCGGGCGCACAGGTGCCGCCCGACAAAGCCGGTGCCGCCGGTCACGGCCCATGCGGGCGGGTCGGTGATGGTCGTCATGGCAGCTCGGTGTTGACTGGAGGGCCGCCGTCGCGTGGGCCGATGGCCGGTCCCAGCCTGGGTTTGAGCGCCGGACTGGGCGCCCGCAGCATTGCCGCGTAGACCACGCTGTTGGCCAGCACCTTCTTGACGTAGTCGCGGGTCTCGAGGAAGGGTACGTTCTCGGCCCATGCCGCAGGTTCCAGCATGGGCCCCTCGCGCCAGCGGCGTGGTCGACCCGGCCCGGCGTTGTACGCTGCGGCGGCCAGCGGCAACGAACCCGAGAAATCGTCGAGCACCATGCGCAGGTAGGCCGTGCCCAGCCTCAGGTTCATCTCCGGCTCGAAGAGCTGCTCTGGCTGCTGGGGCCGCAATTCGGCACCCGTCTTGCCAGCCACCCAGCGCGCGGTGGCTGGCATCAACTGCATCAGGCCACTGGCGCCGGCGTGCGAACGCAATCGCGCCATGAAGCGGGTTTCCTGCCGGATCAGCCCGAATACGAAGGCCGGGTCGAGCGACTGCGCCGCCGACGCCTCCAGAATCTCCGCGCTGAACGGCATGGGATAGCGAGTGGACAGGTCCACCGCGTCCCGGGTGCGGTCGCTGGTGTTGATGCACAGCTGCCAGTCGGAGGCTTCGCAGGCCCACCGCGCGGCTGCCAGCAACTCGCGCTCACCCATGCCGCGCAGCGAGAAGTTCCACTCCCTGCGGGCCTCGTCGCGCAGGCCGGCGCTGGCCAACAGCATGGCTCGCGACAGGCCCGGGTGCGCACGCGCGGCATCGCGCTCCGCCGCCGTGGTGGCCGGCGGTGGGGACGGAAGCACGGGTTGGCGCCCCAGGTCTTCCAATGCCAGCTGGCCGTAGAAGTGCACAGGGCTGGCGATCGACTCGAGCAATTGCCGCGCCTGAGCGCGCTGCTCCTCGACCGCGGATGCTGCGCCTGCGGTTGGCCTGGCTTGCAAGGCGCGCGCTCTCCAGTACACCCAGGTCGCGTCGGCCTGCATCGCGCTGGGCATCGCGTCGATGGCCCGCAGCACCAAGGCCCAACGGTCTCGTTCGCGCGGCGTGCGCAGGGGCGCACGTGCGGCCCAGGCCAGCGTTTCATCGCTCCATCCGGGCGCAGCGGCGTGCGTGGGGGCCATCGACCATGCTCGCCGGAAAAACGCCGTCGCGTCGGCCGACAGCTTGAATGCGGCCTGGCGCGCCGTGTACGCCCATGCCCACGCAGCTTGTTCGGCGGCGAGCCCCAATCCGCGCTCGAGCATGCCCGCGGCCACGTCGGCATCGTTGGCCGACACCCGCATGGTCGCGAGCACACGCAGCTCCTGGCGTGCTCTCGTGCCTGTGACGTTGGCAGCACGTCGCAGGTAGCGCAGCGGGTTGTCTAGCGCCTCGGCGAGTTCGCGCGGCGGCACGTTGCCGAGCAGTCCGACTGCCGTGCGGGCCAATGCGGGGCGCTGCGCCTCGATTGACAGTCGGGCCTTGCGCCAAACATCGTCGGCTCCCAGGATGCGGCGGTCCACCAGCGCCGTGGCCAGCATGTTGCACCCGTCGTCCGCTTCGCGCTGGGCGAACCAGGCCTGGCGGGCGGTGTCGCGCACGTCGCTGCCCTTGAGGTGCTCGGTGAGCAGCCACCAGCAGGTCACCTCGCGATCGTCGTTCATGCGGAACCGCGGGTATTCGCGCGAGATGGCAGCCCAATCG
>Ga0154020_10000133_pt1 | contig 82675 bp, 69 predicted proteins | sample Klosneuvirus_201_FD_109709 | JGI IMG/M metagenome (GOLD analysis project Ga0154020, IMG submission 109709) | Active sludge microbial communities from wastewater, Klosterneuburg, Austria - Klosneuvirus_20160825_MG | ecosystem: Engineered > WWTP > Aerobic digester > Activated sludge | place...
AAGTTTTTCATAAAAATTGTTAATCTAAAAAATCAAATAAAACTTATTTTCACTAAAAATTAGGGTCTAGGTCTAGCCAGACCTAGACTATCGTCTAAAATAATTTTATTTTTATAATTCAATCAATTCAAAGACTAGATGCTTTGCATCCAAAGCTTCCTAGACTTTCGCCCTAAAGTTTCCTGGACCTTCGCCGAGAAGTTTAGTGTGCAAGTTGAAGAGCCTCCAAAGAAAAACTTCTCGTTCAGCAGTCAAAAACGAGTAGAAATTCTAAAGAACTCTTCCTTATACATTAACAAAAAAATAATTAGTGTTCTTTTGAACACTCATGGGTTTTGAGGTCTGTGGAAAGCCTCATGCCATGGCATTTATTTAATCTCTGAAGGAGGAGATATGGGCTTAAGAATTAATACGAATATGGCGTCACTCAGTGCTCAGCGTGTTTTAAGCGTTCAACAAAAAAGAGCAGAACATGCAGCAGCAGCATTATCATCAGGAAGTCGAATAGTAAATGCGGCAGACGATGCTGCGGGACTTTCGATCTCTGAAAGTTTAAAAGGGCAAATACGGGGTATTGGTCAAGCGCGTAATAACGCCTTCAATGCTGGATCAGCAATTCAGATCTCAGAGGGTGGTTTGAATGAAGTTAATAATATCTTAATTCGTTTAAGAGAATTAGGTATTCAAGCGGCAAGTGATAATATCGGTGAAACAGAACGAAAATTTTTAAATGATGAAGCTAAGCAATTAATTCAAGAATCAGATCGAATTGCCAGAACTACAAGATTTGGCGCAAAAAGTTTATTAGATGGTTCGGGTGGAAAAATGGAATTCCATGTGGGTGCATTTGGTGGTGAAGAGAATAAAATATCTTATGATCTTTCGGCCGATGCTACAGCAAAAGCCATTGGAATTGATAGCATTGATATATCTGAAAAAGATGGTGCGAGAGAAACTCTACAAACGGTAGATGATGCTTTAGTCAAAATAGGTTCACTTAGAGCCAATTTTGGAGCCATTCAGAATCGATTACTAGCAACAGTCAGTAATTTAGATGTTCAATATGAGAACTTAAGTGCAGCTAATTCAAGAATTCGAGATACTGATGTGGCTCGCGAAGCCGGAGAATTAGCTTCTGCCAATATTTTACAACAAGCAGCGGTTTCTGTATTAGCTCAAGCCAATCAGTTACCAGCAGTGGCACTGAAGTTATTATCGTAAATGATGAAGTTATTTTGAAAAATAAAATAGGCTCTATTTTAAGGATTTTGTTTCTAATACGAGTGCTTTAGTAATATGAGATTTAATGATGCCTACGGACGGGCACAAATTAATGCCTACTTTTTATTTGTGAAGATAAATGACAAGGTTTTGTGAATAGTTTTGGAAAAATATTAAAGCATTCTTTGATAGAAATAGAACACTAGTTTTTGAGTCGTCGCCCACAGACATCGACTCTTAAGCCCGCCCTGGGGGTACGCCACCCTCAGGGCAATTTTTCATGGTTCTCATGAAAAAAAGTAAATTCACTTCATTTATAAGAGAATTTACTTGATCTCCTCGTGATCCCAACCTTAATAGAGATTTGATTGTTGTCGCGAAATTGATGAATAGTTCGTTGTTGTGATTGGATACTTGGATGAAATTTTTCCCAAAATTGATTTTTATTAAAAAAGGTTTAATTTTCATTATCAGATTTTTTGTTATCTTGAAAACATCATTGCTGTTTGCAACAACACCTTTAATGCCACAAGACCCCTATTCCGACGATTCTTTTAATAAAATTAAGGACTATTATAATATCTCAGCTGGATTACCTTCGTATCAACTTATTTCTCGAACTGAAGTGGTTTATGAGACTTATAAAATTCAAACTATAAAACTAGCAATCAATAATTTTCCTGATGCGGTTTTTGTCTTAAAGTTGCCCCTAGTCTTTAATAAACCTCTTCCTGCGGTAGTTTTGTTTTCTGGATACCAAACAGGTGCACAGGCAATTCAATTGGTTGAAAACTTAGATTCAGTCGTCTATGTCGGCTTTGAATACCCTTGGCCGATGGATGTTACATTGAATTCTATGAAATGGAATTGGAAACGCATCGAAGTCATCCCTGTTTTAATGGCCATTACTTTAACTTGGCTCTCTCAATCAGAAATTATCGATCATCAAAAGATCAATGTGGTCAATGTAAGTTTTGGCAATTTATTTTTCCCATTAGCACAGAGAATTTTAAATGAGCAAGATATCAAAATGAAAGCTATCATATTTGGTTATGGAGGCGTTGAAATTTCTGAAGTAATCGGAAATCAACTAAAAGATAAAATAAGTGCATTTGAACTTGAGATGGCAAAAGTGATAATTCAAAATCAAACTTGGATTTTTGAACCGAAATATCATCTCCCATATCTAAAAGGAGATTTCTTAGTTGTTAATGGAACTGAAGACGAAGTTTTCCCTCGATCGTCTCAACAAGACTTAATTAAAAACCTTAGTTTTACTCCAAAAATAATTACCTTGCCAGGTGGACATATTCAACCAGATCGAACAGCTATTATTAAAAATTTTATGAATGAAGTGATAAAATTTCTTAAAGAGCATAATGCTATTTAGTCTAAATTTTTAAATCAAAATTAGGTCAAAATTGTTTTGATTTGAGATTATTGAGATTATTGAGATTATTGAGATTATTGAGATTATTGAGATTATTTCTAAATTTAAGAATAAACACTCGTTTAAAATATCAACAAAAATAATATATATTTAAATAAATAAATGAGTCTTTATTAATCGATTATTAAAATAAACAATAAGCTAATAGATTTAATAATTTAAATAACTAACTAAACAGATCATATTTCAAAAATATTGCACACTTTTAAAATAGGCCTCAATTTTGCAATATTAATTAAGTAAGTAAGTTAATGTATCGGAGGAAGAGATGAGTAAAGTTATTATTTGTATATTTATAATTGCAATATCTATTATTTCTAAATCTGAAGAAGTTGCTGACTCGCAATCGCAACCTTTAGAGGAATATCAAGGCGAGCTTATAGTTAAAACAAAAAAATTCAGAGGATTTTATAAAGGTTTACCAATTGTTTTAATGAGTTCAAGCGAATATAAAGAAACAAAAGGTTCAGAAGTTGATAAAATTTTAAAAGAAAGAGCTAGAGCAGTATGTAAGTCATTTGGATTAAAAGATTTAGCATCATTTGAAATTTCAGAATCGTCAATTAATAGCATTAATGGATATTATGTTAAAGGTGGAACTTTAGTCAAAGCTGGTGAAAATTTAGCATGGTCTAAATGGACCGCAGTTACAGCTTTTGTCGGAGCACCAGTTTGGTATAACTTTAGAGTATTAAAGTCTATAAATTGTATCGAGTAAAATCTTATTTTTTATAGAAATTTAATTTTTAAACACTTCTAAATGAAGCTCAACATTATATTTTTGACTTAGCACATTCATTAATTCATTTGATTATCTTAAATTGAGACGTATTTATTTAGTTGATGTTTCAAAATAATAATTTTGTAAGACCTTTTACAGTGATTAACTCATGATCGATTTATGTGATGGAAATTTCAATTTAAATACAGTTATTTTAATGCTGACCCTAAAGTCTAGCTAGACGAATGCCGAGTGTATAATTGCAGGAGGATTTATATGTCTTATACATTTGGTGATATTGAGTCAGGAATGTCTGATGCTGAGGTTAAAGCACGCAATAAAAAATATTTAATTTTTAAATTAAACGAAAATCAGTATGGAGTTCTATTATCTGATGTGAAAGAAGTGATAGGTCTTCCGACTTGTACTTTTGTCCCTGGAGCACCAGAGTATTTTTTAGGTCTCATCAATTTAAGGGGAAAAGTTGTCTCTGCCATTGATTTGAGAATGAAGATGGGAATAAATTCTGATACCAAACAAACAAAAAGGCCTGCTGTCATTATTATCGAAATCGGTGAAATAACATTAGGCTGTGTTGTTGATTCAATTAACGAAGTGATGTCGATTTCAAAAGAGCAAATTAATGAAAAACTTGAAGTGTCGGTCAATGGTGATACCAGATTTATTAATGGTATTGCTCATTTTAAAGATCGTTCGATGATTCTTCTTTTAGATCTTAAGAGAGCCGTAGATGTTTCTGATCTAATAAGCTACAATACTAAAGGTAAAGAACAAATAAGTTCAAGTGAGGCTGCTTAAGGATTCAGATTTCCAAGATTTGAATGTATTTGGCCATGGCACGGAATCTCCCGCTGTTATGGCCATCATCTTATTTAACGAAATAGCGGCTTGAGTGAGAAGATCTGTAGAGAGTTTAATTTCTGGAGTCTCAGTTTCTAGAGCTTGGAGCAGATTTTCAAGAGTATTTAATTTCATAAATGGACAATTGTTGCAACCACAACTTCCTTCGGTTGGAGCTTGAATGAGTTCTACGTCTGGGCGATATTTTTTCATTTGATGAAGAATACCTGTTTCTGTAGCAACTATAAATTTTTTAGCGGAATTTTTTTGAACTTCTTCTAGAAGCCGAGACGTTGAACCAATGACATGGGCATATTGTAAGACCGAAGGATCACATTCGGGGTGTGCTATAACGACGGCGTCGGGATTTTCTTGGGTGAGTTCAAAAAGTTTTTTACTCGAAAAAAGAACGTGAACTTCACATGCTCCAGGCCAAAGAATCATTGGACGATTTAATTTTTGACTTAAATAACGACCTAAATTTTGATCCGGGCCAAATAAAATAGGTCTATTTTTAGGAATGGATTCAATGATCTTAGCGGCGTTACTTGAGGTCACAATGACATCTGAAATAGCTTTTACCTCTGCGCTAGAGTTGATATAAGTAACGGCAATTCCATCTGGATGTTCCAGTCTCCATTTTAAATAAGATTTATAGGGTGATTCTTTCACAAGGGAACATCCGGCTTCTAATGTGGGAACGATTACCTTTTTTGTTGGATTTAGAATTTTTACCGACTCAGCCATAAATACCACTCCTGCGAGAAGTATCAATGGTGACTGAGATTTTTGACCCACTTGGGCGAGATAAAAACTATCTCCTACATGATCTGCAATATCTTGGATCTCACCATCTTCATAGTAATGGGCAAGAATGGTGGCGTTTTTCTTGGCTTTAACTTCTTTAATTCTGGCTATGACAGAGTTTGACATGATGCCAAGTCATCGCACAACTAGTCAAAAAGGGCAAGGTAAAAGGAGCAACATAATTCGTGAGTGCATTTAAATAATCGATTAAAATCTTATAATTTTAATCAAAATTTTCTACCAGCTCAAGCAAGTTATTTATAATATTAAGCAGTGAGGTTTCCGCCTTTTAAGACACCGACTATAGATTTTGATACAGTCTTAAGAGATTCTAAAACACCCTTACCCTCATGAGCAATAGCTTCAAAATCAGGAGCATTATAGATGTTTAGAGTCGAGCGCATTTCTTGCAGTTTCATCGCATTACTTAAATCTCTTTTGTTGTATTGAATAACGAGCGGGACTTGTCGTATATCATAACTTTGCTGCTCGAGATTTCTTTCCAAATTTTTTAAGGCTTGGATGTTTTCTTCCATTCGTTCTTCTTGAGAATCGGCGACAAAAATAACCCCATCAAGTCCTTTGAGGATAAGTTTTCTGGAGGCATCGTATACAATTTGTCCAGGTACGGTGTAGAGATGAAAGCGAGTCTTGTATCCTCTAATGTCACCAATATTGAGCGGTAAGAAATCAAAAAAAAGTGTTCGTTCAACTTCTTTATCATAGGTCTGCATTTTTGATTTATTCTCGTGTGCCGTTTGTTGGTATACCCACTGTATGTTAGTCGTTTTTCCGCCGAGTGAGGGGCCATAATACACAATTTTACAGTGAACTTCTTTAGCGTTTGAATTAACAAATGACATAGGCCATCCTTGGTAGTGAGTCAGCACTTAGAGCATTTTTATTATTAGCAAATGACGCCAACATTTTTGATTCTAATGAATTAAAGAGCTTATGTAAATAGAGTCTTTGGTAGAATTCAAGGTAAAATTATAAGAAGTTCTGAACAAATTAACTTTCAGGAGGAATTCTTAAGCATTTGTACACAAATAATTAATTCGTAACTGGCCAGCTCGAATGATTTTTTTAATCCTTGGACTTCGAACCACGAGTTCGGAGCGGAGCCTGAAGGACGTACACCTTTTCTTAATAAAACCACTGATCTTCTTCCCCAGAAGGCGAGCACCGCTTGTTTGAGTGGTGCGGAGACCAAGGATTAAAAAAACATTCGAGCTGGCTAGTCACATTAATTTTATTTTTGTTCAAATTGATTGGGGTATCTGAATTTTCTTTGAATTATTCAATATTTTTTAATGAGTAACTATAATTATGAGTCAACTTAAGTTTACAATTCCGTTCGATTGAGAAGAGCTCTATTGATAGTTCGATCATCAATATAATCAATGTCGCTGCCAATGGGAATACCTTGCGCAATTCGACTGAGTTTCAAACCTTTGCCTTGAAGAAGGCGGCTAATGTAGAGAACGGTGGTGTCTCCTTCAAGGTCAGAATCAAGAGCGAAAATAACCTCGCGAATGGGATGGGCGGTATCTATTTTACGTTCAACTCTATAAACAAGATCTCGGATTCTGAGCTGGTCAGGACCAATGCCATCTAGAGGAGAAATGGTTCCGTGCAGAACATGATAACGGCCACGAAAACCTTGTGACTTTTCGATACTTGCAATGTCAGACGGTTCCTCTACAATGCAAAGACTTTCTTCATGGCGATGGGGATCGAGGCAGTAGAAGCAAGCGTCTTGATCTGTAAAATTAAAACAATCTCTACACATTTTGACTTGAGCTCTTAAATCCGTCAGTGCTGTACTTAAGCGATGCCCATAATCTGCCGGTGATTTTAGAATATAATAAGCCAGGCGCTGGGCCGTTTTGGGGCCTATGCCTGGAAGTCGAGTGAGTTCGTGAATCAATCGTTCAAGCGCCTCTATTTTTAACATACTAACATAGCCTCAGAAATTTCATCTAATAAAATTAAAAAAGACCGGGAAGGTTAAGGCCTCCCGTGATTTTTTCCATTTCTTTCTGGCTCGTGTCTTTAGCTGTTTTGATAGCATCATTGGTGGCTGTCAGAATCAAATCTTGAAGCATTTCAACATCACCCGCTTGCATAACATCAGGGTTAATTTTGACAGCAAGAATCTTGTGATCGCCATTAACCTGAACTGTCACTGCGCCACCTCCAGAGGTGCCATCAAAGGTTCTTTGCGCTAGTTCGTCTTGCATTTTTTTCATGCGAGCTTGCATTTGATTGGCCTGTTTCATTAGTGCGTGCATTCCGCCGGGCATTCCCTTCATGATAACTCCTTGATCGATTTGATCTGACTTTTAAAAATGGCTTGCGCCGTTTTTACCAAAGGATGGGATTGAACTTGTTGGTTCAATTGATCCTTCACTTCTTGTTCCTTCTGGTCCGTTAAAGATTGAGCCGAGAAACCTAGACCCTTATCTTTGACGGTTTGAATTTCTAAAGTATAACCTTCGCCCCAATATTGATCAATGTAGGATTGCAATTTTTGAGAAGATTGAGGCGCTGCGAGTTGTTGTTTCAAAAATTGCATTTTTTCGTGGATGCCAATTCCAAATTTTTTATCATTGATTCCCATAAACAAAAGACCTTCTAGTTTGGCAGCAAAAAGACCATCCGTCTTTTTTATCATATGAACAAAGTTAAGCCACTGATCATTGACGGGTAGCTGAGTGTTAACTTTTGAAGAAGAAGGAGACTGCGCTGAAGTCACTTTTGCACCAGAACCAGCATAGGTTGAGGTGGGATTTGAAGATTGAGTCGTATTCATGGAGGAGGGCATTGTTGCTGAGTGTGAAGGAGACGCTGTCAACGAGGCGGATGATGGCTGAGAGGTAGATCGAACTGGTGCTTCACCGGCCCTAATTGGAGTCGCAGGATGGCGGTGCATTGTCTCCAGTTTCGAAGGGCTTATGGTGGATGCGGATCGTCCTCGTAGTGAAGCTAGAATTTTAACCAAGGATTCAATTTTAGGGGCCGATGCCATTCTTAATAAAACCATTTCTAAAACTAAACGAGCATCGAAGGCTTTTAAAATATCTTGTGTTCCTTTGAGAGCTAAATCAAAAAGAAGATGGAGATCTTCCTCACTGAGGGTGTCTGCCCAAAGAGTAAACATTTCAAGTTCAGAGTCTTGAAGGTCTTCGATCAGTTGGCTCGCTGGTCCGGCCACTTTTACGATACTTAAATGGCGAAGAACTTCCATTAGTTCTTGAGCAAAGAGATGGGGTTCTGCGGATGTTTTATGAAAGCGTTCAAGAACTGAAAGAGTTTTTGCAGGGTTGCGCTCAAGAATAGATTGAAGCGTGTCTAGCACAAGATGACGATCGGTAAGACCAAGAATTTCTACAACTTGTTGATATTTAATATCGGCGTTAGTGAAAGTGATCACTTGCTCTAGGAGGCTTTGGCTATCACGCATAGAGCCGTCACCTTGTCTGGCAATCAACCAGAGGGCCTCCTCTTCGTAAACATAAGACTCTGATTCACAAATTTTTCGCAAGTGATCGGTGATTTTTCGAGTAGCAATACGTCTAAAATCAAAGCGTTGGCATCTTGAAAGTATGGTTTGAGGAAGCTTATGTGCTTCCGTTGTTGCGAGAATAAAAATGACATGGGGAGGTGGTTCTTCAAGAGTTTTTAGAAGTGCATTGAAGGCACTCGTTGAAAGCATATGAACTTCATCAATAATATAAATTTTAAATTTTCCAGAGGAAGGCATATATCCAACAGCGTCGCGAAGTTCACGAATAGCATCTACCCCGTTATTACTGGCACCATCGATTTCAATCACATCGATATGCCTACCTTGTGTAATATCTAAGCAGTCAGGGCATTCGTGGCAGGGGATAAAATCTTTAGCATTGGAGCAACATAAACTTTTCGCCAAAATTCTAGCAGAAGATGTTTTACCAGTGCCTCGTGGACCCGTAAAGAGTAGGGCATGAGGCATGCGCTGAGACTTAAGAGCATTCAACAGAGTTTGGGAGACATGGTCCTGTCCTATCAGTTCGTTGAAAGATTGGGGGCGCCATTTGCGCGCAATCACTTGGTAGGACAAAGAGAGTACCTCCTGGTTTCAGCGCAGATCAGTGCACAGAGATATCTTTGCATTGGATGATACATAGAAACTGAGTTAGCACTGGCTACTACATAGAAGTGGCCGAGCGACCCACAGCACATGAGCTCACAAATACCGTTGCTTCCTTCCGGACCTAGCGGAGTTCGATGCGCGCGTCATTGTATGGGACTCGGCCAATATGGGGTCTATAACATCTGGCTCTTGAGTACAATAGGCCGTGAGAATAACTTGTTGCGGCTTTGGGTTATTTGAGTAATTTTTTGGCATTACCAGATAAAATAGCTCTTAGGCCATCTTCGGTTAATGTGCCACTTTTATAGAGCGACCACAATCTCTCCTTTTGAGTGTGAATATTTTCTCCTAATAGTGGCCAATCAGAGGCAAACAATATTTTATCTGACCCTAAGCTTTCAATAGCTTGTTTGAGTACGGTGGCAGACTGCCAAGACGTTAGTAAACTTAAGTTAATATATTTTTGAGCCATTTGAATGGCGTCTTGTGGTTCATGAAGATTCATATGAGCAGCAATAAAGTGAATATCTGGATAATCGCGAAACCAAGTTTCATATTCTTTAATACGACCTGAGTTGGGAAGACGAAAAAAGTGTGATGAAAGGGCTCCAGTATGAATTAATAGTACTGCTTTTTTATTGTTAAGATAAGAAAGAAAATCTTTATAAAAAGGGGCATCTACAGGAACTCCAGATTGTTGTGGGTTAATCTTAAAGAGTCGAATTCCGCGGTTATAAAATGCATCAAGATCAGAAGATGATTTCATGGTATCTGGATCAATAAAAACAGCAGGAATTAAACCCTGAATGCGTTTGGACTCATAAAAGATGAAATCATTACTAATAAGAGGCGGGTGAGCCACGACAACGGCTTGAGAAACACTTTCTTTTTGCATTTCGCGCTCTAAATCAAAGACATCCGATTCAATGAGAAGGTGTGGCACTAAAAAGGGAATGCTAATTTCATCACTGATAGATCGCAAGGATGAAGGAATTTTATGCACCAGTGACAGTGCTTTATGTTGAATTTTAGAAAATGGTCTAAACCACTCTGTGAGTTGCTTTCTAATTGGAGCTAGAGGCTCAGAAAGTGGGGTTTGAGGATAGATGTGAACATGAAAATCAATCACTTCAAAGCCATTCATGGTGGTTACAGATTCTTTTGACATAGATTAGAAATCCTTTTCTAATAGTGTAGAGATGAGGTTTTTTGTTTATAAACTAAGTTTATTAATAATAAGCTCATTTAACTAGTGTGCATGGTATGTATTATATTATGAGAGTTGGTTAATGGAATAGTCAATGGGAGACCTGAATTATGCTAAGAGGTATTTTGTTTATTTTTTGTATTATGAATTTGGGTTGCGCTGCTCTTTATCATATACAATTAGGTGATATTGATAATCGCAATGAATTTATAAAGATACCTTTTGATATCAAGGTATCAGAAGTTGGTGTGGATTTAAAGCAATCGGGAAAAGTCATTGATATATTAGGTAGAAATAAAAATAAACAGGGTGAGCGCGCGGGCAACTTCATTGAGATGTTTCAAATGGGTCCAAGAACTGGTTTACCTGTTTATTCTACAAAATGGGCGGAGCAAATTATTTATAAAGTCTATGAGGCCTGTCCGTCAGGTAAAGTTACAGGTTTAATGTCTATTAGAGAAAATAGGAATTACGATGTCGTATCTGGTGAAATAATCAAAGTAACTGGTTTTTGTTTAAGACCAAAGAGTTAGTGTAACTTCAAAAAAGTTTTTTGGTATATATATAAAAATTTTGAAATAGATAATTGAGGAGAAACAAAATGAGAAGTAGAATAATTATTGTAATAATGAGTTTGGGTTTCCTTGCCTCCTGTGCTTCGGTGCAAAGTGTGTCGTTAACGCCAATTCCAAAGCAACGAACTAAAGTTGTAAAAGCAGAAGTATCAAAGTTTATCTTTTTAGCATTTAATTTTAATAATGATTTTGTTGATGATCTAATAGACCAATTAAAGGGGCAATGTCCTGATGGCATCATTTCAGGTATCTTAACAAAAGATGAATCAATTTCGTATATTTTGGCTCATAATCGAAAAGTTTCTGCTACGGCTTTTTGTAGTGAGACTAAGACCAAGCACGCAAGTTTGGAGATACCAAGATGATGATGAATTGTTTTAAAGGAATGGGACTATTGTTGTTACCTTTTTTGATTTCATGTGCGTTTAGTATGCATGAGGTGCATGTTTCAGATTTCGCTCCCTATGCCTCTTTAGAAAAAGGGGGAGAGGTTGTTAAGGCTGTTGGAGAGCAATTTGTTATACTGTGGGTTACCAAAGATACTAAGTATGTTGATGAGGCCTATGAAAAAATTCAAAAACAGTGTCCAAATGGCGAAATTACAAGTATTACATCGCAACTTTACACTGAACTTGGTTTTCTAAGTTGGAAAAACAAACTTCTTTTGCAGGGTGTGTGTCGTCAATCATCAGCTGTTAGCCAAGTATATTAAATAGTTTTATATCAAAAAGGGCTCATTCATCGATGAAAAAGATCTAAGCGCTCTCATTGTAGAGAAAAATACTTTCGTACAATTTGAGTTATTTTCGCTTAGAATTAGGCTCTTTTTGAGCATAATTTAAAGAGGAGCGCTTGCGAGTAAGTTGTTTTCGCGAAGTTTGAGTGGAAAGATAGAACTTCGAATATGGAAAAATTCGGATTCTGGTTCGTCGAACTTTTTTTCAGAGTCTATAATTGTCGGCATTTATTTAAAAATTATCATCTCAGATCCAATTAAATGTATTTTTAGTAATAAATTACTATAATTTTTTTGGCATGCCATTTGAAGGTACCGCAACAAAACCAGAAATAAGCAAATAGTGATTTCACTAAAGTTTTTGGTTTAATAACTGGGCCGTCAAATGGGAGATATATTATATGATGCATGTAAGTGAGCAATTTAACCATCGTGTTTGGCAAGCATTTAGCCGTCTAATTGAGAAACGATATCACCGAAATATTCGATTTTCTCCAGCAATGAATGCTTTGGATCTAGGAAGAGAATTTATTATTGGTAAAGGTGGAGATTTATTGGTCCCTCTTATGTCTAAAAATCAATTCTTAGGATGTATTTTAGTTAAACAGGGAGGAACTCTTGAAACGTCAGCAATGAGAGAAATTCAAGGGATCATTGAAAAAATTGGATCTGTTTTGCTTGATGTTGGTACCACAATGGAAAGTGACATCGAAGTGGAATCTCCATTATTAGATCAAAAAAAGCATCTTGTTAATTTAATTGGTGGTTCATTTGACTTTAGACAGAAGGTGGCTTCACGCATTCAAGATATCTTGGGTTCTTGGTCTATGCTCCCTTGGGCTGATGCGGGAATGGCGCAGTGGAATACGGATGATATGAGTAGTTTGTCAGATATTTGTATCTTCATCAAAGAATTATCAGAGTTATCTCCCCTAGAAAGGCAACAATTAGTTCTATTAGCGCGATTGCCTGAGACTATGCGACCTCATCTGATTTTATGCACTTCAAAACCACTTACAGATGGCGTTCAGAATCAAACGGTTGATCCTGAGTTAGCTTCATTATTCACTTCATCATCACTTTTTATTGATCAATTGCCACAAGAGCCCTTGCGTATGAGGGAAGTTTTAGAGATGCTTTTAATGGGTACAAAGCATTTACAGTTAGATGGAAGCAGTTTAGTATAAAAGTGGAAATGTTCCGAGTGCCAAATATTGTAGAATACAGCTTACCAAAAAGTAAGTTAAAGTGAGGATGTATTTTATCAATGAAGATTTGCACTTATGACTATATTAAATAATTCATAGTCAAGTGGGGGGATAAGTGACAAACGATCTTGATCGATATTTAGTTAAAACATTGGAAGTGAATCAGTCTCATAGTCCCTTGGAAGTGCAGCCCTTGGCTGGTGATGCTTCATCGAGAAGGTATTCACGACTAAAATCAGGAAATAAATCTTGGGTATTAATGGAATGGGAGCCTTTTGATCCAGAGAATTATTCTCTTTTAAGCGTCCAAAGACATTTTAAAAAAAATCATGTATTAGTTCCCGAAGTCGTGGCGTCAAGCGGTGAGTTGGGAATTATCCTCTATGAGGATTTAGGTGATATAACACTAGAACAGGAATTTTTTAAAACCCGTAATCCTTATGGCGCTTTAGGTTTTTATCGAATGTCTATAGATGAGTTATTGAAAATACATCTGCAAGCGTCTCAAGATCGTTCACCTTGCGTAGCCTTTGATTTAGAATTTGATGTAGAAAAGTTGAGTTGGGAAATGAACTTTACTCGAAAACATTTTTTAGAGGGACTACTGAATTATAATCAAAAATCAAAAGAACTTGAATCTGAATTCGAAAAATTGACTACGATTTTACATAAACAACCAAAATATATTCAACATCGAGATTATCATTCACGGAACATAATGGTATTTCAAAATAAAATTCGTGTTATTGATTTTCAAGATGCGCGTATGGGAATAGTTCAATATGACCTTTGTTCATTATTAAGAGATGCCTATGTACCAGTCCCTGAGGCATTAGAAAAAGAATTATTAGACTATTATCTTGATCGAGCTAAAACTGATTTTAATAAACAGTGGAGTCGTGATCAATTTAATGAACTCTATGAAATTCAATCAATACAGCGATTGTTTAAAGCAGTTGGAAGTTTTGCTAGTTTTTGGATGTTGAGAAAAGACCGACGATATTTAAAGTATATTCCTTCGACTTTGTTGAGAATTAAAAATAGTTTATCTCAGACAACATCATTTCCAAACTTAAAGTCATGTCTTGTTGAGAGTGGTGCATATGAATGGTCTGAGGAAAAACTATGAATGTGTTTTTATTGGCAGCCGGTGAAGGGTTAAGATTTCGACCTTATACGGAGAAAATGCCCAAGCCAGCAATTCCATTTTGTGGTGTGCCTCTTCTCTATTACTCTACTTTTTTAATAAAAAATCTAAATATCAAAAAAGTAATAATAAATACATTTCACTTACCTGAAGAAATTCATCGTGTGGGTGAAGCTCTTAAGGCCTCTGGTGTTGAAGTTTATTTTTCAGATGAAAGCCCGAATTTACTTGGTAGTGGTGGTGGGATTGCTAATGCGAGACAATTTTTAGAGACAAGCAATATTGATGATGAAATTGGCTTTTTAACAATGAATGCAGATGAAGTGATTATTCCTAAAATTGAAAATATTTTAACTGATTTTTATCATTTTTCAAAGTTGTCCACCAACTTATCCACACTCTTAGTGATGAAGCACCCTGAGGCGGGAAAAAAGTTTGGTGCTGTTTGGGTTAATCAGCAAGGGAAAGTAAAAGGCTTTGGAAAAATACCACCCCAAAGTAAAGAAAACCTCATGCCCTATCATTTTATCGGTCCTATTTATTTTAAAAACAAAATATTTTCTTATCTCAAAACTGAGCCTTCCAATATTCTCCATGATAATCTGAATTATGCCATTTCAATGGGAGAGTCTATAGGAATTTATCCCATTGAATGTGATTGGTTCGAGATAGGAAACTTACAGGATTATCTTAGCGCCACAAAAAGTTTTCTTCAATTACTGGACACGGACCATCCATTTATTAATCACTGGAAACAGGCATTTTTAACGGATTGGTTACTAGTAAAGTCTTCCCAGGCGATAATATTGAAACACCGCTCTGCGAGATTAGATAATTTTATTAATGTGGAAGGATTTGCCGTTTTTGGTCCAAACTGTAAAATTGCCTCAAATGTTCAAATTAAAGATATTGTTTGTTCGCATAATATTAGTCTGATTGAGTCAGAAAAAAAATATCAATGCGATTTATTTTTATAATCTTGCCACTCAGATAAACCATTGTAGTATGTGAAAACTTGAAAAACAGTGGAGTAAGTCTATGAATGAAAAAGACTTTTTAAGCCAGTGCCAAACATCAAGCCAAGATGCTTACGAAGCCTTTAAAATCCTTCTTTCTGAGTTAGAGAATAATCAAACACGCGATCAGTCTATAAAGCTCTTGCATCAGGTGATTGAAAAAGTAAGTTTGCAACTGTCTTCAGAAGAAGTAATGAAAAAATATCATTTTACTATTTCTGATTTAAAACTTCAAAATAGAACTCTAAAGTTACTGCGCTTGCCAAGCACCTTTGCGCCAGAAGAATGGTCCTATACCTTTTTTGAAGGTCTTTCTCGATACAAATCAGCAGAATTTGAAGATCGCAATGTCGTAGAACTAGGATGTGGAATTGGATGGATTTCATTAGCCTTAGCCATGCAAACGCGACCTAAAAAAATATATGGTTTGGATATTAATCCACGAGCTATTGTGTGTTCTCGCCTTAATCTTTATATCAATGCTTATGATAAAAACGGTTCATCAGTTTGGCAATCTGGTGGCCTTAATCTGGATGAAATCGTCGAATTTCATGTTTCTGATTTATTTGAGTATTGTCGTGCTCATAAGCTCGCTATTGATCGAGTGATTGGATGTATTCCTCAAGTTCTTAATCCTGACCCAGAATTTACAGCACAAATGCTGAAGGGAGATTTGACTGAAAATACCAGCGATGAGTTTTTACACTCATTAAGTAATTATGCTCCACTACAAGGTCAAATTGAAGATCAATTTGGGCTTGGACTTATTGCTAAAGCGGTCGAAGATTCAGTTTATGTTTTAAAAAATACAGGTAAAATTATTCTTAATTTAGGTGGCAGGCCAGGAAAAAAAGTTTTAGAACAGTTATTCTTGAGACGTGGGTTTTCAGTTCGACAAGTTTGGCAAACGCAAGTAGAGCAAGCTAAAGATACTGATATTCGTGCATTGGTAGAAATCGAAACAAGAAGCTCTCATCGATTTGAATTTTATATTGAACATGGTGGTGATACTTCAATTTCAGCGAAAACGGCACTTTCTTATGCGGTTGCTGGTGGAAAGATTGCTCATGGCCTTATGGTCTATGAGGCTAAATTAAGAGATCCAGCACATCTCCCACAGATCATCAAGACTTTGGGTCAAAAAGGTTTTGAACCTGCTCGCGATGCCGTGGATCTTTCTTATGACGAAGAGACATTAGTTGAAGAAAAGGCATCTTTTTTATGTGCCTTATCAATGGAATTAGAAAAAACTGGTTTTTATCCCTATCAAAAAACGAGTGGATTTGAAGTTTTTAGAAAAAATTTAATACGTTATTTTAAAAATTATTATAGAATTAACTTACATGAAAACAACTTTGTTATAACTCCCTCCCAACTAGTTACTTGTCGTAATATTATTTCCATTTACAAACCAAAACGAATTCTCATTGATAAACAGTTAGCATCGAAGTATTTAACTGATTGCGAAGAGCTCATCGAAATCCCCCAGGGTTCAGATTTACTTTGTGAATTAATGATTCGACTAAAGCCTGAGATAGTTATTTATTGTATGCCTGAGGTTGAAGCTCGTTCTTCTGATGCACTAATAAGAATAATTGAGCTTAGTTCGCATTTAAAAATTAGAGTTTTTATAGATATTTCTGAATTTTTGGAACTTTCAAGTTCTCCACATCAAAATGGAGTTTTTAGGTATTTAGAAAATCACAAACTTCCATCACATCTATCACTCCTCTGTGGTTTAGTGAAAAATAAAATTTATTTTGACCTTCAAGTTTGTTTTGTTATCTCAGCAAATAATGATTTTTTAACTCATCTTATTAATGCTGCTGAGCTAACATATAGCCGCACTCCATTTCTATCTCAGTTCTATTATAATTGTATTTTAAATGATCTTTTAAGTTTTCAAGTTATTGATGAAGCTCGAAAGCCATCTTACAAAGCTTATCGATCAAGTGCTGAAGAAGATATCGGATTCATTCCAATCGCTGAGAGTACAAGAAGTGCATTTTTAAATCCGGCCATCGTTGGTGAACAATTAGCACAATCAGCTCTTAATCTAGTTCGTCTTGATTATGGTGAAAACTGTCTTCCTTCCCCCTCTTTATTAAATCAACTTTTATTTGAATCCTTTGCACATCAAACCATACCATTAGACGATTGTGATCCAAAATATGAAATTATAAAAATGATGGGATCTCGCTGGAGTCTTACTAATCTGGAAAATTTAAATTGCATCATTTCGGGAGGTGTAGCTCCGGTATTTTCTGAAATTGCCCATCATTGTGCCAGAAACAACGAATCCTTAATGTTTCCATGTGGTGCATATGGATATTTCGTAGCTTCTGCTGAATTTCATGGTGCTTCTATTTGTAAAATTAATACAAATGAAAATAGAGGCTTCAAAATTGATGTAGAGAGTCTTAAAGATCTTCTCGCTCAGAAAAAAACAAGGTCTTGGATTATTCTTAGTGCTCCTATCGTAAATCCGACCGGAGCGATTTATACCACTGAAGAAATTAAAGAGATTGTAGAAGTTGTAACAAAGTATAATGCAGTTTTAATATTGGATTCAATTTTTTCAGGATTGGGCTTTTATGAAAATGAAGAGATGGTGAAGTTCAATGTGCTTGGAGCTTGTCGCTGGATTATTTTAGGCGGAGTTTCAAAGGAGTATGCAGCTGGAGGTTTGCGAATGGGTTTTGCTATATCAGCATACCCTGACTTAATTGAAGTTCTAAAGCCTTGTGAGTTAACGGCACCTCATAAAACACTAAGTTTTGTACTAAAAAAGTTGTATCGTAATACGCCCAAGATGGATGATTTTTTCAACACACAGAGATTTGAATTGCAAAGGAGAGCTTCAATCTTGTCGAAAACTTTAGATGAATCAGGCTGGCAGGCATTGCCTCCTCGAGGCGGTTTGTTTTTAGTTGCGACACCTACAAAGTTATTGGGTAGATCCTTTAAGGGAATGTCAATCACAGTTCAAAACCTGGCTCAAATACTGAGAGATGAATTTAGACTTGTGATCAATACGCCAGAGTGGATTGGTATTCCTGGCTATTTTCGTTTTGTTTTGTCGGTTGAAGAGAATGATTTTAATAAAGCAATTAATGCAATTCAAAACCTATGGAATTTTATAAACAGTGATGGCATTAAGAAAGACCCTAAAAATTATCAAAAGGATAAAGTGATATAAATTTAGTAACACTGAATAGCTACTCCTTAAGGATCGGAGTAATCTTAAGGTTTACAATGGAGTCTCCTCGCCTAACTTTGATATCTATTTCAGTATTGGGTTTAATAGTTTGAAGAGCGTAAGTGAAGTCATAGAGATTTTCGACTTTTTGTCCTGCAATTTCAACGATGATATCTTGTGATTTGAGGCCAGCTTTTTCTGCCGGACTTTTTTCAGAAGTACCAGATATTTTTACACCCTTTACGCCCTCTTGTGAGTAATCAGGAATAGTTCCAAGGTAAACTCGAAATTTTCTTCCTAGTGAAGTACTATGACTGCTTTCTACAATATGATATGTGATAGGGGTAGATGATACTTGAACAACAGTATCTTTAATTAAACTTGTAATTAGATTTAAACCAGGGAAATTTATCTTCTCAGGAGTATCTAATGGTGTGTGATACTCTTTGTGAGATCCAGTGAAAAAACTCAAAACAGGTGTTTTGGCTTCAACATAAAAACTCACAGCATCAGTCGGTAAATAGGGATCATCTTGTGCCAGCAAACTAATACGATGAAGTCGACCAATAGATTCGAGTGAAGTACGCCATTCTTTTCCAGAGCCTAGGCCTTGCACATAGAGAAATTCTTTAAATCTACCAATCATATCCATATTAACATAGGCTTTAATTTTAAAGTTAGGATTGGTTTTTTTAAGTGCTGCTAAATAGTTTTTAGAGCCGAGATTACCCAGTTCTTCACCAGACCATATGGCAAAGACAACATTTGTTTTTAAAAGAGACTTATTTTGTGAAAAATAATGAGCAAGCTCAAGTACAGCTGAAACACCACTAGCATTATCATCTGCACCAAAATGGATGCGATTCAACATTTCACTTGTTGCGAGAGAAACTCCTGGAATACCTAATCCTAAGTGATCTCCATGGGCTCCAACATAAATGGTTTCTTTCGCACCAGGAACTTGTAGTAGGCCTAAGGTGTTACGTCCGGTGTTATGGACAGGATGAATATCGATTAAACTTGATATTGTAATCTTCTCTAGGTCAAAACCTTCTTGAAAACTTCCATCATCTAGGTTTTTTTGAATAACCTCAAGATTTCGTCCCGCTGCCTTTAAAAGTTCAATAGCAACAGAATCATCGATGTTAATAACAGGAAGACTTGAATCACTTAAGCCACCCTCAAATTGAAACTTAGGTAGTTTTTGTTTATAAGCAGTTCTGGGGCCAGAAACTATAAGTAGCCCTTTTGCACCTTCATTTTTTGCAACAGTCACTTTGTGTTGAATTCGTGAGTACATATTCAAGTGATAGCGAAATTCATTGGCAATATCATTAGGGATATCTCTAAATACAATAACCCACTTTCCTTTAGCATTAAGACCACGGTATGAATTGTATTCGGTGTACTTTTCAGTTGCGGGAGCAATAAGTCCATAGCCAGCAAAAACGACTCCCGTATCCTTCAGTTCTCCAGAGCTTGAAAAAGATACTGGGTTCCAGTCTTTTCCGAGTTGTAGTTTTTTATTTTCAAATGAGGGTCCATTAATTATAAGTGAGTTTCTTTCGCCGAGTTCAACATTAGAAAGGAAATCGAAATTATTAATATAATTTGTTGTATTTAAAGGAGGTTTTAAACCCCATTTTTGAAAGAGTTTTGCAATATCAGAGGTATATACTTTTTCTTGTTCAGAACCAGTCAGTCGTCCTTGCATAGATGGTGAAGATAAATTGTAAATGATATTTTTGAGATCGGACTCACGAATTTCTGGAGCTAAATTGGCTTGTGAAAGTGGCTCAGGATCCAAGTTCAATGCTCTCAGTGCTGCTTGATGGTCCCAATCTCCCATATAAATTTGGGATTCTCCTTTGTTGTTTCTTTTTGTCCAAGCTAAGCTTTTACCATTTGGTGAAAATACAGGTAGTCCATCAAAACCCTCTTCGTAGGTAACTCGGATTGGCTCATGTTTTCCTTCGGCGTCAACGAGATATAATTCAAAATTCTGGAATCCAAGAACATTAGTAGTAAATATAATATATTTGCCTGAAGGGTGAAAGTAAGGGGCCCATGACATGGCTTTGAATTGTGTAATGGCTTTTTGATTACTACCATCTAAATTCATAGTATAAATTTCAGCACTTCGGCCATCGGGTGTGAATCGTCTCCAGGTTATTTGCTTACCATCTTGACTAAAAAATGGTCCTCCATCATAACCTAAATCATTGGTGAGTTGTTTAACTTGTGTGCCATCAGCTTTCATGATGTAAATGTCCATGAGAAGTGAGCCATCGGCTTCGAATTTTTTTTGTAATTCGTCAGAGAGTTTTGTATTGTAGGCGGCGCGATTCGATGCAAAAACAATCCATTTTCCATCAGGTGAATAATCGCTTTCAGCGTCATAGCCTTTAGTGTGTGTGAGATTTATTAGAGAACCAGTTTTTAAATCTTTTTCAAAAATATCGTAATTTTCATCAAAGCTCCATGCATATTTTTGGGTGGGCTGTTTTCGAAATGCTAATTCAGCTTTAACTTTGTCATCAAAGAGGGGGTCAAGATGGGTGGAACTAAATAAAACTTTTTTTCCTGAAGGATGAATCCAGGCGCATGTGGTTTGTCCTTTACCTGTAGAAATCAACTCAGTTTTACCAGTACTTAAATTCATTTTATAAATTTGATAAAAGGGGTTTCCTTCGAAGCGTTCACTTTGAAATATTAATTCAGTCCCATCTTTATTGAAATATCCTTCTCCAGAGCGTGGACCTTCGAAAGTGATTTGTCTTATTTGTGTAACGAGAGAAGGAACTGTTTCTTTTTTCAAATCTAAAGTAGAATCTTTAATTATAGAATCTTTTTGATGTGCTTGCCAGAAAAAGGCTAAAAGCAAGGGAGAGAAGAGTAGGATCAAAAGGGATGATCGATTTTTCAATGAAAAAGAGCGTGCAGCACAATTGGAATGGATTTTTTTCAACATAACTATTTAGTTCCTTATTTCAGACATCAAATCATAAGTAAAATTTATTTAATAAAGTCAATTCATAACTAGTTCGCAACAAAAGGTGAGCTAGCTAGAGTCATTACGGAGATAGCGAAAACAGATAAGCTTAATCTTTTTTATGACTGTTATCCTTGCAATGTTTCTCCTTAGCTGCTGTCTAAGTCTCAAATTTGCGCCACAAACACAACAGATCAAAAAATTAATTTCGTCACTCTATTTTTGGTATCTACGAACTAACTCTAGTTAGATTCTGCTGAAGAAAGTCTAATTCTTCTTCGCTGAAAAAGTTCAAATCTCATTCAACGTAGACTTGGCGGGGTTGCCCCTCTGTGAAGGGGAGGCCAAGATACGCCTCAATAGATTTTAAACTTTTCTGCTTCGAGCTAGGCTCTTTATAACAGAGTCTAGTTAGTCAGTGTCGCAGCAGTTACGAGCAGAATCTTCGAGCGAGCTGTAATATGACGCCAATTTCATAGCAAAACAAGTAACTCAATAAAATGATTAATGTCTATGATTATTCTTATTAGAAAGTAGGAGTATTTTTAAAATAATCTTGTAAATTCAATAAGATGTAATTTTTTCTAGACTTTTAGTGGCAAGCTGTGCTATTCCAATAATATTGCGTTGAATAATAATTAAAAAATTTAAAACATAAAAAAATAATTTATGAAAGATTTTAAGCATGCTTTACCAATGGCTCTACTCGCTCTCGAATGAATTTTCGCCTTTAAATATTTTTAGATACATCACTTTTCGAACCTTTATTTCATTTTTTACAGCTTTTTTCTTATGTTGGATCATGGGTCCTTACTTTATCCAAAGACTTCGTGGTCGCCAATTAGGTCAACAAGTTCGTGATGATGGGCCTCAATCTCATAAAAAGAAGGAAGGCACACCTACAATGGGGGGTGGCCTCATATTACTGAGTACATTGATTCCATGTTTACTCTGGGTCAATATAACGGATCCATACGTTTGGGGAACTCTGATTGTGACATGGGGCTTTGGAGCAATTGGTTACATTGATGATTATTTAAAAGTGAGTAAAAAAAATACGAAGGGACTTCCTGGAAAAGTTCGACTATTAGGAGAGTTTCTAATTTCAGGTTTGGTTGTGACTTACCTTATTTACAATGCTCATTTGGAAACAACGCTTCGAGTTCCATTTCTCAAGGGTTTTATATTAGAGCTAGGCCCAATGTATATTCTCTTTGCCTCTTTAGTTATTGTAGGAACGGCAAATGCAGTGAATCTCACTGATGGGCTTGATGGTTTAGCAATTGTACCTGTGATTATTTGTGCTGGAACCTTAGCTCTTTTTGCCTATGTATCAGGTCACTCACACATTGCCCAATATTTGCAAATACCTTTTGTTGCTGGAGCTGGAGAGTTAACGCCAGTGGCAGCCTCATTTGTTGCTTCTGGTCTAGGATTTTTGTGGTTTAATACCTATCCCGCACAAGTGTTTATGGGTGATGTAGGAAGTTTAAGTCTTGGTGGTTTCTTGGGAACCTTAGCAGTGATTACTCAAAATGAAATTTTGATGTTGATTTTGGGTGGCGTGTTTGTGGTTGAGGCGCTCTCGGTTATAACACAAGTTATTTCCTTTAAAACCACAGGTAAGCGTATTTTTAAGATGGCACCAATTCACCATCATTTTGAATTAAAAGGAATGGATGAAACAAAAATTATTGTAAGATTTTGGATTATTTCTATTCTTCTCGCGGTCCTTAGTTTGGCAACACTAAAACTCAGATAGGGATGAAGAAATTTTGGTATAAGCTATCGTCTAAGAAGCCTAACTTTTAAATTGATCTGGTAGACCAATGCGATGCAAGGAAAATAATAATTCCAGGATTTCAAAAAATAAAATTTTTAAAATGTCTCAAGGTTATTTTTAAATTATAAGAAAAAGGGGAAACAAAATATGTTTCAAGAGCTTTCAGAGTTAAAAGATAAAAAAATTCTTGTGGTGGGCCTCGGAAAAACGGGAGTTTCTCTCACAAAGTTTTTAGTGGAGCAAGGCGCCATTGTCACCATTAGTGACCATAAAAGTAAACCAGAATTGTCAGGCACGGTAGAACAGGTTGAAGGCCTGGGTGTAAAGCTGGATTTGGGAGGTCACAGTCCAAAAACATTCTTGGCTCAAGATTTAATTATTCTCAGCCCAGGGGTGCCTTCAAATTTGAAAATTTTTGATTATGCCACGGCTCACGGTATTAAAATTACCAATGAAGCAGAGTTTATATGTCAGTTTATTAAAGAACCCATAGTTGCTGTGACAGGAACCAATGGAAAAACTTCAGTGGCTCGTTTGGCCGAGGCCTTTTTAAAAGAATCCGGAATTGAGGTTTGGGTGGGAGGAAATAATTTTCATCCCATGACTGAGTATCTTCGATCAGGAATAAAGGCAAAAGTCGTCATTGCAGAGATGTCGAGTTATATGCTTGAAAAGGTAGATACTTTTAATCCAGTTAATATTATATTTACTAATTTGGCTGAGAATCACCTCGATCGCTATAAGAGCATGGAAGATTATATCAATGCAAAACGAAAAATATTTAAAAATACCAATCAAGCTACTACTAGCATTTTAAATGCCGATGACAATGCCGTAGTTGAACTGGCTCGTGACCCCCTGGTTCAAAAAGGGAGAATTTTTTACTTCTCTCGCAAAACAACTCTTGAACCACAAATTATGAATATTGGTGGTGCGGTGAATGTGGGAGATGAAATCAGAGTGCGAACGGGCCCAGAAATTGAGTACTATTCATCTAAAAATATTAAGATGCTCGGTAAACATTCTATAGAAAATATGATGGCCGCAATTCTGGTGGCGAGAGAACATGGGGCCAACCATGATGCCATTCAAAAAGTAATGGAAACATTTCCGGGATTACAACATCGTTTAGAGTACATTCGTAAAGTAGGTGGAGTCCGTTTTTATAATGATTCAAAGGCAACTAATGTTCATGCTGTCTTGAGAGCACTCGATGCTTTTAATGAGAATGTTATTTTGATTATGGGTGGTAAAGACTCTAATCTAAGTTTTGAAGCTTTAAAAGGGCCAGTGAAACGTAAAGTGAAAAGTTTGATATTGGTGGGTGAAGCTAAAGAACGAATCAATCGTGATATTGGTGATTTTAGTGAAACTTTTTTAATTGGAACATTTGAAGAAGCTGTTTTAATTGCCTATCAAAAATCACGAATTAATGACATTGTGCTCCTATCTCCAGGTTGCCCTAGTACTGATATGTTCGATAATTTCGAAGAACGTGGAGATTATTTCAGAGAGATTATCAATAAATTTAAATAAGTCTGATATAGTGCTTGCCACTAGAGTTCATAAGAGAAATATTTGACGACAGGTTTTATTTAGATTTTGCTGAAAAAGAGGCTGTTTTTCAAACAGCTTCTTAGAGCGTGTTTTGTAAAAAAAAGGAGTAGGTATGAAGGTATCAGAAAATGTGAGTGATAATCCCGTTGGATTACAAGGTATTGAGTTTACTGAATTTGCTTCGCCAAATCCTGAACAACTGCACAATCTTTTTTGTGAATTTGGATTTTCTAAAACCAGTCGTCATAAAACATTGAAAGTGGATCTTTACACTCAAAATGATATTCACCTTTTTCTCAATCAAACTCCGTCTTCATTTGCAACAGAGTTTAGCAAGTCCCATGGGCCTAGCGTTAGCTCAATGGGTTGGAGAGTCGAAAATGCGCAGAAAGCTTTAAAGATTGCGGTAGAGAGGGGCGCTAAGGCTTGCACTACTGGTGATTTGAAAGATGAAGATGGTCATTCTGTTCCAGCAATATATGGAATTGGAGACAGTTTGATTTATTTTATTGAACAGTGGAATAAGCCAAATCTTTATTCTCGTCTTGGATTTATTCCTCATGAGAATCCTGTGATTAAAGAAGAAAAAGGCTTTTTAATGATCGACCATTTAACTAATAATGTTCATCAGGGGACGATGGAGTACTGGTCTCAGTTTTATAAAAATATATTTGGATTTACGGAAGTGCGATATTTCGATATTAGGGGAGCCAAAACGGGTCTTACCTCTTATGCCCTAAAATCTCCTTGTGGTACTTTCTGTATCCCAATCAACGAAGGAACTGAAAAGAAATCTCAGATCAATGAATATCTTGAGGAGTATAAAGGGCCAGGAGTTCAACATATCGCTTTTTTAACAAAGGATATTTTGTTTTCGCTTGGAAAACTTAAAGGATCATCGATCAAAACTTTGGATATTGATGACGAATATTATGGTGAGATATTTACCAAATTTCCACATGTAACTGAAGATCATAAGGCCATTAGAGATTTTAATGTATTAGTTGATGGCGATGAAGATGGATACTTGCTGCAAATTTTTACTAAAAATATTATTGGTCCGATTTTTATCGAAATCATTCAAAGAAAAAATCATTATTCATTTGGTGAAGGAAATTTCGGAGCCCTCTTTCGCTCAATTGAGCGCGATCAACAAAAGCGTGGTTATTTAGAAACATAATCATTTTTTTTCAAAAGTAATTTAATTTATAGTTTAATAAAATAGGTGTGTTATCAATGTGACATACCTAAGATCAAATTTTTTTTAAAAGCTTACCCCTAAGCACTATTGAGTCGACTGACGATCATCAATTTTGCGTTGCATCACACGGGTGCCAAAAAGGCCCTGAAATCAATGGCATTTGTGTTGCAATACATTGCAATAGTTTCCATAAAAAGTTATTCATCGGAAATCAAATTGGGGGAAATAAGAATGATAACTTCTAAAAAATCAAATAAAGTTCGTTTTATATCTGGTGTCAGATTGGCTCTCGCTTCAGTATTAAGTTTGATGAGTTTATTAGTTAGTGTCTCAGTAGCTGTAAGCGCGCCTAAAACCTTAACCTACGCCCTGCTCGGTGAACCACCTAATTTGGATCCCTCCAAAGCTACAGATGCAGATAGTTTTTTTATTTTGGGACACACAATGGTTGGTCTCACTCGCTATGATGAAAAAGAAAATATTATTCCTGGAGTCGCTGAAAAGTGGGAATTGACCGATAAAGGAGCAACATTTCATTTGCGCAAAGATGCGAAGTGGAGTGATGGAAAACCGGTGCAAGCACAAGACTTTGTGTTTGCATGGAAAAAAGCACTAGATCCTAAAACTGCAAGTGAGTACTCTTTTATCTTATACCATATTAAAAATGGAGAGCTGATAAACCAAGGTAAATTACCACTGGATCAATTGGGAGCAGTGGCAAAAGATCCACAAACTTTAGTTGTTACTTTTGAAAAACCCTGTGGGTACTTTTTAGGTTTAACTTCGTTTGCGACTTATTTACCAATGCGAGAAGACTTCTTTAATCAAAAGAAAGATAAATATGCGTCTTCACCGGAGACCTTACTTTACAATGGACCATTTAAACTCACTCAGTGGGTACATGGGGCAAGTCTTCGAATGGAAAAAAACGATCAATACTGGGATAAAGATAAAGTATATTTGGATGTGATTGATATTCCTTATATTACTCCCGATTCTACCACACAATTTAATTTATTTAAAACTCAAAAGATAGATGTTATCCGTAGCTTTAATAAAGAGAGTTTAGTGAATGCTCAAAGAGAAAAATTTAAATTGAAAAAATTTAATGATGGCTCAGTATTCTTTTTGCAATTTAATGTCAGAAAGGGTCGAGCGACAGCAAATAAGAACTTAAGAAAAGCCATTCAAGCTGTGATGAATCCAACCGAATTTGTCAGTCGTGTCGTGGGTATTCCGGGAACTCAAGTTGGTTCAGGATTAGTACCTACTTGGGTCATGGGTGAAAAACAAACCTTTAGAAAAGAATATCCCTATACATTTCCAAAACAGGATTTAGCTAAAGCAAAAGAGTATCTCAGTAAAGCTATGTCAGAGTTAGGGCTCAAAACCCCTCCAAGTTTAGTATGGCTCACGGGTGATACCAATTTAACAGCCACTGAGGGTGAATATTTTCAACGGCTTTTTAAATCAACACTAGGGATTGAATTAAAAATTGATAAGCAGATTTTTAAACAGCGTTTAGCAAAAATGACGAGCGGAGATTTTGATATAGTCTCTGCTGGTTGGGGACCTGATTATGCTGATGCCATGACATTTATTGATTTGTTTGCATCATGGAACGGTAATAACCGCGGCAAATGGGAAAATGACGAATACGATAAACATGTTAGAAATGCCATGAACTCTGTAGATCCAAAATATAGAATGAGTGAGATGGGTGCTGCTGAAAAAGTTTTATTAGAGGAGCTTCCAATGATTGCTACCTATGAGAGAACGATCATGTATTCGCATACCGATAAGATGCAAGGGATTTTAAGACGTGTGATTGGAGCGGATCCTGATTTTACACATGCAAAAGTAGTAGAATAGCACTCTTTAAAAAGTAATAAATTTAGTAGATGTTGCGAATCTGAAAAGAATGTCTCGACAGCGACAATATAAGGTTGATGTTAAGGGTAAGATAAGTTGATTGTTTTTTGATAATAGAATTTCGGGATTGGGTGGGGAGGATTTTTGTTATCTTATATTTTAAAAAGAATTTTTGTGGGATTAATCACCGTATTTACGATTGCAACACTGACATTTTTTGGGATGCATGCCGTACCTGGAGATCCATTGTTGAGAGGTAAGGCCGTTAACGAGGTAGTAAGAAAAAATTTAGAAGAAAAATACGGATTAAATAAGCCTCTCATGGTTCAGTATGGCACGTTTCTGGTGAATATGATGAAAGGTGATTTTGGACTTTCATACACACAACAAAATAGAACTGTAAATGAAATCATTCGCGAACATTTTCCTGTCTCAGCGATTTTAGGTGCTTTGGCCATTATTACTGCAGCATTAGGTGGCGTCATCGGTGGAGCAATTGCAGCAGTCAAAAGAAATTCTTCTATTGATCGCGGGATTATGACACTAGTGATATTATTTGTTTCAGTACCAAGTTTTGTGTTTGCAGCACTTGGACAAGTTTCAATTGCTGAGGTGAAAACACGATTTGGAGTAGAAATTTTACCCGTGGCAGGATGGGGAACTTTTAAGCACATGATTTTACCTAGCCTAATTTTGGGGCTTGGTACAATGGCTTTTCTAGCAAGACTCATGCGATCCTCAATGCTTGAGGTTGTTCATCAAGATTACATTCGAACAGCTAAAGCTAAAGGGGTATCCACTTTACAGATTTTTTTTAAACATCAATTGCGTAATGCCGTTCTTCCCGTTGTCACTTTTCTTGGTCCCGCAGTTGCAGCAATCACCACGGGTGGTTTTGTGGCAGAAATAGTTTTTGCCATTCCTGGATTAGGTCGGTATTTTGTTCAAGCAGTTCAACAGCTTGATTATACCGTGATTATGGGACTCACTGTCTTTTATGGGGCCTATCTTGTATTGGTCGTGATTCTCGTCGATGTGATTTATGGATTTATTGATCCAAGAATCAGAATTGCGGGAGCCTGACATGGAAATGACCATGCATGAAAAGGAAAGAAATTTAGTGACAAAGAATGAGTATTCACAGGATTTATTTCAAAAACAAACAATGACTTCTAAAGAAAGCGCTTTGGTCAGACCTTCATTGTCATACTGGCAAGATGCTATTCGTAGATTTGTTAGTAATAAACAATCATTATTTGCTTTTTGTCTTGTTAATTTGTTGGTTTTCTTTTCTTTTATTGGACCTTTTATTTGGACCAAAGATCCTTCTAATCAAGATTTAAATAGTCCCTCGATGCCACCTAATATGGGTGAATTGGCAGTGGTAGTAGGAGAAAATGCTACATTTGAGCCACAATTTGTAACTGAAGACAAATCACAGGCCCAATTGCCCACTCTTGAAATTGGTAAGGTTAAAAATTTTAAAGTAGTTGGATTTCCCACAACTCAAAACATCGTTTTGTCTTGGGATTATGTTGCTGGTGCTTCAGGATATGTCATCTATCGTAATGAAATAAAACCTGAAGAAGGAAGCCCAGGTATTCCATTAGGAGATATCACCCAGGGAAACCAAATTTCTTATGAAGATGTCCAAAGTTTAGAAGCAAAAGATTATTATTATACTATTGTACCAAAAGATACGAATGGATTAGAAACAGCGAATTCAACTTTACTTAAAGTAAAGGCAATGAGTGCGATCAATGTAGAATCAGCGAAAGCTCTTGGAGTTAAATCAGAAGTGGGTAGTCGAGTGAGATTATCGTCGTCACCATTAGGTACAGATTCATTGGGACGTGATATTTTGGCGAGATTGATGTCGGGAGGAAGAGTTTCACTCTTCATAGGGATTTTTGCCTCGCTATTTTCAGTTTTATTTGGAATTGCACTGGGCGGAGTTGCTGGTTTTTTTGGTGGTGCACTTGATTCATTATTGATGCGTTTTACGGATCTTATTTCAGGTTTACCATTCTTACTTTGTATGATTTTATTAAATGTCGTTCTCAATGTTGGGCCAGGTGAATCAGGTGTTACGGCACTAATGATCAGTCTCGTTATATTGTCATGGACAGGGCCCGCTCGTTTAGTTCGCGGTCAAATTCTTCAAATAAGAAACAGTGAGTTTATTCATGCTGCTCGAATGATGGGAGCTAAACCTGGATATCTTATTGTTAGACATATGCTCCCTAATTTAATTGGTGTCATCCTAGTTACTTTAACTTTTCAAATTCCTTCAGCCATCTTTACAGAAGCCTTTTTGTCATTTATTGGCTTGGGAGTCGCTTCACCAGCAACTTCATGGGGGAGTATGTGTAATGAGGCCATTCAAACACTACTGACTCGCCCCTATGAGTTTTTTGCACCAGCAGTGGTGATCAGTTTAACAGTACTATCTTTTAATTTATTAGGTGATGGTTTAAGAGATGCTCTTGATCCCAAGCTGAGATCCAACGAATAGAAAGGAATTATATCAATGTCTTTACTTTCAATTCGAGATTTGAGAGTTGAGTTTTCTACATACGGAGGAACAGTGCAAGCTGTTCGCGGTGTGAACTTGGATGTTCAAAAAGGGAAAACTCTGGCTATTGTGGGAGAATCTGGTTGCGGAAAATCTGTTACAGTACAATCGATTCTTGGACTCATCCCATCTCCCCCGGGTAGAATTGTTTCAGGCTCCGCACTCTTTAACGGAAAAGAAATGCTGGGTCGTCCAATGAGTGAACTTAATAAAATTCGCGGAAAGCATATTGGAATGATTTTTCAAGATCCAATGACTTCACTTAATCCCACAATGAAAGTGGGAGATCAAATAATGGAGACTTTGCTCGTTCATGGAAACTACTCTAAAAAAGAAGCTCGCGAACGTGCAATAAAATTATTAGAAGATGTACAAATCTCAGAGGCTAAAAACAGAGTCGATCACTACCCTTTTCAGTTTTCAGGTGGAATGCGCCAAAGAGTCATGATTGCTATGGCGATTGCTTGTGAACCCGAGTTATTAATTGCCGATGAACCTACGACAGCTTTAGATGTAACTATACAATCGCAAATATTAAATTTACTTCGAGAGCTTCAACATAAAAATAAAATGGGTTTAATTATTATTACGCATGATCTTGGTGTTGTTGCAAGAATGGCCGATGATGTGTCGGTGATGTATGCGGGGCAAGTGATCGAACAAGGAACTGCCGAAGACGTTTTTTTTAAAAGTCTTCACCCTTATACCTTAGGCTTAAAACTAGCACTACCTTCACCATCGGTGGAACGAGCACAACTAATACCGATTGAGGGCGCTCCTCCGGATTTATTTTCTCCTCCTAAAGGTTGTGGATTTTATGCACGCTGTAAGCACGCCATGAAAATTTGTCATGAAAACTCTCCAAGAGAATTTTTTGAAGGTTCTCATATGGGACGTTGTTGGCTTCATCATCCACAAGCAAAAGGAGTAGAAATATGACTCCCATTTTAGAGATTAAAAATTTAAAAAAACATTTTAATATTGCAAAAAATAAAACTCTGCATGCTGTAGATGGAATTAATTTACAAATTTATCCGAACGAAATTTTAGGGCTCGTTGGTGAGTCAGGTTGTGGAAAATCGACACTGGGGAGAACCCTCGCTGGTCTTTACGAAAAAACCAGCGGTGAGGTCATTTACAAGGGTGAAACTCTTCCTCAAAAATATAAAGTTAGTGATTTTGTTCATCTCTCTCGAGAAATTCAAATGATTTTCCAGGATCCCTATTCATCTTTAAACCCTCGTATGACCGTTCGAGAAATTATTGCTGAAGGACCTAGATTGGCCGGAATGTGGAAATCAGGTGAAGTGACCGAAAAAGTAAAAGTCTGGTTAGAGCGTGTGGGTTTAGCCTCAGATCATGCTTCTCGATATCCACATGAGTTTTCTGGAGGACAACGCCAACGGTTAGGCATTGCTAGAGCTTTGGCCATGGAACCTAAATTTGTTATTTGCGATGAACCAATATCGGCTCTCGATGTTTCAATTCAAGCACAGATTATAAATCTATTAGCTGAATTAAAAAATAAATTTGGTTTAACATTGCTTTTTATTGCTCATGATTTATCAATGGTACGCTATGTGAGTAATCGTATGGCGGTGATGTATTTAGGATCCATAGTAGAATTAGGGATTAGTGACGAAGTGTTTTTTTCTCCTAAGCATCCTTACACCCAACTATTGATTGGCTCTAATCCAGAACCTGATCCAATTAGGGAGAAAAAAAGAGTTCATGTGGATTTAATCGGTGAGATTCCAACTCCAATCAATTTGGGCGTGGGTTGTCGCTTTGCAGGTCGATGTCCTAAGGTTGGAGATCGATGTCGAGTTGAAACTCCACTATTAAGACAAACCACTCAAAATCACTTTGTTGCATGTCACTTTGTTGATTAGATTTTTTAGTATTCAATAAGATGTTTGATGGGAGCTCCTTGAAAAGTCATCTTATTTAAATTTTTCAAATTAATTAATGTTACCACATCAATTACCGTAAAACCCGCACGTTGAGACACGTTAATAGCAGCTTGTAACGTTCCTCCAGTTGCAAGAACATCATCTACAATGACGATGGAGCCTTTTCCTTTTTGCATTTCTATAGTGGCCTCGTCATACTCCAACGAATAGCTTTCAGAGACTACTGGAGGAGGCAACTTTCCAGCTTTGCGAATGGGTAAAAATCCTTTTTTATGATAGGTGGAGAGTAGCATAGCAAGAATAAACCCTCGACTTTCAATTCCAGCAAAATAATCAAAACTATTAAGATCAATATTTTTAGTAAAATTTTGCGCAATAAAATCTAATTTCTTTGGATCTGCAAGGAGTGGGGATATATCTCTAAATAATATTCCAGTCTTTGGAAAATCTGGAATTTCCGTAACAAATTCTTTTAAATTCATACCACTGTCCTTTCGAAATTCGACACGCTATAAAGTATTATCCTTTTTTTAACATCAACTTAAATGTCACTGCCAGCAATACTTTGATTAAAAGTTAATTATTCAGGTTACAAATAATTTCTACTAAAAAAAACAGAATCTTAGTATGGGTAGTGGGTGTATAAAGTAACAGTGACTTCATTCTGAGTCGAATAGGAATGTTTTGTATTAGCTGGAATTTCAATTCGATCGCCTGCTCTTAAAAGAAGTTGTGTACCTGATACATTTAGAAAAAGTTCGCCTTCAACCACAATCCTAACTTCTCCAAAAGGATGTTTTTTTTCTATAGCTTTCTGATTTTTCAAAAAGGTTTCAACTTTAGAATCATGCCCCTCTGATTGGAGAATACTTCGTATTTGATCTAAACTTGGCGATGAGGCAGCTTGCCATCTTGAGATAAGCACTTGAGGCTCCTTTTTTATAACTGGCATTATGGCATAAATTGTGACCAGACAAAAGCTCTTAATTTGAGATCATAAACAGACTCAGCCTAAATTTTGAGCTTATCGTGGTCTTCGTGTTCTTTGAGAGCGAAATCGCTGAATAATTTCTTCTCGTCTTTGAGGTGTAAGTTGGCGCCATTTCTGAGCCCTATTGCGAAATAAATTTCTTTGCTCAGGTGACATAGCTCTCCATCTTTTAGCTCGTTCTTGAATCATTTGACGACGCTCAGGAGAAAGTTGCTTCCAGCGTGCAAAATTTTCTCGTATAATTTTTTTTCGCTCATCAGGCAAAGATTGAAAACGACTAAATGCCTCTTTTAATTTTAACTTTTCATTATCACTGAGAGATTGATAAGCTTTCCATCGTTGTTGTAATTCTTCTCTTTTATCTTGGGGTAGATTGTTCCATTTATCCATTGCGTTGGAGGGAGTTTCTTCAGCAAACGCCAATTTTGAAAATAGCTGGAGAGCTAAGGTGGATTTGACAATGAAAGAAATATTTTTGAAAAAATTACGGCGGTTCATTTGTCATCACCTTTATTTGAGTTTTTTGATTTTACTGATTCGTTAGTTTCATTTGAATTCATTAACTCATTCGACGGATTATTATTCTCTGAAGAAATATCTTCATTTTCAAATTCGATTAAGTTCTCCACAGTATCCCAGTGTGATTCATCTTTGAGAATTTCCATTTCAATTAAAAAGTCGAGATTTTTCAAAAGCTCTGGATCAATTTTTTCATTTCCCATTAACTTTCCTCCCATTGTTCTAAGATATCTAAATTTTCTAAAAGCTCAAAGTCTTCAAGCCATTCCTGTTCCAGTAGCATTTCGTGATTTTGCATAGCTAGCGATTCATTGGTCGCTGTTGAGGGAGTCTGAATAAGAATAGAATGACGTTCTCTTAACCAAAGAGCAAAACCAAGTGCGACACTGGATGTAACACCAAAAAACCAATAAATATTTTTTAAAATACTACGCTTCTTTTCAATTAAATCAATTTTATGCTGTTGAGCATTTTTTTGAAGTGCTGGTAAGACTGAAGTGAAAACAAGATCTCGATGTTTTGCAGAAACTTTATCTTCAAAGGACAAATTTTTCATAATTGCCCCTTCAGCTTTTCTTTTAAGCTTTGACGCGCTCTAAATAAAAGTGATTTAATAGCTTGAATTGATTGATTCATTCGCATGGCAATATCTTCGTAGCTTAATTCTTCTACAAGCCAAATTGTCAAAACCAATCTTTGTGTATCTGGCAATTCATCCATTGCTTGTTTTACAATTGTTATATCAGAGTTTTGTAATAGCTCAGTTTCGATACTTTCAACGCTGAGTTCAATTGAAGAATTGATGAGATGATGGATATCTAATTCATCATTAGTATTTTCAGAAAACAACTCTTCTTTTTTCTTTCTCATTTCATCAAAAACGGAATTTCTAGTTATTGTATGAATCCAAGCAATAAAAGTCCCTTCACCTCGATAGTTTCTGGCATTTTGTACTACTTTCATCCATACCGTTTGGCTAATATCTTCAGCCATATTTGAGTCTCCTCCTAGAAGACGAGTTGAATACCCTAAAACCTTACCAGCGTGTCGATCAAATAGGATTTTAAATGAATCGCCATTACCATCTGCAATTTCTAACATTAGATGGTCATCAGACTTTATTCTTGAATACACATGCACCTTCCGATTTTTTAAATTGTCTCATTTTGATACATTGTATATTTTTTTTATCTAAAACTCCAATCTAATTATTTAAGAAACGCTTCAAAATTAGAAAAGTTGCGGCCAAAACAAATTAAACTGTAAATATTTATTATTTTTAATTAAGGATGCAATTTCTTTTAAAAAAAGCCGTTATAGATAATGAAGGAAACAACCCAACAGGGAAAACTATAATCCTCAATAGGAGAACTTTATATGAAAATCTTATTATTGATGTTCGCTTTAGTGTTTGGCTTAAATTCAAATCTTTATGCAAAATCAAAAGGGACCAAAAAGAAACATGGACGTCAAATTGCTAGTCATGAGGAATCTCATGGGCATAAAAAACACCACAACGAACAAAGTAAAAAGAGTAAAAAACATAAAAAAAATAAACATTAGTAAATCCCATAATAGGACACTAAATTGTTTTAAATTAATAATTTAAAAATTATTTTTTAAATGCGAAACTTTTAATATTTATTATGCGTTCCTTTAATAGATAAATTGGAAATCCAAAAAATTCCATCTCCTGAACGTTATTAAAATGATTTTGGATAAAAGAATAACTATTAAAGGAGAATTTATGAAAAATTTAGATAAATACATTGGTGTTACATTAATCAGTACAATACTGTTATTGAGTTCAGCTTGTAATAAAAAAACTTCAAAGACTGAACAATATGTATCAGATGAAAGTAGCATCATTGAAGAAGTTTCTAAAACTATAGGATCTAATTTGGATGCAAACGAATCTTCTAGCTCTAATTCAATGAATAAAATTAGTGAAAAAAGTATGGTTATACTTGATTCAAACACGGAATGTTCTCAAATGGCCTTTCTTGCCGTTTGTAGTGTTGATCCAATTGATGGTTTAGGTGTTAAAAATGCTCAATTTAATTCATGTCAAATCGAAAAACTTAGAAATTTTCAAACTGTTGAATTGAATGGTTCTGTTCAGTTAAAATATTCAAGCAGTACTTGTGAACTTGAATCTGTAGGTGAGAGCGTAACTAGAACTTATAACATGCAATACAGTACAGCATATAATGCTTCAGTCACAATTACCTCTGAGGATACAAATGCAATTGATCCTGTGACTGGCGAAGTTATAAGTATTGGTGGTGGCGCTCAACTAACCCATGAAAGTTCAGGCTGGTTACTGAATATACTAGGAAAAAATGTAACAGTTAAAAATTCCAATGGTGTGCTCATTTCAGACTTATCGATCCGCACTGCGAATCCCATCGTTGGACATGGCTATCGTTACGATGGCACTAGAGTTGTTGATTCAGGGTCAGTAGAGGTCTATCATAAATTAGCTAAATTTAAGTCGAGTCTTAGTGTGCATAATCTTAAATATAACACTCAATGCTGTCATCCAGTAAGCGGAACAATTGATCTTAACTATCAAAGTGCAGAAAAATCATGGACAGGTGTTCTTAATATTTCGGGTTGTGGGACAGCAGAATTAACAAAAAGTGGAGAGTCAACTTCACAATCAATAAGTTTCAATACTTGCGAATGATGACAGACAGATTTAAACTTAAAACTGAACCAAGTTTTGACATTGGTTCAGTCGAATTAAAAGTGAAAGCAGTGATATTTATTATGAAAATACTGACCAAAGGGGAGTGTTTTCATAATAGGGGGTGATTGAAGATCATCCCCCCTAACTAACAGGAAAAATAACTAGTCATGATATAATTTTTTAATCATGGATAGTTATTTTCTAATAGTTTCTAAGCTGATAAATGAAAGAGTATTAAAATATGAAGTTTATGTTTATAAATATATTACTTTTATTGTCGTCAATACAACTATTTGCAGAAACAGATGATGTCACAACTAAAAATTCTAAATATGAATTTGGAATAAAAACTTTAGCTGGTCGAGACCGATATCTTGATAATGAGCTGTCTGGGTCTTATTTTTTTGATACTTTGGCTCTAGTAAACTTAAATTTGCGATCAACAAGATTTGAAGGCGTGGCGTTGAGTCGTGGCATTGATGTTGGACTGACTTTTCAAAGTTTCAGCGATCAAACAACTTCAATAGTTATGGGTGGAAATCGAATTGAAAATTCATTAGGACAAAGTCATTTGGAATTAAAACAGGCATTTTATTTTTTAGATTTTAATACTCTATTGCAAAAATCAGAACTTGCTGTTTTAGCAGATTTCATTCAATTCAGAGATCTTTCCAATAAAGAAATAATCAAACAGGATTCACTTGGCATGATTTGGAGACAGTATTTCAATGAGAGTTTCGATTTATCATTTGGTTACACAAAATTTATTGTTCGAAAGAAAAGTATTGAAAAATTAAATTCGCTTTATTCAAATTTTGTCCCTAACGGGACTGGATTGACTTTGGCAATAGGTGGAATCCTAGATCATATCCTTGATTTGAACTTTGGCTGGAGATTTACAAATTCACATAGATTGGAATTGTCACTTTGCAATTTTACACCTTATAAGGGTCAAGGTTTTGAAAGTGTTCTAACTGGAGTTGGTATAGATTGGAGTATAAATTCAAAATGGAAGACAAATTTTAATATTTCATCATCAAAAGTATCAAATGAAATAGCAACTCAATTTGTAGGAGTAGGAATTAGTTTTACGCCATAGATGTGAAAAAAATGTAAAATGAAATGTTTAATAAATAGGTATCGTTAATGAATAAATAGTAAATGGAGATTGTTAAAATGAATAAAAAAATATTTATGAAATATTTTAAAAAATTTTCAATTTTATATTTCAAACATCGACGAGTGACCAATGCTTCGTGTTCTGCTTCGAGTTCGTCGCATCGAAATGAATATAAAATCAGAGATATGGGTAAAATAATACAAATTAATTCAAAGAAAAATTTTAAACTGTTTGTTTTGGGCTTCCAACTCCTTATTATTTTTTTATCTTTTCAAAATTGTAGTTCAAATACTAAACTCAAGGATCCAATAACAACAGTCAATACTCCAGTTGATGGAGTTTCTGATCCCACTAACTCAAATACATCACCCGATAATACTAACCCTACTGCTTCATGCTCCGTTACTGATCTAGAGGCAACTATGACTTCAACTTTGAATGGAGTCACCAATAGTTCGGACTTCTCATTTTTAGTTGAAAGGCATGATGGTAGACAGTTTTCATATAATCGCGGAGTTTCTCATCTTACGGATTACTATGAATCGGCGTCCACATCAAAACTCGTTTCAGCAGTTATAATATTACGTGCAGTGGATAAAGGTTATTTGACTTTAGAAAATAAACCACAGGATTTTATTAAAAATAATACTGGAGCAGTGACATGGCCGATAGCATCTACTAAACCCCTCTATAATTACATAACACTAAGGAAATTATTAAGTTTCACCTCAGGGTTACTCGTTCCAGATTTGGATTCAACAAATATTAGTAATTCTATTGTTTGTCTGAGTGATGGTACGGCTGATTTTGAAACCTGCGTAAAGACGATCGGTTTTAAAAATAAAGATAATACGTTATCTAGCTCTCCTCAGTTTTACTATTCTTCTTCGCACTTACAAGTAGCGGGTTTGATGGCCATCAAGGCGAGTGGAGTCAGCTCGTGGCAAGATTTATTTACACAATTTAAAAACGAAACTGGACTATTTAATACATCGACTTATGATTTGCCTTCAGCAACTAATCCACGTCTTGCGGGAGGAATGCATTGGACAGCCTTAGAGTATTTTGCATTTTTAAAAGCATTTAAAAATGGTGAATTATTAAGTTCTTCATTAATGAATGAAATGCTTTCTGATCAAATTGCAAATTCTGAGCTTACATATTCACCACTTATTGTCGCCTTGAATGAGGCATGGCATTACGGTTTTGGCTCATGGCAGGAGTGTCAAAATACAACTTATAATTGTGTGTCTGGTACAAGAATTTCAAGTCCAGGTGCCTATGGTTCTTACCCTTATTGGGATCGAAATAAAAACTATATTGGAATTGTTGCAAATCAAGCAACGACAACAGGAAATTTTCATGAGGGGTTAGATATTGAACGAGCTGTTCGCTCTCAAGTAGAATCGTGGACGAGTTGTCAATAAGTTAACCAATAAAAGCTATAATTAAGAGAATTTAATTGAGTTATAGAAATTGATTCAAATATTAACTTTAAAAACCAAAAACTATAAACAATTTCGACAGCTGTATATTTCATTACAGTAGATTTTTTGAATTTTATTCTCTAATATTTATATATAACAAAATTTAATAACGAGTTATCTGGGTGGGGGATTTATGAAGTCAATTAAACATAGTATTAAAAGTGGTATTAAATTAATCTTATTAAGTTTTATACTAATAAGTGTTTATATGAATTGTTCGAGAAATAAATTTGAACCCTACAACAAGGATGAAAGTTCACAGCTTCAACAATCATTTGTGACTGATATTTGCCCTAATGGTGCCGCAAATTTTCCTACTTGTACAACAACAGCTTTTGGAAATTGTGTTAACGGAAATTCTAATCCTCCTGCATGTACAACAGGTGGATCATCTAAATGTGGTAACGGAGCAGTTGATTATCCAACTTGTTCACTGACTTCGACTGGAAGTTGTGTTAATGGGACTGTCAATCCACCTGACTGTAATAGCTTTGCTGGGAATAATAATTGTTCAAATGGAGCTACTAATTATCCAAAATGCGATATTATCAATACTTCATGCTCTAATGGTTCGACTAATTTTCCAATATGCGATAATAATAATACATGTCCAAATGGAGCTGTTAATCCTCCAAATTGCACTACAACAAAGAGTAATATTTGTATAGATGGTTCTACTAACCCTCCCATTTGCGATAATGGTACTGGAACAAGTTGTTCTAATAGTGCTGTGAACGCTCCTAATTGTACGGTAGATATAAATAATAAATGTGTAAACGGAAATACGAATCCACCAGATTGTACAATTGCACCTGTCGCTAGAGTTTTTGACGTCATTGAAAATATTTCTGGTTCATTATCTGCATACAGCGTTAAAATAGATATGCAATTCAACGAGGCGGATATTCATCAAAAAGGTGCCATCTTTTTATTTGGTATCCTTGGAAGTCGAATAATAGTTTGTACAAACCCTTGCACTCCAAATAGCACATGGAAAGAGTGGAATAACGCGATTTACGATTGGTCAACGACCGGATTAAGAACAGAAGTCGGAGTCTCTTCTAGTGGAATAGAGGGCCTTCAAACAATTTTAAATATGGTTTCCTTTGATGCGACGACCTTGGGAGGTTATAAGATTTATGCAGGTTACGGAAAAGGGAATGACGTTAATTCCGCAATCAATGAGATGTTGGGTTTTCGTTCTACTAGTTTACCAAATGGTCGTTATTTAGAAGTATTAACTGTACCTACCCAAAACCGCAATATTACAATTGCTGGACCTGGTGGTAGTTCACCTGGACCTTTGACTAGTTATAACTTATGGACCTTTATGCATCCATCTTATTTAGACTATGGCAAACCAGGATACTTCTTTATCACAGCCCAAGATTCCACAAATACACAAAGATTTGTATATAGACAAAAGTCTTTGGGAGTTTATGAATGGGTTGTTTGGGATGGCACAATTGCAGGGCTGGCGAATAATTATTATAAATACGATCCAACTATTAAAAATGAAGAATTTCAGTTTATAAATGGAAATGTGAGTGCGTACAGTGGATGGAAAGTTTATTCCGGTTATGGGAATGGTACTTCAGCTATTGATGCGGCAAATGATTGTTTCAATAATAGTAAGTTTAATGTGACACCTTTTACTCTTAATTAAAGTTAAGTCTCATATTGAGATTGAATTTGAAAAATAGATTTAAAAGATCGAAAGATTGAATAAATCGAAATAGTACCGATATAGAGTTCAACAGATGTGAAATTCATTACAGTAGATTTATTTTTATTTTTGAATTACGTTTGTTATAGATGAAAATTTTGGAGAGATCCAAGGGGGATAAAATGAAAACAAATATACAAAGAGGAGCATTGTTATTGATATTAAGTTTAATGCTCTCCAGTATTTATTTAAATTGTTCTGGAAACAAAATGGATCCTATTTCTAATGGTGATACCGGTGCTTTGTCCTCCAATAATAATGGTGAAATTTGTGCGAATGGGGCTATTAATCCTTCTAAGTGTACAGTTAATTTCTTTAATATGTGTGTGAATGGTAATACAAACCCACCGGATTGTACTGTTGGGGCAACTTCAGATACGTGTACTAACAATGCGACAGATTATCCTAAATGTATGTTGGCTTCTGATGGTACATGTATCGCAGGCGCGACGAATCCACCTCTTTGTACCGTGTATGCCTCTTGCGCCAATGGGGCCATGGATTACCCAGGTTGTACGCCTCCAACGGCAGGAGTGTTTGATGTCATTGTCACACAATCAGGAGTTTTATCTAATTTAAAATTACAAATACAGATGGCTTTTAATGAATCTGACATCAATAAAAAGGGTGCTATTTTTCTTGTTGGTCAAAAACCAAGACCTGAAAATCCTTTAGAGCTCCAGACTTTTGTTTGTACCAATCCGTGTAGTGATTCCAGTTGGGTAGAGTGGAATAATTCACCTGATGTGGATTGGTCAATGTCTGGCATTAAAAATCAAGTCGGAGCTGGTGGTCTGCAAACAATTTATAATAAAACTGGAGATTTGACAGCACTTGGTGGATCTACAATTTATGCAGGATATGGTATAGGTGAGACAGCTTATAATGCAGTGAACGAGATGTTGGCATATCGATCTGCATCTCTTCCCGGAGGAAGATTTTTACAATTACTTACAATTCCAGTACAAAAAATGGGATTTACTCTAAGTGGTCCTAGTGGTGGCTCTCCAGGTGCATTAGCTACATATGATCTATGGGCCCATATTTCTCCATCTTCAGCTGATTATGGACAAGCTGGATACTTTTTTGTAATGGCTAAAAATCCAACAGGTACGATAGTAAAAATGTATCATCTCAATACAACATCAAATAAGTATGAATGGGTTGATTGGGATGGAAACGTTAATAATTTGGGAGATAAGTTCTATAAAAAAGATACAGCAATTAAAAATGAATTTTTTAGTGTTTTTAAAGATGATGCTACTCCATTTATCGGTTGGAGCGTTATAGTTGGATATGGTTTAGGTGACAACGCAACTGATGCTGGAAACGATTGTATAAATAAGAAAAAATTCAATAATCCTGGTTTTGTTATAAATTAAAAAAATACTAAATCGAAATTTCTAACTCATCTACACCCCAGTAAACCTGGGGTGTTTCAAATTGTGATTAAAGCCATATTGAGACAATTTATCTTTTTAATTATTTATAAATAATAACTTCAAATCTATACTATTAATAAAAATTAAGGTAATATCTTATTATATATAAATAATTAATATTTGTTTATCAATGTGGAGTAGTTAATATATAAAACTCTTTGCATTAGTTTCAAGCTTCGATTAGGGGGAACAGTGTTCACTAAGTTAATTAAAAAAATAATGTCTAGGTGGTCATTTTACATCCTTAATATATTAATATTGTCAGTGGTCATAAGTTATCAAGCTTGTTCACAAAAATATTCATTAAATTTACAAAGTTTAGAGCTTCCGCCAAAATGTGAAACAGGTACTTGTAAGACAGGTCAGATAAATCCAGATCTTGATCAATTACGTCCACCGACAAAAGTTTTATTTGTAGTAGATAATTCACGAACAATGGAGTTATCTCAAGGGTACCTAGCAAATGGTGTGAAATCTCTTGCCGATAGTCTTCGTGGATTTGATGCAGATTTTTTTGTTTATTCAACGACGGATGCTCACCAAGATAAGTTAGATGCTGATGGGAAATTAAGAGTTGCTGACGATAAGCCAATTTTGAGCGATAGCCCTTTTCAATCTTGCCAGTGGAATGAGATTGTAGATGGATTGTCTGTAGTTAAAAGTGGTGGTGTTTGTCCTTATAATCAACCTATAAGCTATAGTTCTGAAATTATTAATTTAGTGAATCCAACTATAGCTTCAAATTTAAGTTTTAAAGCTATAGATGATGACTCTAAATTAAGCGAGGAAAGTGAAAAACTCTCTAATGAAATAAAAAATGTTGGCGTTGATGGTTCATCTACTGAAACAGGCATTTGTTCTTTAGTACGATCTATATATAATGATAATTCGAATAGTTTTTTTCATAAAGGTGATAATGCAGCAATGGTTATTTTGTCAGATGAGAATGATGCCTCTACACCTCAAAATTGTCTTAGTCGAGTGACACAAGAAGAAAATTATATTGGTAAATCATCAGTAATGCAAGATTGTAATCCTTTAACAGAAAAATGTACTTCTGTAGATTATGAAGTTAAATATGATCCTGTTAAAGAGCATCACATAGAAGTTACTTTGGATTACAAATGTAATATTCAGAAATATGTATCAACATGTCCGATTGATTCTAGCTGTAATGGTGGCGTACAATATACTTTTAAAACTTTAAGAGAAAAAGTAAAGTATTCATGTTTATCTAAAGTTCCATATACTGTTTCTTTTAACCCTAAACCAACTTATAATTATTCTCTAAATTATCAATGTGAACAGTTTGAGGATGGTGTATCTGTTGGATTATCATCATTAAATTCTATTGCTTATACTGGAACACCTCCTGCATCATGCATAAATGGAAGTGAAATTTCCTGTGATGATAATGCTGAGGCAAAAAATATTGCAGCACTAAAGTGTTCAGGCACAAATCAAATTTATAAACCCAGCTGTAAATTAAAATGCATTGTGGGTTCTAACCCTGTATTGAGTGATAAAACCTATAACGACACTGATACAACAGCTGGTGACCGAGATTTGACGGATGGATCAGCTTCAATCTTAACCGCTTGGGTTAATTCAAACTATCCAGGTTATACTTTCAAAAGCGCAATCAGAGGCTCGCCAGTTTCTACAGATGCTGTAGAAACTGCCATAGATGTCAATTGTACAACAGAGAATAATGTGGGGTCTTCCTGTGGCACTGATACAACGTCTTCAAATTACGCCAATTCATCCGCAGCTTGTGGAGGCAAAAAGGTTACGTCATGTACCAAAAAATGTATTCAATATACTGAAAAAAACAAAACTCAATTTTATATTGGATCTTCTAATACAGATGATAAAGTTAATTTTTGTACTAATACCAATACTGCAATTAAGTTTTATAAAAATGGAACAAGCGGAGCTGATAAAATTTATTATAGTAGTATTGAATCCTATGCCGCTCTTAATATTTTTCCTGGATCATCGGCAAGCCCTGCGACAATAGTTCCTGGTTCATGCGTTCGACTTGGTTGGATAAAAGATGGAGATCCTGGTGTTAATACGTATCAACAAGCACAAACACAACTAAAGAGTACAATGAGTAAGTTAACTTGTGATGGAGATTACGCAAGTGCATTTGATTTAACAAATGCATGTCAACCAACTAATACTAATTATTTTGGCATATCTGATGGGAGTAAAGTTTATAATTGTAAAGAAACAACAGGTGATGTTCTTAAACCCGCTTTGACTAAGGTTTATACTCAATTAGATTCAAATGCTGGTGACAATCTTTGCAATCAAAATTTTAAAGTAGGAGATGTCAATTATTTAAATCTTGCAAACTATTACAGTAGTGATCCAAAAACGTTAAGATCTGATGCGCCGATATCGTGTGTAATAAAAAGTGCATCGAAGAATGTTACACCTAGTGGTGTTATACTAGATAAAAAAATCACTCATAATTGGACATTTCCTTCGAATGTTGATGCAGATTCTAGTGCGGATAATTATTTAGAAATGGCATTTCATAATCGTTCCAAAGAACTTTTTGGTGAAAATGGTTACTTTGTTTCGGCTATCATACGTGATGCTCAAGAAGATACAAAAGTAGCTAGTTGTGCGCCTCTCGGTGCTGACCAAAGCTTAGGTACTAAGTATCGATCATTAGTTGAAGCAACAAGTGTTTTAACATCTACAGCGGTGAAGGGCGATGTTACATCTATTTGTTCTTCTGATTATTCAAAAGCACTTTCATCGGTTTCAAAGTGGATCACCGAAACAGCTCGTCGTTCTTATTTTGTACCTGAGGTCAATAGTAAAGGTGAAATCTTGGCTGTTTCTTTATTAAAAGAGAGTACCGGTGAAGAAAAACCTTTAACATTAGGTCTTGATTTTGAAGTAGTAGGTAATAAGGTTAACTTTATTAATCCAGTAATTGATCCAAAAGGTTGGATTATAAAATACATTTATTGGGAGCCACTTGAGTCAAATTAAATTCTAATTTTCATTCAGTTATTTTTTATTAGAAATTAATTAATATTATTAGAGATAGAAATATAAATGATATGTTCGCCAGTTACTAAAGTTAATACTGGCGAACATATTAAATTTAATTCTTTTTTGTTGTAGCAGCTTTTGCCTTAGTTGCAGAAGAAGTTTTGGTTGCTGGAACAGTAGTAGCAGCAACGCATTCATATGTGATCTGCCATTCTTTCAATTGAGTTGTCGTCGCAGTACTGTTAACATTGGTAGAGGCATCTGATCCAGATGTAACAGGCATTCCAAATAAAGTTCCAACTTGTTGTTTGTTACCATAATTAGAGTTTTGATTTGCATTGGTATTTGTCGTTTGACCAACCACAACTTCGCCTTCTTCTAGTACTTTTACTTCATTGCTTCCGCAGTTAGTGCTCATCATTTGAGTCGCTTTAGCGCGATCTTCATCTCTGTGCTCAGAATGAAGTGCAATTGTACCACCAGATTGTGGCTTCTTTTTAACATCTCTTGCGTAGGGTTGATAAGGCATAGTTTGACACCCAACAATTCCTAAAAATGCCAATGCAAAAGTAATTTTTAATAAACTCATATGTTCTCCTTATTATTTGTTTAAGCATTATTTGCCAATGTCCTAAACTTGGTTTTAGGGAAAATTTAATGATGGCACGATATATCTTGTCAAGATGTAACTGAGAAGAACATTTATCAGTTTTGATATGCTACAAAAATAGACATGAATAATTGTAATTCAAAAAACAAATCATTGAATTAAAGTGTCTCTTTATAAGTCATTTTCCATGATTTACATTAATTTAAATTGATTCATTATAAAACGCTAAAATTGAAAAAATTGAGTTTATTCAATTACGTGGTAAAATTAAATAATGAAATATGGAGATTTCTAAAAATAAGTTTTCAGGAATGATTATTTGGGGTTTTAACCTATCAACACCTGCACATTTATAGATTGATAGTTGCTACTTTTTGAAAAGTAAAAGCACTTTTAAAAAGTGGAATGGAGTAGGGGGAGTCATTATTCCTATCAATCAAAGGGTCTTATCATCTAAAATTATTTTTTCAATAAAATTTCTAATAATTTATTGTTTATTTAATACATTAACTTTGCAAAGTTTAAAGGCCGAAACTTTATCTGAAGTGGCTTTATTTTATCGATGTTATTATCAAATTACAGGTGTAAGAGTAAAAACTACTGATCTACTTTTAGATCAGGTTAAAAAAGGGAGTAAAACAGCAATCAGTGCTTGTCTTCAAGTTTTGAACTTAGCACAGCTTACGTCTACACCTAATTCTACATTAGTAAATTCATCAAATGATATTGCTAAAAAAGTTTTAATTAATTTTCACCGATTACATTACTCTTGGTTTTCATCAAAAGATTTTCCAGTTATTAGTTGGGGAGGACATAATTTTGATGTTAAAGATCTTTATGATGTAACAAGTCCTGCCTTATACTTTACACGAGCACTTTTTAAACCTGGTGTTCCTGTGAAAGATGTTATAACCACAAATGATTTTTTAACACCAATTAGAACACTTAGTTCACCTGTTCAGGGTCCAGAATCTGGACACACAGTTGCAGACTTCATATTCTCTGATGCTTTTAGTTTTGCTCCCAAAGGTGAATTGCAGGGAATGCAAGCTTCTGCTCCAGCAGTTATTAACTTCCCTGCAAATCCAATCAGTAAACCATACAGACCTGCCGGTAACGTTAATTTAAATATGACATTAGGAGGTGGTTTGCTTGGAACTCAGCCTTACTTGCTTCTTAATATTGGTTCTCTTAGCTCAATTGGAACTTATATGACTGATGGTGGCCTTAAAATGCATCGCATCTGGGGAAGAGCCGTGTTTAAAGACTTACTTTGTAGAGACCTGCCCGTGGTGAGAGTTGCTGATGTGAATAGTTTTGTTGATCCAAAAAGTTCAATCCCTTTTCGAACATCCAATGCTTGTACGAAATGTCATGCTTCTCATGATCGAATTTCTGGTGTGATTAGGGGAATGAAAGTACTTTATGTCGGGGATGGCGATGAGTCAAAAATGGGAGATAAAAAACGTGGAGGAAACTTTACCACATTTCATCCTGTTGTAAAACCACCAGAAACGTCTTGGTCCGCTTCTCCCGATGTTGATTATTATCAGCGTCCCACAAATGGACAACTCTTCTTTCGGGATTACCTTGGGAATCTGATTGATCAACCGATTTCAAATGTTCCAGATTTGGGAACAAAAATATCTGATCTCGATGATTTTTATATTTGTGTTGCTAAAAGATATTATTCTTACTTTACAGGAATAGAAATTGATAATGGAGATCTGGGCGATCCTAATCATGGCTTGTATCCGAATGCAGCCGAAACAGCCCATCGTGATATTGTGATAAAACTTGGTTTGAAATTAAAAACAAGTCAAAACTTAACTCAACTAATCACTGACATTCTTAATTTAGAACTTTATAAGTCCAGCGACTTTGGAATAAGGAGCGGAGTCAATGTCAAATAATCATAATCATCCTTTTTCACGTCGCAATTTTTTAAAAATCATGGGTTTAACGACTAGTTTACCCTTAATGCAAACGCCGGTTCAGATTTTACTCGAATCCATTATTCTTGGTGCACAACGAAAAGCAGAAGCAGAAATATTAGGAATTTTCCCTCGCCGTTATCTTCATATTCTTCAAGAGGGAGCTCCTCCGCGGTGGAGTTTTGATTTATTTTTAACTCCATACAATACGACAGCTTTTACTGGAAAAACGGCATTTGGAAATCATTATGTAGGGAGTGGTGGAGTTGCAACAGGATTAACTTATGAAACAGTACTTAAAAAAGGAGTGAATGTTCCTCATCTTTGGAATTTTCCTGTCCCCGCAGTGGGTGGCGGGATGAGGCCAATGGATGGACTCTTAGATAACTTATTATTATTGAGAGGAATTGTAGTCGGTAATCCAGATCATACGGCTTCGCAGGCGCTACAATTTTTACCACTCGGTTCTACACAAAGTATGACAGCACTATCTGGGGATCTTTCCACTAAACCTTTTCCTTCAGTGAATGCTTCAGTTGCTCAATTTAAATATAGTTCGAATGTATCTAAATCAGCAGTTACAATTTCAGAAGGGGGAAACATGTTAAATACTTTATTATCCCCATTTATTAGAAAAGATCTTGGAAGTTTCAATACCAATCGTTTAGCTCTCTCATCAGCTCTTGATGCCAGTATTAGTGCTTTAGATTCGGTGGCGAGTAACTTACATCCTGGTTCCGATTCTATCACATTAGCATCTCAATCGGCCAAAGACTTATTAAGCAGTGGTTTTGGAAATTTAACGACAGTTTGGGATTCGTTAGTTAATAAATATACAGACCTGATCACACGTGGCATTGATCCAACACAATTATTACCTGGAATTAATGATTTAAAAATTGCACCCAATGGAACTAAGGATTATCAAATTAATGGTATTATCATTACAGATCCTGATATTAGAACAATGATAACGACGTCTACTTACATTGGTCGCATGGCCGCGCATTTTGCGATGGCTGAATATGTTCTTATCAATAATTTAAGTGATTCTGTTGCCATTGCTCCCTACAGTTTTATAAGATTTAATATTAATGGAGCTCTTGAGTCGGGTCAAAATGATGAGCATACGACGTCTGCGATGGTTTCAAATTATTATAATTCGTTTTATAATTTAGCTTATTCGGCCTGTCTTTTAGAGTTAATTGATCAATTAAAAATAAAAGGTATTTTTTCTGACACCGTTATTGTAACGGGAGGTGAGTTTGGACGAAATCCACTTAATGATGGAACTGGTTCTGACCATGGTTATTTAGGTTCCAGTTCAGCCATTTATTCCGGCGCCATTGGTGGACCAATTGTACTTGGAAATATATATCAAAACTCTCCTCAGCCAAATTACTCGGGTACTTGGGGGCATGGAGCGCCTGTGGCAGAATTAGGAGAACCATTAAATTTAGCGCATTGGGCTTCAACAATTGCGTATCTTTTGCGAACTCCATCTCCAGTAACCGCTGGTGGTTCTTTATTGGTAGCTGCTGGATCCGATTTGGTACCAACAATCGAGAAAGCTAAACAGGTTTAGTTTATGAAAATAAAACTGATTACTTTCTTTAAACTTAAAAATGGATATCAAATTAGTTTTATACTTTTTTTGATTTTAATGACGGCCCCATTTCAAAATTGCGGCAGGCGATTAATCATTATTGAATCAGGGGAGTCATCTTTGAACTCAACACTAGATGCTACGGGAGTTCAATTGTATGCGAATAATTGTTCTGCTTGTCATGGGCCTTTAGATTCGACCACAATTATTAATAAAAGTGTTGTTGCTATTAAAAATGCGCTTTTGAACCAAGCCCAAATGAAATTTATAATTCTAACTGACGATCAAATTGATCATATTGTTTCAGCACTCAATTATACAAATATTATTCCAGATGCCAAATTAGATTCTGTGAAATACACGACAGTAGTTAAAAATAGATATGCTCTTAGCTCTGACTTTGTTGAACTATTTGTAAACGAAGATTCTCCAACCGCCGATGATACGGCTATTAAGGGTATCGTGGATTCATTGATTAGAACTCATCCAGAGGCTTTTGGTGGTAATTGCCAAAGAAACGATGACGGCTGCACACCTACAATTTGTGGACTCGCCAGTGACGTCAATGATTGTAGAGGAAAGCTCAATATCAGTGCTAAAGGAGAGCTAGTTCCACAAATGAGTGCGATCAGTAAAGGTTATATAAACCGGGCTTGTGAAGAAATTCTAAAATATGATCGCGCTGTCGAAAACGTCCTTAAAAAATCGGGCCTCACTTTAACGTCACCGATCAATATAGACACGATCTCAATGCTAAGTTTGTTTGTCTATTCTGGAAAGATCGTGCCTGGCATCGCAATTGATCAATCGATTGCCATAAGTAATAGTGCAAAAGGTATGGGTCTTGGTCTTACGGATCAATGGAGATTTTTAATTCTACCGTATTGTATTTCAACGTCCATTCATCTTTTGTAAATCCAATTAATTTCTAAAAAAAAGTAACTGGCTAGCTCGAATGAATTTTTTATACCTAGGACTCCGCACCACTCAAGCAAGCGGTGCTCGCCTTCGGGGATAAGAATCAATTCTTATTTGAATAGTAGAGGCATTCCCCTCAGGCTTCGCTCCGAACTGGTTCGAAGTCCAAGGTTTAAAAAATTCATTCGAGCTAACCAGTTACCAAAAAAAGGTAACGACTCAGGTTTTTGAGAGTTCTTCTCTGAGTAAAGTTGGATTTAACTTATTTTTTTTCTCTATAACTCCCAAAAATGTGAGCAGTTACAAAAAAAAGTTACTGTTCATTCGAAGGAGCTGGTGTTGTCAAATTACATAAAATGATAGAGTTGGAATTCATAATTTTTTGTTGATTTTTCATTTCTTGCACTTACGCCCCAAGACCAATTTTTTGAAAAGTTATGTCTGAGTTCTATTTCCTGTGATGGAAAACTACCAAGTTTTTGCGATTTATCAAGACCTTGTTCTAAAAACCACTTAGTGTCCAAAATTAACTTCATACTGAATTCATCCCAGCGAAACAAGACCCCTGCTTGAGGGCCAAGGCTCCAGAGCCAATGAGATTCATTAAAATGTTCTGAATATAACAGATGTGAATTGAGAAAAGTAAAAAGACTTATTCTATCATCAAAAATATTCCAAGTTTCACCGATTCCACCCTCTACTCCCCCCGCATAACAAGAGTCACAGTGAATATCATATACTCGTTTAGATGTGACCGAAAAATTCCATGAGGGGCTTTGATGAAATTCATCTCTTGGAAATAAGGAAATAAGTCGAAATAATGTAAACTCTTCTAATTGAGTTTTATTATTTAAAAGGCTTAAGGCTGATTTCTGCCAATGTCTGAAGCGAAAATTCATAAATTCAATATTAGCTCCTGGAGGATAGCTCCAAGAAGAATCTAAAAGATCGTGAAGTGCAAAACGTATTTGTAGCTCCTGATAATTAACAATTGATTTGGAAGTATTTAAAGACTGGCTATTGTTCGAAACTGATTGTGTCTGAACACTTGAACCAAGGCGGAAGCCGATGCGACCACTTTCATGACCAACATCAGGTCGGTTTTGAATAGGAGCTGTTATTTTCAAATCAGGTGATACAGATAAAATTTTTGCTCGCTTTAGAAGTAGATTGTTTCGATCTTTTTGAAGCGATTGAAATTCTAGATTTGTGATATTAGGATTTTTATAGTCAAAGAAATCCAGAATGGTATCTAAAATATTTTTTTGACTCTCTTCATTTAGATTTTCAAGTCCAGCTAATGAGTTATTATTTTTCCAGATTCTGAATTGATTTTTTTCATTTTCATTTAATAGATTCCATCTTTGATAAAATTTTTCTTCAACAGATGGTCGATAAGAAATTCGTTTAATGAAGTCCGGTTCTTTAGCAATAACTTTAACAGCGTCAGAAGGAATAACCCAAAATGAAATCGTTTCTGTCACTTGCAATCGAGGAGCTGCTGCTTCTAAAACTGTAAGCATATGAAACCCACAATTTTGGGTAAAAAAGTAATAATCGAAATACGAAAATCCAACTTCCCAAAGATGATCGACTAATAGTCTAACTTCATCATCCGTTAAATTTAAATCATAGCTCCAGAGTGAGCGTGATTCAAAATCATTATATTCTCGAACTTTATAATAATAGGGTACATTGGTAAACACACCTTTAAAGCCACCAAAAAGCCCATATAGAGCATAGAGGGCTGGATTATCTATATTCGCATTAGCAGCATAACCGATACCATGATCTAAAAGTTCATTAGGCCTTTCATAGGGTTCTAGCTTTTTATTAATTCGAAAAAGTGTATGACCAAAAACAGATCCTGGATTATTGGGATAGTAAGCAGAAAATACAATACTAACAGATTCAGGGTTAAGGTTTTTAATATAAGCATCATAAAATTTACATTGGACTACTGGAAAGCTGCTCTCTGCAATATGTAATCTTTCACTCAGCCAACGTTTGCGTGCCGGGAAAAAACAAAGTGGATGTTTATTAACAGGGAAATCATTTTTTGTAAAAAAGGCTTCTAGAGTCGCCTCTAGCTCGGCTTCTGGATTTTTATAACCATCCTTAGAAAGAAAAAAATTCTTATCTGTTACTTGGCTGCGGTGAAGTCCAAATACATTTGGTCTTATATGGAGAAGATCACGCCATTGTTTTTGTTCTGAGAGATGTAGAATTTTTGATTTTTCAATTAGAAATGAAACATTTGGGCTTGGTGTAGGGACCTCATCGAGTGCAAATAGAAAATTTTCTTGTAAAGAAAAAAAGGTGTTTAAAATAAGAAAAAGATAAAAAAAAATGGAGTTCTCATAAAGAACCCCATTCATCGGATTTTATTAGTACCCTGTCAAGCGATTAAGTTACCCTAAACGACATTGTTGCATTAAATCTGAATCATTTTGAATTACAGTAATAATGGAATCAGTAATTTCATTGGTCACGGTTTTTTCTTTTGTAAAAATTTGGTCATAATTTTTTTGCATGGCTTGTCCAAAGGTTGCAGAGTTGGAACAGCCCAAAATTTGAGAAAGGCCGCTGACAGTTTCACCACTTCCACGCGCAATATCCATTTGAATTGCTAATCGGTTTCCATGAATAAACTGATCCGATTTGCTGGCCACTTGATTTTCAGAACCATCAACACAATTCGATGTTCCCGTGGTAATACCGAACAATTGAGAACCGGTGTTATTAGTTGTTGCTGCAAAAACTTGAGATCCTGATTTGCCCATAACCATGGAACCTAAGCCACAACCGGCCATGCCGTAAGGACGAGAAAATTTCTTTATACCCTTACTTTTTTCGCCCGCAGCAAAAAGTGTTAGAGTAGAGGTTAGTATAATGAATCCAAGGATAATATTTTTCATTTTTTTGATCCCTTCAAAGTTAAATTAAAGTTGTGCAAGAGTTAGTGTTATTTTGACGGATAACTTTTTTAAGATTAGTGCCCAACTCGACATTATTGTCACTGCCATCATAAATTTGTTGAAAATTAGATTGAAGATTTGCCCCTACTTTTTCAACATTTCCACAGCCCCAAAGTGTTAAAAGACCTTTTAAGGTTTCTCCACTACCTTGAGCAATATCTTTTTTCAGAGAATCACTATTGCTTTCAATATATTGATTTGCTACATCAGCAGAAGAAACTTCGGTGCAGTTTGAAGTTCCTGTTGAAATCGCAGAAGTTTGAGGAACAACAAAATGATTTAATAGTGCAGCGACAATTTGTATTTTGCCTGGCTGATCTCTGAAAGCCATTGACCCCAATCCGCAACCGGCCATACCGTAGTTATAGGCAAAGCTACTTGATCCCGCCAATAAAAGCATGATTGCTAATATCCTATTTAAATAGTTCATTCTAACTCCTTTATTCATTTTTTACCTAAATTGGTAATTCATTTTTATTTTTATTGCCTTAATTTCATAAGTTTCTTAATTTCAGTGTAATATATTTACACTGTCAAGAAGCTTAGGGGTAATTATGAATAATATAATTTGGAGTTTAGTTTTAAGCCATTGCTTTTTTTTAATGAGTTTGCATGTGCATGGGGAAGGTGTAAAAAACATTAAAACCAATGAGCACAAGAATTGTGCAAATGAAGCGGGATGTACTACTAAATTATCTGGCTCAGAAGATGTGTCTTCAGATAATTTCAGGTGTGAAAAATTTAGAGATGGTGGACTCGTAGAATTAAAGAGTAAAATGCTAGAGAATTGTGATTTGAATCGACCTTTCTCATCATCGTTGTCTTTATTTGCTGCTGAAGAAACTTACCTTTATTGTTGTCACAAAAAATAGAACTTTAATATTTCAGAGGCATTTACATAAAAATGATAATAACCCGTTTAATTATAATTTATTTAGCTTCAATTTTTAGTTTTATAGGATGCACTTCACTTTTTTATTATCCAAAACAGGAATTACTCTATGATCCACAAAAGTTAAATTTAACTCCACAAGATATTTGGATCAATGAAGACGGCTACCAAATTCATGCATGGCTCTTTAATCCTCAATCCAATAGTGGTGATAAATCTGATATTCTCAAAAGTAAGGGGACTTTTGTTTTTTTTCATGGCAACGCAGAAAACTTAACGTCACATTATTTAAGCTTAGTATGGCTTCTTGATTACAATTATAGTTTTTTGATTTTTGATTACCCCGGTTATGGTCAATCTGTAGGGACCCCAACACCTGAATCTACTGTGAAGTCAGGAAAGTTAGCTTTAAAATGGGCTAGTAAAAATTTAGATTCAAAACCCTTGTATGTTTATGCTCAAAGTCTCGGAGGAATTATTGCTTTGAGAGCTGTTCAGGAATTAAAGGACCAAATTCCCATAAAAATGTTTATTATTGATTCTAGCTTCAATTCCTATCAAAAAATTGGGCGCAGAGCTCTTTCTCGTTCGTGGATTACGTGGCTGTTTCAACCATTAGCGTATCTACTTTTGAGCGATCAATTTGCTCCTGCAAAGCTTTCAACATTAAGTCCACTTCCATTATTATTTATCCATGGAGATGCAGATAGAACAGTTGAATCTCAATTTTCAAAAGAAATGTTCGAAGAGGCCCTTGAACCAAAATCACTCTGGATTATACCTAAGGGTTATCATGGTGGTTCATTTTATATTAATAAAGGTGAGTACCGAGCAAAGCTAATTGAGTTTTTAGAAAAATAAATTGATTTAAAACTGTCATATAAAGTGATTGTTATAGATTTCCTCAAACGAAATTACTTAAAACAACAGCTGAGAAATGCACCACCAATTGGAGCAAAATCTTGTTGATAGTATTCTCAAATATTCACATCGAAACAGTCTCTTAATTTGTGCACATCTATTTTTAAGTTTGCGGTGACTCGGTCATAAGTGATTGCATTCGAGCTCGCCATCTAAAAAGAGTTTAAATTATTTTTCCTTCTAGAGTGTGTAAGTGAGATAAATTTTGCATTACTTTTTCGATGGATTGACCATTCTCAAGAAAAAATTGAATCAATTTATCGGCCGGAGTTGATTTCTTTCTGAGGCGCTCTTCTATGATTGATAAATAATTTAAATTTAAATTATATTTAGATAAAGTTTTTTCACTTAATTTTAATAAATCCTTTAGTTTCAGAGCCGTATCTTCATCTTTAAAACCTAAATAGGAGATTTGTCCTAAATCATAAATTCGTTCCTGCTTTGAAGCTCTCCCAGTCAATTCTTCATTGAGAAACAGTGTCATAACTAATAAAAAGTAAGCGTAAAAATCTGCAGAGGAATCAGACATTTCACAAACTTTAAATTCGATTCTAAAGTTTTCATCGGGATGCAACTCAATAGCGGGTGCGACGATACTTCTTTTAAAGGTTCTGTAAGACTTCCCTTGCTGTCCTTTGTGTAGCCAAAGTTTACCATTGTAGAAAGGTGAATTTAAAGTTGGCAGTGCAATAGCAGGGGAATAATAATTAACTTTCGCTTCAAGATCATCAATATCCGCGAATAGTTTTTCAGTGATTTCATTTGAAAAACTGACGTTGATATCAGGGCCATAAGTTGTCATAACTTCCATTGCCCAAATCCAATAATCATGGCGACGTTTGTTTTGTGGACCACTAAATTTTATTTCAGTAGGGTGGTGTGAGAGAGACACAGGAGTTACCTTTGTCGTTAGCAGACTCGATTTCATTCTAGTATAAAGTGTTTCAAATACTGAAATGGTTTCATCAATGGAGTCACACACTGGAGTACGAATTTCAACACCTTTTGGAAGAGCATCGATGATGACATTATCTTGATTTGGCAACCCATAACCTTCAACAATAAAGGGCATTATTTTTTGATGTGGTAGCTCAGCGCTGAGCCCTTTTAAAGAGGGTAAATCATCAATTTTAATTTGAGTGAATAAATCATCAAGTTGTTTAAATGTAATATCCTTATACCAGAGTGGTTTAAAACTTTCTGAATTTGCAAGGCAATATTCAGCTTCGAGGCCAAATTTAAATTGATCCACTTTAAGCCCCCTTTCTTTTTCTCGTTTTAAAATACAACATCATTCCAGAAATCCATAAAATTTGTAATACAATAGCTGTTGGAATAAAAATAAATTTTTTAACCCAATCAGAAAAATAACTTCCCTGGTGAATTCTTAGCAGCCAGTTTGTGTGTCTTTTAGCAAAACTGAGCACGTCTCCTGTTTGAGCATGAATTTGCTTTTCCATATCGTCCTTATAACGAATGGAAAGATTATTTTTGTTAGGACGATAAATAATTTGATCAACTTCTGGGTTTTTGGTGAAGTCATCAAGTTTAAGTAGAGATTTCCCTTCAATAAATTGGGTTTCAATGACGGGAGGCTGGATGATTGGGAATATTTGCTTGCTCACTAGTATCAATCCAGAAATGAAAATAATTACAATGGGAAGAATAAATGTAATAGCAATAAATAGATGTATTTTTTTATAGGTTAATGCACTCATAATATGCAGGGCTAACTATCATCAAATTAGGGGTTTTTCTAGTAATAATACCGGTTCAATAAGAAATTGATAATTAAATGAGTCTTCCATTCTCAATGGCAATTATTGCAAGAAATTCAGCATTGATCCCACTCCATCGCCATGCCCGCTTCAATACGAGTGAGTTTTGCATTAATTTCTCTGAAAACGAGTTTTAAAAGCATTTACTGATTATCAATAATTTTCTACTAAGTTTTGTAACCATGACTTCCCATTTGGGGTTATTTTTTTAAGATAGTTTAAAGCTTTCTCTTTTGCATCAAGATCTTTGTCTTGATAAGCATTAAGCTCCAAATTTATATCCTCTATTTTATAAATATACTGATTGGTAAAATAGACAGGATCAAGAATTTTTTTACCAATAGCAGAATACCAGGCTAGTAGTGAGAGAGGTTCGAAATCGTTTGCTGTTGGATCAAGGACAAAAGGTACAATCTTATCTTTTTTTAGAACAAAAATTACGGGAGCAACATGTAAGTTCCATCCAACGCCTCTAAAATAGAAATGTTCATTGATAAAAACTTTGATTGACTTTATAGACATTTGATCAAGCATAATAGCAATTTCAAGTGCTCGTGCCTCACAACCGCCAACGTATTTATCATATTGTAATTTAGATTTATTTTTTTTAATTTCATTGAAAATTTCTTTAATTTTAGTTTCACTAACAACGCTAGCTTCGATATTATACTTAACAATGTTATAAGCTGGATCAGTGAATTTTACTGGAATAATAGGGAATACTCCAGATTGAATGTCCTGTTTAATTTGTTCAAAATTGTCAATGATAACTTCAGCCTGTAATTGAGATTCAAATGTAAAAATAATATATAAGCTCAAAAAAATAAATTTAATATTGCCATTCATATCCATTCCGATCCAAATCTGTAGGTTTATTTCCCTAAGTTTCAAATTAAAGACTTTGTATAAAAGAATATAATGCAAATGGGAGCCATATTAAACTGTTATTATTTAGACAGGATACCCATTCATATCATTTAAACAGACTCTTTGTGATTTCAAGTGTTTGATTTTACAAGTAATTTGACATTCCATCTCTCCCACGCCATGATGACTCCATCCCTATAATTTAATACCCCACTTCTTCCACTCAGGTCTTTTGGTTATAGGATCTACATGCTGACAATTACCTTGATCTCTCTTCCAGACTTCATGCTTAATCACATTGGATATGGCTCTTGTTATCCTAGTGCCTGCGTCTTTGAAACAGAGCAGTTAATACATAGACAGGAAATAATATTTAAGGTTATATATCCTCTATGAAAACTATATGTGTCTTTTGTGGTTCGTCTTCTGGAATAGATCCTGATTTCATCAAAGCGGCTATTAATTTGGGTGAAACTCTTGCAGAGTCTCAAGTTACTTTGGTGTATGGTGGTGCCGCCGCAGGCTTGATGGGAGTTATCGCTAATGCTGTTTTGGAAAAGGGTGGGAAAGTTATTGGTGTTATTCCAAAGTTTTTAGCGAGTAAGGAAGTCGCCCATAAAAACCTTACTGAATTAATTCTAGTTGAATCAATGCACGAAAGAAAAATGAAAATGTTTGAGCTATCTGAAGGCTTTATCGCTATGCCAGGGGGATTTGGAACATTGGAAGAAGTAAGTGAAATGTTAACCTGGCAACAACTTGGACTCCATCGATATCCCATTGGACTTCTTAACATCAATGGGTATTTCAGTCATCTAAAACTCTTTTTTGAAGAAATGGAAAAGAAAAAGTTATTAAAATTAGTAGATATGAAGATGGCTCTTTTTGAAGACAGTATTCCTAAACTTTTAGAATCTATGAGTAACTACCAAGCACCAGATATTGCAAAAGTCATGTCAAAGGCCACAAGTTAGAAGTGGGTATTAAATTGGTGGTATCCTTACAAATGTTGTGTGACTACAAGTTTATTTTGCCTGGCTGCTTTTATATTTTGTAAGATTAATCGTTTTATATGTATGGCTACTTGTTTTATTTGTTAAGGAGCATGAGATATCCATAGGTACTGACCTATAACAAATAATTAAAATCATAATTGACAATTCTGCTCTCCTTTACAAGGATAGTTAGACTATGAAAAATTATTTAATAAAATTATCTATTATTGTAAAAACTTTTAGTTTGTTGGCTTTTTTAGTACTTATAACTCGATGTGACTCCAAAAAGAGTACAGGTACTGGGGCTGTAAGCTCAACTTTGAGCTCAATTTATACCAATGTTTTAAGTAGAAATTGTGTTCAATGCCATGAGCCTGGAGCCTCTGCAACAGTCAATAATTCGACGCAAGTTGATTTTTCTTCGCCCTCAAGTGCTTATCAAACTCTTACTTCACTTACCTCTACTGGTATTTCAACAGGTAGTCAGTGTAGTAATGTTCCTTTAGTTTCAATTGGTCACCCAGAACAATCTTATCTACTTGCCACACTTTCTTCTGATTATTTTCATACAGATTTCTATCAAAATGGATGCACGCCTTATTCACCTGATGCGCATGGTGCAACTTTGAGTTCGACTGAACTGCACGCAATTGTTGAATGGATACAGAATGGAGCCTCCAATAATTAGATGATACCAAAAGTAGTGTTGTGACAGTTTTAAACAATGAAGAATATTATTATTTTTAAGTTTCTTCTATTTCAAATAGCAATAGTTTATTTTGTAGTTGTTTTAAGCCCTCAGGGTCATCTTGCAGAATTTTTTTAGTGAGCACTGATTCCATTAAATCGTGTTTCCAGTTTTGCAAGTCCTTATCACTGAGAACTCGTTGACGATAAAGACCCCAGAGATATTGGAGATGCCATTGATTTTTAAGTGCTACAATACTTGCACTCTCCATTTGTTTATTTAAAGAATTTAAGGTTTTTTGCATTTGCTCTCGAAGACCCTTTGAGTTCAAAGTAGAATAGTGACTGTGATTTAATAATCCATGCACCAAATAATTAGTTAATGTTTTAAACACTGTTTGACCGATGGATCCGTTTTCATTCGCAAATTTTTGGCAATTTTGTAGAGCTGATTGCATTAGATTAATAGAAGAATTTAAATCAGAATTGAAAAGCAATTCAGCGAGTTTGATTTGGGCCTGAATTAAATTAGGTAAGTCCTCTTCTAATAAATCGATTCGTCTTTTTAGTGCATGTATTCGCTCCTCTTTTGATCCCATTTGGGAAAGAAAGCCCTGAGCAATATTATTTAAACTTTTGGGGTCAAATTCCATTTTTCTAAAGCGACTATCAATTGGTATTTTCTGTAATTTTTGCTCAACTATTTTTTTAAATAAATTTTGAGATTCTGTGAATTTCCCCAATTTAAATAAAACATAGGCTTTATTTAATCGTATCTTAGTTCGTGAGGGTTCATTTATTTTTTCAAAATCTGGACCAATTTCTAATCCTGGTTTGAATTTCGGTTCTGATTCTGAACTTGGTATTGATCCCAGTTTTGAACTCGCAGTAGTTTCTAGTTTTTGATAATACTCTAAAGCCTTTGACCAATTTTCGGTGAGTGAAGAATAGAAAGCGGTGCGCTCAATAATTTCGGGAGTGAGTTGATTTTTTGGAATGAGTTGAATAGCTTCCACGGCAGCTTTATTTTGATTGTTTAAATAAAGTGATTGGGAGTAAAACCAGAGAAATGACTGATACTCTGAGTATTTCTCTGAATTTTTCTCTGTGTTCTTATCAGTGTCATCAAAACCAAGATTTTTTCTAAGTTCCCAAAACTTTACGCTTTGACCATAATTTTGACTCCATAAGTGGAGCAGCCCAAGATTAGTTAAAGCAGCAGCTTGGACACGGGGATTCTCTCGTGCGAGATCCGATGCTAATATAAGATTTTGGTGAGCATGCTTTAAAAGTTCAGCATTCATTTCAACACCAATTTGCGAAAGTTTAATTTTTTCTAAATAAATATAGCCAGTGATGAGATATTTTAAGGGGTCATTTAAATCAACTCGCATTTCGGAAATAGTTGTTAAAGCGAGATCAAGGTTTTTAAAATAGTGTGATTGATTGCTTTCATCCAAAAGAAGTAGAATATTTAACCACTGGGCACCATCTGGAATGGCCCCATGATTTTCCAAATAATTCAAGCGTTCTATCATGTTTTTACTTTGATTAATTTCTTTCATGGAATTGAAATATCCTGAATGGGATTCTAGATCATCTGTAAGACTCAAAGATTGAAAAAAGTAATCAGCAGCAAATCGAGCGTTTTTCTTTTGCCAGTACCCATAGGCTTGTTCGAGCGCTGCTCGGATGACAACTTGACGTGCGTAAGAAAACTCGGTGCTGGATTTGGGAGTATCTCTTAACCAATTGGCAGCAATAACATTTAAATTTTTAAATTCTTGATAATTCAAAAAATTGAGAATGCACCTAACATTCATGGCCTTACGTAGAAAATAGTTAGAATTAGAATCGATGTCAAAAATGGTTTTGGATGCATGTTTGTCTCCGTCGTCACTAGATTTAAACTCTCTTAATAGTTTATCAATTTTTTGAAATAAAACGACTTTAGCTTTTTCATCTGTAGCACTTACAAGAGAGATGACATTAAGTTCATTTTCAAAAAGGGCTTGAAGCTCTTTATTTAGAGTTAAGGTGTCTTTAAAATCTAAAATGATTTTCTTTCGTAGCGCAATATCTTGCAGAGTTAAAAGATCAAGGAAATCGTAAGCGTAGTAAATTTGTGATTCAAGCCTTAGTGATTTAGAGCTTAAAACTTTTTTATAAATAATAACCCATTCAGATATTTTTTCTTTTGTTTGTGGAATCATCTTTTGCATTAAATGAAAGTAAAGCCAATATTCAAAGGGTTTGTTATTATTACCAATTTGTTGATTTACCACTTTTAAATTAGGCTTTTTACCGATCATTGCTTGTAAGTTGAAAGAAACCAATTTTGTGAAAGAATCCAGAGATTTGATCGATTCCAGTTTTTTTATTAATGCTGTCACGGCATCCCTAAATTTCAGGCTTATGACATTGGAAGGTTGAACTTGTTCCAATTCAAGCGCTTGTAACAGTATTTCAAAAGCAAACCAATTCGCAGTATCTTTATTTTTAGAACCTTTTATTTTATTAAGATAAAATTGTGCAGCCAAATAGTCTTTGGCCATAACATGGAGATACAGCAAGCTTTGGTCAATGCGATGAAGTTCATCAATATCATTGTTGCGAAATTTTTGAGTATTTAAAATAAGAATTCTATCTTGGTAAGTTCGACTGGTGGAAAAGGAATCTGAAAGTGTTTTAGAATCCCAATTATTAGGAACTACTCCTTCTTCAGGTAATTGATAAATATCAAGTGATCCTTGAAAAGCACAAGTTAAAAATAACTGCTTTTGGTTTGAAAATGGATAACTGCAATTAAAATCCATAGGAGTGAGTTGTTCAATTTTTAAGTCATTACTATGTGATATTTTTAAGTAGTCATTAAGCGATTCGAATTTCATTTTCCAAATGACAGAGTTATCGTGGCCATCAATCGTGCCATCGTTATTCGAATCAGCCATATAGTGTGAAAAATACAAAGTCTTTTCATCTTCTGAGATATTCATTAGTCCACTAATACCGGGTAAAAGTTTTGATGGGATAAGATTTTTTTCACCAGTCTTGAGTTTCAATATTATAAATTGTGGAATCTGATTAATGACTTCGCTATAAACAATCAATTCTCCATTTAAAACTCCAAAGGCAGAGACTATAGGAGATTGAGACGTGGCGATCTCGCGACGAGAGGAAGTAAGAATATTGTAAAGGACTAATTGATATTTTTGATTATATTTTTCTAAATAAATAAATTCGTCGTTTGTATGCCAAAACCCCTGAGATCTTTCTATTTGAAAATTTTTAGTAATATCACCAATACATTTAATTTGAGCTTCACTTAATGGAAGTTTGTCAAATTTTATGGACTCTTTGGACCAACAAATATCTCCATTAGAATTATATTTAAAATACGTCAATACTAATTGATTCTTGTAATTGAGCTTTCCTTGAGACGAATCAGCATCTTGAGGTAGGAGATCTTTGATTGCGCCAGATTCAAGATTTTTAACCTGCAGTTGAGAAATCATGTTAGCTTTTTTGGTAAAGACTAAAAGCTTATTGCTTGTATCAATCGAAGAATCTAGTTGATCATCAGGTCCTACAGTTAGTTTTTTTAATTTGTTCAACTCTGGATAGTTTTTATTTTTATATTCAGATTTTGCATTCATTGATAAAAAAATAAGAATTAGGAGAGTTGACCAAGTTTTCATTATTCAACTCCCATTTCGGAATTAAGTACTTTATATAATTTTTGATTTTTTTCATTTTCATTAGTAGAAGTTTTTGGCAGCGGCACCGGATTCTTTTTCTTTAAATTTTGAGTCAGAGATTCTTCAAAGTCAGGCCACTCTCCTGCCGCTTGTTCTTGTAGCACCGTTTGTCTATCAATGATGTAAACTTTAGGCGTACAACTCATATTCGACATTAAAAATAAAATTGTAATGATTGGTATTAATAATTTTCTCATAAGTCTTCCTTTTTTGGCGTAAGGGCTTTGTCGATAAAACTTTGTATTGAAATTCCATTGATTGCTTGATGCTGATTTAAACCCAAAGCTGATATATCAAGATCCATGTCCATATTACCTTCATTAAATCCTAAACGAATTTGAGTGGGTGATCCTACTTCTAACCAAGATCTTATTTTATTCATTTTTTCATCTAAATAATTAGGGTCAACTAAATTAATAAAGGTAGAAAGTTGTTTTCCACCGAGTTGAGTAATATCCATTCGTCCATTGAGAGTTTTGTTTACTAAAGATAAAACGATCCCTGTACGAGAACTGAAGGGTAGGGTTTTGGTGCTTTTAGGTAAATACTTTTGCGGCAGAATATCTGCTAAGTCGACATTAGTAATTCTGCCAAGAAATCCCGTTCGTTTATTTTTTGGAAAAAGATCAATAAATAGTTCTCCATTAGCTGATCCCTGTATAAAATTTAATGAAAAATTATGAATTGAAATAAAATTTTGTTCTAGACTTATTATTCCTTCAAATGGCCCATATGTTTTATCAAGCCATTTGATCTGTCCAATTCTAAGAGGAACGGTGCTTCTTATAAATGGATCAATTCGATTATAATCAACGCGTTCAAAGGGATTTTGAATGAAAAGCTCTTGAAATGAAAAAAGATCATTATTACTTGTATCGATTTGGAGTTTTTCTAGAATTGGAATTTCGCCATTAATATCAATCAACTTTAAATTATCAGCTTCATAATTGAAATCTTTTAAAGATACTTTTGTATCCAATTGAAAGTTAAACTTATTTTTATTTAATTGAGGTTCATAAATAACATGAAACGGGATACTCAGTTTACCACCTATTTTTTTGTGAACGAGTTTTTCCATAAGACTGAATGGTAGTGTGCTTTGGATTAATCCCTCTGCTTGTGTTTGCTTGCTCTGCATTTCAGTTTTAGCACTTAAATTTAATAATTTGGACGAATTTGTTTTTAAATTGAGTTGACCTAAATTATTGTTCCATTGTGTTTCTAAAGTTAAAGTTGATTTTTCATTTTCAAAACGAAACGGGCCACCTTTAAAGTTTAAACTAAAATTCCAAGAAAATGGTAGATCAAAGGTCCTAAAGGAGGGAGTGGATTGAGACAATTGACCCTGTGTTGAGAGATCTATTGTATTTTCTGGAGTTAGATAGTTTCGAGCTTTTGCAGATTTTAAATTTTTTGATTGGCTCGTCAATTTCCATTGAACTAATGTGGGTATAAAATCATCGAATTGGAATAAATGTTTAGAGTCTTTTGATAGTAATAATTCGAGTTGTGAATCAAAATTTTCTAGAGTTAAAAAGGGCTTAATTGATTTTAATGATTTTATCGTTGAAAGTGAATTCTTTTGAATTTCGATCTTATTAATAAAACTAGATAACTCTAGTGGTTTCAAATGATACACCCACTTTTCATTTGGTTGTCGTTCAATATCAATTTTTGCTTTGAGATTTAATTTAGAAAGCATGAGGTTTATAATTTGTTCCGGTAATTCATTAGAAAAAGTTAAATTATCTTTGAGGTTTGTTTCAATATTAAGATTCAAATGACCTGGAAATATATTAACTCTTATTGCAAAATCCATATTATGAAGTTCAATAATTTGGGTATTAATTTTCCCGTTTATGAGTGATGAATTTTTTTTATAATTCACCGATAGGTTTGTGATATTTAATTGCTTTAAAATAATTCGAGAGCTGGGCGCAAGGAGAAACTCTTCAATGAGTGAGCTTTCTTGGGCTTGTTGAGGATTGATTTCTTTTGTATTAGAATCTTCAATGGTCAACGTAATTTTTGGCTCAATGATATCAAAATTTTGTATTTCTATTGATTTGGTCTTCCAATCAAAGAGAAAGCGGATTCTAACTTCATGGATGGCCAAATCTATTTGTTTGTGTTTAAGGCTAAATTTGGTAAGAAAAACTTCATTTTTATTAAAAAAACCAGATTGATCAAATTGAAATTTAATTTGATATTGTTCAGAGGCTATTTCTTGAACCTTTTTAAGAACATAATTGGGTCCTTTGTAGTATAAAAAAAATCCTGCTGCAAGGATAGTAAGTATTAAAGTAAGTGCAATTACTGACAAAATTATGATGATTTTTTTCACTCGTTCATAGTGTCCTTTTTATTTTAGAGAGTAAATATTTATTTAATCCCATTGGACAAAAGCGACTTGCATCTTATAGGGCTACAGGGAAAGTGACTGGAGATCATTAAACAAAAATGCTGATTTTTATTGCTTTATATGAAATTCTATGACAGTTGAAGTGGTTAGATAGTTGATAATATGGAAAATCAATTCCATTAGGCACTATTCATAAGGCCATAAGGCACTAGGTAAGTAAAACAAATCATGAGAATTATAAATTTCAAAACAGTTAATATTCTGCTTTCTTTACTTGGTTTTAGTCAAATTTCTGTTGCTAGCACATACTTTATTGAAGCAGCTAAAAATGAATTACCCCCTCCACAATTAATAGCTATTTCATTTGATGGATCCAAATCTATTGATATGTGGGATTCAACGGTCAAGATGGCAAAGAATAATAATTCGCACTTTACTTATTTTATAAGTGGGGTCTATTTCATAACCCAAAGTAATAAAAATATTTATCAAGGACCCTATCGAAACCCTGGTAAATCGGATATTGGTTTTGGCTCCGACGAAAATGATTTGAATAAAAGAGTAACAAGAATGCAATCAGCAGTTACTGAGGGAAATGAGATTGGATCACATGTCAATGGTCATTATGATGGGGGTCAATGGACCTATGAAGATTGGCAAAGTGAATTCAAACAATTTCATCAATTTGTTGAAGAAGTTTTCTCTATCAATAAAATGCAGCCTATTAAAGGATTTGACGAAAAATCATGGGGTGCACAAATACGTGCGCTCATTAAAGGGTTCAGAGCTCCACTGCTAGCCATAAATGAAAATTCAGATAAAGTATTAAGTGAATTTAGATATACTTACGATGCCAGCAGAACAGCCGAATTAGGTAAGTGGCCCTATAAACTAACAACTACAGATACCTGGCAATTTCCACTGGGATATATTCCAATAGTTGGAACAGCAAAAAAATCCATAGCAATGGATTTTAATTTTTATTATTTTGACTCTAAAGGCTTGGATGATGCAGTTAACTCTGAGACCTATTCGGATCGATATTACGAAAGTCTTATGAATTATTTTAATAAATCATACAATGGACGTCGAGCACCTTTAAATATTGGAAATCATTTTTCTAAATGGAACGCAGGAGCCTATTATAATGCGTTAGAGAAGTTTGTAAAGACGGTATGTAACAATCAGAATACTCCTGATGTTCACTGTGTGAATTATTCTGATTTGGTTGAAGAAATGAATTCTATGCAAAACCAATATCCAAACGTTTTAGCTCAATGGATTAAACAAAATAAAGTAAACAATGTTGAAAATAATTTTTCTGCAATTATGGACTTAACGATGACCTATGATTTAGAAATTGATCAGATAATCATCGATCCAAATAATCATGAAGCCTTAAGCTTCGAATTGTTCGGAGATAGTGTATCCAAGTTCTATCGAGAGTTATCAGCTAGTAGTCTTCAAAAAACTGGTACCACAGTAAGTTTTAAAGTATGGCCTTTGGATCTATCAAAAAAGGAAAAGTTAAAAGTATCTATTCCACAATCTGAGAAGGAAGTTTTAAGTACGAATTCTTTAAAACTAAAATTCAAAAAAATAAGTAACAATAGAATTCGAAGTACCTTTAATTATAAAACTGCTATTAGACATTTAGGTATAGGTGATGGTGCCTATACATTCAGCATCGTTCTTCATGAGCATCAAAATTTAAAAAAAGTGGAAATTCAATCTGCGACTCGTGATATTAAAATTGAAAAGGGTCGAATCACCGAAATCGAGGACCAAAACCAAGAAAATAGAGCCCGTGAAGCGGAATTACCTGGAGCTCATATGGGTGAAGAATAATGGAAACCATTTCAATGAAGTGAAGTGAAGTGAAGTGAACTCAAGTTAAAGAAGGAAAAGAAGATAGAACGTTTTCCATTCTATGCATTGCCAGCGCCTTCGCCTTCTTCTTGATCCTCGGAAGAATGAAATTCCTTTAGTCTTTTTACTTTTCCAGGCATATTTAAGACTGGCTTATAGTGTTGATGTGTATTTAATCTTTCTGTATTATTTTTTAACAACTGTTCTGATTCAGGTGCGGTTGCCATCATTATATGATTATTATGAGTCATTAATTTTGATAGTTTCGATTCTCCATAGCAGACATTGAGTCGGTCATTATAAGCTCTCAATAAAGCTTCTTGATAATTACTATTTGGGTTATTACTTTTATTTTTACAATTCCCCGTTACATCAATAGATTGATCATGAAGCTTGGATGAATAAATATAAGTACCTGTAATCTTGTTATTAATACTATTAGGTAGTAGCATATCAAGATCACCAAACTCTTTTAATTTACTTATTTTGAGATTACATCCATTTTTACTTTTATTCACTTCGGCTTGAAATGATTCGTAATAGACTTCAGTTCCTTGTGTGATAATAACCTTATAATTTGAATAGATTTGAAGATTTATTTCGCTTGCAAATGTAAGGAATGGATTTTTTGCCTTAAATGTACAATCAACAACCGGCAAATCGCTTTGTGGATCAATACTTACTTGATTTTTTTGTTCACAAAAACTGTTTAATGTAAAAAATGTTATTGAAATTAGTAAAATCTTTTTTACATCGAGAATAGTCTTAATTTTAAAGTTTTTTATTCTTTGTGAGTCCATACTGTTTAGATGTGCAAAGCTAAGGCCATTTCAATTATAAGATTTTAAATGCAATAGAATTATCATAATTCAAAATATTCTCAAATTAAGACACATTAAGAACAATTTAATTAATTTGAAGTTACATTCGTGTTAAAGTGATATATTTTAATTTTCTATAAAGTGAAAAGTGTATTGCAAAATTTGGCAGTCAATAAAATCTGTCTATTATGTAAGTTAAGTAAGTTTTCCCCATTAAATCCTCTCCAGTCTAAAACAAATTTAAGCAAAGTAGAATCTCAATTTGATACAGTTAATTTTTGATAACATAACAGTCTAATCTATTTTTAAAATTTCAGAATACTTTTAATTTCTAAACAAGCAATTTGGGATCTAAGAGCTTTTCAAGTTCTGTTCGATCAATAGAGGTCATTTCTGAGGCGACATCAATAATTGCACGATTTTGAGTGTAAGAGGATTTAACTATTTCGACTGCTTTGGCGTATCCAATAATGGGCGTGAGTGAGGTAATGAGAATAGGATTTCGACTGAGATTTTGTTCTAATTTATTTTTATTTATTTTAATTTCTGATAAACAATTTTGAGCAAGAGCCAAGCTGGCATTGCCTAAGAGACTAATGCTTTGTAAGATATTATAAGCAATGACTGGTAACATTGCATTCAGTTGAAAATTACCAGATTGTCCTGCTATGGTGATAGTGGTGTCATTTCCAATAACTTGTGCGGCAACCATAGTTACAGATTCTGGTATGACTGGATTCACTTTCCCAGGCATAATGCTACTCCCAGCTTGTAGAGCTTTTAATGTAATTTCGCCAAGTCCAAAGAGCGGTCCGCTATTCATCCAGCGTAAATCATTTGAAATCTTCATCAAACTCACAGCGATTACCTTGAGTTGACCAGAGAGTTCAACCATAGTGTCTTGAGAGCTAAGGCTTTCAAAAAGTGAACTATTAGGAATAAAAGGTAATCCTGTTTCATTTCTCAATGCTGCTGCAAAAAGTTTTGAAAATTGAGGATGGGCATTAACACCTGTACCCACGGCGGTTCCACCTTGTGCAATCATATACACGCGTGGCATGGTCGAATTGATTCGGTCCATGCCCTTTCGGAGTTGGCACGACCATGCGTTAAATTCTTGGCTTACTTTTATTGGAAGTGCATCCATTAAATGGGTGCGACCTGTTTTTATTATAGATTCAAACTCTTGAGCTTTTTCATCGATAATTGAAGCTAAAATATTTAAGTTTGGAAGTAAAAGTTTGTGACATTCTATAGCTGTACTTATATGTATTGCAGTTGGAATGACATCATTGCTACTTTGCCCTAAATTAACGTGGTCAGTAGGGCTTATTTTAATATCTAAATAAGTAGAGGCGAGATTTGCAATCACTTCGTTTATATTCATGTGAGTGCTTGTTCCTGATCCCGTTTGAAACACATCAACGGGGAAGTGTTCTCTATAGTTTCCATTGATAATTTGGTTACAAGCCTTAATAATTGAGTTTCCAATATTGAGGTCGAGCAATTTTAAATCCATATTAACTTTAGCCGCAAGTTTTTTTACCAAAGCAAGTGTTACAATAAATTGCGAAGGCATGCGTAAATCGCTGATGCGAAAATTAGTGATAGCACGCTGAGTTTGGATGCCATAAAGCGCATCGATGGGAAGACTCATTTCCCCCAAACTGTCCTTCTCAATTCGGATATTTTTACTTGGCAAAGAATTTTCCGAAGCATTATCTGAACAGTGATTTGAGTTTGGTTGAGATGTCATCAAGTAGTTTTCGATTTTAAGGGCTCTGGGCTAGAAGTAGCGGCAACGACTTCTCCGTTTACAATGGTAACTCCATCCATATCATAATGTTGCTCCAGATCAGCTTTAGCTTGTTCCATTTCTTTGATTGGATCTACATCTTTTTCTTGTTTTATTTGCTGAGAATGACTTTGTTGACGGTGAGCATTGGAAGTTGGAGTTGGAGTTTGAGAGCGATCCATTTCGGATAGAAAAGCAAAATCAACATCATCTTCATTCTCATAGAATGGTTCAACATCTGTAATTTGATACCAATCAAATATCATATCGTAAGGTCGTATTAAATCGAAACCATAATGTTTTACTTTTTTATAAGTTTGTTGTGATGATTGATAGATTTTCATATTGACCTCCTCGGTATTAATTATTGCTATTCGATTACATTAATCACAATTTAAGAGACGAGATATTTAATAATAAATAAGAGACATTTAAGCTCTGAATTTAATTTTTTCGGCTATCAAATATTATGATTTTAAAATAATTATTTGTCATTGCAGAATTAAAAATCAATTTCTTATTAAAAATAAAATCGACCACCAAGATCGGCAGTAGCGAAGGTAAAAGTCTTAGGTGCTATTCCGAGCCCGAGTCCTAATTCTGCAAAAAGCCCAAGTCGAATTTTAGTAGGTAAATATTCAATTCCAAAAGGAACTTTTAAAGCGGTGTTGACGCCGTTATTATTTTCATGATCGAAGAGCTGATTGCTCGATTTATTTTTCCCCATGGATGCTAAGAACCCAACTCCAACATAAGGAACAATATTTTTAGCATAGCTTTCGTGAATTAATTCTTCTGTAGCATTTCTAAAATGAATAATATAATCAATTCCAATGGTAGTGTTATTATCGACAAAAGCGGTGGTAAAATCCCAAGCTTGATATTCTGAAATCCAATATTTCAAGTTGATTCCGGTAGTAGACCCCCACTTTGCACCTAACCCAAAGTCATTTGTTTTAGTCTGATTCATAGGTCGTTCTAGACTTTTAATTGTCAAACTAGTATCCGTTGATTCAATTGCATTAAAGCACATTCCTAAAGAAGTACTTAACGAAACCACTGTTAAAAATATATATTTTGTTATTTTGCTTTTCATTTTTTCCCCACTTTTTTCAATATAAAATTAATTTTTAGAATTCTATTTCTCAAAGGCATTTACTCTCTCCATTTTTTAGATAAGCAAAAGTGGGGCCATTATTTACTAAACCTGAAAATAACGAGTCATCTGTTGCTGAAATAGATCGAGTATTTTATTTCTTAATACTGAAGTACTTTTTGAGTGAGTAACAAAGTATTTTAAATTTGCCAGACTAACTAATTATAGGATTATAGGAGGAATTATTCCTCTATAGTGTGGAATTTTAACCCTAAATATTTGAAAAGAAGAACCAAAAGCATTTTATCTAACATTGATTTTGGTCTGAGCTTTGCAAAATGCGAAAACTTGGTAATTGGTATTTTAGGTATGATATTCTCTAGTGGTTTCATTTGCATTTGTATAAAAGAGGAGATTGAATATGAAAAATTTCATATGGAGACATTTATTTGTTCCATTGGATTTAAAAAATATGAATCTATTAAAATCAAGACGATGTCATTTAACCCATTTGACGTTTGTATTTATAAAGCTACCTGCTTTGTTAAAAATAATTTTATCAGGTTTCATTTTAATTTCGATGAATGCATGCAATATATCGAAAAAAAATAATAACAGTCCGCCAATTAATGAAGTCATGTCACAAGCAAGCCTTTCCGAGCAGGGTAAGAAGATATTTCGATTCGATACCTTTGGAGATGAAACCCTGTGGACGGGTCAACTCAAATTGAATGAAGTGATTAGAAGTTCAATCGATCCGAAAACGGCATTGGCCGTGGGGTTAAAAGTTGATTCTGAAGTTTTGCCAGCATCAGTGATTAATGGAATTCAGGATGGAAGTATCAGTTTAACGAATCCAGATACAACAGTCGCTTTAATTAAGCTCAATTCTATAGTAGGAATTATAGGTACAGTAGAGTCCATTGAAGGCAAGGATACACTAACTAAAGTTGGTGTTAGTTGTGCTTTGTGCCACTCTACAGTTGATAACTCCTTTGCACCTGGAATTGGGAAGCGCCTTGATGGTTGGGCAAATCGAGATTTGAATCCTGGTGCCATCATTGCTTTATCACCAGTTCTTACAGCAGCTCAAAAATTAGTTTATAACTCTTGGGGCAAAGGGAGGTATGATCCTCGCTTCAATCAAGACGGCATCAATGGTCCACAGGTTATTCCTCCCGCTTATGGATTAAATGGAATTAATCGTATTACTTCAACAGGTGATGGAGAGAACATCGCTTATTGGAACCGCTATGTTGGAGTGACTCAAATGGGGGGGCATGGAACTTTTTTTGACTCTCGTACAGGTGTGAACGTAACAAATGGTAATGATGACTTGATCAGCAGTAAATTACCAGCACTTCAAGCCTATCAACTTTCATTAGAGGCTCCACCAGCTCCTGCTAATAGTTTTGATACTGAGGCAGCATTAAGAGGTAAGTCCATATTTGAAGGTGCTGCAAAATGTACTAAATGTCATAGTGGAATTTTATTTACTGATGCCAATGATCGTCTCCATCCATCCAGTGATATTGTTAGTGAACCAGAACCTAATGGCGTGCCTAGCTATGCTTCACGAAGTGCAACCAAACAATATCGAACAGCACCACTAAGAGGTTTGTGGCAACATCCACCGTATTTTCATAATGGAACGGCTTTAACCTTACTCGATGTCGTCAGAACTTATAACCGTAAACAGTTATTAGGTTTAAAGGAAAAAGAAATATCAGACCTCGTGGAGTATTTAAAGTCATTGTAATCGAGATTGCTGGAGAATAGGAATGAGGTTTGAGTGACTCTTTCAATTCATCAATAATGTGTAATTTTTGAGATTAAATTTATGATAATGGGCCATTTTATTTATAATTAAAACAAATAAAATTATTTTAATTTTATTAAAATAAACAAACAAAGGAGTTCACAATGAAAGCAATGTTGCTTATCATCACTACTGGTCTTATGACTATCGCTATTAACACTCATGCCTGTAATGTTGTGCCTAAAGGTATATGTTACATCGAAGAAACAGGACAAATTGTATTCGCAAATACATTTTTTAGTCTTGTTTCAGAGAAAGCAGCACAGGACGGAGTCACTTGTACAATTGGTAGAGTCAAAGGAAAGCAGTCTGGCCGTATGTACAATACAAGCGGAGTCAGAATAGAAAAAGAGCTGGGTTGTTTGTCTCATAAAGAAATTAAAGAAATCCAGCTTGCTTATGGACTTGCAGGTAGTTGTAAAAAATATACCTGTCAAGAATTCTAAGAAAATTGCAATAAAACCAACTTTTGCATTAGGGCAAATAGAAAATTATTTAATGTCTAGTTCAATTGTTGTCAGCATATTAAAAAATGATGAAGCGTTCGATACTCATTTCGAACGCAAGATTAATTATTGAAAGTGGAAATGTGATTTGTTTTTTTAACGATGAAATAGGATTTATTCAGCTGAATCTAGTTAAATCTGGGAAGCGTGCCAAAGGTAAAACATTTTGTTCAAGATACTTTTGGAGTGTGAAGAATTTCCCAAGCTTTTGTTGTGCTAAAAATAAGTGCAATTATAATTAAAATTGAACACGAGAATTCAGCGATGAGCTTGATCTAAAATGACTAACAGGTTAGGCTTTTTAAATGAACACTTTGAAATCAACTTTATTATGGTCAGTGATAATATTTTTTTTTAGTTTTCCATCATTTGGTTTTGAGACTCTGTTTGAAGACCAGTTTATAGACGATTGTTCACCTATTCGCAAAGAAATAGCAAGACTTCCAGAGGCGGGAGGTGATGTTGTGATACCGAGTGGAGATTACACGTGCCGATCTCCTATTGTCATAAATCGAAATTCTACTCGTTTAATTGGTATCGGTGACGTGATCATTCGTTTGGCTAAAAATGCCAATTCGCCTGTTATTATAATGGGTGAAGCACTCACTCCGCCTCAACCGCTTCATGATATTCAAGTGCTTAATTTAAAAATTGATGGAAATCGTTGGTATCAAAAATTTGAGTGTTGGGGTGGGCCTTGTGATACAGGATCGACGACGTTTATTAGGAATAATGGTATTACAGTTCGAGGCGTAACCGATGGTCTCATTCAAAATGTATTTATAACTAGTGCTAGATCTGGTGGTGTTGTCACAGAAAGAGGCTGTTTTGACCTTGAGGTGGATCATCTCACATCAATGGATAATGAATTTGACGGATTTGCAGGTTATGAAACATTTGGAGCACGACTAACACATTTGAACTTATCGAATAATAAAGCGGCTGGGATCTCGCTCGATATTCGTTTTAATGGAAATTTATTTAGAGATGTGAAAATCGAGAATAATGGTGATGTTGGAGTTTTTATGAGAGATTCCAGTTTTAATATCTTTGAGGAAGTCACGATTGAAAATGGCGGTAACCATGGCGTTTTCTTGGCAAGGGCGGAAGATTTTTCCACCTGCTCCATCAACAATGATTTTCAAAATCTTACAGTTACGCGCGCGCGTGGACATGGTTTTCGTCTCAATGATTTTTGTGAAGGAAACCGGCTCAATGGAACAACGAAGTTAATTCAAAATAGAGATGGTTGCATTGCTGAGCCCGTAAGTGGGCAATTAGAAATAATGGGGGAAGTTGTATGTCTAGAATAAACTCAAGACTATTGCATCTTTGGTTTCTGTCTATTATTTCTATTTCATTCATTCAATTTGAATCAGTTAGTTGGGCCGGGTCAGAAAGAATTGTTACAGTGAAAGAGAACCAGCTTGTGGTCGATGATGAAAAACAGCCTCAGCTTTTTGGAGCTGAAGTTCAGTATTTTCGATTGCGTGGTGGTTATGGACCTAATATTTCGAGAGAACGTGTTTTAGCTGTGTGGAATAAAGCCCTGGATTACTTAGTACAAGCTAAAATGAACGCCATAAGTTTCTATATTCCCTGGGATTTTCATGAGTATGCTGAAGGAAAATTTGATTTTACTGGAACTGCTGATGTAGATCATGATGGATTACCTGATTATCCATCTCGAGATATTATAACTTTTTTCAAACTGATTGCTGATCGAGGTATTACTCGCATTATGGTTCGCCCTGGACCATATATTAACGCAGAATGGGGATTCTTGGGTTTTGGCGCGATACCCTCATGGTTTCATGAAAAATTTCCTGACAGTCACATGAAATCACCATATGGATTAAGAACCAAACTTTATGACTATCATAATGAAAATCTCATTCGATATTCTTTCAAATGGTTTAAGGAACTGAACAATCAAGTATTAAATGCACGGATGGGGCCAGGTAAGCCTATTATTTTTTTACAGCTCGATAATGAAACCAATTATCAGTGGCAATCAATTTATAATCACGATTATGGGCGGTCTTCAATCTTGCGTTACCAAAATTTTTTAAAAGATTTATATCAAGATATGGGAAAATTAAATCAAGCCCATAACCGCAAGTGGGATCGCTGGAGTCAGGTGCAGCCGCCCACAAATCAAGGTCGAAATATTTTTGAAGATCAAGACTGGTACAGATTTGCAGATAACACTATTTATCTTTTTTTGAATAAAATTCGAAACACCTGGCAAGATTTAGGAGTCCTTGAACCGCAAGTATTATTTACTTTAGCAGAAAGTTACAATGCTCCATTAAATGGAATTCTTCCGAATTTTGTATTAAGAAATGCAAAAGATACAACGGGGCTTATGACTGTGAATCTATATCCCAAAACAGCTGAAGAGCCAGGACAACCACTATTAAATTTTCCTTTTAAAGCGGACCTCGATGTGAAATCAGCCGACGAAGCTAATGATAGTTACTTTGGTTCAAGACAAGAGTGGGTACTCGGACCTGAAGTTCAAGGTGGGTGGTGGCGTGGAATTAATATTAGTCCAGAGTCGCGTCAGCAAACCTATTTGACGGTTTTAGGGCACGGCATGAAAGCTTTTTTTATTTACTATTTTAATGAAGGGCAAAATTGGGATGTTGAATGGTCTTATAATCAAATAAAACCAATTTATGATCAGTTGCGCTGGGAGCGGAGATTAGAAACCGTTCCTATAGAAAAACTACCCGAAGATTTTTGGAATGAATTACAATCAAGAAGTGATCGAAGAGTTTTAGTCGGATTTGATGTGAGAGGAATTATTAAGCAGAACCTGCAAGAAAGTAAAGAGCTTTACTTTGATTCTCCGTTAGATGGTTCTGCTCGTCCTCGTAAGCATTACTTTCAACTCAAAAAAATTGGAGAACGAATTGTGTTCCCCTACAAAGATTTTTTGGCGCGCTCCCTAGAAGTTCATGATGAGGTTGCGCTTGTTAAAGATAGTACCAGTCATTTACCAGTAAAGGATAAAAATATTCCATCAGTACAAGCGGCGGCAGATTGGACTGGTGGGCTTTTGGGTTATTTGATGAATGCGAATATTAATCCAACTATTTTACATGGAGAACTCTCTCCTCAAAGTAGGTTTAACGAAGTTAAAGTTTTAACTCACTTAGATACAGGTCTCAATGCTACACGAACAATTACAATGTTTGAAAACGCAATGACACAAAATCAGACGGTGATTAATTTTTTGTCTGATAATATTGCGCAAATACTAGGATTCAAATTCCCATCAAAATTACAAATGGCACGTTACACACAAGCTTCTGTCCGCTTAACTTTTTATATCGACCAAAATGGTCATTTACAGTCCGCTGGGCAACAGAATACCACTCCTATATCATTCATGTCTTCGACTCCTATATATCAGTATGAATTGAATCCAAAAAATGCAGACTGTGAGGGAGTTTTGTATCATGAAAATAATATTGTTGGATACCGATGTAGAAAAGGTGATGCGACCTTCATTCAAATTGGTGCCCTAATTTTCGAAGATTACAACTCATCTGTTTATGGACATCTTTTAAATCCTCAAGAACGTAAACAGTTTTTAACCATACTGATGGATGAATCCAAAGTCGTATCTAAAATGGCGCTTTCCACTCTGGCCTCACAAACTGTAGCTTTTGCTCGGAAGGATCCTAAAAAAGAATTGCTTTGGGTTACCGTCAAAACAGGATCGGAGTCACCGCAGTCACAGTTGTTAAAGATAAGCCCTTTGCTTTTACGAGATTCATTTGAGATAAACGAGAGTGATTTTGATCATAAGAAATTAAAGTATCGTATTACAGATTTGTTATCACAGAAAAATGAAATTATAAACATTCAAGATTTAATTCAAAAAGGTTTTAAAATAAATTTGCCACCCAATGGTAGTACAGTGTACGTTTTAAAGCCCCTATAGCTTTATAAAACTTTATTACCATTCAGCTAGTATAAAATGCATCCCCTACGATTTTGTTTAAATACATGCTAGTTGCGATTATAGAATTCCTAGAAAAAAATTTTAGGACGAATCTTCATATTTAAATAAGTCATCCTTGATAAGGATAATCCGTGGCAAGGATGACTTTATGAAATTTGCTAATCGAGATCAATGTCACTACGGTCTTATTAGTGAATTTAAAATGAATAAATCAATATATTAGTACTTAGAAACTCGTTTTGAGGCTTCTTCAAAAATATTGTCTAGATTAGTTTTGCTAATCTCCTTATTATTAAAGAAATAGCGGGTTTGAGTTTCATTAGAACTAATCTTTCGCGACTCTGATTTAATTTGGGCTTTATAGTCTGGCAAAAGAACGGTCCAGTTTTCAAAGCTACTTTCTTCAAAAATGCTATCCGATGAGTTCGATTTACTTTTTTGAATAAAACCAGAGGAATAATAGACTTGATAGTCATCATAATAAGTTGAAGTCACATTAACAGAAAAAATATCACTTTTTTCATAAATTACTTCCGTTTCAGAAGACGTTCGATGTGCTTTTGCCTCATTTGAAAGATCCATGGTTTTTAAGTATGTGCTTGCTGGAGTTCCAAATTGATTCAGTGCAAATTTAGAGTTGATCACAAAATGATCCATGAAATCATAGTTATCATTAACAGATGGATCCGTATTTTTGATCACTTTAGTAACATGAGTAATTGAAGCAGGGCATTGTTTTTCACCAGAGCCATACACGTCTAAATTGAAACCCAATTGATGATCTGTTCGAGTTGAACCAGGCGAAGCACCTTTTACAACAAAACACTCACTTCGAATTTTTGATATAAGTGAATTTGTATTTGGAAAAGAGGAAGAAATGGTAGAGCTATCTCCTAAATTTTTTACGATTAAAAGAGTTTCTTTTACAGGTATTAAAACTTCTGCAGCATGAATCTTTTGTTCCGATGAAATGGCTTTTAACTCGGGATCATTAAAAATCTTTTCAGTTGAATTTTTCTTGGAGTCGTCTTTTTGGCATGCTCCAGCAAGAGTGAATAAAAAAGCCAAGCCAACAAATTTCAATTTTTTAAAATTAACAATCTCATTATTGATTGTTGTATTCGGAAAAGTTTTCATATTAAAAGCTCCTTGGTTTTTTTAATGTATGAGGGGGTGATAAGTTATGAAGTGATCATTTTTCAAATTTAATGTCAACGTATGAGTCGATTAAAAATGTCACCATTTAATTAAAATACAATAATTCATATGGTAAAATCCCCAAAAAATAAAAATGCTTCAAAAATATTCAGCATATTTAGTTCTTGCAAAAATTATCTGATCATTGATACTGCTTTAAAGCAGTATTTAACGCGTGTCTTGACTGAATTGAGTGGAGGTTCACTTGAAAAAAAATATTTTGTTTTCTGTCCTTTTGTTAGTATTGTCCACAGCTTGTCAAAATAATTTAAAGGATAAACCGAGCGCAGGAGTGAATCCACCAAGAGAAAACAAAGCTTTTGAAAACAAAAATAACAATTTTTGTAAACCAGTATTTTCATTAGCTAAAGTGAACCAATACAAGATTGCAAATAAAATTTCAGAAAAATCACTTTTCTTTGATTATGATAAATTTAGTTTTTATCACTCTTCGCTTGCTGATTCATGTCAATCAGGATTCTCTCATATTTATTATGTTCCTCAATTAAATGCTGTAGGAATGGCAAAATATATTCCTAATACAGATGAAGCCGAAAAGTATATGAAAGTTCAAGTACCAATTCAGTGGAAAATACCCGATGTAGAATTACAAAAAAAATGGGCTCAAGCTTTCGGAGCCAATTCAGAGATGTTTGAAACCAATAGTGCATTTCTTCCATTAGTTGAGCAACCGATTCCTCAATGGGTGTACGGTGATGGTGTGGAAATTCAAAAGCCAGCATTATTTTTTGATAGTTATGGGACTGCTATTATAGAATTTAAAGTTTTAAAATCTGAAGGGTTAAGAGCATCCAATTTTTTAAATCGACTTAACAAAGGTCAACAAGACCTAAAACTTGTTACCGGAGAATTTTGGGAAAATAAAAAAACACCAATCAATGTGATCCATCTTATTGGTCAAAAATCGGATTATGCGCAGTCAATATCATTCCATTCTTTTGCATTTGCCAAAAAATTATTATCGGATCTTTGGGAAAAAAATAAGGAAAGACCTGAATTACTAATAAAACTTCAAAATATTATAAACGAAAGTCTTCGATTTGAAAATAGTAGCGATGTAGAAAGGGAATTTAATCCGATTTACGTAGAGTTTTATGAAAAGCTTTGGATACCGAAGGGCCCAAGTTCCAGCAATGTGTCGGAGTCCTTTCGTTTTTATATTGATTCACTCTATTTTATTAAATCCAAAAAACCGGAATCAATCGCCAGTTCTTACTTAAGACAATTTCTATTTTTGCAAGAAATTTATGAAAGTGAAGCATTATCGCTGAATGAATCAATAAGATTAAAAGATGAACTTGATTTATCAAATTTACAGTTTGATGGTTTAGTGCAAGCTTTTAATAAATTGAAAAAAATCGATCAAAATAAAATGAGTTTCACGAATAAGGATTTATGGCGCGAAACTCTAAATTTAGTATCAGAAGAAGGAAAAGAAAATATAGACTATATTAATAATAGAGCTAGCATTGTTGTTTGGATGATCAACTCTGGTGTTAGTTGGAATGATGCTTTGGTATTTTCTCGTGAAAATAAAACTGTAAAAGTTGATTTAGAACAAATTGAAAGTCTCACGCAGTGGCTCACTATCAATTCTGCAGGACCACAGGTTAGTATGACAATAGCTCAGAATTACCTAAAAGATTGGTTTTTTGTTAATAATTGGAAAACAGAGAAACTTGAATTAATAAAGCAATCCATTGAGTGGTTAGTAAGAATGAATATATTTTTAGGTGAAGCTTCAATTAATAAAGCAAATCTTTGGGCTCACTCTGAATTATTTAATAATACAAAATTTGTTCAAATTAAAGATTGGTTTCTATATATAGCTAATGGGGTATCAGAGTCCAAAAATTATAGTAAAGTATTGGCTGTATCTGAAGAATTTGAGAATCGTATGGGTGCTGCGAGTCTTAATGATAATTTGTACGGATTTATCTCATGGATGCTGACGACAAGTTTATCTGCCGAGATCGTGGATGATGAATTTATGTTATTTTACAGTTCTGAGAAGCCATTAGAATATTATTTATTAATTAAGGAATCTTACTCTACACTCATTTCTTCAAAAGGATTTGGGCAAAATGAAGAGCTTGCCTATCGCTTAATGAAAGATTGGATTTTAAATCAAAATTTGTTTACTTACCAGGACGGCCTAAAATTATTAAAAGAGAGCTATCTTTGGCTTACCCATATCATAGAAAAAGGTGATGCACTAACTCGTTGCCAAATATATCTCTTTCAGAAGAAAATGGATCTTGATAAATTTGCAAAGTTGCAGAAAGCTTTTGACGCAAAAAAAACGGAAACGCCCAATGATTTGCCTAAAGCTTTGAAGGCGGCTGAAGACAGTGTTTTAAAATCACATTAAAACAAATTGATTAGATTTGTTATGTCTATCATTTGGCTGAGTATTTTCATTAGATAATTTTTTATAGGAGCTGTTTCTCCCGTGATCATATCATCAGCTTCAGATAGCGATTGAATCTGTTTAGAGTTAGCTTCAATCGCTTCCCTTTTTTGATTTATATATGAATAGTTTTTTGGTGAATCAGACCACAGGCCTATTTCTGAATTATGAATTCGGGAACGTGGATCAAAATTAGACGTTGTCACAAATGAAGTGTCGTAATCAATCTGTGCCGATTTCATATGTAATAAATGATTTCCTTTGTAAAGATAGATGTGAATTCGTGATCCAATTTGGGGATCATTTTGTAGTTCCATTAATTTAGGTAAAGTTATATATCGAAACAGGGCATAGACTAAAAACTTATTCGTAGACTGTAATGAATTAGTGTAAATTTTAAATACTGCATTTGGATTCTTTAGAAGCCAAGTTTTTGTTTGTTCGATCTCTTGTGAAGTAAAAAAAATATAAGGTGAGATTAAGGTAATTAACTTTTTAGCGTTAAACATGCCATCAAATAGAGATTGGCTGAGTGAGGCCTTCTTATCTCTAGAATAGGTCCAACCAACAAGCTTAAAACGATCTCTGAGAGTTTTTATAATATTTTGAGCCTCTGTTACAAATAACAGTTGAGTAGACTCAAACCCAGTTGTCCAAAAATCTTCAGATCTTGTTTCAATTGCAGCTTTTTCAAAAGACTTATCCTCTTCGATACCCTTTGCTTTTTTATTAATTTCTAATAAATTTGATTCAGTATCGACATTTAAAAAACCCCAGATACGACTAGTCAATAATAAATTTAGTTTATGATAAAATACATTTTCAAAATGTCGTGACATGACTTTCAATGGATCTGATTCAATATTTTCAGCACCACCTTTAATGAGGACTTCATAATCAAAGCCAGGGATTAGATTTTTTATACCTGTATCAGCATTAGCTAAATTTCGTCCACCAACAATAACCCAGGAGTTTTTGGTACCGATATCTACTAATATTATTTTATCATGCATTCGATTATTAATGGAGCTGATATCAAACGTCCATTTACCTGTACTTATGAAATCATTAATCTTTAATAAAAAATTCTGTAAAGAGAAAATGGGATTAACCACTTTAACTTGAAGTCGGTTGTCCGAATATCTTTTGCTATAAGCTACAAGTGAAACTAGCTCAGGAGAGGTAAGATCAAAAGATCCTGCTCCATCAATGAGAAATCGAATCTTTACACCCCTATCCATCGCTTTTTTTAATGCATAGAGGATAGCTGAACCCGATTCATCTCTTTTGAAAATATAATATCCTAAATCAATAGTTTCAATTGCGCGTTCAATCAGTGCAATTTTTGCTGCTAATCCTTCTGCCGGAGTCAGAAGCGGTTTCATTTCTGCTTGAAAACCTGTAAGGTTGGAAAATTTTTTTAAAAGATAATTTATGGTAGACTTATTAGAAAGGAAGATTGTGTTGCAACTCGACTGTGCTTTCGAAGATTCTGTCCAAAGCAGGGTCATTAGCAGTGAAAATATAATAGTTAAAATTTTGTGAGGCATATTAATTTTAAGTGCAATAATTAGAGTTAGTTCGGAGATTTAATTTGAAAATCAGTTCATTTTCTTGAGTTATCCACAGGATTTATTTATTTTTACCGAGTAGCTGTGGATAACTTCTTGCTTGATCCAGCTTAATGC
>Ga0154020_10000134_pt1 | contig 82442 bp, 64 predicted proteins | sample Klosneuvirus_201_FD_109709 | JGI IMG/M metagenome (GOLD analysis project Ga0154020, IMG submission 109709) | Active sludge microbial communities from wastewater, Klosterneuburg, Austria - Klosneuvirus_20160825_MG | ecosystem: Engineered > WWTP > Aerobic digester > Activated sludge | place...
TGACCACCAGGACCTGCTCCACCACGGCCGGCCGCGCGCTGGCCCATCCCAGGCCAGCCAAAAGCCCCACCAGCGCGCCCAGCGCCGCGTAGCACCACGGCACCACCGCCGCCTGGACCAGCGGCCGCCGCATCAACGCCAGCACGGTGAGGGCCACACCCAAAAGCCCCACGGCCATGCCCAACAGCCACGCGCTGCGTCGGGCGGGAACGTCCTCCACCGCGGGCGGGTCCATGGGCCCGCTTGGCCGGTTGAACAACGCCGTGGTCCCCAGCGCCGCGGGCGCGCACGTACCGTCCGCACACGCCACCGCGGGGTCTGCGGGCAGCGCCACCTCCTGTGCCCAGGAGACCAGCCCAGTGAGCTTCTCGGCGGGACCGCGCACTTCCAGGGCCCCCGGGGCCATCACCCGGGACTCAAAGCCACGCACGGCAGCCAACGCCTGGAGCTCGGCGGCCAGCCGCCGTGGCGAGGCACCCCGTTGCCCAAGGTCCATGATGACCACGGCCTGTTGCCGGCCACCCCACAGCGCGGGGGTGGCGGGGCCCGCCACGGTGAGCAGCGTTCCCGCCAACAAGAGCACGCGCCAGTCCATGGGTTGGCCTCAAAACACGCCCGCCGGGGGCCCGCCAAGGCGTGGTGGCCCGTGGCGCGCTCCCGGCGGTGGTGTTTCCAATCCGTGCGCCTGGGCATTGAGCCTGGGCGCGCGGTGGGATGGTTCAACTCAGTTGGCCTTGGCCGCGGCGGCCACTTCGGCCGCAAAGTCGGTGGCCTTCTTCTCAATGCCCTCGCCCAGCTGGAAGCGCGCAAACCGGCGAATGGTGAGGTTCTCGCGGATCTTGGCCACCTTGTCGGTGAGCAGCTGCTGGATGGTCTTCTCCGGGTCCTTCACAAACTTCTGTTCCATGAGGCAGTTCTCCTCGTAGAACTTGACCACCTTGCCCTCGGCAATCTTCTCCAGGATCTTCTCCGGCTTGCCTTCCTTGCGCGCCACTTCCACCGCAATTTCCTTTTCCTTGTTCACCAGGTCCAACGGGACCTCTTCGCGGCGCACCCAGCGCGGGTTGGCCGCGGCAATGTGCATGGCCACGTCCCGCACCAGCTCCTGGAATTCCTCGCTCTTGGCGGCAAAGTCCGTCTGGCTGTTGACCTCCACCAACACGCCAATCTTGCCACCCATGTGGATGTAGGAACCCACGGCACCTTCGGCGGCCACGTTGCCGGACTTCTTCTCCGCGGTCTTGACACCCTTCTTCCGCAGAATCTCCTCGGCCTTGCCAATGTCACCGCTGGCCTCGGTGAGCGCCTGCTTGCATTCCATCATGCCTGCGCCGGTCTTGTTGCGCAGGTCCTTGACCATATCCGCTGAAACCATGGTTGCCTCTTTGATGTTGCGTCAGGCCGTTTTGAGCAGGGGCAAGTGGGGATGATTCCCCGGGCCCAGCCCTGGCCGGACTGGAATCACAATTGTGCTGGAATGAAGAAACGGTGGGAGGGTCCCCGCAACGGCGCGTGAAACAACCACCCGCGCGGGGCCATCCCAGGTCCAATCAGGCCTGTGCTTCGGCCTTGGCCTCGGGGTCATCCTCACCAGCGGGCCGCGGGGCCGTACCGGTCTTGATGACCTCCACCTTGGGGCCGGGACCACGGGCGGGCGGGCGCCGCGCACCGCGGTCATCCTTCTTGTCACCCGCGCCGTCACCCTTGTCCGCGCCCTCTTCACCCTTGTCACCACGGGCGGCCAGGACCTCCTGGTATTTGGCGGCGCCTTCCATGCACGCGTCTGCAACCTTGCCGCAGAACAGCTTGATGGAGCGGATGGCGTCGTCATTGGCGGGAATCACAAACTGGATGCCTTCCGGGTCACAGTTGGTGTCCACCAGGGCCACAATCGGGATGCCCAGGCGGCGGGCCTCATCCACGGCAATGTGTTCCTTCTTGGGGTCAATGACAAACACGGCGCCGGGGAGACGGTTCATCTCCTTGATGCCCACCAGGTTCTTGTCCAGCTTGGTCTTCTCACGGGTCAGCTTGAGGACCTCCTTCTTGGGGAGGCGCTCAAAGGTGCCGTCACTGGCCATCTTCTCAATCTGCTTGAGGCGGTCAATGGAGCCCTTGATGGTCTTGAAGTTGGTGAGCATGCCGCCAAGCCAGCGGTTCTGGATGTAGAACTGGCCGCTGCGGGTGGCTTCTTCCATCACCACTTCCTGGGCCTGCTTCTTGGTGCCAATGAAGAGCACCTTTTCACCCTTGGCCGTGATGTCCAAAAGGAACTGGTAGGCGCTGCGGAACAGCGGCACGGTCTGGCGAAGGTCAACGATGTAGATGCCGTTGCGGGCGCCCCAGATGTACGGCTTCATCTTGGGGTTCCAACGGCGGGTCTGGTGACCAAAATGGGCGCCGGCTTCCAACATCTGCTGCATGGTGACTGCGGACACGGACATGTCTGACTCCAGTTGCGCGGGGCGGCCGGCGTGGCCGGGGCCCCATGTCTTGCGGGCGCAGGGACGCGCCCTTGGTTGGTTCCTCCGCGGCCGGTACAACGGCCACCAGGCCCGCACCGCCAGCTGGCGGTTTTGGGACCCCTGGCGCCACCCGGACGCGTGTGTGGTCCCCATCCAGACAACCCGGACGGGGTGGGGAGAGGTGCCGTAGCAGGTGGGTTTGTGGCCATCAAGAGCAATTGGCCACGTGGCGTTTGAACCTTCTGGGTGGGCGTGCCATCTACGCCTGGGTGGAGCTGTTGACGCACTTTGAAGCGGTGGTGGCGGCGCGCTGGGACGCAGCGCTGTCCCAGGCGTTTGTGACGCTGCGGGTGCCTGCCCCGGTGGCGGCCTCCTACACCTTGGCTGGGCAATACCTTGCCGTCCAAACCCCTGAAGGAACGGGCTATTTTGCGCTGGCCAACGTTCCGGGGACCCCGGAGTTTGAGTTCCTGGTCAAGCAGGCCGGGCCGGTGGCCAGCTGGCTGGCGCAGGCCAGCGTTGGAACGGCGGTGCAGGTGAGCCTGGCAGCGGGCCCGGGGTTTGCGGCCCAGGACGTCCAGGCGGGCGCGGCGGTGCTTCTGGTGGCGGGCGGGACGGGGGTGACGCCTTTGCGGCCCCTGTGGCGGCAGCTGTGGCGGCAGGGGGTGGTTCCCACACTGTGGTACGGGGCCATGCAGGACACAGCGCTGGCCTGGCGTTCGGAGTTGGACAACGAGGCCGCGCAGGGGCGCCTGACCGTCCGGTATTTTGTGAGCCAGGGCGCGCCCGCCGGGCCCGTCCAGGCGGGGCAAGTGACCCACGCGCTTTTGAAGGACGCCCTGCCCTACGCGCGGCTCACGGCATTTTTGTGTGGGCCGGACGCCATGGTGGCAGATGCCCGCACGCGTTTGCTGGCCCACGGCGTGGCGCCGGACCGCGTGCGAACCAACCTCTAGGGCGCGGCATCCGGCGCGGTGGGAAAACGGCGCCCCCAGGCCAACACACTGCCTGGTTGCGTGGACGCCGCCGGAAGTTCCTGCTGCGCGTGGGCCAGCGCCAGCAGCCGCTGTTGGTGCGCCACCATGCCCCACGCGCCGGCGGGCCAGGCCCGTGCACCCAGGTGCAGTTCAACGTCGGTGCGGCCTTGCAGCACGCGCGCAAGTCCCGCGTCATCCACGCGGCCACACGGCACCTGGTCCAGCATCCATGACGCGGGGCGGGCGTGTTCCGCCGTCACCTGGTCCACCGGCACGGCGTCACGCTCCACAAACGGGCCGACAACGGTGCGGCGCAACGCGGTGAGGTGCGCCCCCACGCCCAGCGCGCGTCCCAAATCCCGCGCTAGCGCGCGAACGTAGGTGCCTTTGCTGCACGTCACGTCCAGCAGTACGTCCACGTCGTGCATGTCCACCACGGTGAGCGCAAACACCGTGACGTTGACCGGCTTGAGCACCGGGGCATCCCCGGCGCGGGCCAGCGCATAGGCGCGCTGTCCATCCACGTGTTTGGCGCTGAACGCCGGCGGAACCTGCGCCAGCTCCCCCGTCAACGAGGGCAACGCGGCCTCCACCTGCGCGCGGGTCACCGCCACGTCACGCTGCACCACCTGGGTGCCGGTGGCATCATCGGTGTTGGTCTCCACGCCCAGCCGCGCGGTGGCCAGGTAACGTTTGACGCCGTCACCCACCAGGTCCGCCGCGCGGGTGAGTTGTCCCAGCAGCACCACCAGCACGCCGCTGGCAAACGGGTCCAGGGTTCCGGTGTGGCCCACCTCACGGGTCTTCATGACGCGGCGAACGTGGGCCACCACGTCATGGCTGGTGGGCCCCACGGGCTTGTCCAGCACCAGCAGGCCGCCTTGCGGGTGGCGTTCCAACCAAGGGCTCTTCACGGTGCGTTGCGTCTCTCTCAAAGCGGGACGGGTGTGGCTCAGCCCGGCAGCGGGGCGGTGGCCACCACGTGGTCCACGGCGTCTTCCAGTTTTTTGGCCACCGCATCCCGGCCGCCGTGCAGCACAAAAGACGCACCAAAGCGGTGACCACGTTCTCCCAGCACGCGGGCCACCGCGCCGGCCTCCAGAAACCCGCGGCTGCGCAGCGTGACCCGCCAGCGCTGGGCACCCAATTCCTCCAGCTGGGCAGCCATCTCCACGCCGTCAATCCCGCGGGCGTGGTTGATCATGCCGTCCGCCATGGCGGCGGTGGCGCCGGTGTCCTGCAGGTCATTGAGGGACAGGGTGACGCACGCAAACCGCCCGCTGTGGCCCACGTGCAGCGTGGCCAGCACGCGGCTGAGCAGGCGCACGCGTTCCACCGGCTGCCGTTCGTAGACCTGTTCGGCCACGTCCCAGGGTTTCACGCCCAGGCCCACCAGGCGCGCGGCCAGGTTCAACGCGGCCTGCGTGGTGGATTCATAACGGAACCCCCCCGTATCCGCGATGAGGGTGGCGTACAGCCCCATCCCAATGGACGCGTCCACGGTGACGCCGAGCTCCTCAAACAGCGGGAACAACATCTCCGCCATGGCCGCGGCTTCCACATCAATCCATTCCACGTCCCCAGACGGGCCGGTGCGGTCATGGTGGTCCACCCACAACACGGTGCCCCGCAGCTGCGCTGGGCGCGGAAGGTAGGTGTCCACTTTTTCCGGGTGGGCAGCGTCCAGGATGATGGTGGCGTCATACGCCTGGTCCGGCGGCAGCCGGTGCACCAGGTGTTGCGCACCGGGGAGGTGGCGGTAGCCGGCGGGGAACGGGTCCGGGTTGTAGAGGGTGGGCTGTTTGCCCAGCGTGGACAGCGCCACGTACAGCGCGCTGCAGCCGCCGGCCACATCACCGTCCGGGTCTGCGTGGCCGGTGATGAGCACCCGCTGGCTGTGGCGCAGCACGTGGGCCACCGCGCGTTTGGGGTCATGCTCCAGGGCCGCCGGCACCCGCGCCAGTTCAACGCGCGGGTGGTTCCCCTGCGCCTCCTGCGTGGCCGGTTTTTCCAGGGCTGGCGTGGTCCTCTCCATGGGCGGCCTCCAGGGGCTTGGCGGGGTTTTTGGCGGGGTCAATGGGCGGCGCGGGTTTTTCCCCACGCATGGTGGCCAGCTGGGCATCATCCGCGCGGGCGCGGTTGATGGCGTCAGACACCCGGGCACCGGTCTCCACCGAGTTGTCCAGGGAGAAGATGAGGGATGGAGAGAGCCGCAGCCGGAGCTCCCGGCCCACTTCCCCGCGCAGGTAACCGCCGGCCTTGCGCAGGGCTTCCAGCGTTTTTTCCTGCTCGGCGGCGGGACCAAAAACGCTCACGTAGATTTTGGCCTGCGCCAGGTCCTTGGTCACGTCCACGCCGGTGATGGTGCAAAAGCCAACGCCGGGCGTCTTGAGCCCCCGCATCAGCTTTTCTGCCAGCACCTCCCGGATGGCCTCGGCCACCCGGATGTGCCTGTTGCCTGTTGCGCCCGGCATGGCCGCTCCTTCCGTCCCACTTGAACCTTCAGCCATTAGCGCCACGCCTGACGGCTGCCTAGGCGCCAATGTCCCACCTACCAGTGCTGCACGCGCAGGTCCTGGTCCACAATCTCGGCAAGCTCCAGGTGGTCCACGTAGTTGATGAGCTTGTCCATGACGCTCTGGATGAACTGCACGTCATTGCCCACGGTCACAAACCCCAGCACGGCCGTGGTCAGGTTGTCGTTCTCATCCACCTCGGCCGCCGCCACGTTGAACTTGTCCTGCGTGCGGTGGATGACCCTTTTGACCACGCTGCGTTTGTCCTTCAACGACGTGGCATAGAACGTGAGCGTGAGTTCCAGAACGCCCAGCACCATGGTGTGACCTGGGTTGAAAACGGTTCCCTGTGCGGGTCAGGCGCGGAGACGGTGGTTGTGGGTGGAAACGCCCCGCGGCGCACAGGGGCGCCGCGGGACGGGGAAACATGCTTTCAGGCGCGCACTTCCGGCACATTGGCCGCGCGGTACCCGGCGGCGGGATCCGGAACACCTTCCAGCTTGGAGCGGATGACCTCCATCTCAAAGCCCTCAATGATGTCTCCAACCTGCACATCATTGAAGCCTTCAATGGAGATACCAAACTCAAAACCCTGGGCCACTTCCTTGACGTCATCCTTGAAGCGGCGCAGCGAGCCCATCTTGCCTTCATGCAGCTGCTTGCCCGCGCGGATGAGACGCAAACGGCACTGGCGGGTGATTTTCCCGTCGGTGACGGATGCGCCGGCAATCTGACCCACCTTGCCCACGCTGAACACCTGACGGACCTCGGCGCGGCCCATGTACTTTTCGCGCACCGTGGGGGCCAGCAGGCCTTCCATGGCGGCGCGAACTTCCGCGGCGGCTTCGTAGATGATGTTGTACCCGCGGATGTCCACGTTGTGCAGCTCGGCGTGGGCCTGGGCCTTGGGGTCCGGGCGGACGCCAAAGCCAATGATGATGGCCTGGGACGCGGTGGCCAGGTTCACGTCAGACTGGGTGACCGCACCCACGCCTGCGTGGACAATGACCACCTTGACCTGCGCGTTGGACAGCCGGGTGAGCGCCGAGGAGAGCGCTTCCACGCTGCCCTGGACGTCTCCCTTGATGATGAGCTTGAGCTCCTTGGCCTGGTCCACCGCGGTGCGCTGGAGGAAGTTCTCCAACGTCACGCGGTTGTCCTGGGCCAGCTCCAGCTCGCGGCGCTTCATGCGGCGGTGGTTGGACACCGTCTTGGCGGTCTCTGCGTCTGCCACCACATCCATGACGTCACCGGCGGCGGGAACACCATCCAGACCAAGCACGGCCACCGGGGTGGACGGCGTGGCAACCTCAATGGGGTTGCCGCGGTCATCATACATGGCGCGCACGCGGCCTGACGTCTCACCGGCCACAATGTCATCCCCGGCGCGCAGCGTGCCTTCCTGGACCAGGACAGTGGCAACCGGACCACGGCCCTTGTCCAGGTGGGATTCCACAATGGCACCCTTGGCGCGGCGGCTGGAGTCCGCCTTGAGCTCCATGACTTCAGCCTGGAGCAGCAGGCCTTCCAACAGCTTCTCAATGCCCTGCCGGCGCTTGGCGCTCACCGGGATGTACTGGGTGTTGCCACCCCACTCTTCCGGCACAAAGCCCAGGTCTGCCAGCTGCTGCTTGACGCGGTCCGGGTTGGCGTCCGGCTTGTCCATCTTGTTGATGGCCACCACAATGGGAACACTGGCGGCCTTGGCGTGGTTGGCGGCTTCCAGCGTTTGCGGCATGACGCCGTCATCCGCGGCAACCACCAGGACCACAATGTCCGTCATCTTGGCACCACGGGCACGCATGGCGGTGAACGCCTCATGGCCGGGGGTGTCCAAAAACGTGATGGCGCCCTTGGGGGTCTTCACGCTGTAGGCACCAATGTGCTGGGTGATACCGCCGGCTTCCCCGGCGGCCACGTTGGCGCTGCGAATGGCATCCAACAGGCTGGTCTTGCCATGGTCCACGTGGCCCATGACGGTGACAACCGGCGGCCGGAACGTGCGGTCCCCGGTGGGGCCGGCATCCAGCTCCATGAGGTCCTGTTCCTGGAACGCCACGTTCTTGACCTCAAACTCAAACTCCTGGGCAATGAGGGTGGCGGTGTCCACGTCAATGGTCTGGTTCATGGTGGCCATCATGCCCATGCTCATGAGCTTGCGGATGACGTCACCGACCTTGATGGACATCTGGCGGGCCAGCTCCCCCACCTGGATGGAGCCCTGGATTTCCACAATGCGCTTGTGTGCAGCAGGCGTGGTGACCTGGGTGTCCTGACCACGTTTGGCGGCCTTGCGCTTCTTGCCGGGAGTGACCCAGAGGTCACGGGCGCCGGCGCGCATTTCAGCCATTTCACGGCGGGTGAGGCCGGACTTCTCGCCCTCACCTTCTTTGCCCTTGCGGGCACCGGGACGGGCACCGGGCGGTCCACCGCCGCCACCGGGTCCACGCGGGGCACCGCCGGGGGCGGGGCTTCCGGGGAATCCCTGGCGGGTGACGTCCACCATGCGCATGCCACCAGGACCTGACCGGTCCTGGACCACCTGGATCTCACGGCGGCCTGGGCCACCACCACCGGTGCGGCTGCGGGCGCCGGAAGGATCCCGGCCTTCGGCCTGCAACCGCGCGCGAATGGCGTTGGCGTCAATGACCCGCACCACGCGGGACACACCATCTTCAGAGCGCAGCACCGTGGTGGTGCCGGCAATGGGGGCGCTGATGGGGCGCGCGCCGGGGACACCGGGGGCGCCCGGGGTGGCAACACCTCCCGGCGCGGTGATGGTGGGCCGGTTGGTGACGGGCGGTGGCGTGGCGGTGATGGTGCCCACGCGCTGGACCTGGGACATGGCGGCCACGGCGTGCGGCGCGGCAGCGGTCACCGGGGCGGTGACGGCGGGCGGTGCGTGCGGCACCACAACGGCGGCTGCGGCCGCCGCGGGGACATGCTCCACCACGGCCTCGGGTTCCACCGGAAGCTCCGGGGTGACCTCCACCGGTGCAACGGCCTCCACCGGTGCCACGGCGGCTGCCGCGGCAGGTGCCAGTTGCACGTCGGTGACGGCCTCGGTCTCCGGCTTGGTGGTGTGGCGGCGCAACACGGTGCGCACCACCTTTTTCTCTTCCACCTTTTTTTCTGGAGGCTTGGTGAGGGAACGGCGAGCATCTTCCTCATCCACGGTGCTGGAATGGCTCTTGACGGAAAACCCCGCGGCCACCAGGCGCTTGAGGCAATCCTGGTTGTCCATTCCCAGCTCTTTTGCCAACTCGTACACGCGAACCTTGCCCATTCCCGTTTGACCTCATTCCCTTGAGCCCCCCCGCCACCAGGCCCGCAAGTACGGGCCCTGCAGAGGGGGAGCACGCTTTAGGCGTCTGTCACGCCACTTTCAACCACCGTTGCACTCTTTGTTGCTTTTGATCCCTTGTCCGGCAGCGGCTGCCGCAACCGGGCCGCTGCTTGCAGGCGCCAGGCCACGTCCGCCGCGGCGGCAGGCTCGGTCACGCCCAGCACGGCCAGGTCCCCACGCCCCATGGCGGCGCCCAGGACCGCCATGGACGGCCCCAACGCCACGGGGGTGCCCACAAAACCGGCCACCTGCCGCGCGTTGCGGGCGGTGCGTTCGGCGGCGTCCACGGCCAGGACCAGCAGCTTGACCTCCTGGGCGCGCACGCGGCGTTCCACTTCATCAAAGCCCACGCGGGTGGAGCCATTGCGGCGGCCAATGCCCAGCCGCTGCACGGCGGACTCTTCCAGCGCACCTGCTGCGGCGTCACACAGCGCGCGCGCATCCCCTTCCACCGGCTGTTTGAGCGCGCGGGAAAATGCCCCGCGTTCCAGGCCGGCCAGGACGCACCCGGGCGTGGCGCACACGTTGGCGCCGCGCCCGGGCATGCGTTTGTAGATGTCCAACACCAGCTGGTGGCTGGGACCGGCAGCAGCCCGGATCAACTCAACACCCGGGGTCCGGGTGCGGCAGGCCACACATTGACGTTCCTGTGGCGCCCGCTCCCCTTTACGGGCGCGGTGGGCCTTTGCGTCCTTGCGTGGTGCCGTAGGCGTCAAAAGGTTGCTCCAGCGGGGTGTTGGTGAAACGTGCCATCAGGCGGGTGCCACGGCGGGAGCCTGGGCGGACACGGTGTCAAAGTTCTTGGCTTCATCCAGCTCGGCCTTGGTGGGCATGTCCTGCCAGGCGGGAGCCAGACCCTTGGTGGCGTCCTTGGCCCACTGGCAGGCGGCCTGGCACAGCTGCTTGGCCTTGCCCACGGGGATGCCGGTGGCCGCACTCACGTTGAGCGCGCTGCGCTCCACGTAGAGATCCTCCGGCGCGTCAAAGCCGGACTCCACCAGGCGCTGCAGGGTCACGGTGGACATGCCCTCCAGCTTGCCCAGGCGCGCCCGGTCGGCTTCCAGGGGGTTGTCCACGGTGCCGCGCTCGGCGTCCGCAGCGCGCAACACGGCCAACAGCACCTTGGCGTCATCCCGGGCCACCACGCGCTCCTGGCTCTTCTCATTGACCTCAAGTTCGGTCACCTTCTTGGCGGCGGTCTTCACCCGGCCCACGGCTTCCGGGGAGAAACCCGGCAGGCTGGCCAAAAACTCGTCTTCCGCCTCCACCACGTCCTGCGCGCTGCGGAACCCGTGGTTGTAGAGCGTCTGGACCACAAATTCAGACAATCCCTCAATGCGGGTGAGGCTGCGGAACGCCACCTCACGCTGCTCCATCACCTTGGTTTCCGACGTGATGTCAATCTTCCACCCGGACAGCTGGGCGGCCAGGCGCACGTTCTGACCGCGGCGGCCAATGGCCAGCGAAAGCTGGTCATCCGGCACCACAATCTCCATGGCGTGGTTGGACTCATCAATGAGCACGCGGCTCACCTCGGCGGGGGACAGCGCGTTGCACACAAACCGCGCGGGATCCTCGTCAAAGGGCACAATGTCAATCTTCTCACCGCGCAGTTCCTGCACCACGGACTGCACGCGGCTGCCCTTCATGCCCACGCATGCGCCCACCGGGTCCACGTCATAGTCCTTGCTGGACACGGCAATCTTGGCGCGCACGCCGGGCTCACGCGCGGCGGCTTCAATCTTCACAATGCCTTCGGCAATTTCCGGCACTTCCTGCTCAAACAGCTTGATGAGCAGCCCCGGGTGGGTGCGGGACAGGATGACCTGCGGGCCCTTGGCCACTTCCAGCACGTCCAGCACGTAGGCCTGGATGCGGTCACCGGTGCGGTAGTTCTCGCGCGGAACCTGCTCGCGCACCGGCAACACGGCCTCGGCGCGGCCCAGGTCCACCACAATGTTGCCGCGTTCAAAACGGCGGGCAATGCCGGTCACCAGCTCGCCCTTGCGGTCCTTGTATTCACCGTAGATGTTGGAGCGCTCGGCCTCACGCACGCGCTGGATGATGACCTGTTTGGCGGTCTGGGCAGCAATGCGCCCAAAATCCGCGCTCTCCACCTTGATGCCAATGTCGTCGCCAACGGACTCTTCGGTGAGCTCCGGGTCCAACTGCTTGGCGTCCTCAAACATGATTTCCGTGGCGCGGCTGTTGAGGACGGTCACAATCTTCTTGAACTCGTAGACCTCAACCTCGCCGGTTTCCTCATTGAAGCGCGCCTCCATGTCCGTGGTGAGGCCAAAACGCTTGCGCGCGGCCGTCAACATGGCGGCCTCCAGGGCCTCCACCAGGATCCGCTTGTCAATGCCCTTGTCCTTGCCAACCTGATCCAGGACAAAGTTGAGATTGGGTTCCATGCGTCTTCTCCGTATGAGGGCACGTCACCACCGCGTGGGTGGCGTTATTGACGTGCCGGTTTTGGGTCCTTCTTGTGTTTCCCGCCGCCCATCCCCACCTTTTGGGGTTTTGGAGCGGTTTCAAACGTGTAGATGGTGTGGGCGCTGTCAATGAGGTCCACCGGCAGGTGGCGGGTCTTGCCGTCCACGTGCAAGAGCACCTCGGTGTCTGAGATGCCGGTGAGGATGCCCTTGTGTTTGCGGCCGCCCTCAATCTTGGTGATGGTGACCACCATGACGCGTTCACCCTGCGCGGCCTCATAGTGGGCGCGGGTGGCCAGCGGGCGGTCCACACCGGGAGAGCTCACCTCCAGCGTGTACGGGCCGGGGATGGGGTCTTCGGCGTCAAAGAGGTCACCCAGCGTCTGGGACAGCTCAGACAGCGTGGCTATGGTGATGCCGCCGGCCTGGTCTGCGTAGACGCGCAGGTGGCCGTCCTCAAAACGGATGTCCACCACGTCCACGTTGCGGCGGCGCAGGATGGGGGTGATGAGTGTGCGGACCTTGAGGGCCACGGGGTGGTGGCGTCCAATGAGCGTGTCTGGCGTGGTCATCTTTGTTTCCCATCCTTTCCCCGTCCCGGAAAAACACACGCGGCACCGCCGCTCCTGCAAACCGCGCCGGGATGGCACACGGTCCACAGGAGGCCCAACAACCCCGGTTTGTTCGCGTCTTGGGCGCGGTCCATCCAGATGGAGACCGGCATGCCCAGCGTCAAACGGGCGGTCCGGGTGCCTACCCCGAACCGGGCGTCCCCAAACTCCGGACGGCCCTGTTGGCGCGCGGTATGCCAATGTGGGCGTGTTTTGTCAAGGATGGGCTTCCACAGGGCTTTCTGGCCGGTTTGGGGCACTTGTGCCGTTCCGCGTGCGATACCCGTGGTCCCATGCCCAATGCCTCCAGAAGCGCTGTTGCGGTGGTCCTTGCCCTCCTCTGGGGATGCACCACAACCGGGACCGTGGACGGGGGTGCCCCCGTGGACGCGGGCAGTTCGGCGGGTTTGGACGCGGCGCAGGGGTTGGACGCGGCGCAGGGGTTGGACGCGGCGCTTCCCTCAGATGCGGCACGTGCAGCGGATGCGGCCTGGCCCCCTGATGCAGCCCTGCCCTCGGATGCAGGCACTCCAGCAGATGCGGCGCAAGGCCTGGATGCAGCGCTGGTGGTGGGTGACGCTGCACCAGGCCCAGACGCGTCCGCCGGATCATTTGAAGCGTGCTGCGCCGCCACCGGCTGCGCCACGGACGTTGCCGTGGCGGATTGCATGGCCCTGCCCGCGGCGTATGGCGCGTGTTCGGCGGCGGGGGAACAAGGGCAGTGCGTGGATACAGGTTGGTGCGGTGGCACGTACGTGAACACCGCGGGGCTGTGCCCGGGGCCGGCCAACATCCAATGTTGCACGCCCGCGGGGACCACCCAGGTATGCCAGCCCACCGACCAGCCCACCCCCAACGTTTCCCTGATGCCGGTGGAGTTTTCTCCCAATTGCCCGCCGGGCATGACGCTGGTGGGCGTGTTTTGTGTGGACGTGTTCGAGGCGTTTGTGCGCGAACTCCTCCCCGACGGTGGCACGGCGGAATGGAGCCCGTATTTCAACCCCGGCACCCGCAGCATGGTTGCAGTCAGCGCGGCAGGGGCCGTCCCGCAGGGGTACATCAACGCCAACCAGGCTGAGGCCGCGTGTCAGAACGCCGGCAAACGCCTGTGCACCAACACCGAATGGCTGCTGGCCTGCCGCGGCGCGGCCAACCGGAACTATCCCTACGGCACCACGCGCCAGGACGGCGTGTGCAATGACGCGCGGGCACAACATCCCGCGGTGGAATTGTTTCCCAATGACCCCACGCCGTTTGACCGCATCCAGGAGCCCTGCATCAACCAGCTCCCACAAAGCCTGGACCCCGCCGGCAGCAACACCGGATGTGTGACGCCAGAAGGCGTCCTGGACCTCATGGGCAACCTGCATGAATGGACCAGCGACCCCGCGGGGACGTTCCGCGGGGGATTTTATGTGGACACGCGCATCAACGGAGAAGGCTGCCTCTACGCCACCACCGCCCATGACCGCAGCCATTGGGATTATTCCACCGGGTTCCGTTGCTGCGCAGATGCGCTGCCGTGACACCAAGGCGTTGCCCGGATCTCGCGGGTGGCCCATCGGGAAACCAGGCTCGGCAGACGCCTCGCCCTCCCAAAAAATGCAAATCAATGCCATTGATGCATGGCGTTTGAAATGGTCAACCTTTGCCAAACACGCTCTTGACCAGCCCGGCCAGACCGGTTTTTGCGCCGTCACCGCGTGGCTGGTCCCGCGGCCCGCTGCGCGCAGCACTCATGTTCAACACCCGCACGTAGTTCTGCTGGAACACCACGTTGTCCGGCTCCAGCTGGCGCGCCTTGTCAAAGCAGCGCTCCGCGCCGGCAAAGTCCCGGCGCTCCTTGAGCAACACCATGCCCAACCGGTTGTAGACGGTGGCCGGTTGTTTGGAGCGCTTGACGGCGGTCTCCAGCACCTGGATGGCGCGGTCCATCTGGCCGGCCTGTTCAAATGCAATGGCCTGCTGCAGCGGGTCCACCGGTGAGGCGTCGTACTTGGTGGGCGCGCGCACCGGACGGGGCAGCACGGGTGACGGCGCGGTTGCAGCAGGCATGGGCGCCGGGGTGGGCATTTTTGCCGGCGCAGGCACGGCGGCAGGCATGGCCATGGGCGTGGGACGCGGTGCCACCGCCATGGCGGGTTTGACCGGCATGGCGGGCCTCACGGGCGGTGCCACCGGCTCCGGCAGCAGAATCTCCTCCAGTTCCAACTCCACGGGGGCGGGCGCCAGCAACGGCTCCGGCTCCACGGAAATGGTGGGCGCGGCCACCGCGTTGACCAGCTGGATGACCGCGCGCTCCTGCAGCGTTGTGAGCAGCGCCTGGAACTCCGGTTCACTCAGCCCCGCCATCTGACGCAGGCCCCGCACGTTGGTCTTGGCGTCCACCATGGACACCACAAACGCCTCAAACGTGCTCAGATTGCAGGCCATCAAATCCAGGCCCGGGCAAAGGATTGGCACGTCGGCAAAGGCTTCGGCGTACATCATGGGCTTGGTGGCCACGACAAAATCATCCGCAAAATCCTGCGGCACATCCGCATTGCTTTTGGGCGGGTCAAAAGAATGCAACCCGGACACCGGCGGGCTGAGCAGGGACCGGACCACCGACGGGACATGCTCTTCAAAGGTGGCGTCATCTTCCAGCAACGCCGGGGAATCCAACAGCAGCTCACAAAACGGACATTGAAAATCCGCTGTGCTCAGTTGGCGGCCGCATTTGGTGCATGGCACCGGCCGGCTCAGGATGTTGGTCATCGCCTCTCCCCACCGCCAGAACAACCAAGGATCAATGCGCGGCGGAGTCTGACTGCGGAGGCACCACCGGGGTCAAGCGGCGGCCAGCGGCAAAGTCGTAGGGGATCCCCTTGGCGTAATACGAAACAATGGCCCGCCCGGACTCCGGCACCAGCAGCGCACCTTCCACTTCCCGGACCACGCCTCGCGCCTTGAGGATGCGGCAGGCCATGGAAAATGGGTCCGTGAGGCGGCGGTTTGGCATCCAAAGCCGCGCCCCGGCGCCGCGCAGCACATCCGCCCGGGTGGCAAATAGGGCACGGGCTTCAGCCAGCGGGAGCGCGGTGCGTTCATGGAGAATGCTGCACAACAGCGGCGTGGGAAGGATGGCCACGTTGAGTGCAATGTCCTCCATGACGTTGTTGGCCAGGCCCAGCAGCGGTTGTTTGCGGGCGTTGCGGTCACCTTGCAGCCAGCCGGGATGTTGTTTGAGCCAGGCATCTGCGCTCATGGGCGTCCCCACCCGGACCGCCGCGTGTCCAAAACGCCGTTGCCACGCAAACATCCACGGGCCGGACTGGAGGAACAGGTAGGTGGCAACGGCACGGGCCTGCTTCCACAACAACCGGCGGCGTTTCCAGCGTTCCGGGCGGGCGCCGCCGGCCTCCATGATGAGGGATTCATCCTCCAGCACACGGTCAAAAGAGACCGAAATGGGAATGATGATCAATTCCTTGGTGAAAGACGGGTCATTCTTGGCCAGCAGCAGGCTGTCCAGCAGGCCCACCTTGGGCGCGCGGAAGGCGCCGTCCCTGGACAGGCCACCCTCCAGAAACACGCCCTGGGTGACGCCTTCCATCACAATGTGCTGCACGTAGCGGGACAACACGGTGTGGTAGAGCGGATCCCGTTCACCCCGGCGCACAAAATAGCTGCCAAAGCTCTTGAACAGCGGCTCCAGGGGCCACACTCGGGCCCATTCGCCCACGGCGTAGGAGAGCGCCACCCGGTGGGCCAGCGCCAGGGCCAGGAGCACAAAATCCGCATTGGAGCGGTGGTTCACCAGGAACAACAGGCTTTTGGATTTGTCCCGGAACAACGGGCGCAGCCGCTCCATGTCCGCGGGGTCCACATCCGTCCGGTAGAGGCTGCCCAGCACCACCCGCGCGGCGGCGTACCCCACGCGAAAGTAGGAGAGGATGGAGAAGCTGGGAACAATCTCCTCCAGGTAATCTTCGGCGCGCTCCCAGCTGCCATCCAGGTCCACACCAACGTCCGGGTCCTCCTGCGCGGCGGCCTGGAGGGCCACTGCTTTGGCCACCACGGGATCCGCCAACAGCCGCCGCCGCATGTGCGCCTTGCCGGTGAACTTGAAACGGTCCACCCGCGCGCGGAACCGCCGCAGGGTCAACCGCGCGGTGCGCGTGAGTTTTCGGCGTGCCCAGCGGCGCAACCGGAGGTTCACCGCGTGCCCCGTCAACACCAGGGCCACGGTTGTGACAATCAATCCCGCCACCAACGCAGCGGTCCCCCCAAGCGCCCACCACTCCATGGGGCGGGCACTCTAGTGGTGTTGGCCCGGGCCGCAAGCGCGGCCTTGACGGGCGGGAGGCTTGTTGGCTTCATGACGCGCATGGCGTCTTTGGACCTGTTCACACGCAAGGGTGCGGATGAGGCGGCGCGGGTGGCCGCAGCGGCAGAGGTGGGACGCCAATTGGCCACCGAAAGGCCCCTGGACGTGTGCTGGCAGGCGGTTTGTGCGGTGGCCATGGACCAAGATGACGCGGTGGAGGTGAGGCGGGCGGCCATCCGGGCGCTGGCCAACGCGGCGGCCGCGGCCCCCAACCAGCTGGTGCGGAGCTTCCCCAACGACCCAACACGGGCGCTGCGCAAAGAGGCCCTGGAGGTGATGCGCGGGTTGGGCGTGGCGCCGGTGATGACGGCGCGGCTGGAGGAGCAACTCACCGCGGCGCGCGGGCCAGGACGCGTTCTGGCGCTGGCCAACCTGGCCCTCACGTTTGGATATGCGCCGCGCATCGTCGCAATCTATCGGGAATGTGCGGCAGATGCCGACGAGAAAGTCCGGCTGATGTGCATCAACGGCCTGTCCATGTTGGGGGAGATGGACCTGGTGCGTGACGCCATGAAGGACCCGGTGGCCCCGGTGCGGGCGCACGCCGCAGAGATGTTGGGCCATTACAGCACGTTGTTGGACCTGGACATCCGCGCGCTGGGCGCCGGCCTCACCGACGTGGACCCCGCAGTACAGAAGGCCGCGCGCACCGCGCTCAAGCGCCTGGGCATCCAGCCCATGGCCGCGCCGCCGGCAAAAAAACGGCTCCAAAAAGAAACCGGACGTTTTGCCTGGAAGCAGCTGTTGTTGGATTGGAGCCACGCGGCGCTGGCAGACGCGGACTATGCGGTGACGCTGGATGACGCCGTGGTCCAGAGCGGCTGGCTGGGCTTCCCCGGCGCCACCGCGCCCCAGCTCAAGGAGTTGGCCACACGCCTGGGACGCCCGCTGCCGCCGTCCTACGCGGAATTCCTGGCGGTGACCAACGGGTTCCGCCGGATCACGCCGTCCATTGATGAGGCTTTCCCCGCCGCGCAGGTGCAGCTGTTCTCGCAACACAACGCGGACTGGATTGCGGCGTGGAAACAACACGCACTGCCGGTCAAATCAAAACAGCACCTTTGCTACGGGACGCAACAGGACTGTGCGGTGTTTGACGCGTCCTACCTGGATGGTGCGGTGCAGGTGAGCGCAGTTGGGGACGGCGTGCTGCTGCTCAACCCCGCAGTCACCACGCCGGACGGCGAATGGGAGGCCTGGTTTTTTGCGTCGTGGCTGCCCGGCGCACGGCGCTACCCGTCGTTCTGGGACCTGGTGACCGCCGAAGCCGTCCTCACAACTTGACGCGCATCATGGCGGTCAGGCTGTCATTCCACGCAATGGGATTCCCGCTGGAACGGTAGCGCGAAATGACGTGGTAACTCTCCAGGCCGGCGTCCAGGTGTTTGTGGACGGGGAACATCAGCCCCGCCTGCAGCGCGCCGTTGGTGAGACGCGTTCCATCCGCCAGCAGGTCCACCTGGACAGTGTGCTCCACGCCCGCGCCCACAAACCACTCCGCCACGCCGGGCCAGACGGGTCCCATGGCCTGGACCCACCCACCCACCGCATTGAGGGACCGCACATCATCCAGCGCCTGACCGGTGACCTGGCCGCTGGCGTTGCGAATGGGCGACTGGCTGCGCCTGATTCCCGTCATTCCAAACATGCCATTGACGTTGGCGCCCACAAACGCCTGTCCCTGCAGGGTGAACCCGGCAAGGCTGAATTTTGCATCCGCCGCCGCCAACCAGGTCTCCACCAGCTTTTTGGCGCGCGGCGCACCGGTGTTGTTGGTGAGTTGGTAGGATTCGGCACCCAATTGCCCGGAGACACCCAACGTGAGGTACGTGCTGTCCAAGCCGGCGCGCGCCTGAAGCAGCGGAAGCAAGGAAGCACTTCCGGGGTCCTGTGTATCAAACACAATGACGGCGGCCGTTTCATGATCGCCGCTGAGTGGGCGCGCTGCGCTGACGGCGGCAAACAGCCGGGGCGCCCCAAACAGCGGTGGCGCAAATGCCAGCGGCACGTTGAAAAGCGCGGTGACCTGCGGAATGCGCTGCCACAAAAAGCCAGCCTGGGTGAACGCCGCCACCGCCAGGTGCCCTATGGACGTGGGATACCGTGGCGCCACCACGCTGAGCGCCTGGCCCACCAGCAGCTTGAAGTATTTGGTGCCCACCTGGGCGTACGCCAGCCGGAGCCTGACGGTGCCGGCGGTGATGCCGGGGGGAATGTTGGGCAAATACAAAGCCCACAGGTCAAATTCCAGTACCGCATCAGCGTCAAACCAGCGGTTGATGTTGAACCCGGCCTCCACGCCAAAACGGCTCTGACGGCCGGTGATGACCAGGCTGCCCGAACCTTCCCAGGGGCGCGCGCCAGCCCGGTAGACCGTCTTGCTGTTGGCTGCGGCAAAAAACGGCGCATCCCCGCTGGGCGCGGCGGAACCGGTGTTGAACACAACATGCCCGGCAACAAAACCCGTGGGCTTGAGCTTGAAGCCCAGCGCCTTTTGCAGCAATTCAGAGGCCTCCACCGCCTTGGCCACCGCGTCCGCGGCGCTGGGTGGAGGCGGTTGCGCCGCGGATGGCGACGCGGCCAGCAGGCAAGACAAGACCACATGCGGGACCATGGGAGGCTCCTTCAGGGTCAAACGTCAATATTCAGGGGCGGGCGATAAACCGCGCTATTTCTTGGGCGCCTTGCGCGCGGCAAACGTGTTGTTCACGTAGTGCGCCAGCGCCCAGCGCTCCTCCTCGGAGAGGTGCTGGAAGGAAACCATGGCGGTGTCCTTGAGGCCCTCCCCCAGGGTCTTGAAGATGCCCTCCGGCGTGTTGCCGTTCTTGAACTGGCCCGCATTGAAATCACGTGGTTTTGGATTCATGGCCTGGCCGGCGGGGCCATTGCCATCACCTTTTTCCCCGTGGCACAGCACACAATTGGTGGCGTAGGACGCTTTTCCCTTGGCCAGCACCTCCGGGGTGCTCTTGGGAGGGGCGGCCACAAGCACAGCAGCAGCGAGGGAAAACACAACGGTGAGGGTCTTTTTCATGGGTCCAGCTCCTGTGGAATTGCTGAGTTGGTTCATCCGCCCATCTGGGCAAGGTTGCAGGCATTTCCAGTGCGCTCTTCCTGCAGGTGGTGGGAGGGCGGTTTCCCGGCCAGCAGGCTGACCACGCGGGCCGCCAATTGCGTCTGGCGCCCTGGCTGCAGAAGGTCACGCAGCGGCGCGTTGCCGTCTCCAAACAGGCACAAGCGGAGTTCGCCGCGGCTGGTGACGCGCAGCCGGTTGCAGCTCTGGCAGAAGTCCTTGCGGTACGGCGCAATCAGGCCCAGGCCGCCGCGCCACTGCGGGTGCACAAACTCCTGGGCGGGCCCGTCCCCGCGCTGGCGGGGGCGCGGCACAAAGCCCAGCGCCAGCAGTTCTCCCAGAAGCGCATCCAACGGCACGTGTTGCTGGAGGAAGAACGGCCCATTGTCCCCCGTGCGCATCAATTCAATCACACGCACCGTGACCGGCCGCGCGCGCACGTAGTCCAGCATGGTCTCCAGCGTGGCGTGGCTGAACTCCCGCAAAAGGACGCTGTTCACCTTCACCTGCAGACCCGCGTCCAGCGCGGCGTCCACGCCGTCCAGCACCAACTGCAACAGGTCCCGCCCGGTGATGGCTGCAAACGTCTGGCGGTCCAGGCTGTCCACGCTCACATTGACGCGTTGAAGTCCCGCGGCCCGGAGCGCCTGTGCCTGCCGCGCCAGGTTCCAGCCATTGGTGGACAACGCCACCATCCCAATACCGGGAACACCCGCCACGCGTTCCACCAGCTCCAGGAGGTCCTTGCGCACGGTGGGCTCGCCGCCGGTGAGCCGCACCTTGGTGAGACCCAGCGGGACCAGCCCGCGGACCAGCGTTTCCACCTCGTCAGGGGTGAGGACGTCCTGGGTGTTGGAGGGGCCCGCCCAGCCCTGGGGCAGGCAGTAGACGCAGCGAAAGTTGCACGCGTCTGTGATGGACAGCCGCAGGTACTCCATGCGGCGGCCGGCGGGGTCCAACAATCCATCCTCAAGCACCGGCAATGGCATGGCCCTGCCCTCAACACATCACTGCAACACGGGAAGTTTCACATTTTCTGCACAATTCATGGTCTCCCCTTCCGGCTCCAGGCTGAAACGGCCGTGCGCGGTGGTGGTGACATCTTCCAGCGCACACTCCTTGGTGATGACGTCACGCACCCAGGTGACCACCTGCTGCCACTGCGGGTCGGTCACGGCGGCATCACTGCCCGCTGCGGCAAACAACAGCGGCGCCAGGTGATCCTTGAGAAAAGAGCGCCGCGCCGCGGCCACAATGGCTGAGCCCTCGGCGTTGCCCTCTTGGTCCAGCACGGCCTGCTTGACCAGGAGCACCGCATAGAACTCCAGTTGAACACCGGCGTGGTCCAGCATCTCCCCGCCCGTGGGGGACACCTGCAGTCCAAACGCCTGGTAGAACGCCGCAACATCCGCCAGGAGGACGCCGCGGCCGGGTCCCTGCCCCTGCCCCCAGCTGCTTTCATGCAGGGGATTGACGCCCCGGTGTTCAAATGCCTCAAAATAGCTGGAGCGGACGTCGTCCAACGCTGCGTCCTCCAACTGGGTGAAAAACTCAGGTTTCTCCTCCAGCGCGCCCAGTTGTTGCGCAAGCAACCCCAGGTCCATGAGCCGCAGTTGGAAGTCCTGCTCCGGGTAGCCCAGCAACAGGCTGCCCAGGGAGATGGTGACCGCGCGTGTCTCCAGGGCAGTGTTCATTTGGAGGCCGCCTTGACTGCGTCCAACACCACCTGTGTCCACATCATGGTGACGCACTTGCGGCTCCCCACCTCACCCTTGCCGCCCTGCCACACCGCAAACGCCGCCCAACCCTTGCCGCCCGGCGTGAGCGTGCTGCCGCCCTCTGGCGCCAGCAACCGGGAGATGACCACCACCCACGTCCCGTTCTCCCAGCGCGCATCCGCCACGCTGCCATGGCCTTCCTGGACGCTGCTGGTGGAAAACCCCTCGGCGTAGATTTCATCCACACCGGTCTTGGCGTAGCTCTGGGGATTGCCAGAGACACGCCCGGGCGAAAATTTCTCTTTTTCACTCTCCTGGAACTGGCCCACCGCACCGGGGTTGATAAATTCCAGCGGATACATGTCCACCGCCATGTTGGGATACAGCTCCTTCATGGTGGGTTTTCCCTTGAGGCGGTCCTGCCGGTACTGCGCACGCCAGTGGTAGATGTGCACCGGCAGGCCCTTGGCCCCCATGAACACCGGCGGCATGGTCCCCTCCTTCAGCGGGAACTGCACGGCCACACCGTCGGAATATTCGCCCAGGTGGCCCGCGTTGGACTGTTCAGGGTCCTGCCAGGTCATGCGGAACGCAATCCACTTCCCGTCATGGACCGCCTGGACCTTGACGGTGGACGTGGTGGTTGTGGCCGGCCGGGGCAACGCCATGGGCTGGGCCATGAGGGTCACATCCACCGCGGGGGCCTTGGTCCAATAGGAAGCCTCCGGGTTGGCGTAGGAGACATTTTCTCCCACGTGGACGGCCTGGATATCCGCCGCAAATGCCGCGGCAGGAACACAAACAAAGCACACAAACAAGAAAGGACGCAGGCGCATGGGGGCCTCCTTCACGGCGTATTGTTGCGAACGACGCCCAGCGAACTGTCCCACGCCGCGCGTTCATAGAGAGGTTCGGTCACCGGCACGCTCACCAGCAGCGCACCCGCCTCATCAAAGCCACGCGCCACGCCATCTTTGACGTCAAAGCGGTGGATGATGCGGTCCGTGGAGCCCATGAGGACCAGCAGCCCCTGGGCCACCGGGTCTGAGGCCAGGCGGCGGTAGCGGTCCAGCGCGCCGTCCACCTGGGGACCAAACATCTGGTGCAGGTAGTCCCGGGCGGCGTGCATGGGCGGGAGGTAGTAGATGTTGGGCTCCAGGCCCAATTGCGGGTAATATGGCAGCGCAATACCTTTTTTGTGGACCAGGTAATCCATGGGGTTGTCATCCCGCGCCTGCCACGGTGGGTTGATGAAACCCATGATGCGTATCTTTCCAATACAATTCACCACGCACTGCGGCTGGATGCCCTGCTCCACGGCGGGGTAACATCCCACACACTTCTCCGAGGTCCGGGTGTGCGGGTTGTACATGCTCTTTTTGTAGGGGCAGGCCCGGACACACTCGCCGTAGCCCTTGCAGCGGGACTGGTCTATGAGGACAATCCCGTCTTCCTCCCGTTTGTAGATGGCCTTGCGCGGGCACGCCGCCAGGCATGCCGGGTAGGTGCAGTGCGCGCAGGTGCGCGGCAGGTAGAAGAACCATTTGTCATGCGGCAGTGACGTTACTGCGCCGGTCTTGTCCTGGGTGCCCAGGCAGTCATCCTCACCAATGTTGGGATACATCCAGTCTTCATCGGTAGGAGCCCAGTGTGCCGCGCGCTCGTTGGGCTCGGCTGCTTCAAAGATGGTCTTGCCCTTGTAGCCCTTGGCGTCCCACTCCTGTTTGCCCAGCTTCTCCAGGATGCGCAGGTCCCAGGCCAACGGGAAGGACCCATATGGCTTGGTCTCCACGTTGTTCCACAACATGTATTCCTGACCCTTGCCGCTGGTCCAGGTGGTCTTGCAGGCCAGCGTGCACGTCTGACACGCAATACATTTGTTCAAATCAAAGGCAATGGCCCACTGTTTTTTTGGACGGCTTTCCGCGTAGGCGTATTCCATCTCACGGTTGAGCTGCCAGTTCTTGACCTTGGTCATGGTGATGCCCTCCGTGTGATGGTCACTTCTTGATGCGCACAAAACCGCCGGCCAGATACGTCTTCATGTTGGCGTTTTCATATGTGGGCCGGATGCCCAGGGTCGCCGGGCGCCACACACCGTTGGCGTTGATCCCGCCCGGTTCGGCCTTGGTGAACTTCACAAACGCCTCCCGCGGTGCACCCACCGGACAATGGATGTCTGCCGCAAAGCCCTGCATCATCACCTGGCCAAACATGTCCTTGTGGACCAGGGAATCCGTCATCAATGTGGGACGCAGCCAGGCGCGCGTGGCGGCCTGGTGGCTGCCGTAGCGGTACATGGCCTGGTAGTTGGTCTCCGGGTTCTTGGCCAGACCGTCCTCACGGCCCTCATGGCCTTTCACGCTGCCAAACGTGGCGCCGTACATGTTGTGCCAGGTGCGGGCCACGCCCTTGGGCGTGCCGGGATAGAACCGCACGCGCAACATGAGGCGGGCCACCTTGTATTCCTCGGTGCCCTCCTTCCAGCCGCGGTAGGGACGGTCGGTGGGGTCCGCGTCCACATAGACGTAGTCCCCGTCGTTGAGGTCCATGCCCCGCGCGTCGGCCGGGTTCATGTCCACGTACCCCTCGGTGACCGAAGGCATGCGTTTGTCATGACGGAACACGTCACCAAACGGGCCAAACAGGACACCCGTGTAATCCGTATCCACCGGCGTGGTGTGCGCGCCGTGGCGGTACTTGGGCGTGTGGTAGACGTGGGTGAACTTTTGCGCCTTGAGCGGGTGTTTGCTCTTGACCAGTTCATCCCCGGTCATCATCACATTGCGCACCTGGCGGGATTCAGTGGAAAGGTCATCCTTTTTCAGGCCGTAGGCGTCTGGCCCCAGGGGCCGCACGGCGGGATGTTTCTTGGCCAGGATGATGTTGGGCTCAAAGTGCGTGGAATCCACCGGTTCCCGGTACACCACCAGGTTCTCCCCGGACTCCACAAACTCCTTCTCCGGACGGTAGAATTCCAGGCGCCCCGTCTTGGTGTGCCAGGGCTGTTCACCCTTGGCCTGTTCCCAGCTGCTGTGGCGGGGATAGGTCCGGTTGTTGATCAACGCCGGGATGCCCTCAGCGGCCTTGGCGTGCAGGTCCTGGGCTTTGTAGCCCTTGAGGCCCGGCGTGCCATCAATGATGCGCTGCAGGTAGACCTCCACCTGGTCCCCCTCCACAAACTTCCACATGTCTGCAAAACGTTTGTCCCCGTAGATCTTGGCCAGGCTCTTGGCCACGCCAGCCAGGATTTCCATGTCACTGCGGGTTTCATAGACACGTTTCAGCGGAGTCTTGGGGAACATCTGGACAAAGGGATTGGTGCAGGACGCCGTCATGTCCGGGTGTTTGAATTCCGCCCAGCTGTCACAGGCAAAGACCAGGTCCGCATATTCGCAGCTTCCGGTCCACCACCAGTCTGCGTAGGCAATGAACTCCAGCTTGGGCAACGTGTTGTTGACCACGTCATAGTGCCACTTGACGTTGCCAATGACGCTGTTGGAGTTGTTGAGCCACATGGCCTTGGTGGGAACGGGCATGTGGCCCTGCCCGGTGAACATCTTGTTTCCCTGCCGCAGCGGCCGGTCCCCGTAGTTGAAATAGTGGAGGGACTCATAGTGGAAGGCCTTGCGCACGCTGACCTTGCCCGCCGGGTCCAGCTGGGGGTTGAACGGGTCCTCCACAACGTACTGGGGCATGCCCCCAAAGAGCGCGGCACGGTAGTTTCCGGCGTAGCTGCCAACGTTGCCGCCGGCAAAGCCCACGTTGCGGGTCAGCGCGGCCACCAGGAAGATGGCGCGGTCCTTGAGGTCCGCGTTGAAGAACTGGTTGGGCCCCATGCCCATGGCAAAAAGCGTGGTTTCTGGATTTTTTGCAATTTCAGTGGCCAGCTGTTCAATGGCCTTGGCCGGCGCGCCACACACCTTCTCCGTCTGGGCCGGCGTAAGATTGTCGTTGAGGTATTGCTCGGTGAGGGAGAAGACGGTGCGGACTTCCACTTCTTTTCCGTCCGCCAGCTTGACTTTGCCGGTGCCACGCAGGTCAGGCCTGATGGTCATGGCCTTGCCAAAAGCATCCCGGCTCACTGGCGCGGGCGCCTTCTTGGCGGTGTCCCACACCATGAACGGCCGGAACTGCTCCTCCATGGATGCCGGCGCGGTCTGGGTCTTCTGCTGCGCCACCGGCGGTGGCTTTTCACCGGGTTTGGTGAATGTGATTCCCGTCAGCGTTGGCCCCACGTAGGACGGGTCCAGGTCCGTCCCACGCAAAGGCTCCAGCGTGTCCATACGAATCAACTGGGGAAGATCCGTATTGCGGGACACCCAATCCTGGTCAAACAGCTTTTTCTGGATGATCACCTGCGCCAGTCCCAGCGCAAACGCGGGGTCACTGCCGGGCCGGATGACAATGACGTCATCCGCCTTGCTGGCCGTGGCGGAATATTCCACCGTGATGGCCACAATCTTGGTGCCCTTGAGCCGGGCCTCCGTCATCCAGTGGCTGTCCGGCATCTTGGTGGTGATCCAGTTCATGCCCCAGATCAACGCCAGCTTGCTGCGTTCCACCGCAAACAAATCAAAATCATTGGTTTGCGCACCGGTGACCATGGGGTGACCTGGCGGCAAATCCGTGTGCCAGGAGTAGCTGTCCCAACCGCGCGCGCCGTGGGCCTTTTCCGGCGGGACATTGCGAATCTTGGCGTCCGCCAGGGCCATCATGTTGGCAAACCGGTACAGTCCAAAAATGCGCGTGGCGCCCAAAAAGGCCATGCCACCGCGCACTTTGATGGTCTCCGTGCCGGCGCCTTCCACGGCTTCCACCATGGCCGGGTCATATCCCTGCTCCAGGAGTTTCTTGGCGCCGGCATCCCCGGAATAGGTGCGGGCAATGTTGTCCAACGCCTTGGCCGCCAGGTCGTTGGCCTCATCCCAGCTGACGCGCAGCCACTTGTCCTTGCCGCGCTGGAAATACTTCACATCCGGTTTGCCATCCGGGCCGCGCGGGAACCCGGCGTCCACCCACGCCTTGAACCCGCGACGCACCATGGGGGCTTTGACGCGCCGGTCGCCGTAGATGCGGCGCACCAGGGCCACGCCCTTTTGACAGGTGCGCGGGTCCCAGCGGGCAGACGCCTTGTTGCCGTAGAGGTCTTCAGCCTTGCCATAGCCGTAGGTGGGCGCAATGCGGGTCACCACGCCGTTTTTGACGTGGCCACGCAGCAGGCAGTTGTGCGTGTCATTGGGGGCGCACAGGAACACAAAGGAGCTGTCAGACCGGAAGATGTCCCGGTAGGCCTTCTCCCAATCCCGGTTGGGATAGGCGGCCAACGGGTTGTCCACCTGCATGGGCTGCAAGAAGCGCAATGGCGCGCCCAACGCCTGTGCGCCAGCCAGCACCGTGCCCGCGCCCATGATGCCCTGCAGCAGCCGCCGGCGGACCTGGTCCACATCCTGCGGGGCACGTCCCTTTGGGTCCTTCATCATGGGTTTCTCCTCATTCTCCGTTGGCGGAAAACACGGCGCGTGGCGCCAATTCCTGGATTTTTACGTTGGGGATGCGGCGGCCCAGCTGTTGTTCAACCATCTGGTTGAGGGCCAGCCCGGCGTCCTGGTTCACGCGCGTGAGGCGGTAGAGCAGCACGCCTTCACTCAGCCCCAGCCATTCCAGCCGCGCCGCCGAATCCCACAGCCGCACCTGGGAATGGATGGCCTGCAGCGAGGGCTGGAGTTGTGGCGGGATGTCCCCGTACCGCGGCGCCCCATCCACGTCCTCAAACAGCACGTCCTGGCAATCCCCGTCCCCATGCCCGCGCGACCGGTGCCGGGTGTGCCGCAACACGCCGGACACGCCCAGGACCAGACCATCGGCGGCTTCACGCCACCAGTCACACAGCCGGGCATCCACGCCCCAGGCGCAGCCGCCCCGCGTCAGCCGCAGCGCGCCGTCACACGCGGGGATGGTGGACCAGCGTCCCGCCAGGCACGGCGTGGCCAGCGCGGCCAGGAAATCTGGCCATTGTTGCAGCGCTGGAACCGTCTTGAAAAAGCGCCGGTAGGAATTCCCCAGCGCGTGGCTGTGGGAGAAGACCTGGCGCATGGCGTCTTGTTCATTGGCAGCCACGGCCCGCGCCACCAGGCCAAGTTCGTCCTGTGCTTCCGCCAATTCTCCGGTCACCTTGAGCGCCGCAGCGCGGCGCGCGCGCAACCAACGGCCGCTCAAATCCACCATGCGTTCGGGGTCCAGGGACGGCTGCATGAGCCCCCCCTTGCGCAAGCTCTATGCCGGCAACGCCTGTGGAAAAGTGACCCTCCCGCAGCGTCAGGAACGCGAAAGGGTTGCCTTACGAACGAGCGTTCGTTCGCTCGCCCGCTTGGGGCATGAGAAAACGCAGACGCCGCAACTGTTGCCGCCCACACCTGCTCAAGCTGTTGAATTGTGGGGCGTGTCCTTTTGATTAATGTCCATTGGACGCACGTGTCACATTGACCGAGTGGAAAGGCAAAGGCCGGCGCCCCCTGTGCACGGGAGACGCCGGCCTTGTTGTTGGTGTGGAGACCAACCGTTCAGCGCCAATGCACCGCGGCGTTGTGCAGCGCGCGCTCAAGGGCCTGCATGGTGCCCTGCATGATGGCCACCTTGTCCTGCGTCACGCGCGCCTCATTGGTGTTGGAGCGTGCGGCCGCACCCGCAAAGCCGCCCACCATCCCGGCGCCACGGCGCTGGGAAGAACGGTCCGGGTGCACCACGGCGTTGCCGGTGGCTGAGCCCACGCGCTTGCCATTCTCCACGCGGTCCAGGTCCAGCTGGATTTCATACATGGGACCGTCCTGCGCCATGATGCGAATGGAGCGCACCACAATCTCCCGGCCCTTGCCCTTCTTGCCGCCCCACTTGGCCTCTTCAAAGAAGCGGCGTGCCACGCTGGGGGCATAGTTGCTGATGGATTCCACAGGCACCGGCGTGAAGATGCCGCTGGCCTTGCCGCTCTGGCGGCCATAGACCTCAATTTCCGGGGTGATGTTGTCCGCAAAGCGGATTCCCACGGCCTTGGAGAGCTTCCCACTGGACAGGTGGCCCATGCCGGGAACGGCGGGCGGGTCCTTGTCCCCGGTGGAGGGCATCTTGGTGTTGGCGGTGGCAGAGGCAAGCAAAGAGGCAACAAGCAGTGCGTTGATCACGGTTTCTCCAAGGTGGTGCGGTCATCAGGTGACAGCGGGGGGTCACCGGGTCTTTTGACCGGCTGTGTACGCTTGGGTTGGAGGTTGGATCACACGGCCCCAGGCCCCGCGGAGGCCCGGTAAAACACTTTGTAGTCAAGGGCTTACAAGGCGGTCAGACCACCGCATCCAGGCGGTTGACCAGCGTCTTGAGGATCTTGATGCGTGCAAAATATTTGTTCTCAGCTTCCACCAGCGTCCACGGCGCATGTTCGGTGGAGGTGCGCTCCAGCATGTCACAGACGGCCTTCTGGTAGATGGGCCACTTCTTGCGGTTGCGCCAGTCCTCCTCGCCAATCTTGAAGCGTTTGTGCTCGGTGGCCTCACGCTCCTTGAAGCGCTTGAGCTGCTCCTCCTGGCTGATTTGCAGCCAGAATTTCACCATCAATCCCCCGGCGCGCACCACCTGGTCTTCAAAATCATTGATTTCTGCGTACGCCCGCATCCAGTCACCATCCGAGCAATACCCCTCCACGCGCTCCACCAGCACCCGGCCGTACCAGCTGCGGTCAAAGATGGTGAACCGCCCATGTTTGGGCAGGTGACGCCAGAACCGCCACAGGTAGGGCTGCGCGCGTTCCTCCTCGGTGGGTGCGGCCACGGGCACAATGCGGTACCAGCGTGCATCCAACGCCGCGGTCACCCGCCGGATGGCGCCGCCCTTGCCTGCCGCGTCCACGCCTTCAAACACCACAATGACGCTGCGTTTGCGGAAGTCCGGGTCCCGCGCCAGCATGTTGAGGCGGCCCTGCCACTTCTCCAGCTGGTCCTCGTATTTGTCCTTGGCCAGTTCCTGTTTGAGTTCCAGGGTGTTGAGCAGGTCACGTTTGTCTGCGGCGCGCGGCGGCAATGGCGCCGCGGTGACGCGGGGTTTGAAACCCTTTTCATCCACCTCCATGCGCTTGGTGATCCCGTTGAGCAGCGTCTGTCCCGCCGTCAGGCCGCGGTAGCGTTCGTCTGCACCCTCCACCACAATCCACGGCGCGGGGCCGGTGGACGTCTGCCGCAGGACGTGTTCGCTCACTTTTTTGTAGCGGTCATAACTCTTGAAACGCTCCCAGTCCGTTGGGGTGACGCGCCAGCGGGTGTCCGGGTCCTTGGAGATGGCCTTGAGGCGTTTGCGTTGGGCCTCCTTGGACAAATGGAACCAGAACTTGAGCAGCAGGCCGCCCTCCTGGACCAGCATGTGTTCAAACCGGTTGATTTCATCCAGGGCCTGGTCCAGCTCGGCCACGCTGCTTTGTCTTTCAGCACGCGCCACAATGGGGTCGGTGTACCAGTTGCCAAACAGGATACCTATCCGGCCCTTGGGCGGCAGCGCCCGCCAATACCGCCAGAACGGCGGACGCGCCCGTTCCTCGTCGGTGGGCTCCCCAAAAGCGTGCGTCTCAATGTGGCGGGGGTCCATCCATTCATTGAGGAGGTTGACCGTCTCACCCTTGCCTGCCCCGTCCACGCCGTTGATGAGCACGGTGACGGCAAACTTCTTCCCCTCCCGCAGCTCCTGTTGCGCGGCCAGCAGAGCGGCGCGCAGCTTGGGGACCTCTTTTTCATACACGGCCTTTTCCACCTTGTGGCCCAGCTCGGCGCTCTCAAACACGGCATCCCTCCCGCGTGAACCTGTCCTTGGTGGGGCCACGCTAGCAGTGCCAGGCCACACGCCGTCCACCCGACGGGATATCCCACCGTGGCGGCGGCAAAACCCGCAGGACATGCGCGGCCGGGGGGGGACGGTGTATGAAGGCGTCCATGCGTTCTGTCCTGCGTCCCCTGCTGGCCCTGTTGGCTGTGACCCTGACCGCGGCGGCGGGTTGCACCGCGCTGCTGCCCAAGCCGGACCCGCAAAGGACGTCCGTCAACGGCACCGTGGTGGGCCGAAGCTTCCCAGGCGCCACCGCGGCCTTTGCGCAGGACCCCGGGCCACCCCGGTCCATTGTGGTGCGGGTGGCGTTGCGGCCGGACACCTGTGTTGCGGCCAATGATCCGTCAGACCCCATGGACCCCAACGTCCTCATCACCATCACCCCGGACCAGGAAGGTTCCTTCCCGGTGCTGGCGCCGGGGATGGCGGGGACGGCCACGCGTTACGCAACGGCCACGCTGTTCACGTACACCGGCATGCCGGACGGCGGCGTGGCCGAGGGCGCGGATGCCGGCCTGCGCCCGGTGGTGGTCTCTGCCGTGGGTGGCACCGTGGAGGTCAAGGCGCTGGACTTTGCGTCTGACGGGCGCCTCAACGCCGACGTCACGCTGCAGTTTGAGAACAACGAAGGTCTGGTGGGCCAGCTGGGCGCCTTCCCGTGTGACCGGGTGAAATAAGCGCGCCGGGGCCGTGTCCCGGCATCCTTTGCCGGGTCAGCCGCGCCCGCCGCGGCCCGTTGCCAATCTGCCGTGGGATGGGATACGTGCCCGCGCCCCAGCGCCCGGTGTTTCCCACCGGCCATATGGCGCGGGTTTTTCCTGGAGTGACGGTGATGTCCATGCGCAATGGTCTTTGGGGTCGCGGGTCGGTTCGTCTTTTGGCGGGTCTTGCGTTGGCCGGTGGTCTGGCTGGCGGTTGCACCAGCTGCGGGGTGGGCAACCGCACGGTGACGGTGAACTTCACCATCAGCGGGCAGAGCGCCGCTGAAGGATGCGCCCGCCAGGGTGCCAGCCACGTGGTGGCGCGGTCCCGTTGGTCCGCCGGGGAGAACACCCAGGAGACAGAGACCGGCACCGCCGCCTGCTCAGACGGCAAGGTGGAAATCACGGTGGGCAACAACGGCTCCATCCAGCTCACCGCGTATGAAAATGACGCGCCGGGCGCATTGGCCATGGGCGTGAGCGCCCCGGTGGTGGTGAACCTCAGCGCGCTGGACATCAACGCGCCGTCCTTGACGGTGGACATCATCCCGCTGCGTGGCCGGCTGCACATCCACGCCATGTGTTCGCGGTTGGGGGACCAGATGTCAGACAGCTGCACCGGCAAGGTGGCCACCACCGGCAGCAGTGACGGTGGCTCCCTGGCGCCCACGGTGACCATCCTGTTGGACACCAACGGCTTTGACCTGGAGCCGGTGGACAGCCTGGCCATGACACTGGACACCGAAGACGGGCACCTGATGGCCGAAACGACCCGCGCCCGCGTGGACGCCAGCAACCTGGTGCGCGTGGTGGCGTTCACGCCGGAGGGCCAGTTGTTGCGCGGTGAAGCCAGCGTGCGCCTGGCGGGCCTGGAGACCGAGGTGGATGTGGAGCTGGACTACGCGGTGACCCAGGTGGACGCGGGCTTTGTGCGTCTGGACGGCGGCAACGTGAGTTCCTCGTCCTCGTCCTCATCCTCCTCTTCATCTTCATCATCCTCCTCCTCGGGCGGAGCCAGCAGCACGGCGGGTTCGTCCAGCGGCGGTTCGGTGGGGTCCTCCAGCGCGGGCGGCACCTCCGCGGTCCAATCCTCCAGCGCGGCGCCGGCCTCCAGCGCGGCGCCCTCGTCGTCAGTGGCGGTCCAGTCCTCTTCCGCCGCACCGGCTTCTTCCTCCGCGGTGATGTCCTCGTCGGCGGCGCCGGCGTCATCCTCGGCAGAGGCATCCAGCAGCGCGGCCATGTCCTCTTCAGAAATGGCATCCAGCGCGGCAGGTTCCTCCAGTGAGATGGGTTCCAGCAGCGCAGTCCAATCTTCATCCATGTGACGCACGGCACGCCCCGCGTGTGGGGCTGGTCACCGACGCCCCGGTTCACCTGATGCAAGGTGGCCGGGGCGTTTGGCATTCTGGACGCCAATGGCAACACCCATGGTGATGGACTTTTGGGAGGTGTTTGATGCGGCGTTGCAAGCGGGCCCTGTTGGTGGTGGCCATCCTGGCCAACGGCTGTTTTTTCATGGAAGAGAAACTCCCCAAGGACCTGCAAGGAGGTGATGTCACCGGCGTGGCGGTGGGCGTCCCTCCAGGGGAGACCGGCCCAACCAAGGATTTGTTGGGCGCGTCTGTGCGCCGGCATCCCCCATTGAGGGTGGCGCGCTCCCATGAAGATGGCCGGTTCACGTTGAAAAATCTGCCGCCGGGGGAACACCGGCTGCGCATGACGTATGACCCCAACAACGACGGCCAGCCGGACCTGGTGGCGCGCGTGGACGCCGCCATCCGGGTGCGGGACGGCGTGCGGTCTTTCATGGACCTGGGGCGCATTGAACTGCTCAAGCCCAGCACCATTGCGGGACGGGTGACCATCACCAACGGCACGGTGACGCCCGGCGCGCTGCGTGTGGCGCTTATGGGCGTGGGAGAACCCGCGGACGCACTTGTCCTCCCGGACGCCATGGTGGAGGTGGCGGCGGACAACACGTTTGTGTTCACCGGGCTTGGTGCGGGGGCCTGGCGGGTGGTGGCGGTGCACGGGTCCAGTGTCAGCGCAGTGACCGCCGTCAACGTGAACCCGGATGAGACCAAACGTGACGTGGTGCTCAACCTGGACCTGGGAACCACCGCCTCAGAAGGGACCATCCAGTTCAAGCTGGTTCCGCCGCTGCAACGCGGTGAGCTGGTGCCTTCCGGCATCTCCCAGGGTCTGGTGTCCGTCACCGCGCCCACGGTCTCTGCCACGCCGCTGTTCCCCGGGTTGGTGACTGGTTGCAGCGCCGTGACGGACACAGCGCCCTTCTCCGGTGACGCCGAGCTGGACGTGGTGCTCACCGGCTGCGGCGCCGGTGGCCCCTACACGGTGCGCATTGCGTTTGAGGCGGGCAGCGACTTGTTCAGCGTGGAGTTGCCCAACGTGGTGGTGCCCCCGCTTGACGTGGTGGACCTTGGCCGGGTGGTGGTGGCCCAGGCAGAAGACTGCACGGATTGCGGCGCCCCTGGCGCGTCGTCATCCAGTTCGTCAGGGGCAAACACGTCCAGCGCGGCAGCCAGCACATCTGGCGGCGCAGCCAGCGCATCCAGTGGCGGCACCGCGTCCAGCGCAGGGGGGTCATCTTTTGCGGCATCCTCCAGCGTCCCGGTGGGCTCCAGCAGCAGCGGTTCGGGCGCGTCCTCGGCGGCGTTTTTGCCCTACCCGGCAGGTGCAGGCAGCAGCGGCCAGCAGCTTCCGGCGCTCAACCACCCCGGCATGGTGGCCATTGCGGGCAACACGTCCTCCGGCGCGCCGGCGGAGCGCATCTTCATCCTGGGCGGCTGCACCACGGCGGACTGCACCTCGGCCGGGACCCAAGCCAACGCCAGCCCCGCCATCTGGGAACTGGACGTCACCAACAACACGGTGACCCGCGCCGCCATGGACCTGCCCACCGGCGTGGTGGGTCCCGCCGCCAGCGTGGGGGATGAAATCTACATCACCGGTGGAGGGGCCGTGCCGGTGCACTACCAATACAGCGCCTCGGCCCGGAACATCCGCACGGGAACAGCGCCCACGGTGACGCCGTGGAACCCGGCCTGCCTGGTGGCAGACAAGGACCAGGGCGGCGTCACGCACCTCTATGCGTTTGGCAACAACACGGGTGCGGCGGGCAGTACGCGGGCCATCCACCACTTCACGCAGAACACGTGGACCGTCCTGCCGGTGAGCCTGAGCATGGACCGCGAGCGCATGGCCTGCGCAACCTGGACCCACCCCAGCGACGGAAGCCGGCGCGTGGTCATTGTGGGGGGCGCTTCCGGCGGCGCTGCAACCAACCGGGTGGAGGAGTTCGACACGCGCGCATGGATGGTGCGCGGCATGGGAGACATTCCCACGGGTGGACGTCAGGACGCCGCGGCGGTGGTGTGCAACAACGGCGTCAACCGGCTCTACCTGCTGGGCGGCAACCGGGGCGGCACGCCACCCGAATCCACCGTGTTGACGTTGGACCTCTACGGCGCCAGCGGCCTGGACATGTGGCTGGGGGAGACGCTCCCTTTGCGGGCGGCCCGCAACAAACACGGCGCGGTGGTCACGGGCACGGGCGTTTATGTGTTTGGCGGGTCCGGCGTGAATGGCGTGCTCAACAGCATGGAGCGCGGAAACCTCCCCGGCTGCCCGTTCTGAAGCCGCTGGGGGCAGGTGCTCAGCCCTTCACGTTTTTCTCCACCCACGTGTCAAACGCCCCGCGCCACGCCGGGTAGCCCTTGCCGGAGCGCAGCTCCAGAAACGTCTGGAACATCCCATCCAGCGCGTCCTGGGCCTGGTCCAACAAGCCCATGCGGGTGAGGAGGCGCGCTTCGTCCTCCAGGCGGTTGCGGTCCACCTCCTGGTGCTCACCGGGGGTCTCGCCCTTCTCCGTGCGCGGTGCCGCGCCCTCGTCCGGGTTGCCCGCGTCCTTGGGCAGCTTGCAGCCGCCCAGGCACACGCTTTGGGCCTTGAGGGTTCCGGTGATGACGGTGCCGTTGAGGTCCAGCTGCGCCTTGGCGCTCACAATCAACGCCCCGCGCTTGAGCGCGGTGAACAGCTCCGGGGAGGTGGAGGCGTGTTCACCTTTCACCGTGACCTCGGCGCCGGACCCGTCTGGGGCCTTGAGCTTCATGAGCTGGCCCAGGATGACCCGCACCGGCGTTTTCCCCAGCACGTGCTCCTCGCCGGACTCCCCGGCGTGCCACAACCAGGTGAGGAACTCGGCGCCCACCTCTTCACCACTGACGGGAATCTCAGAACGGGGCATCTTCTTCCTCCTCCCTGTCTGGCTTGGGTGCCTTGGCGCCAGGCGGCGGTGACGACGGAGCCGGCCGCGCGGCGGTCCAGCCCAGCTTCTTCATCAGACCTTCCACTTCCACTTCTTCCAACGACAGCGTGAAGGTCTTCTCAAACAGCTCGCCGCAGGCCTGCGCCATCTGCTTGCTGGCGCCAAACAGGCGCGCCTCGGCGCGTTCGGGGTTCCACACCAGCTCGGCCACGCGGCGGCGCACCGGCGCGCGGGCGCGCAGCTCGGCCACAATGGCTTCCTTGAGCGCGGCTTTTTCCGCGCGGGTCAGGCGGCGGCCCTGCTGCAACTGCAGCTCACGGGAGCGGAACTTCAGCTCATCCCGGATGTCCGCCCCACGCACCACGCGCTCATCCTGGCGGAACCCCAGGCACACCAGGTCCCCCACAAACATGTCCTCCTGGGTCAACTTGTCCGCCAGAGGGTCCGTTATGGGGACCCATCCAAAAGACAACGTTTCACTTTCAGTGGTGGGGGAGAAGCGGCGTGTGTTGACGGCACGGGACGCCTTGGCAAGGAAGCCCTTGTCCGGCGTACCGCCCACAAACAGCCGCCGGAACGTGGCGGACCCGGTGAGTGCTGGCATGGCGGCGGGCTTCTAGTCTGCTTGGGGGGGCCGCGGGGAACTATTTGGCTGCGGGTTGGGGTTGCCGCGGCAGCCCCAAGGGTTAGTAACGCCGCGCGTCACCTGGGGAGCACCGTCAGGAATACCAATGGGCACACGCCCGTCCCACATCCAGGCGGGGGCTTGGGTCTGGCGCTTGACGGCATGCACTTGGGCTGTGCCAGAAGTGTTGCGGTTTTGAAGCGTTCACACAGGTTCAACACGGGGAGTTCCATCATGCGCAGTCTGGGATTTGTGGGTCTTGTTGCTGCCGCGGGCCTGGCGGGCGCCGCGGCACACGCGGCGGACGGTCCGGTGATCATGACCTTGGCCAGCGTGGCGCCGGATGGCAGCCCGTGGGCGGTGGGCCTGCAGGAGTTCAAGCAGATTGCCGAGACGGAGAGCGGCAACAGGATCAAGGTCAAACTCAAACTGGGCGGGGCTCTGGGGGATGAAAATGAGACGGTGCTGGCCTGCAAGCGCGGCCAGATCCAGGCGGTGGGCGCATCCACCGGCGCCATTGCATCCCAGGTCCCGGAGGTGAACGTCCTGGAGCTGCCGTTTTTGTTTGGCAACGCCGAAGAAGCAGACCACGCGCTGGACAACATCTCCGGCCCCATCCTGACCAAGGCGTTTCTGGACCGCGGGCTGGTGCTGGGCTTCTGGAGTGAGAACGGGTTCCGCTCCTTTGGCGGCAAGTTCCCCGTCAACACCGTGGCGGACCTCAAGGGCCGCAAGATGCGCTCGCAGGAGAACCCCATCCACCTGGCCACCTACCGGGCCTACGGCGCCAGCCCGGTTCCCATCCCCACCACCGAAGCGTTGACGTCACTTCAGTCCGGCGTGGTGGATGGATATGACCAGACGCCGCTGTACGCATTTGCGGCGTCATGGCACACGGCGTCCACCCACTATTCGGTGAGCAACCACATCTACCAGCCCGCGGCCATTGTCTATAACAAGGCCGCGTTTGACAGCTGGCCACCCGAAGTACGCGCGGCGCTGGAGAAGGCCGGCAAGGCGGTCACCGGCAAGCTGCGCAAACAAATCCGGGCCATGAACCCCATCCTGCTGCAGAACCTCACCCAGGCCGGCCTCAAGGTGAACACCATCCCGGAAGCCGAGCTGAGCAAGTTCCGGGACGCCGCCTCCAAGGTTCGCGAGGAGTACATCAAGACCGCCAGCCCTGGGGAAAAGGAACTCTACAAGCAGTTGTCTGACGGGCTGAAGGACTACCGCGCCAAGGCCAAGAAGTGAGCAACGCGCCGGTCTCCGCCGTGAACAAGGTGGTCTACCGCGCCGAACAACGCGTGGTGGGCCTGTGCATGGCCGTCATGGGCACCGCGGTGTTCCTGGACGTGGTCCACCGCGTGGCCAGCCGGGAGCAGGGTTTGCTGCACCGGTGGAGCGGCGGGGCGTCCTGGGCCAACCCCGTGGGCACCGCAGCCGGCCTGCTGGTGGCGTGGGGATTGACGTTTGCGGCGCTGCGGGCGCGGGGCAACCCGCCGTCCGGCGCCACCTGGGGCAAGGCGGCGGGCATCACCGCGGTGGCGTACGCGGCGTTGCGGGCGTTTCTGGTGCTGTTGCCCAATGGCCTGGTGTGGAGCCAGACGTTGGGCCTGGTGCTCATGCTGGCGGTAGGTTGTTTTGGGGCATCCACCGCCGCGCAGGAACACCGGCACCTGGCGTTGGACCTGGGCAGCAAGCTGTGGCCCAAGAAGATTCTCCCGTACGTGCAGGCGTTGGGGAACCTGCTCACGGCGTTGTTCTGCGTGGTGCTGGTGGTGTTGTCCGTGGTGTCCATCAAGAGCCACTACGGGGATTACGTGGACACCGCCGGCGCCGGCGGCGCGTTTGTGGCGCTGCCCATCCCCAAATACCTGGCGTTCATGGTCATCCCGGTGGCCTTCACCGTCATGGCGGTGCGGTTTTTTGGCCAGGCACTGGTGAGCGCGCGCGGTCACGTGGAGGAGGATGACCCGCTGCAGATGTTGGGCATCAAGGACGCCAACGCCGGTGGCGGGGACAGCGGGGTGGCCCCATGACCACGGTGGTGCTGCTCAGCGTGCTGGCCATGGTGTTGTTGGGGGCGCGCCTGTTTGTGGTGGTGGGCGTGGCCACCATGTTGTGTTTTGTGCTCATTGCGGGGGAAGGCCTCAACCTGGATGGGCTGGTGCGCATCATCAACAAGATGGAGGGGCTCACCACCAAGAACGTGTTCCTCTCCATCCCGTTTTTTGTTTCCGCCGGGACGGTGATGACGCGCGGCGGGATGGCGGCGCGTTTGATCCGCGTGGCGCGCGCGGGCGTGGCGTGGCTTCCCGGCGGGCTGGCCATTGCCGCGGTGGTGGCGTGCATTGTGTTTGCGGCCATCTCCGGCAGCAGCCCGGTGACGCTGGTGGCGGTGGGCAGCATCATGTTTCCCGCCCTCACCGAGTCCAAATATCCCGTGCGCCAGTCCATGGGCCTGCTCACCACGGCGGGGTCCCTGGGCTGCCTGGTGCCGCCCTCCATTGCCATGCTCATCTACGCCATCAGCGTCAGTGGCAGCGCGGCGGTGGACCCCACGGATTTGTTCCTGGCGGGCCTGGTTCCGGCGTTGGCCATCACGCTCTTGCTCTCCTTCTATGCGTACTGGGTGGGCCGCAATCTCCCCGAGGCACGGCAGCCGTTTTCGTGGACGGAGCTGAAAGATTCGGTGCGGGAAGGCGCGTTTGCCCTGGCGCTGCCGGTGCTGGTGATTGGCGGCATCTACAGCGGCCAGTTCACGCCCACCGAGGCTGGCGCGGTGGCGCTGATGTACAGCGTGGTGGTGACCACGGTGGTCCACCGGGACATACAGCCCATGGACCTCTTCCCGCTGTTTGCCGAAAGCGCCACGCTCATTGGCAGCCTCATCCTCATTGTGGTGCTGGCGTTTGGCCTCAATGACTTCTTGGCGGTGGTGGACGCGGCGGACCGCATGGGCGAATGGCTGCGCGGCGCCAACCTGAGCCCCATGATGTTCCTGCTGGTGGTCAACGTGGCGCTCATCTTCCTGGGCGCGCTCATGGACAGCGTGAGCGCCACGCTGGTGTTTGCGCCGTTGCTGGCCCCCATTGCCATGGAGGTGTACGGCATTGACCCCATCCATTTTGGCGTGGTGTTTGTGGTCAACATGGAGATTGGGTACCTGGCGCCGCCGGTGGCCACCAACCTCTTTGTGGCCGCGGCCATCTTCCGCCGGCCGTTTGCCGAGGTCACCATTGCGGTCCTCCCCACGCTGGCCATTGTGTGTGCCGCGCTGGTGGTCATCATGTACGTGCCCACGTTGTCCAAGGGCGTGCTCAACCTGACGCGCGGCCAGGCCTTCTATGAGCCATTCCCGTGGAACGGGAGGGAGGACGTCAAGACGGTGAAGACGGACCAGCCGGACACGCCGGTGGCCCCACCACCGGGCAAGACCATGACCATGGAAGAGATGATGAAGGCCGCCGAAACGGGCGGCACCCCGGCACCGGCGCCCACGCCCGCTCCGGGAAAAATCCTCACCATGGAAGAAATGATGAAGGCGGCCGAACAACAGGCCCCTCCCCCCGCCAGCGACGGAGCGGTGCCGTAGTCAGGTCCGTCAGCCTGCCGGATCTTTTTCGCGGTCCCGCAACGTCCGGATGGCCTGCTCAATCCGGTCGGCCAGGGAACGTTCCCGCTTGAGCCGGTCCGCCGCGCTGTCCGCCGCGCGCATGGCGTCCTCCAGGATGCGCACCTTGTCCGCGGAGAGTTCCACCACCGCCCGCTGCTCATTGAGCCACAGCAGGCGCTCCTCCACGTCATCCATGATTTCTGCGCTGAGTTTGGCGCTGTCTTCCACGCTCTTGACCGCGGCATCCCGCGCGGCAAGCGCCTTCATGCGGGCCTCCAACGTGGCGGCGGCATCCAGCGCGTCCCCCACCTTGGAGGAAAAGGCGTCCAGCTCCCGGCTGCGCGCCTGCCAGCTTTCCACCAGCCGCAGGGCCTCATCATGACGCTGGGTGACCTCCCGCAGCGCCGTACGCAGGTCCTCCAACGCGCCCGCGCGGCGCTCCAGGCCCTCCAGGCGCCGCCCCACGCCGTCTGCCGTGGTGGCCAAGGTGTTGAGCGTGTCCTGCGCAGCATCCAGGCGTGCGGCGGTGGCCTGCAGCTGGCTGGCACGGTCCTCCAGGGTGCGGCTGTGCTGGTCCAGGCCCTGGCGTTGTTCCTCCACCTGCTTGAGTTGCATGGCCACCGCGTCCTGCGCCGCGCGGGCCTGCGCCAGGTCTGCCGCCAGTTGGGTCTTGATGGTCAGACCCTTGTCCAGGTCCGCCTGCAACGCCGTCAAGCGGGCCACCTGTTGCTGCAGCGCGCGGTCCCCTTCCTCCACGGCGGCGGCGGCGGCCTTGCCCCGCGCCTCCTGCGCGCGCGCCTCCTGGGCGTCCAGCGCGGCGGTCTTCCAGGCCTGTTGCGCGGTGGTGACGTCGTTGGCCAGGGCGCGCGCGTCAGCCATCACACTGGCCATGGCGGCGTGTTCCTGTTGCAGCGTGCTCACCTGGGACTGCACCGAGCTGCTCAACAGCTCGGCGTGTTCCAACCGTGAACGCAGCGCGTCCAGATCCGCCTGGCGCGCCAGCCACGCGTCCTCCTGTTTGAGCGTGCGGTCATGCGCCTGCTCCACGCCGGCCAGACGTTCACGCATTGCATCCACGCTGGCGCGCGCGCCCTGCAGGTCCTCCATGCGCCCCTTGAGTTCGGCCAGCAGCGCGGACGCCTGGCCCAACCCCGCCTGCACCTGGGTGAGCGCGTAGACCTCGCTCTTCACCTCGTCCACGCCCTGGCGCACTTCCACAAGTTCCGCCGTCATTCCACCGGCGCGGTCCACCAGCGCCCGAAGCCCCTGCTGCGCGGCCAACGCATCCTCCTGCGCGCGCGCCACCGTACCGCGCACCACATCCGCCTGGGTCACGGTGTCCGCCAGCGCCGCAACGCGCGCTTCTGACCGGTCCAGATCCAACAACTGTTCACGCAAGCCACGCGCGTGGGCCTCCATGGCCACCATTTTTTGTGTGGCGGCTTCCACCAGAGGCTCTTTGTCCCTCAGCTCATCATGCCGGATGTGCAGGTCCTCAATCTCCCGCATGACGGCGTCCACCCGTCCCTGCGCGTCCGCCGCGGCCACCACCTGTTTTTGCGCCTGCGCGGTCAGCACGGCCATCTCGGCGTTGCGGGCGTTGACCTGTGCCTCCAGGTTGGCGGCGGAACCCTGCGCGGTCTCCACACGTTGCCGCAGCAACTCCACCGCACTGCCCTGCCCCTCCAACAACACGCGCAACTGCTGAAGCACTTCCAAAGACGCGGCGCGTTCGTCCGCCAGTTCCTTGCGTGCGGTGCCCCCCGCGCTGATTTCCGTGCTCATCTCCCGGGACAACTTGCGCAGTTCCTTGAGCTCCTGCTGCTGCGCTTCGGTGGCTTGGAGTTCCAAGCGGCGTTTCTCCACGCCGTCTGCCAGCTTCTGGATGCCGGACATGCGCGTTTCCAGCTGCGCCGAGCCATTGACCACTTCCTGCTGCAACAGGCGCACACGCGCCACTTCTTCCATGAGCAGCTGGGGATTGAGGCCTTCAACCCGGCGGAGAAAACGCGCCCACCCATCCGGCGTGGGCTGCGTGGCCAGCGTTGGCCCACCGGCCAACCGAGGCCCGCTGGCGTCCACACCCAACACCAGATCCACCTGCAGCAAGCCGTCCGGCGCCACGCTCACCTGCGCGGGCGTTTCACCCAAAGCGCGGTTGCCGCCACCCAGCACGTCTTCCTGGAAAAGGCGCACGCGCAGCGCGGGCGGAGGTGCCACGTCACGTTGGGTTGCATTTGGCGCAGTTGAACGCGGGGAGACGGACGGAGCAGTCCCGGCCACCAGCAGGCTGGCGTGCCGGGCCGCGCCCACGGCCACCACGGTCTGCGGGTCCACCACCGACGAGGGCGCGCGTTTGAAATAGTGCCAAACGCCGATGGCAAACACCAGCAACTACATGACACCACCCACCAACAGCACATGGTCCACGTTGGCCACGGTGAGCTGCGCGCTGCGCAACGCCTCATCACACAGCTTGAACGTGCGCTGCAGAAGTTCGCGCAACAACGGGAACCACGCCCCGCGCGTGACGGTGGCATCCAGGTCCAACGCCGCACCGGTGGCCTCGGTGTGGATGAGCGGCACCTGCAGGTGCGCCTGCTCCTGGGTGGACAACACCTTCTTGGCGTGTTCGGCGGCAGCGGTGAGACGGGCCAACGCGGCGGGCTGCGCACGCAAATCCACGCCGTGACGCTGCTGGAAGGCTTCTGCCAGCCAGCCCACCATGCGGGCATCCAGGTCTTCCCCGCCCAGATAGGGATCCCGTGCGTTGGACAACACCCGCACGCCGCCACCGGACAACTCCGCCACCGTGACCGAGGTGGAGGTGCCGCCCATTTCAAAGATGGCCACCTTGGCGCCTTCACCCTGCAACCCCACCGCCAGCGCGGCGGCCGTGGGCTCTTCCAGGATGTCCAGCGCCGCAAACCCGGCCAGCTCCACCGCGCGCCGGACGCTGTCCCGTTGCTGGGCCTGGAAATGGGCCGGGACGGTGATCACCGCGCGGTCCACCACGCCGCCCAGGCTGGTCTCGGCCAGCAGGCGCAGGTCCCGCAGCAACAGTGCGGTGACCTCGGGGACACCGTAGTTGCGTTCCCGGACGGCAATCTCCACCACGCCACCGGGACCTTCCACCAGCTTGAAGGGCAGCTTGAGGCGGGCGCGCTTGACCTCTTCAGAAAAGAAGAAGCGGCCCAGCAGGCGTTTGGTCCCAAACACCGTGGTGTCCGGCGCGCTGTACAAAAGCGAACGCGCGGCATTTCCCACCACCACGCTGTCATCCGGAAGAAAGGACACCACCGACGCGTGCTGTGTCTCTCCGCCGGTATCCGCCACCAGCACAACGCGGTCCTGCGCCATCACGGCCAGGCGCGTGGCATGTGTGCCCAGGTCAATCCCCACCGCCAGTCCAGACGCCAACTCTGGAATCCCCTTCCCCGCGTCAACCAGGTTGCGGGTTCCCCGCCGTTTTGGTGTTGGGCACTGTCCCACCCCACGGCCGCCAGCGCCAAGGCGCCATTGGCGCCCATGGTCACACATGGAGGCATGGTTGGACACGTTGGCAGGATTCCTGAAACGTCTAGCATCACGCTCCCGGTTCCAACGCAGCCGCGATCACTTTGACCCACGACGGAGGGGATGACCCATGGCCTTGTTCAACACGCCCAAAAAAGGTGCCGGCGGCGCCAAGGAAACGGCGGATGAGCTCACGCAAACCCTGAACGCCGCGCGCGAAGAGCGTGCTGCGCTTCAGGAATCCCTGGCCCAGGCCCAGGAGCTCAAGACCGCCCTGGCCGGTGCGCAAGAAGCCCAGGCCGCCCTCAAGAGCGTGTTGGCAGACGCGGAAAAGGCCCAACCCAAGCTCAAGAAGATCCAGGAAACCCTCAACGGCCTGGAAGGACAGGCCAAAGAGGCGGCGTCCACAATCTCCACGTTGAAGCAACGCTCCAATGACCTGCAGGCCGTGGAAGAACGCATTGGCCGGCTCATGGCGCAGGTGGAACGCACGGAAAAACTGTTGGGCCCCAACGGGGAGGCGCAGAAACACCGGGAGGCGGTGGAGCTGCTGGTGGCCGAGGCGGACACCGCGCGCCAATCGTTGTCCGGCATCAAAAAGGATCAGGAGCGTTTGGACACGGTTCGCGCGGCGGTGGACCGCATGATGGAAGACGTGGCCACGGTGGGCAGCCGCATGAAGGGCCACGAGGACTCCATCCAGGAGGTGGCCAACCTGGCCAAGGCAGCCAAGGAGCAGGTTGCGTTGGTGTCTGCGGAGAGCAAGGCCTCCCAGGACCGCACCAGGGAGGTGGGCGCGCAGCTCAAGGACGTGGAGGAGAAACTCACCGCGCTGCCGGCGCTGCAGGATCTGGCGCGCTCCACGCAGGACAAGCTGCAGGCCCTCAATTCGTTGTCTGAGCACGTCACCCAGAAGGTGAAGCAGCTGGAGAAGCAGAAGGTCACCGTGGAACACGCGGTGGTGGAGAACAACCGGCTGAGTGAGCTGGTGTGGAAGATGGAAGCGCAGCTCAACCGGATCCAGGAAGGCCAGCAGGAAGCGCAAAAAGCCGCAGACACGCTGGAGCGCGTGGAAGACCTGGCCAAGAACGTGACGGACCGTTTGGACGAGGCCACGCGCATGAAGGACGCGTTCTCCCTGGACCTCACGCGCCTGGAGAAGGAACGCCAGGCCACCACGGATGCATTGCGCACCCACGGCGAGGCCATGGGCACCTACAAGCGCGAGTTTGACGCGTTTGCCGAACGCGTTGGTGCGCTGCGCAGTGAAATTGCCGCGGCGGAAAAGACCGCGGACACGGTGGCGGAGAAAGATCGGTCGTTCACGCAGCTGGCATCACGTCTGGATACGGCCAACCGTCAGGTGAAGGACATTGGCGGCCAGGTGGACGGTCTGGAGCAGCGTCACGGCGCGCTCATGGCGTTGGAGGAGCGCCTCAAGGAAGTGGATGCGCTGTCCAAGAAGGCCACCTGGCAGGTGGAAGGGCTGCAAAAGTCCCAGGAGGAACTGGAGCGCGTACGCACTGAAATCCAGGCGTTCTACAAGTCCCATGCTGAAGCCGTGGCCCTGCAGGAGAAGCTGGCGGCGGACAAAGGGGCGCTGGAGGCGTTCATTGACCGCGTGCGTTCTTTCCAGGGGGACGTGCCGGGGCTGCAGGGACGCCTGGATGACCTGCAAGGCAAGCTGGCCAATGTGGATGATGCGTCCCGCAAGGCCAACGCGCTGGTGGAAATCAGCGCGGAAATCACGCGGCGCATGGAGCAGGTGGCCGGCCACCGGGACGTGGTGGAACGTGTGGAGGCGCGCATCCGGGAGTTGCGGGCCCTCACCGACGACGTGGACAAGAAGCACGAAACGCAGCTGGCGCGGCAGCATGACATTGAGAAGCTTCGCAGTGCGTTGGACGGGCTGGCCATCCAGCTGTCTGACACCGAGCGCAAGCTGGAGGCCGTAAGCACCGCGCAGACGCGCGTGCAGCCGTTGGGCGGCGAGGTGCGCCGGCTGGACACCGAGCTTGGCGCGCTGTCTGACAAGTTCAAGATGGTCCAACGCGACGACGCGGTGCTCAACGCGCAGCAGAAAAAACTGGAAGAGCTGGTGGAGGAGACACGCGGCCTGGCCACGCGTGCCGAGGAGCGGCTGGCCCAGGTCACCCGCCTCAACGACGAGTTGCAGAAGGCCGGACAGTACAAGGACGCCTTGTTGGCGGAGCTGTCCGCCGTGCAGGCCCGCCAGCTGGACGTCAACACGCACATGCGCAGCGCCGAGGACACCGCCGGCAAGCTGAGCGCATCCATCCAGGACCTGGACAGCCGGCAGGCCAAGCTGGCGCGTGCCGGGGACCGCATGGATGCGTTTGAACACCGGCTGACAGAACTGGCCAACGCGGCGGACAGCGTGGACCGCAAGCTGGTGGTCCTGGGCCAGAAGGACAGTGTGGTGGAGAGCGTGAAGAAAGAGGTGGAAGGCATCCACCAAGTGGCCGCCAAGAGCCGGGCGGACCTGCAGCACGTGAGCGAACACCGTGCGGACCTCACGGAGCTGCGCACGCGGGTGGATGAGCTCTTGGGCCGCGCCGCCGACGTCACCGAGCGCATGGCAACCATTGAGTCCCGCCGCCGCACGGTGGAAGACGTGGCGCAGAAGAGCGCGCTCATCACCAACATGCTGGAAGACGTGCGGCTCAACCTGGAGATGGTGGGGGAGCAGCGCGCGGTGATTGACCACGTCATGGAGACCGTGGCGCAGCTGGAAAAGAAGATGCAGGACGCGCAAGGGGTGTTGCGGGGCCTGCAGCATGAACGGGAACTGGCCGAGCGCATTGACCGCGGCATCAAACAGCTGCGCACCCGCTCGCAGGTGCCGGCGCCGGCGGACGGCAGCGGCACGCCCTGAACCGGAGCGGCCACCAGGGTGACGACGGAAACATGTCGCATGGCGCGCGTTGGCCACGTGGGAACCAGGCTCGGCAGACGCCTTGCCCGCTCCAGATGTCCGGCTTTCCGAACCTTTGCGCCCAAAAGACCGCGCGCCCCACACCGAGCCATCCGGTGGGAGCGCGCAGGGCCTTCAATGTGGCTTCAACAGCTCAACAAGCTCAGTTGAGCGCAGTGTCCAGGTACAGCAAGACGCCGCCGGCAACAGCCAGCGCGGCGCCAGCCACCAGGGCGCCAAAACCAAACACGCTGTTGGGCGTGATGCGGCGGTTGGCGGTGGCAGCGTAGAAGTCAGACGGGTTGGCCAGGGTGACGGCGCCAATGACCACGCCAATGGTGCCCATGGCCAGGGCAGCCCAGCCGCCCACGCTCAGCCAGCCCCAGCCTTTTTCACCGGCGGGAGCGGGAGCAGCGGCGGGTGCTGCAGCCGCGGGAGCAGCAGCGGCGGCGGCGGGTTCTGCCGCGGCGGCGGGGGCGGGCTCTTCAGGCTTCTTGGCGGGGTCCTCGGCGGGGGTGGCGGGCGCGGGCTCAGCCGGCGCTGCGGCCGGATCCGCCGGGGCGGCCGGCGCGGCAGGCGCTGCGTCCGTCTGGGCACGCGCGGAAACCGCCAAAAGCTGCGGGAGGGCAAGAGCAACAACAGTCACGACGTGGAGAAGCGGCTTGGACATGGCGCACACCCTTTACAAAACACCCAGACGCCGACGGGGCGGGAGGGGCGGCGCACCTTACGCGCGCATGTGCGCAAAGGGCAAGGCGCATCCCTTGGCCAGCCACCCGCCGGCATGGCACCACACCACCACATGACGCGCGTCCACCTGGTGTGGGGTCTGGCCCTGGCAGTGCTGCCCGCCTGCCGCGTGGAATGGGGCAATCCCGCAGGCCTGGCGGCCACCACGCCCGGGCAGGCGCAAAAGGTGCTGGTCTACACGTCCATGTACCGGCCCATGGTGGAGGCGCTGGAAGCCGGCCTCAAACAGGATCTCCCGGACGTCCAGGTGACGTTCTTCCAGGGTGGCAGTGAAAAAGTGGCGTCACGCATTGACGCAGAAATGGCCGCCGGCGCGTGCCCCGCGGACCTGCTGGCAACGTCTGACCCGGCCTACGCGGTGCGCCTCAAGCAGGAAGGCCGCCTTACCCCGCACGTGCCGCCGGGCGCGTTGCGCGTGCCACGCGTGTTGTTGGACCCGGACGGGGCGTTCACCACGCAACGGGTGTCCACAATGGTCCTGGCGCACCACGCGCAGGATCCCTCGCCGCCCAAAGCCATGGCGGATCTCTGGTCCCCCCCATGGCAGGACGAGGTCATCCTGGGAGACCCGCTGTCCTCGGGGACGTTTTTCACCACGCTGGCGCTGCTGGAGAAGGTCCATGGCCAGGACCTGTTTGACCGGCTGCGCGCCGCTGGGGTGGTGGCCACGGGATCCTCCAACACCGTGGCGGAAAAACTGGCCAACAAGGAGCGGCGCGCCGGGATGTTGCTGTTGGAAAACGCGTTGATGTCCCAGGCCGCGGGGCAGCCCTTGGCGTGGCGCGTCCCCACCGACGGTGTGGTGCTCATCCCGGGGGTGCTGGCGCTGCTCAAGACCGCGCCCCATCCAGACGCCGCGCGCCGGGTGATGGATTGGATGATGGAGGAGAAGGCCCAGCACATTGTGGTGGACGTTGGCCTGATGCATGCCGCGCGCGAAGGCCTCCCGCCACCCAAGGGCGCCCCTGGGCTGGAGACCCTGCTGCCCAACGCGGTGGCGCTGACGCCGGAGACCTGGGTGGGGCTGTCTTCCCAGGCCGCGCAGATCAAGACGCGGTTTGGCCACGCGTACGGCCGGTGAACGCCATGCCCCGTCCCAGCTGGCGGCACGCCGTGTTGTTGGCGGGGTCCACCGTGGCGTTGCTGCCGCTGCTGGCTCTTGTGGCGCGGGCGTTGTTGGACCTCCCCGCGGTGTGGGGCGCGCTTGGGGATGTGCGGCTGTGGGCGGCCTGGCGGGCCAGCGTGGGGCTGGCCCTGGGTGCGGCGGGATTGGGCCTGTTGGCGGCGCTGGTCCTTGCTGTGTTGAGCGTGCGCACCAACCTGCCAGGAGCGCGCGCGTTGGGCCTGTTGTGTCGCCTGCCGCTGGCGCTGCCGGGGTACCTGCTGGCCATGGCGCACCTGCGGCTCTACGCGCCGCGCGCGGGGCTGCTGGACCACCTGGTGGGCTGGTCCTGGGATCCCGCCAGCCCGCTGGGATGTGCGCTGTTGCTGGCGTTGACCGAGCTGCCCATCCTCTACCTGCCGGTGGAAGCAGCGTTGCGCCGCGCGGATCCCGCCACCGAGGAGGCCGCGCGCATGTGCGGTGCCTCGCCGCTGCGCGCGTTGTGGGACGCGTCTGTCCGGCCCGCGTTGCCCACCGCCGCGGTGGCGGCGTCCTTGGCCGCGGCAAGTGCGTTGGCCGCGTTTGGCGTGCCGTTGCTGCTGGGGACGTCCGGCCGGACGCCGTTCTCCGTCCTCACCACCACCATCTACGAACAGCTGCTGGTAGGCACCCCGGACGCCTGGAACCGCGCGGTGGCCGCGGCGGGGCTGCTGTTGATGACGTCACTGGGCCTGTCCCTGCTGGGCGCGTGGTTCAGCCGCAAGGTGCCGCCAGCGTCACAGGGCAAACCCTCCCGGCCGCGGGTGCTGGGCCTGGGGACCGCGCGCGTTCCGCTGGCGGTGCTGCTGTGGGGCGGGCTGGGTGCGGCGCTGTTGGCCCCCATGGTGGCTCTGACCCTGGCCAGCATTCAGCCCTTTGCGGGTGCGCCACCGGCGCAGTGGTCCCTGCAGGCCCACGCCGCGTTGTGGGCGCGTCCGGGGCTGCTGGAGGCCACAATGCGCAGCGTGGTGCTGGCCTCGGGCGCGGCCACGGCGTGCCTGTTGGTGGCCCTGGTCCTGGGCGCGTGGCGCCACCGCCGCAACGTCCCCTTGGCCCGGGAAGCCGGTGTGGTGGCCGCCCTGCCCTACGCGCTGCCCGGCAGCATCCTGGCCATGGGCATGTTGTTGGCGTTCTCCCGTCCGCTCCGGTTCATCCTGTTGGAGCAGGTCACCGTCACGGTGCTGTTGGGTTCCACCGCGTGGATGTTGCTGTTGGCCTACGCGCTCAAACACGCGGCCTTGGCAGTGCGGCCTCTGGATGTGGCGCTCAAGGGCCAGGGCCCGGTGCTGGAAGAGGCCGCGCGCATGGCGGGCGCGGGACCGCAGCGCGCGTTTGTCACCGGGAGCATCATGCCCCTGCGGGCCACGCTGGTTTCATCCTGGGTGGGCGTGGCCCTTTTGTGTTTCAGCGAGCTGACGTTGAGCGTGCTGTTGGTGGGCCCGGGCACCGCCGTGGTGGGGACGGTGCTCTTTGAATTGCACAGCTACGCCAGCCCCGCAGAAAGCGCCGCATTGGCCACGTGGATGGTGGGGGTGGCTGTCCTGGGTTTTTCGATGACGGCAACCCGCCGCCCGGCCTGACACACAACGGCGCGGCTCAGGACGCCTTGTCATCCGCGCGCGGCAAACGGTGGGCAATCTCATCGCGCAACCGCTCGGCCAGCTTGAGGACGTCCTGGGAGAGGCCTTCCACGTCAGAAAGGACTTCCAGCGTGCGCGCCACGTGGGACAACGCCACGCGCAACGCCTTGGCCTCGTCACGTGGGGCCCGAGCCTTGGGCATGTCCGGCAACACTTCCTTGAGGCGCGTGCGCAGCTCGGTGACGGTGGCGCCATCCTTGAACGCCGCATCCCGCAACTTGCGGTAGACGGGCTCCGGCAACCGTTCATCCTTGCGCGCGCGCGCCAGGAAGCTCACCTGCGCCACGTCTGGGACCTCGGGCCGTTCCCGGGGATCCTCGCCGCCAGCCGCCACGCTTTCCGGCTCATGTTCCGCCAAGAACTCATAGCTGCGAAGCAGCTTCTGGACGGTGCGCGGGGAGATGCGCAGTTCTTCCTGGCAGTACTCCTCCATGGAGGCAAAGCCCCACTCGGTGTACTTCTGCAGTTCGGTGACCTGGTGGAGCTGCTCAGCCAGGTGCACCCAGCTGGCCTTGAAATCCCGCGCGGACAACAAGACCCGGTAGCGTTGGCTGTGGGGGTCCAGGTCCGCCAGCTTGCGGCTCAATGCGTCCTTGCTCATTCAGGAACGTCCCCGCGGGCCACCACGTCCACGTCCACCGCCGCCACCACCACCGCCGCTGCGGCGCGGGCGTCCACCTTCGCGGCGGCCTCCATCGTCGCTGCGGGGCGCGCGGCGCTGCTTGGGCTCCACCCGCACCTGCTGCTCCAGCAACATCTGGTTGTGCAGCTTCTCCACCAGCGCGGTCACCTGCTCCGGCGGCACGTCCACCACGCTGAAGTCTTCCTTGACGACAATGCGACCCACCAGGTCCAGCGCCAGGCCACCGCGCTCGTGCACAAACGTGCGCACGGCCTCTTCGGTGATGTTGTGCGTGGAGCCAAGGCCCACAAACAACGCGCTGGGCGGGCCATCCACCGCCGGGGGCGGTGCGGCACCTTCGGCGCGGGGCTCCCGGGGCGGGCGGTCTTCCTTGGTGCGCGCGGGACGTTCCCGGGGCGCGGCGTCACGCGCGGCGCGGGCTTCCACCGTGGTGGAGTCCACCGCCGGGGCGGGACCTTCATCCGCGCCACGCACACGGCGGGCCGCGTAGTAGCTGCGCAGCAGGAAGGCCATCATTTCGGCGCCCTCCCCGCTCTTGAGCATGTGTTCGGCCACCGGGCGGTACTGCCCGTACTCCACGCCACTGGCGTCATCCTTCAACAGTGCCAACATCCGTTCTGACTGCATCTTGACGACCTCCGCGTCCGGCGGCAGCAACCTGGCAACCAGCGGGACGTTGAACTTCTTGCGCAGAATGTTGAGCGTGGCTTCATACTTCCCACGCACCAGGCTCACCGCGGTGCCTTTTTTGCCAATGCGGCCCGTGCGGCCCACGCGGTGGATGTAGACCTCCGGGTCATCCGGCAGGTCATAATTGAAGACGTGGCTCAGGTCAGAGATGTCAATCCCGCGGGCCGCAAGGTCGGTGGCCACCATCATGGTGAGCTCGCCGGATTTCACGCGCCGCATGACCCGTTCGCGGTCTTTTTGCGGCAAGTCCCCGTTGAGCACGTCGGCGTCATACCCAAAGCGCCGCAGGTAGTGGCACAACATCTCGGACTCGCCGCGGGTGTTGGCAAACACAATGGCGCTGCGCGGCTTCTCAGTCTCCAGCACGTAGAGGAAGTTGCGGGGCTTGGGCATGCCCTCATTGACCAGGTAATAGAAATTCTCAATGCCCTCCACGCTGTAGACATCCCCGCTGATGGACAACCGCACCGGGTCCCGCAGGAACGTGCGCGCGGCGCGTTCAATGGGCTCCGGCATGGTGGCGGAGAACAGCAGGATCTGCCGGCCCGCGGGCATCATGCGGATGATTTTGGTGACGTCCTCCCAGAAGCCCATGGAGAGCATTTCATCTGCTTCATCCAGGACCACGGTGTTGATGCCATCCAACTTGAAGTTGCCGCGCTCAATCTGGTCCATGATGCGGCCGGGCGTACCCACCACCAGCGCGGCGCCACGTTTGAGCGCATCCACCTGCGGGACAAAGGACGCGCCGCCGTACACCGCCACCACCTCCAGGCCCTTGGGGCGCATCAGCCGGGTGGCTTCGGCGGCCACCTGGCTGGCCAGTTCCCGCGTGGGACACAACACCAGAGCCTGGGGCCGGTCCTTTCCGGCGGTCATCCTCACCGCCGTGGGCAGGCAGAACGCCGTGGTCTTGCCGCTGCCGGTCTTGCTTTGGACCACCAGGTCCTTGCCGGCCACCGCCGGGGCGTAGGCCTGACGCTGGACTGGAGTGGGCGCGGCGTACCCCATCTCAGCCAGGCCCTTGGCCAGGTCTGCTGGCACGCCCAGGTCTTCAAACGTCCCGCTGGTTGCCTGGGACGCATCCTGCTGGGGCAAATCCGGTTGGGCCGCGGCAATATCCGTCATGGCGGCTGCCATGGCACACGGTCATGGGCCGCAGCAAGGCTCAGCGCGCCGCGGGGAAATAGCGCTTGGGCAAGCCCCGTGGCGCCAGGCCCAGCCGTTTGGCCAATGCACGGTTGTGGCGGTTCACGCCGGCCACCGCGGGGTGCACCACGTCACTGCCTTCCACGCGGCCCGCCAGGACGTACGCAATGGCCGCCGCCACGCCGCTGACCACGCCGCCCGCCACCGCGCCCAGGCCGGTCCCCAGGCACCCGCCAAAAAGGCCGCAAATAGTTGCGGTGGGGGCCATGGCCGACGGGTCCCCCGAGCTGACCGTTGCGCCCACGCCAGCACAACCCAGACCGCAAACCGCCAGTCCCAAGGTGGGCAGCAGCAACACCAGCGGGCTGATGGCCGCCAAAGCCACACGCGTCCAGATGGGAGCGCCAGCGTCCGGCGGGTCCAGTTCGTCATTGGAAACCATGCCCAGCGCCTCAAGCTCGGCCTGGTCCAACACGTGGCTGCCGCGCATCACCACCACAACGGGAAGGCCGTTGGGTCCCACCGGACCGCGCCTGGCCTCCAGTGCCTGCGCCTCAAACTCCCTTCGCAAACCGGCCTTGGCCCGCCAGCCGCCCCCCGTGCCGCTGGCGGGGGCCGAGGCACCAAAGACGTCCCGCAGCTCCAACATGCGAACCACCGCCCCTTGTTTATCCGCCACCATCAACCGCACCCGCGGGTTGCCGTCCGGCCCGGCGGACAACCGCGCCAGCAACACGCGGGACACGGCGGCATCCAGGGCCACTTCCTGGGCGGCCTCGGCGTCTGGCAGGGCCACCAGGTCCGCCACGTCTTCATACGCCCTGACCCGTTTCACCCGTTTGTGGTCCCGCAACACATCCAGCAACGCGGCCTGCAGGGCCCCGCGCCGTTGCGCTGCGTACGGGACATCCGGGCTGGCCAGCACCGCCACCGCCCAGGTCCGGGCGCGGGTTTCCCGGCGCAGCAGCGTGTCCACGCGCAGCGCTTCCGGCTGGACCACCAGGTCACCGTTGTCCGTGGCTTGTGTCTGGTCCACCTGGGCTGGCGCCGAGGCCGCTGGCGGCGGAAGTGGCACCTGTGCCGGCGCCAGCACCCACCACGCGCACAACAACGGGGCGCCAAGGGCCATGGTTTTTGCTCACTGCACCGTGGGTGCCGGGTCTGCGTCACCAAAGATGAGCGGTGCCACCACGCTGGCGCTGAGCGGGAGACCCAGATGCGCCAGCACCACGGTGCCAATCAACGCCAGGCCCACCACGCCGGTGGACAGGATGCCCAGCGTCATCAACGCGGGAATGGTGAGCACGGTGTACCGCGTAAAACGCGGCGGAATCTGGAATCCCGTGCTTTCCGGCGCGTTCTCCTGCAGCGCGTAGGTCAACGCGCCCAGGCCCACCAGGGATGACGTGAGCATGCCCACCACCCCAAAAAAGCCCACCACGCTGAGCGAAAGGACCGTGGCACCAATGTGCCCGAAAATGTCACTCACGCTCATGACCCGCAGGTTGCGCAGGCGGTCATTGATGTCCCGCGCGCCGCCACCGGCGTAGAACATGCTCACCAGCCCCACGCTCACCGCGCGCACGGCCATGTACGCCAGCCCGCCCACAATGAGGGCGCCCAGCGCCACAATGGGAATCACAAACAACGCCAGGATGGGATTGGGACGCAGGATTTCCTGCGAAATGCCGGCGCCAATAAAAATACCGGACAATGCGCCCGCGGCCACGGCGCCAACCAGGCCGCCCAGCACCAGGGCAATCCCGGACGGCACGCTGGTGAGCAGCGCGCGCATGCCCCAGGCCACCAGCTTTTTTTGCAGCTGGTCGGTGTAGCTGGGCTCTTTTCCATCCGGGCCCACCGCCGGAGCAGCGCCGGTTGCCGGCGCCACCGCGGGAGGCGGGGCGCTGGTGGACGGGCGTGGCTGGGTGTCCGAAAAATCACTCTGCTCGCGGTACGGCGGCGGCGGGGCCGGCGTGGGGGCGGGTGCCGGGGCGGGCGCCGGGGCGGGCTGGGCGGCTGGCGGCGGGTACGCCGGCTGCTGGTAGCCGGGCTGCTGGTAACCCGGCTGCGGCGCGGGGGCCGGCTGTTGATACGCCGGTTGCTGGTAGGCGGGCGGCTGGTAGGCCGGCTGCGGATAGTAAGGCGTTGCCGGCGGTGGCGGCGGCGTCTTGGGGGCCACATATCCGGGCTGCCCCGGCCCCGGTTGGGCGGGCTGTTCTTCCGGTGGGACGTACACGCTGCCCGGGCCGCCCTGCGCCTGTGCCACGTTGGTCCACGTCAACAGCAACGCCACCCATGCCACGTTCAGCCGAACCATGCTGTTGCCTCCAATGCCTGATGCACGCCAGTGGAATGACAATGCCCGCAGGGCCCACCCCCACGCAACGCGGCGGATGTGGGATGCGGCCGCCCTTCCCCGTGGTCAGTCCCGGGCACCCTTTTTCATGGCCGGACGCGCGGCGAGATACTGCTTGGGCCACGGCACATGGGCCTGCCCGTAGTGCGCGGCCGCGTGCAGCGTGAGGTACGGGTCCGCCAGGTGGGCGCGCGCCAGGACGCACAGGTCCGCCCGGCCCGCCGCCAGGATGGTGTTGCACTGGTCCACGTCCTGGATGTTGCCCACGGTCATGACGGGGACGTTGGCCTCCAGGCGGATGTGTTCGGCCAGGTGGACCTGGAACATGCGGCCGTAGATGGGCTGCTGGTGTGACACCACCCCGCCCGCGGAGACATCAATGATGTCCGCACCGTGTTGGTGGAGCGCGCGGGCCAACGTCAGGCGGTCCTCCGGGGACAAACCCCCGTCTGCCCAATCCGTGGCGCTGATGCGCACGCTCATGGGCCGTTGACGGGGCCACGCCACGCGCATGGCGTCCATCACTTCCAGCGGGAACTTCATGCGGCCCTGGATGTCCCCGCCGTACGCGTCCTGGCGCGTGTTGGACAGCGGGCTCAGGAACGTGGACAGCAGGTACCCGTGCGCCATGTGCACTTCCAGCAGGTCAAACCCCGCCTCCGCCGCCAGCCGTGTGGAGGCCACAAAATCCGCCAACACGGTGTCCATGTCTGCGCGGGTCATCTGACGTGGGGTGTGCCAGTCCGCCGCATACGGGATGGGCGAAGGTGCCACGGTCTCCCACGCGCCCTGCGACGGTGACAGCGGGTCTTCTCCTTCCCACGGGAGGTGCGTGCTGGCCTTGCGCCCGGCGTGGCCCAATTGCAGTCCAATGCGTGACCCGCTGTTGGAATGCACAAAATCCGTCACGCGTTTCCAGGCCACCGCGTGTTCCGGCTTGTAGAGACCTGCGCACCCCAGGGAGATGCGTCCTTGCGCGCTCACCGCGGTGTCCTCGGCAATGATGAGTCCCGCCCCGCCCACCGCCCGGCTCCCCAGGTGCACCAGGTGCCAGTCTGAGATGAGCCCGTCCTGCGCGGAGTATTGGCACATGGGGCTGACGACAATGCGGTTTTGCAGCTCCAGCTGGCCCACTTTGTAGGGGGTGAACGCGGGCACCACGTTGGGCGGTGGCTGCTGTTGTGCGGTGGCCGCGTAATGCGAACGGGCCGCTTCCACCAGCGCCGGGTCACGCATGGCCAGGTTGTCATACGTGATGCGTTTGCTGCGGGTCATCAGACCAAACGTGAATTGCACCGGCGGCATGCGCATGAAGCGGTGGCTGTTCTCAAACCACTCCAGGGACGTTTGGGCGGCGCGCTGCAGGCGCTCCACCTCTGGCTTGCGCACGTCTTCATACGCCCGCAACACTGCGGGGACGCCCGCCTTGCGGTGTGTTTGCAGCGCGTCCTTGAGCGCCATGGCGTCTTCCATGGCCAGCTTGGTGCCGGACCCAATGGAGAAATGTGCGGTGTGCGCCGCGTCCCCCATGATGACCATGTTGTCCACCACCCAGTTTCCATTGCGAATGGTGGGAAACGTCCGCCAGATGCTCCGGTTGGACAGCACCTTGTGGGCGCCCAGCTCCGGCCCAAAAAGCGCCTGCACGTAGGCCACGGTCTCCGTCTCGGATGCGGTGTCCAGGCCGGCCTTCTTCCAGGTCTCTTCGCGGCACTCCACAATGAAGGTGCTTTGCGTGGCGGAGAACGGATACGCATGGACCTGGAACTGCCCGTGGTGGTTCTCCTTGAAATAGAATGTGAATGCGTCAAACACCTTGTCCGTGCCCAACCAGCAGAACTTGCACTTGCGCCAGTCCAACTCCGGCTTGAACGCCTTTTCGTACAACGTGCGCACGCGGCTGTTGACGCCGTCACCCACCAGCACCAGGTCTGCATCCAGCTGCTTGCGGGGATCGCTTATTTCACTTTCATAATGGATGGTGACGCCCAACTCCTGCGCACGCGCTTGCAGGATGTTGAGCAGCCGCAGCCGTGACAGACCAGAAAACCCGTGCCCGGTGCTCACCGTGCGCGCACCGCCGTAGAACACGTGCATGTCCGTCCAGTGCACAAAACTTTTGCGAATGGACGCCAGGCTCTCGGCGTCTGCCGTCTCAAAATTGCCCAGCGTCTCATCACTGAACACCACACCCCAGCCAAACGTGTCGTCCGGCTTGTTGCGTTCGTGGATGACCACTTCCAGCGTTGGGTCCAGCTTGCGGGCCAGGATGGAGAAGTAGAGTCCCGCCGGCCCACCACCCACGCACGCAATACGCATCACCCACCTCCACCCACGTCAGGCCGCGGCTTATACCGCCGTCCTGGTTCGGGTAACACCCAAGGTACGGCCCGCGTATGGATGGCGTGCAAAGGGGTTCTTCCATGATGCGTTTGACCGGTTACGCCCTGGTGGCGGTGGTGTTGTTGACGGCGTACGGCACGCAGGTGTGCCCGTTTTTGGACAGCCTTCCGTTGTGGCGGCTGGCGGCAAACATTTCCGGGGCGCTGGCCCTGGTGCTGCTGGCGCGGCCCTTGTGGATGCGGCGCTTTGTGTCCCAGGCGCCGGTGGAGCACCGCGTGCGCCGGCAGATGACGGGAGACTTCCTGGCGTTCACCGGGATGGGGCTGGCCCTCACGTTCTATGACCTGGTGGTGCACGGGTTCCCGGTCCAGAGCGGCTTCAAGCTGTTTGTGGGTGTGTTGCTGCTGGGCGTCTTTGCATCCCTGGACATTGGCCTGCTGGCCGAGCGCACGCTGGTTGAAGATGCGGCCTCGCGCGGAAAGGACCTGACGCCCGCGTTCCACATGCGCTCCATGACCAGGGGATTTGCGGCCGCGGCCACCGTGGTCCTGGCCCTGTTGGGCGGCGTGTTCTTCCTCATCATTGTGAAGGACCTGGACTGGATGGTCACGCTCCAGCCGGACCAGATGCAGGCGGCCAAGCGCAGCATCATGTTGGAAGTCAGTTTTGTGGTGCTCACGCTGCTGGGGCTCATGTTCAACCTTGTGGGAACGTACGCGGGCAACCTGCGGGTGTTTTTTGACAACCAGACGCGCGTGCTGGGCCGGGTGGCCCGGGGACACCTGGATGGCTACGTGCCGGTGGCCGGCGCCAACGAGTTTGCGGTCATTGCCCGCCACACCAACGAGATGATTGACGGGCTCAAGGAGAAACAACGCATTGAGAGCCTGTTTGGAAAAGTGGTGAGCCCGGAGATTGCCCGGCGCCTGCTGGAGGACCCCAACGGCGGCACCATGGGGGGCGCGCGCAAGAACCTGGTCATCCTGTTCTCAGACGTGCGCAACTTCACCACGTTCTCTGAGACCCAATCCCCCGAGCAGGTGGTGCACCTGCTCAACGCGTATTTTGCCGTCATGGTGCGCATCATCCGCAGCCATGGCGGGTTGGTGGACAAGTTCATTGGCGATGGAATGTTGGCGGTCTTTGGGCTGGACAACCCGGACGGCGCCTCATCCCGCGCGGTGCAGGCAAGCGTGGAGATGTTGGCGGCGGCCAAAAAACTCACCGTGGAACTGGCCGCACCCGTGGAGATTGGCATTGGCATCCACCGCGGGGACGTGGTGGCGGGCAAGGTGGGCAGCCCGGAGCGCCTGGAGTTCACCTTCATTGGAGACACGGTGAACACCGCGTCCCGCCTGGAGAGCGCCACCAAGGCGCTGGCCGCCCCGTTGGTGGTTTCTGACGTCATCAAGGGTGACCTTCGGGGCGAGGCGGCAAAACTTCCATGGGTGGACCTGGGCCCACAACAGCTCAAGGGCAAGGCCGCCGCGGTGACCATCTTTGGGTTGCGCGCATTGTGACGCTGCCCGCCCTCTCTATACACCGCACGCCACGTTCTTCTCCTGCAGCTCGGCCGCGCGTTCATCCCCCACCTGACGCGCCAGATCCCGCAGCCACTTGAAGATGTCATGCGCCAGCACGCGCTCCTTGCGTTTGTTCCAAAGCCAGACCGCGTGGTCCCCCAGCTTGTCCTGCAGCGTGGGGAACAACAGGCGCGCCAGGTTTTCCCCGCCCTGCGCCACCGCGCCGTCCACCTGCATGCGCAGGGCATTCCACGCGCGCCATTCATCCGCCGAGGGCAGCGCCCGGTCATCTGCCGCGCGCTGCGCCAGACGCCCTACCGCGGTTTCCACCTCACCCAGCAGGCCGTTGCGAACGTCCCACGCCACGCGGCCTGCCACGCCGTGGCCCTGCGGCTCGCCCACCGGCAACACGTGCGCGCGCGCCAGCATCACCAGCTCTTCCACAACCTGATCCTCCAACGCCTTGAGCGCTGCTGCGTCCCCGTGCGCCTGCAGCGTGAACGCGCGTTCGGTGGCCCAGGCGCGCGTGTTGGGATCCGCCAACGCAGCGTCCCACGCGGCCATCAACCGTTCCAGTTCACCCGTGGCCAACCTTTGCGGGGACTGCGCGTTGACCCACGCGTGGTGCGCCACGGCGGTGGCCAACGCGTGGGTCTTTCCCTCGGGTGGCACGCCCGCGGCGTCAAAGTGCGCGTGCCTTGCCGCGTGCGGGTCTTCCACCCCAACCCGCGCAGCCGCGTTGGACTCCAACGCGCGGCGCACCCAGGGAAGCGTCCTGGCCTTGTGGGGCGCCCGCCACCAACGCCACCACAGCGTCAGCGCTCCGGCGGCAGGCAGCGTTCCCGCCGGTTGCACCCGCGTCCCCACGGCCGCCAACAGGCGCGTCAACGCGGTGCGCTTGAGGGTCCCCGCGCACAACGTCACCGCCACCGACCAATCACCCTGCTCCAGTGCGTCCAGCGCCAGCCATTCCGCGGCCAACGCCCGCGCGGTGGGCGGGGTGACGGCGTCATGCAACCGGTCCACCAGGCGCAACAGCGCGCGGCCTTCCTTCACGCGCCCGGCTGAGATGTCCAACAGCGCCACCGCCACCACGGATGCGCCGCGCAACGGACTGTGCCTGGCAATACGTCCTTCCAGCCACACGCGCAGCGCCGGCTGTTTGTCCACGGGCGCAAAAAAAAGCGCGCGGGCGCCGGCCAATGCTCCGCCGCCACGGTAATCCCGGGAGAACAACGTGTCTGACGCGGTGCCAAGCCAATACGCGGTCTTCACCGCACCCAATGGCACACACACGCGTTGGGCCACCGTCCACGGGAACAACAGGAAGACCAGCAGCGCCGCCGAGAGCCAGCCAAACACGCCACCGGCGCCCGCCAACGCCGCCAGGAACAACACCGGCACCAACAAAAACCCCACAATGACATACCAGGGCGGGTTGTCCGGGGAGGCACTCTTGGTACGTTGGTTGATGGCCACCGCCGCCGCCGCTGCAACCATGCCGCCCCAGGGAATCATGGGCGCACCCAGCCCAGTTGGCGCAGAGCCTCTGGCCACCCCGCCGCATTGGCGGGCGGCGTTTTTCCAGCGTCACCGGGGACCGAAACCACCTGCGCCTGCAGCGCGGCCCACGCCTCATGGACCAGGCGGCGGTCCGGCTCGCGCAGCTCGGCCATGGCCCAACGCACCAACTCTGCCGTGCGCTGCCGCATGCCTACCGGCGTTTGGTACGTGGCCGCTTGCGCCAGCCCCAGTTCCAACATGCCCAGCAGCTTCTGCCCCTGGCGTTCCATGTCCGCGCGCGTGGTGAGCGGCGGAAGCTCCAGCACGTGGAAGGGATTGTCCGCAACGCGGCGCAACGTGGTCATGGGTGCATCCTACCCTCGGCGTGCAGGAAGCAAAACACGCACGCGTTGGCTTCAATCACCGCACGCCGGAATCAAACCCGCGCCGCCGCTCTTCCACATCCGGTGGAAGCAGCCGCCACAACTGGCGCACAATCTCCTTGAGCGTCGCGGTGTCTCCGCGCTCCAGCGCCTTGCGTCCGTCTCTCGCCAGCAACTGCGCCTTGGGCAGATCGGTGGCGTTTTGCACTTCTTCCTCAGCGTCTTCAAACGCGTGCACCCAGCTGTCCGGGTTGCGGTACCAGGAGGCGTGCCCCAGATCCATGGCCACGCGCAGCTGGCGTTCCAGCTCCAACATCTGGCGTCCCAGGCGCGCGCGCTCCATGGCTTCCACGGTTTCCTGCAAGAGCTTCTTCTCCTGCGCGGTTCCGTAGTCACTCACGCTGGCGCTCACCCACGCCAGCTTGCGGCGCACTTCAGCGTCCAGCTCCGGCCAGCGTTTCTCCGCCTCAATGCCGTCCAGCTGCGCATCCAGTTCCAGCAGGATGCGCCGGGCCTTTTGCGCCGCGTCCACATCACCACCACGCGCCGCAGTGACGTCACGCATCACGTCCTGGAGCGCGCGGTCCACCTCACCCAGCTTGGACAAACCGTGCGTGGCGCCCTCCCGCAGCGCATTGGAACGCAACTGCACAATGCGCTTGCGGGAGGCCTCCAGCGTGGCCGCCAGGGTCTCCACATCCGCATTGGGGACCAACAGCCGTGCCACGCCTTCAAAGAGCTGCTGGACAGACGGCACCAACGCCGTGGCGCTGAGCTTCCCGCCGCGGTCCACCTCCAACGTGACCTCCACCGCACTGCCCATGGGCAGGCTTTCCTTGAGCGCCGCGCCGCCAATCTCCAGGCTGCCCACCATGCGGCACAAATGCGCCTGCGCGTATTCTCCCTGCACAATGGGAATCTTGAGCAGGGAATCCTGGTGTCCACGCGCCACGCTCTCCACCGTGTGGTGCGTCACCGTCTTGCGCGCGGGCAGCGGCGTTCCCTTGTCAAAATAGATTTTCACCTGGTCATTGGCCAACGCCACACCAATGCTGCGGGAAAGCGGCGGGTCGGTGATGGACAGGCCCTGCGCCATGGTGACGGTGGCCGGCGTCACCGCCACGGGCCTGGCGTCCGCCGCCACGGCCTCCACGGTGAACACGCTGGTCTTGCGCGGGATGAGCTCCACCTGGATGACAAACGCGCCATCCGGTCCCACCTCACCGGGTTTGCTCTGGAATGTCCCGTCGCTGCGCCGCAGCGTGATGTGCGCGGGCGCGGGCCCTTCCCCCTCCTCCATGACCTTTCCCACGACGTAGGGCATCAAGTCCGCGCTCATGGCGGGATATTTCAGCCACAACCGCCTGCCCTTGGTGGCCACCTCCTGTTGCGGCTGGCAGTCCAACCCCGCGCTGGCCGCGTACAGCGCCGCGCCCTGGGCCACCAGCGTCATGGGGTCCAGTCCCTCGGCCAGCGGCGCGCCCACGCCGTCCTTCACCAAACGCCGCAAAAACGGCATCACCGTGGGCCCGCCCACCAGCACAATGCGCTGCAATGCACCGGGCGCCACCTTGTGCGCCACCAACAACCGGCGGCAGACCTCAATGGAGCGCTCCACCAACGGGGACGCCAGCCGCTCCAACGTCTCACGCGTGAGCAGCAGGTCCACGTCCAACGCACCCTTGGCGGTTTCCAACAGGCCCGGCAGCGCCAACGCAGCCTCGGCACCGCGGCCCAGTTCCATCTTGGCTTCTTCGGCGGCCAGCTTGAGTTTGCGCATGGCGCCAGCCATCACCGGGTCTGAGCGATCCACGTGCACGCCGTTGATGCGGCTCACCTCGGCCAACGCCCAATCCACAATGGCGTTGTCCACATCCCGGCCCCCCAGGAAGTTGTCCCCGTCATGGCCCACCACGCGCAACATCCCGTCGCGCGTCTCCAACAGGGATGCATCAAACGTCCCACCGCCCAGGTCGTACACCAGCCAGTGCCCGGTATCTTTGTCCCGCGTCCAACCCGCCGCCAGCGCACTGGCCACCGGCTCCTGCAGCAATTCAACCTTTTCAAAACCCGCCAGCTCGGCAGCCTGTGACGTGGCGGCACTTTGCGGAATTTCAAACAGCGCCGGCACGGTGATGACCGCGCGCGTGGGCGCAAACCCCAGCTGCTCCTGGATGTCCACCCTCAGGCTCTTGAGCACTTCGGCGGCCAGCTCCTGCGGCTTGCGGGTCACCTTGGCGGCGGCAAAGGAAATGGCCTCGTCGGTTCCCATCAGCCGCTTGAACTCGGCGCGGGTGTTGGCCGGGTCAGAATCCAGAAAGCGCCGCGCCCGGGTCCCCACGGTGACGTTGCCGCGCGCATCCAGGCGCACCACGCTGGGCGTCAGCGGGCTGCCCTCGCGGTTTCTCACAAGGGTGACCGCGTCCCCGTCAAAGACCGCCGCGGTGGAGTTGGTGGTCCCCAGGTCAATGCCCAGATAGTGCGGCTTCATGCGCAGGCCTCACGCGTAGTCGGCGCTCTTTTCCGTGTGGTCCTTGCCGTCAAACCCGTACATCACGCCCTTGCCTTCACTGCGGGACAGCACGTGCACCGGCCGGTTCCAGATGGCCTGCAGCGCCGCCAGGGTGGCCTTGGTGTATTCCGGGTCCAGATCCACGCCGTCATGCGTGTGCCGCAGCAACAGCTCCCCGCGGTTGTCATGGTTGGCGTCCAGCACCGCAATGACCGGCTGGCCAAAGTTGGTGAGCGCGGTCAACAGCTTGTTCTTGACCTCCTTGAATTCCCGGCTGTTGATTTCATACCGCCCGCGCTTCTTGTTGAACCCAAACGCAAACAGCTTGGCCTCGGCCACAAAGTCCATGGTGAGGAACTCATCAATGAACGTGACGTCGGTGTAGTACTTGCGCACGTCAAATATCTTCTGACGGCCCAGGCCCAGCTGTTTGTCCCAGCGCCGGCGTTCGGACGTGTCATCACAATCATCATATTCCTTGCCAAACTGCCCCTTGTCCCAGCGCTCCTCAATGTTGCGAAAGAGCTCCAGGCCAATCTTGTAGGGGTTGAGCTGCTGGCCATGCATGGCCACCACGCCGGCGTGGTGGTCCGCAAAATCAATGAGTTCCTCGGGCTTGCAGGCTTTTTCGGCCATGATCTTGGCGTGCCAGTAGGTGGCCCAGCCTTCGTTCATGATCTTGGTCTGGCGCTGCGGGGCAAAGTAGTACGCCTCCGTCCGCAGCATATCTATGACGTCACGCTGCCAGCGCTCCAATGGCGCGTGCTCCATCAAAAACGCCATGACGTCGCGTTCGGCCTGCTCCGGAAAGCGCTTGGGCTTCTTGGCTTCTTTCTCGAGTTTTTCCCGCTGCGCGTCCATGTACGCCTTGGGATTGATGAACGGCCGCATGTACTCCTTGTCCGTCGGCAGTTCGCGCACCTGCGGCTTCACCGCAGCTTCCTCCTCGGATTTGGGGCGCTTGCGCACAATGTACTTGGAGTGGATGTCAATGAGGTTGTCTATGGACAACACGCGGTCAATGAACGCCTCCACCACATCCACACCAAACCGGTCCACATACTTGCGAATGTGGGTGGCGTGGTTGGCCATCTCATCCATCATCTTGCGGTTGGTATGCGCAAACGCAAAGTTGTTCTTGAAGAAGTCACAGTGGCCGTACACGTGGCCCATGACCAGCTTCTGGTCCACGTCCTGGTTGGACTCCAACAGGTAGGCGTAACAAGGGTCATTGTTGATGACCAGCTCGTAGATGCGGGACAGGCCGTACTCATAACTCTTGGCCAGCCGCTCATAGTCCATGCCCCACTTCCAGTGCGGGTAACGCACCGGGAAGCCGGCGTAGGACGCCACCATGTTCATCTCTTCATAGCCAATGACCTCAAAGATGGTCTCAAAGAAGTCCAGGCCATAGCCCTTGGCGTAGGCCTTCATCTCCTCCTGGACTTCACGCAGGTGCGGCGGAAGCGCGGTGCTCATTTGCCCCGTCCCAAGAAGTCCTTGATGGACCCGTAGATGCCTTCCTTGTCCTTGATTTCACTCAACGCCACGCGTTCATCCCCATCAAAGTTTTCTTCCAGGTCCTTGAGGAACTGCCCCGAGCCGTAGGGCGACTCCACCTGCCCGTAGGCAAACATGTTCACCTTGGGCAGGATGTTGTCCTTGAGCAGGGAAATGCACTGGCGCGTATCATCCGCGCTCCAGTTGTCCCCGTCAGAAAAATGGAAGGGGTAGATGTTCCACTCACTGGCCGGGTAGTGGTCCTCAATGAGCTGCGCACAGAGTTTGTACGCGCTGGAAATCATGGTGCCGCCGGACTCCCGGGTGTGGAAGAACGTGTCCCGGTCCACTTCTTTGGCCATGGCGTCATGGATGATGTAGCGGCTCTCAATCCCGTCATATTGGTTGCGCAGCCAGGCATCCAGCCAGAAGGACTCAATGCGCACAATCTCCTTCTGCTCATCCCCCATGCTGCCGGACACGTCCATCATGTAGATGATGACCGCGTTGGACTCTGGACGCTGCTGCACACGCCAGGTGCGGTAGCGGCGGTCCTCCCGGATGGGGACAATCTTGGGATTGGCGGGGTCATAGTTGCCCATGACCAGGCTGCGCTTGAGCGCCTGCTTGTACGTGCGCTTGAAGTGCCGCAGGGACTCCGGCCCCGTGGGGGACACGCCCACGTAGCGGGTGCGTTCGGCCACCAGCTTCTGCCGGCCACGCGGTTCAATGCGCGGGAGCTGCAGCTCCTCCCCCAACATGTTGGCCAGCTCGTCCAGGGTGACATCCACCTCCAGGCCGTGTTCGCCGGGATTTTCCCCGGCCTTGCCGGACCCTTCACCCGGCTCGCCGGGAGACATGGGCTGCCCCACCTCTCCGTCCCCCTGCCCCACGCCGCCCTGCTGGCGGTCATTGAAGCGGAAGTGCGGCAAATCAATGGATGGCACCGGGATGGAGATGGTGTCCTTGCCCCGCTTGCCAATGAGCTCACCCTTCTGGATGTACTTGCGCAGGTTCTGTTTGATCTTGCCGCGAACAATGTCCTTGAAGCGGACATGGTCCTGTTTGATGCGCAAGGTCATGGGCGGCTCCCGCGGGCGGTCAAGGTGGAACGGTGGCTCAATCCTTCACGTCACCACGGGCAAAGATGGAGGCCACGTAGTTCAACACGTCCGTGGCGGACTCCTCATTGTACCCGTAGTTGCGAATCAACCGCTGCTTGACGATGTCAATCTTCTCCTGGGTCTCCTTGTCCACCACGTTGGACACCAGCGTGGTGAGCTTGATGGTGTCCTTCTGGTCCTCAAACAGCTTGAGCTCCAGCGCTTTGTGCAGCCGCTCATTGGTGCGGTAGTCAAACTTCTTCCCGTCCACCGCCAACGCGCCAATGAAGTTCATGATTTCCCGGCGGAAGTCCTCCTTGCGGCTCTCCGGGATGTCAATCTTCTCCTCAATGGACCGCATCAGGCGCTCATCTGGCTCCTCGTCCTGGCCGGTGTACTTGTTCCGGACCTTCTCCTTCTGGGTGTACGCCTTGACGTTATCAATGTAGTTGGCGCACAGCTTGGAGATGGCGTCCTCGTCAGCGCTGATGGCCCGCTGGACCTCGTTCTTCACAATGTCCTCATATTCCTGCTTCACCACGCTCAACAAATCCCGGTAGCGCTTGCGCTCCTCCTCGTTGGTGATGAGGCTGTGGCTGCGCAGGCCGCTCTCCAGCTCATTGAGCACCATGAACGGGTTGATGGACGTCTCTGACTTGTCAGACACCAGCGCGTTGGACACCTTGTCCTGCACGTAACGCGGGGAGACGCCCTCCATGCCCTCGCGGCTGCCCTCCTTGCGCAGCTCCTTGATGGCGTCCTCGGTGAAGCCGGGCAACATCTTGCCGTTGTAGAGCTTCAACTTCTGCAGGATGGAGATGCTGGCCTTCTTGGGCTCCTCCAGGCGGGACAACACCGCCCACATGGCGGCCATCTCCACCGTGTGCGGCGCAATGTGTTTGCCGCGAATCTTGCGGTTGTTGAAGTCCTTCTCATAGATGCGCATCTCATCCTGCAGGCGCGTGATGTACGGGACGTCAATCTTCACCGTGCGGTCCCGCAGCGCTTCCATGAACTCATTGGACAGCAGCTTTTTGTACTCGGCCTCATTGGTGTGGCCAATGATGACCTCGTCAATGTCCGTCTGGGCAAACTTCTTGGGCTTGATCTTGTGTTCCTGCGTGGCGGACAGCAGGTCATAGAGAAACGCCACGTCCAGCTTGAGGATTTCAATGAACTCAATGATGCCGCGGTTGGCAACACAGAACTCGCCGTCAAAGTTGAACGCGCGCGGGTCACTGTCGGAGCCAAACTCGGCAATCTTGCGGTAGTTGATGTCCCCGGTGAGCTCGGTGGAGTCCTGGTTCTTTTCGTCCTTGGGCTGGAAGGTGCCAATGCCCACGCGGTCCTTCTCACTGAGCACCAGGCGCCGCACGCGGATGTGGCCCAGCACCTTGGCCAGGTCACCCTTGTAGTGCTGCATGAGGCCCTTGAAGATGAAACGGCAGGCCGGGTTGAGGTCCCCCACAATGCGCATGGGCTGTTCATCCGGCCCGCTGAGCTTGAGGTCTGCAAAGGCCTTGGCGCGCAGCTCCGCCGGAATCAGGCGCAGCGGCTCCTCATGCATGGGGCACGGGAACACCTCGGCGCCACCGGTCATGTGGATGGTGTCTTTGTTCATGCGCCATTCATAGGTGTAGACGGCGCCTTCATCCGTGCGGCTGTAGGCCTCCACGCCCTTCTTGAGCAGGCGCGCAATGGTGGACTTGGATGAGCCTACCGGGCCATGCAGCAGGATGATGCGGCGTTCGGTGCCGTAGCCCATGGCGGCGGCCTTGAACGCGTTCACCAGGCGCATCAACGGGATGTCCAGGCCAAAGATGGCGTCCTTGCCGCCAAACGCCTCATCCCGGAAGAACGGGTAGCGCACCAGCTTCTTCTTGTTGTCTATGTACTCTTCCCGGCCGTAGCTCAGGATCATGTCATAGAGCCGCTGGTAGGCGGTGCGCGTGACCTTGGGATTTTCCCGCACAATGCGCAGGTAGTCCTCAAACGTCCCTTCCCAGTTGAGGTCCTGGTACTCCTTGCGGTTGTAGAGGGACGCAATCATTCCAACCATGCTGTCTGGCGTGCTTTGCATGATGGCTCCGGGCTCCTGTTGATTTGGATTCCACAAGGTGTGTGACGCCTTGGACGGGCAGAAACATCACACGCGCCCGTCCGGTGCGGCAAGGCTGGACAACGTAACCACGCCCACGTGGTGGCGCATGTGGGATGCCAACGCTTGACAGTGGACTACAGGCGCACGCCCAGGGCGGTGGTGACGGAAGCCTGGGGGATTTGCACGGTGAACGGCGGGCGTCCCACCTGGTAGTTCATCATCACATCAAAACGCGCGTAGACGGGTTCCAGGCCGGTGGTGAAGCCCGCGCCGGCATACGCCCCCAGCGTCATGAAGCTGCGGTTGTACGGCAGCCAGCTGTCCAGCGTGACCATGACGGTGTGGTGGCTCAAGGACAGGCCAGCGGTGGCGTGGGGCTCCACAAACCACTCAAGCTTCTGCAACGGGAATCCCAGCACCAGCCCCAGTGCGGCCATGTTCTGCTGGCGTATCACCTGCTGCGGCGTGTCCCCGGAGATGCGCCCCACCAACGCCTGCGGCACAAACGGCAGCGTCCCGGTGGGGACAAACGCGGTGGACCGCCAGGTGAACTCCGTTCCCACGCCCAGCTTCCAGATGGTGCGGCGCCAGCCCACGCGCACCCCAACCAGCCGGTCCATGTTGGAGCGCCATTTGTCCGCCGAAGAGGGAAACGCCGCCATCCCCGCCAGGCCGTCCACGTGCAGGCCCTTCCACCACGGCACCCCCACAAACGCCGCCTTGAAGAGCGCACCCACGTTGAGCGGCGCGCCGGATTCCGCCGGGACCACCGGCGCGGCGGTCTTGGGCGGTTGTTCTTCCGGCGTTGCGGCGGGTTGTTCTGCCGCCGGCGGCGGAGCGGGTGGCGGAGCATCATCCGGTGGAAGGATGGCACCCGCGGGCGCCTGCGCCGCGGTCCAAAGCGCCAGCATCAACGGCGTCACAGGGTGCACGGGAAGATTCCAATGGGGCTGGTGGAAAACGCGTTCTGGCCAATGACGCCACCGCACTGCGGGCTGGCGCCGTTGAGGGGGTCCACAAAATCCGGCTCGCCAAAGCGGTTGCACAGCTCACGGCACGCCGCGGCGCGAACGGCCGGCAACGCCACACCGGTGTCCTCGTCCCGGCTCACTTCTTCAATGTAACGGCGGATCAACTGCCGGGGATCAAAACGGTAGGTGAAGTCCCGCCCGCCCACCGGCGCGGTGAAGTCTTCGCCCAGGCGCCGCAATGCACGCAGCACCGCGCGGCCATAGTGGGCGCGGGCAAAAGCCACGCGCGCTTCTTCATTGACCGGCTCCGCGCCGGTCTGCGGGTCAACCACGCTGCGGTAGAAGGCGCGGGACCACAACGTGCCCAGCCGGTAGAACTGCAGTTGTCCCTGGGCTGCAAAATCGCGGGCCAGCAGGCTGTAGATGGGCAGCTCCCCGTCCAGCTCCGGTTCCCGCGCCAGGTTGCGCATCTTGTCTTCATTGACCACCGCGCCCAGGCCGGTGATGCCCACGGTGTGCTCCAGAAAGAAGCCCGCCTGCCCCGTGTAGATGTACGCAAAAATATCCGCGGTGCCTTCGTCCATGCCCTTGAGCAGGCTCACCGTGGCCTCACAGTTCACGCCGCTGGGGTCCGTCTCATCCACGCACAGCCGGTTCTGCTGCGTGTCATCCCCCAGGATGGTGGTGGCCAGCAGGCGGAACCCGCGCTCCCCCGCGTAGACATTGTGCTGGAAGATGCGGTGCGAAAATTCATGCGCGGCCACGCCGGGATTGGAGCCCAGCTCAATGCCGCCCGCCAACACCGCATCCCGCAGGATGATGAACAAATCCGCCGTGCCCACAAATGCGGCATTGTCCGTGGCGCCCACGGGAAGGGACAGACCGTAACGGCCACTGCCACAGCCCAGGCCCAGCTCGCCGTAATACGCCAGCACCGCTGGCGTGCCGGTGGCGTCAGAATCATCCCGGATGACGTCACGAAAATACGTGCGCACGCCGTCAAAGTTCACGTACGCAGTGAGCATGGCCAGGCTGTCATGTTCCACCGCGTAGACGGTGCCGTCCCAACGCGTGTTGTACTGGAGGTTCACTGTGCGCGGCGCGCTCACAATGCCCAGCTGGTAGAACTCGCTGCGGCTGATGGTGTCCGGGTTGCCGCCCAGCCGGCAGAAGTTGAGCAGCAGCCGGCCCCCGCCCTTGATGGTGACAAATTCGCCGTCCAGTTCATCCACGGCGGGGCGGTAGGCGTCATCCCCCAGCACAGCGTTCTTGTTCTTGAACGTGGAGACCTTGGTGACACCCAGTTCAAACGCATCACTGTCCGGGTTGTGTTTGACGTGCTCCACGGGGACATCCCGCGTGCATGACGCCGTCATCATCACCAACACCAGGCCCCATAGGTGCGCTGTCACGCCATGCCTCGCCATCATTTGGTTCCAAACCCGGGGTCCTTGAGGTCATCCCATTTTTCAAACTTCACCGGGTCCTTGCGTGGCGCGGGGTCAACCTTGGGTGCGGGCGCGGGATCTTTGGGCGGCGGGTCCTTTGGTGTGGCCACGGGCGTGGGCTGCTTGGGCTCTTCTTTTGGCCCAGGCTCCTTGTGGCCCGGGTCCTTGGTTGGTTCGGTGCGTGGGGCCTTGAGCAGCTTCACCGGCACCGCGCGCGAACGATCCGGCCGCACCCCGCGCACCTCGTCCTTGAAGCCCGCCAGGCGCACCGTGAGCACACGCGGGCTGGTGGCTTTGGGCCACTGCAGGGCCAGCGGCGTGGTCCCCAGCTCGTTGGTGCCTTCCAGCACCGTGGCGCCGGCGGGAACAGACGTGACGGTGACCGTCACCAGCCGCGCTTTTTTGGGCGTGGGATCCTCGGCGCGGGGCGGCGTTGGCGCTGGGTCCGAGGGAGCTGGGCTTGGGGCCGGCGCTGGAACCACCGCGGCGGCGCTCTGGGCGTTCCCCGCCGCAAGCTCCGCCCGTGACGACGCCACAGGCTCCACGGCGGTGGGTGCCGGTGGTGGAGGTGCCGGTTCCACCGCGGTGACGGGTACCGGCGCGGGTGGCGCGGGCCGGGCCGCAAACGCCCGCCACGCCGCGGCGCCAAGGCCAAGCACGCCCACGGTGAGCACCGCAGCGCCCACAAACAGCGTCAGCGTCCCACGGTCGGCCGCGGGCTGCGTCTGGTGTTCGGTGCGCGTGGCGGGACGCGTGACGTGGGTTGGCGCCTCCATGCTGCGCGGGCCAGCCACCGCAACATCCTGGCGAATGCCCGGCAGGGACACCATGGGTTCTGGCGTGAGGTCCGGGGCCACCGGCAATTCCACCGCGGGGGTGGCGCTGGCATGCGACGACGACGACGCGCGCTCCTGGCCCGGGGCAAACACCGGCGGCAGGCGCGTGTGCGTGAAGACGCTGTCCACTTCCTGCGTGGGCACCGCGGCAAAACGTGGCGGGGGGGAGGCCTGGGTGTCCTCGGGCGCGGGCCCCACGCGCGTGGGGGCGCGGCTGAGTGTGTGGTCCGCTTGCGGAGCTTCCGGGCCGGTGTCCTCCTGGCCATTGGCCAGCGCGTTGACCGGAGCTGCGCTGTGCGCGGTGTCCAGGGGTGCAGCGTTGGCGGGATTGGACACCACCGGAGACGCGGGCGGCACCGCCGGCAGGTCGGTCACGGCCTGCATGCCGGCCACCGTCATCAACCGGGACCGGGGCCCGGTGTATTCCGGCAGGTCCTCCAACAGCTCCAACACGCGCTTGGCGGATTGTGGGCGTTTGCTGGCGTCTTTGTGGAGCAGCTGCAGCACCAGCGCTTCCAGCACGTCAGACACACGGCAGGCCGGGAACACGCTGCGCATGGGCGGTGGCGCATCCGTCAGGTGCTTCATGAGCACCTTCACCGGGCTGTCCCCGTCAAACGGGACCTTCCCGGTCAACATTTCATACGCAATGGCGCCCATCGCGTAGAGATCGCTTCGGGGGTCGTCGGTGATTCCGTTGATTTGTTCCGGGCTCATGTACTTGGGCGTGCCCAGGATGACGTCTTCCTGGGTCACCGTGGCCTGGGTGACCTCGCCCTCACGCCGTTTGAGCTTGGCCACGCCAAAATCCAGCACTTTGACAAAATCCGGTTCTCCCGTGGTGGACAACACCATGATGTTGTCCGGCTTGAGGTCCCGGTGGATGATTTCCTGGCGGTGCGCGTCTGCCAGGGCGCGCGCCATGTACATGAGGATGCGCGTGGTGCGCTTGGGGCTCAGCGGTGATTCCCGCGCCACAATCTCCCGCAGGGACTTGCCGTCCAAAAACTCCATGGCAATGAACTTGTGGCCCGCGTCTGTGGAGCCAAAGTCAAAGATGGTCACAATGTTGGGATGGGACAGCCGGGAGATGGCCAGCGCTTCCTTTTCAAACCGCGAAGCCGCCACCGGGTCCGCGGTCATCTCCTTGAGCAGCACCTTGATGGCCACCGTGCGGCCCAGCGGTGCCTGACGGGCGGCGTACACCACACCCATGCCGCCCTGACCCAGCTTGGCAAAAACCTCGTACCGGCCAGAGACCGTCTGGCCTACCAGGTCATCCTGCCCCAGGCGGGATTGCATCTGCTCTGGCACGGGTTTGCTGGCTCCCAACAGGGGCCCGTCCCCCACGTGGAAGGGCCGCGCACCATGTGGGACACCCTACCGGACCCTTGTGCAGGGTCAAGCCCGGGAAAAGCCCGGTCATCCAACGCGGGCGGGGGTCAGACCTTGAAGAACTTGAGGATGGACCGGACGTAGCCGTCATCCCGGCCGGAGATTTGCTCCAGCTCGCCGGCGTCCAGCCACACGCCGTTGCAGGAGAAACAGCGGTCCAGCTGGATGTCCTTGTAGCCCACCTCGGTGAGGTCCGAGCCGCACTTGGGGCACTTCATGTGGTGCAGCTTCTTGGCGGCGTCCCTCTCAGAGCTGCTGCGCGCGGCCTGGTTGGTGGCGTGCAGCTTGCGCAGCTTCTCCAGCTCTTCCCGGGCAAAAAAGTCTTCTTCCGCGGAGGACGGCTTGTTGGGGGTGTTGCTCATGGTGCTGCTCCTTCAAACACACTGCGATTTTTGGGGGACCGGCGGGGGATGTATGGCCCAGGTCAGGTGGCGTCCGCAAACATGGCCACCAGCCGCTCCTTCATCTCATCAAAACTGCACAGGTCATGGGTGGGCTGCCGCAAGAAGGTCTCCACCTCGTCAATCTTGTCAATGGCGTAGTCCACCTTGGGGTCTGTGCCGTAGTTGTACGCACCCAGCAGGATGAGGTCCCGGTTCTTCTCATAGGTGGCCAGCACTTCACGCAGCTTGCCGGCGGCCTTTTTGTGGTCATCATCCACAATGCCGCTCATGACACGGGAGAGGGACGGCAACACGTCAATGGCCGGCCAGTGGTTTCTGGCGCCCAGGGCGCGGTTGAGGATGATGTGGCCATCCAGAATACCGCGGACCTCGTCGGCAATGGGCTCTTCCATGTCACCGCCCTGCACCAGGATGGTGTAGAGCGCGGTGATGGAGCCCTTTTCATTGTTGCCGGTGCGTTCCATCAAGCGTGGAATCTGGGCAAACACGCTGGGCGGGTAACCCTGCCGGGCAGGAGGTTCACCCAGGGCCAGGCCAATTTCACGTTGGGCGCGGGCAAAACGGGTGGAGCTGTCCATCATGAACAACACGTCCTTGCCCTGGTCCCGGAACCATTCGGCCACGGCGGTGGCCACAAAGCAGCACTTGAGACGCACCAGTGACGGCGTGTTGGACGTGGCGCATACCACCACGGATTTTTTCATCCCCTCCTCGCCCAGGGAGTCATGGATGAATTCCAGCACTTCGCGTCCACGTTCACCCACCAGGCAGGTGACCACCACCTCGGCGGCGGTGTTGCGCGCTATCTGCCCCATGAGCGTGGACTTGCCCACGCCGGAGCCGGCAAACAGCCCAATGCGCTGTCCCCGTCCCACGGTGAGCAGGCCATCCAACGCGCGCACGCCCATCTGGATGGGCCGGTCCACCGGCTGGCGGTGCATGGGGTCTGGGCATTCACGTTCCACCGCCCAGTCTTCCAGGCCCGGCACGTCTTCCAGGGGAATTCCCCCGTCGGCGGGGTCACCAATGCCATTGAGGGTGCGGCCCAGCAGGCCCCAGCCGCACTTGATGGTGAACGGCTTCCCGGTGGGGATCACCTCGCTGTCCGGGCCAAGGTCCTTGGCCTCACCCAGCGGCATGAGGAACACCGCCTCATCCTTGAAGCCCACCACCTCGGTCTTGAGTTCACTGTTGGTGTGCGGGCTCTGGATCACGCACAACTCACCCAGGCGCACGCCGGGCACGGCGGCCTTGATGATGAGGCCGGTGACCTCGGTGACGCGGCCGCGCACGCGCACGGGGGACGCGTCTTCAATGTTCTCCAGGTACTTGGAAAGGTTGATGACGCTGCCACCCGCGCCATCCTGCTCTTCCCCCTCCGGCAGACGGTCAGACACCATGGTCCCAACCCTACCACGCCCAAAGCGGCGTCACCCAGTTCCAAACCGGCCGTCCCGCGTGGGTGTGCGGCCTCAACCGGCCCCCGCCACGTCCACCCCAGACACAAGGGCGTGCGGAAGGACCTGGCCCGGCAGCACCTTGCGCTTGACGGTGAGCGCCAGCAGGTCCTTGAGCACGTCAAAGGCGTTGCCGGCCACGGTGGTTTCTTTCAGCGGCTCCACAAGCTTCCCGCCGCGCACCCGGAAGCTGCACTTGGCCACGCCGGAAAAGTCCCCGCTCACCTCGTCCACGCTGCCGGAGAAGCGGCCCACATAAAGACCGTCTCCTGCCTCGGCCAGCAGGTCCTCCAGGCTGGCCTGCCCCGGCGCCACCAGCACGCGGGTGACGCCAATGCCCGGCAGGGACCTTGCGGTGCCCGCGGCGTGACCGGTGGGGTCCTGCTTGAGACGGCGGGCGCTGTCGGTGTTGTGCAACAGCGTCAACAGCCGGCCTGACTCCACAATCGGCGTGGCGCGGTGGGGACGTCCTTCACGGTCAAACGCCTCGGCGGCCACGTCCCCTGGCGCCAGTGGGTCATCCAGCACGGACACCATGGCGTGCGCCACCTGCTGCCCCAACTTGTCCCCCAGGCGGCTCTTCCCCTGCCGCACCGCGTCTCCATCCAACGACGCCAGCAGCGGACCCAGCAGGATCTCCCACAACACTTCCGGCGCCAGCACCACGCGCGGTTGTGCGGGCCCGTCGTAGGCGCGCGCGCCCAACAGGGACAACAACCGTTGGCCAAACGCCCGGCCCAACCCCGCGCCAGCAAGGGCCGCGGCGGTGACACTGGCGTCCACGTCGTGATCAAACGAGGACACATCATCCCCGTCCACCGCCATCCCAAAGATGGACACGTGGCATTGGGTCTGGGACTCCAGCGCGCTCACCCCGCGGCTGTTCACCACGGCGTGGGAGGCGCTGCCAAACGCCACCTCGGCGCCGTCAATGGAGACCCGCGGGTCCACCTGCTGTGCGGCGGTGAGCACCGCACGGCAGCGCTCCACCGCGTCTCCCACCGTGAAGGCGGCCACCGCGGGATCCCACAACCCGTCAATGGGCTGCACCGCCATGGGTGCGGCCAGGGTGACGCCGTCCTCGGGGCTTCCGGCCCGCGCCAGCGCCACGGCGGTGGCCGCAGCCTGCGCCAGCGCGCTTTCTTCATCCCGGTTCACGCAGGCAAAGCCCACCGCCCCACGCACCAGCACGCGAAGCCCCAGGACCATGCTGTCCTCGGCTTCTGCCGTTCCAATGTCGTTCTGTTCCGCTTTGGCGCTTACGCCGCGGTTGGTCTCCGCGTACGCCTCGGCTTCATCCGCACCCGCGCGGCGCGCCGCCTCACAAGCGGCGCGGCACACCTCACGCAGGTCCGGGCTGTTCATTCATCATCCCCGCCCAGGGAATCCAGCGCGTCACCTTCACCGTCGGCGTCATCCACTTCATGCAGCCCCGCGTTGGCCAGGTCATCTTCATCCAGGCCATCCGCCGGGCGCACCGCGGGTCCACCACCGGGCAGGTCATCATCCGCCACAACGCTGCCGCGGCCCCGGCGGCCGTCCTCGTCATCATCCACCAGCACGCTGCGGCGCCGGCCACCGCCCTCATCCTCATCCTCTTTGCTCTTTTGCGGGAGGGACGGGCGTTGCGCCATGAGGCGCGCGGCCAGGGGACTGTCTGCGTTGGCCTCTTCAAACGGCTTGAACGCCTGCCAGCCGCAGTAGATGCAGCTGAAATATTCTTCCTGCGTGTAGGACCGGGCCAGCACCACGCCGCGGCTCTTGCACTTGGGGCATTCACTGCGCTTGGACGGGCCGGTGGGCGTGCCGGGGAACAGCGGCGTGACGGATTGTGGGGCCGCGCGCGGCGCCATGATGGTGGGCAGCGCGCCGGCCCGCGGGGGCGGGGGCAGCGGCGCGTTGCCCAGCGGCTTGCGCGCGGGGGGCGGGGCCTCGGCCGTGCGCGCCGCGGTGGTGCGCGGGGTGCCGGAGACGGCCTTGGCGGCCGCCGGGGACGTGATGGTGGCGCGGGCCACGGGGTTGGCCGGAGCGGCTCCCGGGCGCGGCGGCGCGGTGGTCACCGCCGGGCGCGGGGTGGCCGGCATCACCGCGGGCTTGGCGGCGGGCTTTTTGGGTGGGCCATCATCCTCGCCCTCCCGCTTGGCCTGCATGCGGTACTTGTCCAGCAGCGCGTCCACGCTGCGGTCCATGTCCTTGGGCGCGCGCTTCCACAACGCCGCCACCTGTTTGCCCAGGCTTTCCCGTGCGGTGATCCCCGCCTGCACCTCGGTGCCGGGCTTGGCCTGCACCCGGTACTGGTCCAGCAGCTCGGACACCTTGTTGCCGGCATCCGCGCCTGGGGCGCCCTTGAGAAGTTCCTGGAGTTGTTTGGCCAGCGTTTCACGCGCGGTGGTCATTGTGCATGCACCTTGGATGGGCGGAACAGGACGGCCCTTCCCCTGAGGACCACAAGGGGGCGGGGACCTTGCCCCTGACCTGCCCCAAAACGCAAGCGCCTTCCACCCCCCGTGGACACAAAGCCGGCCCCCCCGGCAACCAGGGCGCCCGTCGGCGGCTCTTTTCCGACGCCACGACACACCCACATTGACCACGCCGTTGCGGCCGCGCTACCGCCTGGGATGCCAGTCTTGGGACGCGCGGGCACTTTTGAGCACGGTGGGGAGTTCTTGTGATGGCACGGGCCAGGACCCAAAGGACCACCAAGGCCGCCAAAACGCCGGACGGTGACGTCTTGCCACCGCTGCCTCTGGCGCCAGGACCACCCCGGGAGAAAAAACGCATGGATCCCAAGCCCGGCACCCTCCCCCCGCGGATCACCGCCGCGCAGGCCACCGGTCACGCCCGCGCCGCGCTGGAAGCGCTGGGTGAGGTGGAGGCGGCGGTGGCGCGGGGGAACCGCACGCTGGGCGCCCAGCTGGACGCGCTCAACGCCGAGGCGGACTACCGCGCGCGTCTGATGCAACTTGGCGAGGCCGTCCTGACACTGCAGGCGCAGGGCGTCCCGTTGCCCGCGGGCCTGCGCATGCTCATGGAAGACACAGAACAGTTGCGTTTGGGAACAAGTGCCGCTAGAGACGCCGCCGTTTCGTTGGCAACCCAATCCGCTGACGAGATGTCCAACGTACTGTTCACGGACAAACTTCCGTAGCAGCCAAAGTGGACGGTAGACCCAGCAACACGGGGCTGTAGCTCAGTTGGGAGAGCGCCTGAATGGCATTCAGGAGGTCGACGGTTCGATCCCGTTCAGCTCCACTTGAAAAGATTCCGGGCCGGTCTTGCACACGCAGGGCCGGCCCGGTGTGTTTTGGGGCACTTGCACCACACAGCCGCGCGGCCGCAGATCATCCCCCCACACACGCCGTCTTCATCCCGGGAGCAACGCCATGGTGGACCTGCCTTCCCTGCGCCGCGAATATTCCCTCCACGGGCTGGACCTCTCCGATGTGGCCGCCGACCCGGTGACGCAATTTGAGGCGTGGTTCAAAGCGGCCCTGGATGCCGGCGTCCAGGAACCCAACGCCATGACGCTGGCCACGGTGGATGACCACGGGGACCCGGATGCGCGGGTGGTGCTGCTCAAGGGCGTGGACGCGCGCGGGTTCACGTTTTTCACCAACCACCAGAGCACCAAGGGCCGCCAGCTGGAACGTCATCCCCGCGGCTGCCTGGTCTTTGCGTGGCTGCCATTGGAGCGGCAGGTGCGCGTGCGGGGAGCGGTGGAGAAGGTGAGCCGGGAGGAGACGGAAGCGTATTTTGCCCAGCGCCCGGTGGGCGCCCAGCTGGGCGCATGGGCCAGCCCGCAGTCCCAGGAGATTCCAGACCGGGCATTTCTGGAGAAGCGGCTTGCGGAAGTGAGCCACCAGCACGTCAACACGGTGGTGCCCGCGCCCCCGCACTGGGGTGGCTACCGGTTGATCCCGGACGCCGTGGAGTTCTGGCAGGGACGTCCCAGCCGCCTGCATGACCGCATCCTCTACCGGCGGGACGGTGGGACCTGGACGCGCGTGCGTCTGGCGGCGTGATCCATCCACTCAGCCGTGAGGTGCCAGCGCGCCCAGCCGCCGCAGGTTGATGGCGTTGAGCGTGAAGTGCGCGGCCACGGCACACAACACATTGCCGGACCATTCCACGGTAAGGCCCAGCCCCAGGCCCAAGACGCCAGCGGTGAGGGTCCACGGGACCAAAGCGCGTGACGGCGGAAGGTGCGCCACCATGAACAACGCGCTGGCCCCCCACAGGCCCAGCACCGGCTGCAGCGCGCCGCGAAAAAGAACTTCCTCGGCCAGGCCGCTGAACGCAGCCATGATGAGGGCCTCCTGCGTGTCCACCGGACCAATGGACGCCGCCAGGTGCTGGTCCAGGCTGCGCACCGCCGACGAGGCGCGGCTGGCCAGCATGGAGAGCCCCGCCACGGCTGCCCCCAACAACACGCCGGTGGCCAACCACGCCAGGCCTTCCATGGGAGGGATGGGAATGTGTCCAAAGATGGAGACGTCCAACACCGCACCCAGGATCAGCGCCAGGCCAAACATGCCCGCGTAGAAATACGCCACCCGGTGGAGCCCCAAACCGCGCATGCCCTCTGACGTGGCTGAGAACGTGGGTTGACGCAAGGTGTGCCCGCTGGTGCACGCCCGGCGAGAAGCAACGCGTTCCAACACGGATATGGCGCTGGCACGCACAATGAAGAAGGGAATGCCACGGTCCGTCCGGGTGGATGGTTGGCTTGGGTTCCTTCAACCCACGCCCAAAAACCCGGGTCAATCATCCACTCGGGCGGGCCGCTCCACATCCACAACACGTTTGAGCATGACGTCCTGTGACGTGGCCGGCGCGTCCCCGCACACTTCCACGCGCCGCAGCACCACCGTCACCGCCGCGGCGCGTTCAAACCTCCAGCTCCATGACAACGGAGTTCCTGCCACCAGGCGGGTATCCTGTCCCAGCTGCGTGGCATCCCAGGGCGGGGCGCATCCATCCGCGCCGTTGGCCAGCGCGCGCCGCAGCACCACGCCGGGGCGTCCGTCCAACGTCACCGGGCCATCCTGCAGCGCGGGCGCACCTTCCACCGACAGCTCCCAGCCCGCGCGCGGCCACGCACCAGGCAACGCGTGCGATGCGCCTTGGTTGTTGAGGGTGACCACCAGCGTGTTGCCCTGCCAGCGGGTTTCCAACGTCACCGCTTTTGCCGCGCGCTCCTCGGCCGTGCCGGCCAACGCGTGGAGGCGGCGGGGATCATCCGGCCGTTCCTGGCCCCACATCTGGTAGGCCGCTCCGTCCACCAAGGCGGCGTCCGTGCCTGGCGGCATGTGGCAGGTCTGGCACGTGGTGGCAGCGCGCGTGGCGTCGACGCGTTTCCACGCAGCGTGTTCTTCCCCGGTGGGATCCAGCACCAGGCTGCCGCGTTGGCCGGCGTGGCAGGCCAGGCACAGGTTTTCGGCCGCCAGCGCGGGCGTATGGACCACCGCCATGACGGGGGACGCGGTGTCTCCGCGGGTGCCGGTGGCCAACGCACGCCGATCTCCCGGGGCGCCCAGCACCACCGCAAAGGGCCCCAGACCGCGTCCCTGGGGCAAACGTGCGGGATCCACGCGGTGGCAGCTGCTGCAGGAAAACGCCGCGCCCGCTTGCGGCGCCGCCAGACCGTCCTGTGAGGCCAGCGCAAGGGTTGGCGCATGACACGCCGCACACGTGGCTGCTCTTGCGGGGCCAGCTGCCGCCGCCAACGCCGCGTACGTCGCCGTGGGAGGAGAACCATGCCCCCGCGCGTGTTCGGCACCGGTGGACACGTGGCACTGCCCGCAAGACACCGGCGGCCCATCCACCAGGTACAGCGTGCTTGCAGAAAACGTCCCCAGCGCACGCAGCCGCGCCAGGTGTTCAGGTTGCGCGGGCGTGGGAAACACCGGGCTGTCTGGCGGGTCTGCAAGATCCCACGGGCCGGCCATGGCTTGTGGCGCCGCCAGGGTGATGCGGTGGGGCCGTGGTGCGGCGTCCACGGCAAGGCGCTGGGAGAAACAGCCGGGTGCGGCCACCATGAGGTGCGCTTTGAATCCCGGTGGCGTGGGGAAGGGCAGGCGCAGGTCCACGCGTCCCGTGATGGGCGCCACCTGACGGTCCACCCGGCGGCCGGCCTTGGCTGGAGGTTCGGTCAACGGCGCCAGCAGGGTGAACACGGCGCCCAGTGCCGCGCGGTCCTGGCAGGTGGCGCGCACCGCCAGGGTGGGCCGGTCATCCACCTTGAGACGAAAGTCCGACGTGCGCGCAAAGTCCAACGCCGCAATGGCCAGGATTCCCGCCAGTGCCACCAGGGCCAGGCGCGCGCCCCGGTCCCGCAGCAACCTGTGGGGACCCAGGCCAAGGTTCATGCGGGGTCCAAGAGGCTGATTTGCCGCAGCGCCTCAAACGTGGCCACGCCCACACAGGTGGAGAGGTTGATGCTGCGCACCGCAGTGCGCTGCGGGAGCAGGACACAGTCCGCCGCGCGCGCGTCCAACAGCTCCTGCGGCAGCCCGGTGTCCTCACGGCCAAACAACAGCACGTCCCCGCGGCGCACGCTGACGTCATGAAACCCACGTGCGGCGCGCGCGGTGAACAGGTGCCAGGGACGTGGGCCCAGCAGGGTCTCCACATCCGCCAGGGTCTTGTGCCAATGCACATCCACCGCGGGCCAGTAGTCCAATCCGGCGCGCCGGACGTCTGCGTCATGGAGGGAAAAACCCAACGTGCCCACCAGGTGCAGCGAACAGCCCAGCGCCGCACAGGTGCGCGCCACGTTGCCGGTGTTGGCCGGAATCTGCGGTTCCAGGAGCACCACGTGCACCAACGGGTCCAGCGCCGCGGGCCCGTCAAGAAGCGCGCGTTGCATGCGTTGGGATGGCGTCATCACTTACGGGTGATCTTGAACGGGAAGATGAACACCTTGCGCTCCCCGCTGAACTTGGGGAACTTGAGCGCCGCAATGCGGTTGCCCAGGCATTTGGCCAGCGGCCCGTCGCGGAGCTCGCGCTCCTGGATCTTGAAGTCCCGGGTGTTGCCTTCATTGGCCACCACAAACTCCACGGTGATGGTGGAGGGCATTTCAGCGTTGCGCGTGGCCTCGGCGGCAATGCAGCCTTTGTAATCCGGCACGCCCACCTTGAAGGCGGCCAACATCTGCTCCTTGGTCAGCTCCACCGGCATGGCACCGGAGTTGGGCGCACCTTCGGTCTTGAGGTCATCCTTTTCTGCCGCGGGGGTTGTTGCCTTGGCTGCTGCCGGCGCCTTGCCGCTGTCCTTGGGCGTGTTGCGGCCCTTGGAGTCATTGGTGGGCCGGGTGTCTTTGGGGCGGTTGTTGCCGGGGCTGCGGTCCTCGGGACGCGGCGCGGGGTCCGTCCCGGCGCCTGCCGAATTGGTGGGCGTGGCATCCGCCGGTTTGGGCGCAACCACCGCCAGCCGTGGCGTACGGTCCGGCAGCTTCACCAGCTCCGGCCGGCGGGTCAGCCAGTCCGTCTTGTCCTCCCAGGGGCGCGCAATCATGGTCCAGCGCGCGCCGCCCAACGACGCCACAAACATCACCGCAAAGGTCACAGTGGCCAGGGCGAGCCGTGTGCGGGTGTGGCCCTGCAACGCGGCCTGGCGTTCCTCCAGCGCGGTGCTGAACTGCATCTTCTGCTGGGCGCGTCCCACGTGCGGCCCCAGAAACCAGATTTCCCGCAGCGGCTTCCACTGGCCAATCTCCTGGGCCACTGGCGTGTCGGCGTTGACGTGTCCCTCGTAGAGCTTCCCCAAAAGGAGCTCTGGAGGCACCGGCCCCAACACCTGATCCTTCTCCTTGAAGAGCCACTCGCCAAGGTCCGGCGGGAGGGTCCCGTAGAGCTTCTCTCCCTCAGGGAGGGCGTGCGCCGTTGCATCCATGGATGCCGCATCCTAGCCAGACTCCCAAGCCCGTGTCCCCTCCCCACCACACCTACAAAGTCACACTTGCCTATGACGGCGCCGCGTTTCACGGAGTGAGCCCAAGCGTGGGCGTGCGCACGGTGGGTGGGGAGCTTCACCACGTGCTGGCCGCCGCCCTGGGTGAGGCGCCGCGGGCCATGGCGTGGGCCGCCCGCACCGACGCTGGGGTCCATGCGCGGTCCAATGTGTTCAGCTTCAAGCTCACTTCAAAGCCAACCGCGGTCACCGTGGCACAGGCCCTGTTGGCGGGGCTTGGACCGGGGCTGCACCTGCGCGGCGTGTGGGTGGTGCCGCAGAGCTTTCACGCGCGGTCCAGCGCGCGGGGCAAGCTCTACCGCTACCGCATCGTCGAGGGAGCCCCACCCGCGGGCTGGGAGCCATTTGTCTGGGCGGTGGGTGCGTCCCTGGATCTCGCCCGCATGCGGTCTTTGGCCCAGGCGCTGCCCGGAACACGGGACTGGAGCGCCATGCGGCACGCGCGTTGTGAAGCCAACCCCGTCAAACACCTCAACGCCGTCACCGTGCGCCAGCGCGTGCTGCGCGGCGGGGCCCGGCTGACGTTGGTGGACGTGGTGGGTGAGGGATTTGTGCGCCAGCACA